>Ga0209470_1002301_pt1 | contig 13652 bp, 14 predicted proteins | sample GraSoiAngelo_125_FD_185882 | JGI IMG/M metagenome (GOLD analysis project Ga0209470, IMG submission 185882) | Grasslands soil microbial communities from the Angelo Coastal Reserve, California, USA - 14_0927_05_40cm (SPAdes) (version 2) | ecosystem: Environmental > Terrestrial > Soil > Grasslands ... | reverse complement strand
GAGTTCGGCGCGAAGCGCATCAGAAAACCCAGTGAGCGCAAATTTGCTTGCGCTGTACGGCGCGAGGTGCGGCACCGCCATTTTGCCGCCGATGGAAGAAATGTTGACGATTCGTCCCCCACCCCACATGCGCATTTCGGGAAGAATCTGCGAAACCAATTCGAAGGGAGCCCAAAAATGCAATTGCATGGCGCGTTCGAAATCTTCACGGGTCATATGCTCATGCGGGCCGACCTCGATAATGCCGGCGTTATTGATTAAGATGTCGATCTTGCCCAGGCGATCGATAACTTGCCGGGCTGCTGATGGAATCTGCGCAGCGTCCAGCAGGTCGCATTGAACCGTAAGCACTTCGCCGCCGCGGCGGACGAGATCAGCTTTTGCACGTGAGAGTTCGTCAGCGTCGCGAGCAATCAGCGCAACCTTGCCGCCGTCTGCGCAAATTTGCCGCGCAAGCACGAGTCCAAGTCCGCGTGATCCACCTGTGATGAGAACGACTTTGTCCCGTAAGGAAAAGCGGTGTGTTCGGATCACGCGCGCAATCGCCCATGCAACAAAGAGGAGGGCGCCTGCGAGCAGCAAAACGCGAGCATTCATTTCAGTAAATTAAGGTCTAGCACGGGAGGCCTCCCGGCAAGCTGCGGCGGAGGACAAACCGCAGCCTTTGCTCCCTAATCAACCGTGTTTGCGATGGAAACGGGCGACTTCACGCGCTGTCTCGCGATCGATCGCCCGCTTTTTCAAGTCTGCGCGTTTGTCGCGCGCCAATTTGCCCTGGCCGACCCCAAGCTCGGCCTTTAGCTTTCCGTTCTTCCAGTAAAGCTTCAAGACAACAAGTGCTCGGCCCTTTACCTGCGTCTCGCCGTAAAGTTTGTCGATCTCTTGTCGATGCAACAGCAATTTACGAACGCGTTTTGCGGGTAAAATTTCGTGACTGGCTTTCTCATAAGGCTGAATGTGGGCGTTGTAGAGAAAGGCTTCCCTGTTTTCGACGCGCGCGAATGCATCGTTGATGTTTGCCTTACCCGCGCGAACGGATTTGACCTCGCTACCTTTGAGCTCGATGCCAGCTTCATAGCGCTCGAGTACATGATAATCGCGGAGCGCCTTGCGATTGATAATCGACTCAGCCGCCATATTGCAGACAGGCTGGAACCCCGCTCAATAAGCTAAGCGCCGTCCGATGAGCCTTCGAGCGACTCGTAAGTCAATTTGCCCGCGATGATTTCCTTGAGCGCAATGTCGGTCAGCGACATTCGCAGCGTCGTTTCCACCATTGGCCGATGTCCCAAACCGAGCTGACGCACGCGCTTGGAGACAACGTTGATCAGAAGTTGCGTATTCGGGATCACCTGGGCTGCTTCCTGGAGAAGTTGAGTCGTCATATGGCGCAAGGAACCAACGGGGTGGGATGCTTCTGTTGGGAATTGAAGAATGATCGGCGCGCTGCCTGCGAGCGGAAATGGAGTAAGTTGCGGAGCGAGCATGGTAAAAATGAGTTTTGACTTTCCAAGTGGAGCACGAGCTTGTCAACCCCAAAGCTCTCCACAGGCAAGTCCGTTCTGCTAGAGCGTTTAGTCCCACCCAAAATCACTTTGATGCGCGGCCCGCTACCGTGAGCCTATGTCTCAAACAAATATAGTGGTCTGCGATACGCCGACAGAGGCGATCGTAGAGCGCACAAGCCAAGCTATGCGAAGCTGTTCAGCCGCTCACACGAATGCTGTGATCCGCGTTTAGGATGAAGCAATGTGATCGAGACGCATAAGCGCGCGGGCGATTTCAAAGAGTGGTCAGTTCGCTTTTCTTCTCGCGCCGGGTATCTGCTCACGGTAATATTGAGAAAATTCCGCAGATAGTTTCGTTAGAGCCCAAGCACCATGGACAGTCGATCCGACCCCAAGAAATGGGATGTAAATCGACCGCGCGTATTTTTGGAGAACTTATGCCAGAAGGTCGTGGCGCCTTGAGCAACTGGAGTAAATGCAAGAGGGTTGCCGCCACGCTCTTCATTTTGCTCTTTACGCCTGTGCTCGCGGGTTCGCAATCCACCGGTGCGTCGGTAAAAACGTGGATAGAAATCAAAGCGGCCGATGAAGCAGCGAAGGCGCTCGCGAATCCCAAGGTCACGGCCGAACAGCGTTTGCGTGTGGAGCAAATCTACTATCGACTCGTCCGGGACAATCCGCAGTCTGTCCCAGCGCAAAACGCACTTGCCGCATTTCTCTGGAAAAACGGGAAGGCGGAAGCAGCCGTTGAACATTGGCGCATCGCGCAAGGGCTGGAGCCAGCCAATGCCGAAACGGCGAACTCGTTAGGCGGTGCGTACCTCAGGATGGGTCTTGTCCCCGAAGCGGCGGAGGAGTTTCTTTTGGCGGTTCGCTCCGAAAGGGACAATCCCGATTATCATTTTGACCTCGCGAACGTCGAATTCGTCCTCCGCAGTGATCTGACTGCGGCCTGGAAGATCGATTCCGCGGAATTGTTGCAACGCGCCCTGTTCGAATTTCACGAAGCGAGCCGGCTTGCACCGATGGATCTCGAATACGTGCGCGCTTACGCGGAAACGTTTTATGGGATGCCGAATCCCGATTGGAAAGAGGCGCAAGTCGCCTGGCAGCATTACCTCGAGCTCTCCACGGACCGGAACTTCGCCTACTTGCAGCTCGCGCGGGTCAGCCTGAAGCAGCACAAGAAAGCTGAAGCGTTATCTTTCCTCGATAAAATTTCAGACCCCTCTTATTCCGAGGTAAAGGAAAAGGTGCGCAAGCAAACTGAAGCGCTCTAGACGATTTACGAACGCTCTGAACTTATCTGTATCTTCTCGGAATCCGCTACGCGAAGTTCTACAGCCGCTAACATCATGCGGTAATCCGCGTTTACGATGAAGCGGGCAACGGGATTGGGAGGACGAGCAATCGGGCGCGTTCAAGGGTGTGGTGAGTCATTTTTGCGCCCGAAAACGGCGCGGCTGCTATCAATAGGGAGCGAAGCCCCCCATAGTGGGTTCCGGCGGAGGAAGTGGAGTTCTGGTCGTGGTCGTGTCGTATTCGCTCGCGCAAGAGACCAGCATTAGAGCGAGGATCAAAAGTGCGGAAGAAAGAATAATCGAGCGAGGAGTTTTCATAGATTTTGGCTAGTGGAAGTTCGCGATTCTCTGTAGAGATGGTTGTCGTGTCAACGCCCGTAACGCATGAAAACATGCCGGCTCGGCCTACCAGCGAAAGGCGATGGGGCCAACTTTGGTCAGTGAAAACGCGTCGACACAGCGCCACGGCTATAGCTCAGTCAATGCGATCGAGTCAATCATCACTACCGATTTTGCTACTTCCTCGGGGCGCGACGATTCTTTCGCCAAGTCACTGACCGCCAAGTTTGGCAGGTTTTTGGTGCGTCGGCCCATTGTATCTTGGTGCCGCCTCCCATTGTAAACTGACTTTCTCAAGACTGCTAAATCCGGTGGTGCTTTTAACTCCGGTGTTGCTGACGATATTGCCGTTATCATCAACATCGATCCATCGACCCGTGCCGCCGATAAGCGTTCCCGTCTCGTTGGGACACCAAACCGAGTGTATGTGTTTCGTAGCCGACGCCACCTGTGCGGCTAGATCGAAGTTGAGTTGAGTGGGTTTGCCAAACTGCGTCTTGGCGTTTGGGATTGACGCTTTGACTGATCCATTGACAACGAGAGTGACTTTATAAGTGCCAACCGCCAAGCCACTGGAGATGTAGTGACCGCTGGCATCGGTCTTAGCAATCTTAGAAAAATTTTTCGCTTCAATCCGGACGTCGGCGCCTTTGATCGGGCGTCCGGTCGGGTCCTTCACAACGCCTTCAAGAGCTGACGTCCCAACTGGCCGCGCTTGCACCCCGGGTGAAAGCGCAAAACAGGTGAGCACGAACACCGCGAAAGCGGGGTAAATAAATTTCGATATTGTTTTCATAGATCTCTTCCTTTCAGTCGTGATTTCATGGCCGGCGAAATTACTAAATTGGCTCGACCCGTAGCAAGCATTTAATTGTGTTTTCTACGGAAATATCGGCGATAACCTTATTTATGCTTTCTTTGAGTCAGCGATTCACCAAGGGGGACCAATCCAGCGGAGCCTCACTTATGCGGTTCTTCGGACACAGCGTTCAAGTTCGATAAACGCAGTCAGCTTTTCATCCGGGCGCACAATGAGGCGTTGACCGTCGCCGCGATGCGCGTCAGCAACGAGGATTGCTCGCCCGCGAGAATCCACGCCTGAAACGCAGCCCCAACTCCAACCGGCTTTGCTAAGATTGTCAGCGATGATTTCCCACTACTTCATTTTGCCGCTCTATGGCGCGATCAATCCTGTGTGAGTACCAACGCAGGCGTTCCTGTCGTGCTCGTAAGGTTTGTTATTCGATAAATTCTGAATGCGCTGTTGCTTACCTTGGAGCGAGACCGGCTGAAGCCAATAATACTTCTCCATAGCACTCCCTACGTCGCGTTTGGCCTGAGCAGCAATAACGAACGCCCCCGTCTGTGGAACTTCAATCGCGAACTTTCCCTCAGCATCCGTTTCTGCTGTCTGAATGGGCGATGCGAGAAAACCGAAGTAAAAAAGCCCCCGAATAGTAAAAAGCCAGCTCGCCTTTAATTTCCGAATATTGATTCTCTGCGGCGCGTCGAGCTTCCCGCGCTTCGCGACTCTGTGCGCGTGCGACATCAAGCGCACGTCTTGCCTCCGCGTGATTACCACTCCCAATAAGATTTAATGACGCGTTAAAAGCAGTCTGTTCAGCCGTCCGCGCAGCTTGTTCATTCGCCTCCGCTTGCTTGAGATTGGCCTGTGCAACACCAAGCGGGCCGTTTAGTTGCTGAATCTTGATGTCTGCGTAGCGCTTGAGTCCCGCGAGAAGAATGTCCATCGCATCGCGCCCGAACAACGTTACCTGAACTGCACCAAGCTTAAAATTCTCACGCCCTCTCGCGGATACGAAGACTTGACCAGATAGAGTCCCTTTTGGAGCGCTTCGATAGGTTTGCGCTGCACGTTGTTCAGCCGCTTGTGACTGTTCCCGCGACTGCGTTAAATCAGCCTCCGCGTTCTTCTCTCCCTCTGCTTGCTCTCGTGCTACGGCCTTTTGTTCCTCAACTTGTTTGTCTTCGAGGGCCTCTTGCTCTGCTCGACGTTTCTCTTCAGCGATTGGATCAAACCCGTAACGTTTCTGGACTTCAGGCGATAATTCGGCAAACGGAAGTTTGACGATTCCCCCGGAAAACGTAATGACGATTCCATCCGGCTCGACCCTGCTCACCTTCGCGTTCTTGTATTCTTTCCCGTCAACCGTTTTGAAATCGTCAGCCAGAGACACTGACGCGAGACAAACCGTCAAGATGAGAATCTTCGAAAGCTTGGGAATCATGTGGAGGCTTTTATCGGTGAACGTGAACCAAGCCGCGCGCCGCGTTGAGAGGCTGGCGCCGACGGTAACAGCACTTGACCGTAGCGATTCGAGTTGCCCATTTCGCCGATTTTCAGGAGCGCGAGCTCCAGTTGTCGACGATCCATTGCAGCGCTTTGTTTGTTTCGTTCTGTCGCTCGGTGATCTTGTCTAGCAGTTCGTTTTGCCTTGTCAGAAGCTTTTGAAGCCGACTGAACCCGTTGCTCACGAGAAACGGGAAAGCGATCCAAATAATCGAAATCGCGAGGACGCCGAGAAATATGAAAAATGCTAAAACTGGACTGTTCTCGACGATGGTGTTCATTCGCGCTTTCCTTTCTTCTGGACCGGGTGTTCGCCTTTGGTTGCGCCCGTGATATCACTTTGTCATTACCGGGTGAAGGACAAAAACGGCACAATCCATCGCGCGTTTGACAAACCCTTGCCCATCCTGAGCGGTCCCGCGCTCCATTTGCAATCTTGGCGCGTTTAGGCTCGCGCCTCGCCGTTGTCTGACTGTCGAACCAGTGGCGCGCGGCCAGCTTTTCCATTTCGGCAGCAAATCGACGCGTACATTCGCCACCGTTACTCGTCCGCGATCGACTCGAGCGGTAGCTCCTTGCTATGAACCGGGAAATGCACGAAGTAAGGAGACGCAGCGCGTTGGCGTGCGAAAACTGATGACTAATTCGGGCTGTGGCTCAGCTTGGTAGAGCGCCTGGTTCGGGACCAGGAGGCCGTGGGTTCAAATCCCACCAGCCCGATGTGATAAACTTCCTCAGAGCGGTCGCCGCGGCAACAGGCCGTGGGTCCAAATCCCACCAGACCGATTTCGTTACCGAAATTTCGAAGCACGAATTTCGAAATCCGAAACAAATCTAAAATTCAAATGCTCAAAAATCGCGTCCGCGAAAGGGATTTCGAATTTTTCCGCACAGCCATGAAAGTTGACCTGTAAGGTTCTCGCGGGATAAAAGAGGCCTTTGCCACAAACGCGTCTACAACCATGGCTGTCCAGAATCTCTTTCCGCCGATTCATTTCTCTGTGCCGATCGTTGGCGCGTTGATCGGCGTTGTGGTTCTGTTGTTTGGGCGAAAACTATTCTGGCTTTGCGTCGCCGCGGCAGGATTTGTAGCGGGCGCAGAGATTGCGCCGCATCTTGTTCATGAGCCATCACCGCTTCTGCAACTCACGGTGGCACTCGTTCTTGGCTTAATTGGCGCCCTGCTGGCGTTCCTGCTGCAAAAAATTGCGATTGCAGTCGTTGGCTTCCTCGCGGGCGGCAAGTTGGCGGGCGCGATCGCAGCAGCGTTTTTTGTCCATTACGCGCAGCATTCGACGATCATTTTTGTGATCGGCGGCATCGTTGGCGCTATTCTCATGCTCGTCTTATTTGATTGGGCACTCATCGTTGTGTCGTCCCTCATTGGCGCGCATTTGATTCAAAGCGCGATTGTCCTTCCGCCATCGGGATCGACCATCTTGTTCCTCGGCCTCGCAGTCATCGGTATCCTTGTTCAAGCCGCATCTTTACGGAGAGCGTAACCATCGGATGATGGCGACTTTTTTGCTGACAAATCCCAGTGCATTCACAACAATGCGCAAATGAACTCGCCAACAACCGGATTACGCGTCGCAAGCGTCATCTTCGCTATTTTTTTCCTGGGTCACCTCCTCCGATTGATCAACCATGCCCAAGTCACGGTTGGCACCCATACCATTCCAATGAGCCTGAGCTGGATCGCGCTTGTCGTTGCCGCAATTCTTTGTATCTGGATGTGGCGACTTTCGAATCTGAGGGGAATCGCATAGTTGCTTTCTGAGCCATTCTGCCGGGAAATCTATAAAAGATCGATCCAGGTGCGCAATGGAGGCGCAGCCGAGCAGTTTGAGAGTGCGAATGAGATCCGTGCGCAGGATTTCGATCGCTCGCGTGACACCCACTTCGCCAGCGGCGCCAAGACCGTACGCATAGGCGCGTCCCGTTAGAACAGCTCGTGCGCCGAGGCAGAGCGCCTTGACGATATCGCTGCCACGGCGGATCCCGCCATCCAACAGCACTTCAACGCGATCGCCGACGGCAGACAAAACTTCAGGCAGCATCTGCAAGGTTGGTGCAACGCCATCGAGCTGCCGCCCGCCGTGATTGGATACTACCAACGCATTTGCGCCTACATCGACTGCGCGCCGCGCATCTTCTCCAGTATGCACGCCTTTGATGATGATAGGGCCGTTCCAGGCGTCGCGGATCCAGCTGAGATCTTGCCAGCTCACCACGGCCTGCTCCAAAGCAGTCGTCACATCCGCATACAACATCGGCCCCTTTCCGGGAATGATCACGTTGGCAAACTTCATTAATCCGCCGTCCGCCAGAAAAGCCGCCAGCCAGCGCGGCTTGGTGAACAGTTGCCTCACAAACGGCAAGATTTCCCGGAGGTTTCCGCTCAAGAGCTCTTTGGCGCCGTTGCGAATGTCGCGCTCTCGCATCCCGGCGACAGCAGTATCAATCGTAACAACAAGCGCTGAAAAACCTGCTTTGCGCGCGCGCTCGATTGCCGCAAGCGCGCAATCACGCCCGCCCACGAGATAAAGCTGATACCAGACCGGCCCTTCCGATGCAGCAGCAACATCTTCCAGGCGGCAACCCGACAGCGTCGAGAGTGTATAGATGATACCCGCTCTCCCGGCGGCGCGCGCGGCCGCTTCTTCGCCGCGCGGATACATCAGCCGACAGCTGCCAACAGGCGCAAGAATCAACGGCATTGAGAGTGAGGTCCCAAGCACTGCCGTGCGCAGATCGCACGCGGGCGTGGCTATCGCGCAACGCGGCCGGAGTGTCACTGCCTCAAATGCCTGACAGTTGGCGCGCAAGGTCCGTTCGGCCTCTGCGCCGCCGTCAATGTAGTCGAATACAACACGAGGCAGTCGGCGTTTCGCGATCCGGCGCAAATCTTCGATGTTGATCACGCGCGGCGGTTGAACTGATCGAGACATGCGTCCCACGCCACAGAGTCTTAGTGCCGAAAATGCCGGACCCGAGTGAAGATCATCGCCATGTTACGCTCGTTGGCAGCGGCTATCACTTCTTCGTCACGAATCGAGCCGCCAGGCTGAATCGCGCAGGTTGCGCCGGCATTTGCGGCGGCGATCAGCGCATCAGGAAAAGGAAAGAAAGCATCGCTAGCCACAGCACTGGCTTTGAGGGAGAGCCCAGCTTCTTCAGCCTTCCAAATCGCAATGCGCGACGCGTCGATACGCGACATCTGCCCGGCGCCAATCCCGAGCGTACGATCCGCGCTCGCATAAACGATCGCATTCGATTTCACGTGCTTGACGACTCGCGATCCAAACAACATGGCTTTCAATTCCGTTTTTGTTGGCTGCCTCTTGGTCACTACGTTTTCCCGAATGGCGTTCGCGCTGTCTGCGTCCTGCACGAGCACACCGCCGCAAACCGACCGAATATCTCTTGTCGGTCTTGCTTCGGTTGCCGCGGTCAGCAGCCGAACGAGACGCAGGTTCTTTTTCTTTTGCAAGATGCCTCGCGCCTCAGCGTCAAAATCCGGCGCGATGATCACTTCGCTGAAAATCTCGCTAATCGCTTTAGCCAGCGGCTCACCAAGTGGCCGATTGCAAATAATGATCCCACCAAAAGGCGCTTGCTTATCTGTAGCAAACGCTTTGTCCCACGCCTTCCGAAGATCAGCATCCGAACCTACGCCGCACGGATTCGTATGCTTAAGAATCGCAACGGTTGGGTCGTCAAATTCACCAATCAAGTTCGTCGCAGCGCTGATATCCAGGATGTTGTTAAAGGAAAGCTCCTTGCCATGCAGTTTCTCGAAGTGTTTATCAAAATCGCCGTAGAGTGCGGCCTTCTGATGCGGATTCTCCCCGTAACGCAGACGAGTCACCAACGGCAACGAGAGCGAGAACGAAGCGTCGGTTGCCTGCTCTTTTTCCAGAAAATTACTGATCACGCGGTCGTACTCCGAGGTTTTGATGAATGCTTTGATGGCGAGTCGCTCGCGCAGTTTCAGAGTCGTTTCACCGTTGTTCTCCCGCATATTTTCCAGCACTGTGTCGTAATCTGCCGGATCAACAACTACCGTGACCGATTCGTAGTTTTTTGCGGCGCTGCGAATCATTGATGGCCCGCCAATGTCGATATTCTCGATCGCTTGAGCCAAGGTCACATCCGGCTTGCCGATCGTTTCTTCGAATGGATACAGGTTCACTACGACCAGATCGATCGGCTCGAACCCGCACTCGCGCGCTTCGGCTTCGTGTTTCGGATTGCCGCGTTTGTAGAGCAGGCCGCCATGCACGCGCGGATGCAGAGTCTTCACCCGACCTTCGAGAACTTCGGGAAACGCGGTGAAGCTGGAAATCTCGCGCACCGGAATTTTTTCTCTCCTTAGCAGCTCTGCCGTTCCGCCGGTGGAAATAATATCGACGCCTTGACGCTCCAACGCCCGCGCGAATGAAGCGATGACACTTTTATCCGAAACGGAGATGAGAGCGCGGGAAATTTTCATTTGTCGTTAACATCGTGATTCGCTAATTCGTTACATCGATTCACGATTCACGACTCACGATTCACGCGACCGATTCAGCGATCGAGAATCACGTTTTTCGCCGCGGGATAAAGCACAGGGCAACAACCGATCGTTTGACAAAACGCTTTGCTAAAATGGCTGAGGCTGGAATAACCGACTTCGGTCGCGGCCTCGGTGACATTGTAGCGTCCACTGCGCAACAGCTCCGCGGCGCGTTCCATCCGCACATTGCGCAGATATTGCGGAATCGTGAGACCAACCTCGCGGGAAAAAATACGGCTCAGGTAAAACGGACTACATCCCACCTCTTGGCCCAACATTTCCAGCGTCGGCGGGTTGATCAGATCGCGCCCCAGAATCTCCTTGACCCGCTCGACGCGCTCCCGCGCTACGCGTTTTTGCCGCACGCAGAAAAATTCCCGGTCTTTTGGCGCGAAAAGAAAATGCGCCATCAGCTCGAGTGCTTTGCTTTGGTACCAGAGAATCTGGGCCGCTTTCGCTACCGGCGGTTCGCGCAAGCTCGCCACGACGTTACGTTGTTGGATTGACATCAGCCGCGTCGGCGCAACCACGGTCACGTTGCTATCGCCGAAAATCACGCGGCGAATCGCTGGCTCGAGATCGGCTTCGATTTGCACAAATTGTTTCTGTAAGTGCGAGCGCGAAAATTCCAACGTAACAAATTGGTGATGATCACGCGCGTGCCGCGACGCCGGCAATGGTTCGTCGGCGACTGCGTAGTAGCCGGAGTTGCCCGGGAGATAATCACTGCGCGTCTGGCCTCGTGTGCCAACCGCGCCGCGGCCATCGAGATTCAGACAAAACTCCAGGCTGTGCGGATGAAAACTGCGGCCCCAATCGAGCGCTTGCTCGGTTCGAAAATCATGCCACTCGATGCTCACGCCTAGGCGATCGAAATCGCCATAAAGCTGACGCCAGCCTGGGGCCACCTCCTTCCACGCGTCCTGCTCGCCGTGCGTTGCCTCATTCGAAACCATCGCGTCTAATTACCAGTGCTGCCGCCCGGAATGCAAGTGGACGTGATTCGTTACATCGGATCACGAATCTTGAATCTTGAGTCTCGATTTACGTTCGATCCCTCAATCAACCAATTGCCTGCTACTCGCGATTAATGAAATCGGAAAACGAACGTTTCACTCTTTCAAACATGCCTCGCGCTTCTTCTTGGGTTCGATGGAATGCGCGTTTGATTCGGGCCTCAATGCCGGTCAGCATTCCGCGCTCTTCCGCGTCGTACTCGGTTTCCACGTCTTCCATTGTTGTGCCGGCAAACATTCCTTCCGTACGTCTAACTGTACCGCGCGTCGCGCCGATGTTGATCGTCCCGACCGGGCGCGATGATTTGTTGACAAGGGTAACGATCCAAACCGGCTCGCCACGCTCGTCCGTGCGCAAAGTGTAATCGACCGTGGCAAACTTGGTATGCGATGTTTGCGCAGTATGACTTGCCAGCGCGTACGCTCCGCTGGAATCAAGATTTAGGCGCGCCGTGTCAATCGTTGCGCCTTCGGCAGAACCAGCAACCGATCCGCGTGGCGCTCCTTCGGAACCAATCCGCCCGTCATGGACGACAACTTCGCGTACGCCGCCGCCCGCGTCTGGACTCTCCAGAACAATGTTCCATTTCTTTGGCTGCGGATCGCCTTCAACACCAGTGATCGAGACAATGTGATGGAGAGCATTCCGGCCTGATTCCCTGGCAACCACGCGCAGAGCTTCGTAGGCGGTCGCATGTTCCTGCGCCAGCGCCGGATTAACAAAAAGTAAAAGAGCCACTAACGATCTCCACATTGTGATAAAAGTGAATAACTGTTTTAGTCCCAGTTCAATGACTTTTGCGGTTACGATCGCCGTTTTTGTAATTTCCGATATGGCTGGCAGGTGCCATAAGCGTGTGTTCCAAGCTTGATCGCGCGCGAGATATGTGCTCAAGCGTTGGCGTAGCCGATGAAGAGAAAGACCATCGAATTCGCCAGTCATACCGGCAACCTGGCATTAATGCGCAATTGTGTTCGCGACTTTCTCAACGGTTATCCGTTTTCCGATAAAGAACGATTACTGATGGTGCTCGGCGTGGATGAAGCGTGCACGAATATCATTCGCCACGCCTATCAATTGCGCGACGACCAGCTGATCGCATTGCACATGGAAGAGTCGCGAACATGCATTCGGATGCGTTTGCGAGACTACGGCCAACAAGTTGGACCGCACCAAATGAGGGGGCGCTCCGGCGACGTGCTTAAGCCAGGCGGACTCGGTTTGTATCTCATTCGTACCGCATTTGACGGCGTCGATTATGTACTTAAGCCTCGTGGCACGGAGCTCGTCCTGACAAAGAATTTGGAGTAGCATCGAGAATCGTGAATCGCTCTTGCGATATATCAATGTATCGATTCACGATTTAACATTTCCCATGAAACCGCCGGAACCAGATGCCGCTTTTGAAATTTCGCTGCGGCCACCAGCCTTCAGCGAGTTCAATGGACAGGTAAAGGTCCGCGAACGCTTGGAATTAATGGTGGAAGCGGCAAAACGGCGTGGGGACGTGCTCGAGCACATTTTGTTGAGCGGCCCGTCCGGTCTGGGGAAAACCACGCTTGCCTACATCATTGCGAATGCCATGAGCGTAAACATCAAAAACACCAGCGGACCCGTGGTCGAAAAAGCCGGTGAACTCGCCGGACTTTTAACCAGCCTCGAAAAGGGCGACGTACTTTTCATTGACGAAATCCATCGGCTGCAACCCGCCATCGAAGAATATCTTTATCCGGCGATGGAGGATTACCGGCTCGACATCATCATCGACCAGGGACCTCAGGCGCGCAGCCTTCGTCTCAATCTGCCGAAGTTCACGCTCATAGGTGCGACCACGCGCGCCGGAATGGTGAGCGCGCCACTTCGGTCGCGTTTCGGCATGACCGCGCGGCTTGACTATTACAATGCCGAAGAAATGCAGAAAATCATTCTACGCAGCGCGCATTTGCTCGGAGTGGAAATCGACGCGGCCGGTGCAGCTGAGATCGCCGCGCGCTCACGCGGCACGCCGCGCACGGCGAACAATCTCCTCCGATGGGTGCGCGATTACGTGCAGGTCAAGGCAGATGGAAAAATCACAGCAGAGCTGGCTGATCGCGCGCTGGCCATGCTCGAGATCGATCGCGATGGCTTCGATCAGTGGGACAAGCGCATCATCGAAACGTTGATCCACAAATTCAATGGCGGACCAGTCGGTCTGAATTCGCTTGCTGTGGCGGTCGGCGAAGAAGCCGGCACGCTCGAGGAAGTAAACGAGCCATACCTGATTATGGAAGGGTACATCAAGCGCACTCCGCAAGGCCGCGTCGCAACAGCAAACGCGTATCGTAAGCTCGGCCTAAAGCCGCCGACCGGCGCACAAAGCGAATTATTTGGTAGGGGCGATTGACCTCAATCCCCTAGGTGGTTTAGGCCTGCCACGCCGTAGCAGCGAAGGCGGGTGAACCGACCTACTCTTTGGGCCATTGCAAGGCGGCGTTTAAGCGCGGCCACACGCGTAGAAACGAATTTGAATTCATAAGAAATTCAAAATCGGTCTTTAGTTCTGTGAATTGAAAATGCTGGAGCGCCGGATCGGAGCGCGGCAGCGGAATATACTGGCTCGGCTGGGCTTCAAATGT
>Ga0209470_1002299_pt1 | contig 13653 bp, 11 predicted proteins | sample GraSoiAngelo_125_FD_185882 | JGI IMG/M metagenome (GOLD analysis project Ga0209470, IMG submission 185882) | Grasslands soil microbial communities from the Angelo Coastal Reserve, California, USA - 14_0927_05_40cm (SPAdes) (version 2) | ecosystem: Environmental > Terrestrial > Soil > Grasslands ... | reverse complement strand
TTCTCCGAGAACAGCGTGCGCGGCCAGATATAAAAATCCGCCGCCGACGTGCGCCATGATCAAGCCGAGCCAAAACGTGGTAGTGTTCACCAGAAAGAAAAAGCCAAGTGCTCCGCCCAGCAGAGTTGTGGCCTCAACGGAGGCAACCCAAACGAGCGCGTTCGCTCTTTGCAATCCAGCGCCGATCAAAAGACTGCCGAGCGCGAGCCCTTCGGGAACTTTATGAATGCAGAGAGCTGAGAAGAGCGACCACTTGCCAGCTGCGCTTACCGCTGTTTCCGGTCCGATTCCGAGCGCGACGCCGTCAGTCGTGCTGTGGATTGCCAGTGCAACAACCAGCGCTGAAGCGATTTCGCCGAAATGTCGTGTCGCATCAGCGTCGAAATGGCTGGCCGCGCAAGCGGGACAAACGTGATGAACGTATTTGCTGACGAAGTAAAAAAGCGCGTACCCGGTCGCCGCAGCTAATCCGACCGGCCACAAACCGCTGCTGGTTAAGCTTTCCGGCAAAATCGCGAAGAGCGTCACGCCGAGCAGTGTGCCGGCCGCGAAGCTGATCAACGCGCAAAGCGGTTTGTGCGTTAAGCGCAGCAACGCGCTGATCGACCCGCCGCCAAGCGCGAAAGCGTAGGCTGCAACGACCTGCCAGAATGTGATTTCGCCGTTCAAGAGCTTGCGATCGATTCGTGATCTTCGCGGCAGCGCTGCGTCTCGATTGTCACGTGTACCAGCTCTTCATGTTCGCGAAACAATTGGCGATAAAAACCCGACGGCCTTGGCTCGTGGGCAACGATCGAAACGATCGCTGCAAATTTTCCAGCGCCGACTTGCCAGACGTGAAGGTCGGTCACCGTTGAATCGCCGTCGCTTTCCACCGCGCGCCGGATTTCGTCGGGCAGGTTCGAAGATGCTGGCGTGCGATCGAGCAAGATGCCGCTGGTATCTCGCAACAATTGGTAAGCCCATGAAAAAACAACGCCGCTTCCAATGAAACCCACGATGGGATCGAGCCAGCCCCAACCGAAAAACTTGCCAGAAGTTAGTGCGATAATTGCCAGGAACGTTGTGAACGCGTCAGCCAGCACGTGCAAATAAGCCGCCCGCAGATTCAGATCGCGATGATGTCGATCTTGTCCATGATGATCGTGCGCCGAATGGTGATGATCCTCTTTGAGAAGGAGAGCGCAAACCACATTTACTGTCAGCGCCACGCAGGCTATGCCGATCGCCTCATTAAAATGAATTGTGAGAGGAACAAAGAGACGATGGACGGATTCGCCGGCCATGAGCAGCGCGACCACCGACAGCACGACGGCGCTGGCGAATCCACCGAGGACGCCGATTTTGCCTGTCCCGAAGCTATATTGCTCGTCGGACGAATGCCTGCGCGTAAAATAGTAGGCAATCGCCGTGATGAGGAACGCGGTCACATGCGTGCTCATGTGCCAGCCATCGGCCAGCAGCGCCATCGAGTGAGAAAGAACGCCGGCGGTGATTTCGACCACCATCATCACGCCGGTGATGGCGATGACGATGCGGGTGCGGCGTTCGCCTTTCGTGAAGTCGCTCACGAAATCGTGCGAATGCCGAAACCGGGAATGATCTGCCCGATACATGTCTCGAAGATAGCGCGATTATTGCGGCGGCAGCAAAAAACCTGGCGATTCGTTGGCAATTACCTTGGCCGAAGCCGAGCGCGAACGAGGGCGTAGCCGGCCACGGCAATGAGAAGCGCTCCGAAAGTGCAAACGATCGCCGCGCCCGAAGGCAAATCCCACCAGTACGACAGAAACAGCCCTGCCACTCCGCCAACAAGCGCTACGATCCAGCCGATCAGCAATCGGGGACCGATCCGCTGCGCGAGATTGATTCCACAAACCGCCGGCACAATCAGGTAACTGAAAACCAGCAGCACGCCGGCAATGCGGACGAAACTAGTCACGACCAAACCAAAGAGGGCGTAAAAAAGAAAATCCCACCAGCGAACGCGCAAGCCTTTTTGGTAGGCGCCATCGCGATCGAATGAAACGAGCAGAAAATTCTTTCGCAGGACAAAATGGAACACGCCGACCGCAGCAAAGAGCGCGAACCGCTCCCAAACTTCGCGCGGCGTGACCAATAAAATATTTCCGACCAGCATATTTTTGATTTCTTCGTCGCCCTCGGCGGCGCGACTTAACAGCAACACCGCGGCCGCGGCCGCGACGACATACGAAATTCCGATGACGGCTTCCTGCGGAATCTGACTCGCGCGTTTGCCGGTTACGGAAAAAATTGCGGCACCAACCAAAGTGAAGGCGAGCGCGATCCCGAAGGTTGTCCAGCTTTCAAGATCGAGATGTAACAAAACGGCCAGACAAATTCCGAGCGACGCCATCTGCGCCATGGCGATGTCGATGAAGATGATGCCGCGCTGGACGACATGAAGGCCGAGGTAAACCAGCAACCACGGCAAAAGAACACAGGCCACGATTGGCCAAAACATTACCTCCCACATGATTATTTCAGCGCGTCCGCGAGCCGCGAAACAAGCACGTCGATCAACCTCACGTAACTGTCTGTCCCAGGAATGCCGCCGGGAAATTGCGAGAAGTCCACCACCTTCGCGCCGGTCGATCTCGCTACTTTCTCGGCGATCCGGCGATCGTGATAGGGCTCGACAATGATCGCTTTGATTTTTTGCGCCTTCATTTGCCCGATCACATCCGTGAGATGCGAAGGCGACGGCGGAATTCCCGGCTTCGGTTCGAGAAAAACGTCGATGTTCAATCCGAACCGGTGGGCAAAATACGGCCACGAATCGTGATAGGCGGCGACATGCTGGCCTTGAAATGGCAGCATGATCGCGCCCCATCCCTGCAATTTCGCATTAATGGCTGCTTCGAACTTCCTGTAGTTCGCATCGTAGTATCCCGCATTCGCGGCATCGACCGCGGAGAACGATTGCGCAATGTGCTGCGCGATCGCTTTGGCGATAATTGGATCGACTGTGAAGTGAGGATTGCCGAGCGCGTGAACGTCGCCGGCTGCGCGGGTCACGTTTGTCGGGACGTTCATCAACCGAATTCCTTGCGACGCTTGCACGCGACCCGGTTTCCCAATCTCAATTTTTGGATTGCGCGCATTTTGCAAGAGCGGCGGTAGCCAACCGAGCTCGAGTTCCGCGCCGCCATCGATCAACACATCGGCGTTGCGCAGAGAAACAACGAAGCTTGGACGCGCATCGACAAAATGTGGGTCCTCCGTCGCCTTCGCGAGGACGACGAGATCGATCTTGTCGCCGCCAACTTCACGCGCGAGCGAGCCAAAATCGGGAAGTGTGGCAACGACATTCAACTTCGCTTGCGCGGACAAAGCACACGCGAGGATTGTGGACAGAATGAGAAGGTTTTTTTTCATAATCTAAAATTTGTGTGCGCCGTGCGCGCCGAGAATAAATTCAAACTGAAGAAAGACAGAATCGACGTCGCGATCGGACAGAAAGAAGTTCTCGGCGAGAAAGTCGTGATTGTACTGCAAGCGGATCTTTGAGAACTCGGTTGGATACCAGGTCAGGTTTGCGCTGATGCGGGAGCGCGATTGCCGTTCGAAATCATCCGTGAACTTGGAATCCTCCATGTCGAGGTAATCGCCGCGAATTCCGGCGACCCATCCTTTTTTAAATCCCCAAAGGACCTGCGAATAAAGTCCCCAATCGTGAAACGTTTCCGCGACCGGAAACGATTCGTTCACGCCGCGGCCGGCTTCGAACCGGCGATACATGAATTCGGTCTGCCATTTCACAAACGGAAATCCTCCTTCGGCATTCGCGCTCTTCCATTTGTAAAGAAAATCGCCGCCGTAAATCTGCGTTCGCGAGTTCGCGCCGGTTTCGTTTGAACCAAATGCACCGGAGACTCCCGCGAGCACGACTTGCGTCGGACTAAGATCGACAGAATTTTCCCAGCGCGGGATCCAAACAAAATCCTGCAACCCGCGCAGTTCGCGATCGGTTGTGCGTCGATCGAAAAACATTCCGTCGTCACCGGGATTACGAAATGAATATCCCGTCCCGCCGCGCCCGTTTTGGACGCCGAGAATCAATTGCGAGTACCAAGGCACCGGCACGATCCACGAAATTTGCGCGCCCACCCCGCGCAAACCATCCGGTCCGAGCAAACGGCCGTGCACGATCGGCGCGTCTGCGAAATCCCAGGTGTGCGGATGGGTCGGATTGATTCGGCCGAACGCGGCGAAGAATTGTCCGGCTTTCAACTGAAGATTGAAAGGCAGACTCGTCGTTTGCAGGAACGCTTCCTCAACTTCGACTTCGGTTTCGTTATCGTTGTTGAGTTTGAAAACGATGTTGGCGAAACCTTCGAAGTAAGGATCGACCGCGCCGTCGAACGCGAGCTCGATGTTGCGCGCGTTGAACCCGCGCTGCTGCGGATCGTGATCGCCAACTTCGATGTGGTCGAGATCGCGCGCGCTCGAGCCGGCGAGGGCAAATAATCCGTCGAACGAAATGTTCATGTAATTCTTGCCTCCGCCGCCGATCGAGATCGGTTGCGTCAGAGAAGCTCCAGCTCCGGTGCCTGAAATTGTTTCTGGCGCCGATGAAACGACCGATGTGTCGGTCGTTGGAAAATTTCCGGACACCGCGGTTCCATTGGCATTTACGCCGGGGCCGGGCGAAGCAGCCGGCGCGGCTGTCGATGCGACCACGGACGTGTCCTCAGTTTGAAACCGCGCCGGCGCGCTCGGAGCCGGAGTTGGTGAATTTGCGACGGCAGCGATCGGCGAAGGTTCCGGATTTTGCGGCGGCGAACCTGCATTTCCATTCGCCTTCTCAATCGCGGCTTGCTGATCTTTCACTTGTTGTTGCAGCGCCTTTACCGTTTCGGTGAGCGCTTGCACCTGCTGCCGCAGATTTTCCAGATCCGGCGAAGCAGCTGGAGTAGACGCCGCATTTTGGGCGCGCGCGCTCGCGAGCGCAGCGGTCGTTACTCCAATTAAAATAAATTTGTTCATTAAAACTCCTGATTAAAAACTGGGACGAAATCGCCCAACGGATTTGCGTTCGCGCACGTTAAACTGGCGACGGAACGAACGCGCGAGGCGCCGCCATCCCACAGACGCGGGACAGTTAACGGTCAGGAGTGCGCAGGCGGCGCGTGCTCGAAAACGCGAGCGAGAAGAAATGAGGACTCAACCCATTGCGGAGTCAGAGTCGGAACTGGAGAAAATTGATCGACGAGCGCCGGAACGCTGACCAGCGGAGCAGCTGGCGAATAATTATAGCTGCCGGAAGCAATGAAGGTTATCGCGCATGAGTGGTCGATGCGATTCGCATCCGGGTGAATCCGTTCATGTAACTGCGGCGAGACGCTGAGCGTGAGTGTCCAGAAAAAAGCGGCGGAAGCCAGGACCCCGACAAAAGCACGTGTGGTCGCGCTGCTTTTCATCGGACGCGAGCTTCTCCCCGCGCATTGAAGTTGGCAACAAGTTTCTACGGGGTCACTTCGCGGAGTCCTCAGCCTTTGCGGTTTTGTCGCCCCACAAATGAAAGGTGTAAGTGAAGACGATGTAGCCCATCAAACGATCCGGGTGATAATTGGCGAAGTAGATTGCGGGATTAACTTGAAAGTCGGGCGTGATGTTCCAAGTGAATCCAATCGTCGAGGAATTCTCCCTGCCGCTCTGGAAATCGACCTGGACGCGCCATTGCTTATTAAAATCGTAAGCGTAACCGAGAATCGCTTCGTTTTTGTAACCAGCGTGAATGGCGCCGACGATGATCTTGTGGTGCTCGGTGTAATAACCAGCTTCAATATACGGCTGAGGATCGACATCTAGATGCGGCGACCAATTCACGAAGCCGGCCGAAAGGAGATAAGGTTCCTTTTTCAGCAGTCCGAATTCTGTCGCGAAAATCCAATCATCCGGTTGAAAGCCGCGAAACACAGCCACCTCCGCCCATTTCGTCAGGCCAAGCTCGGCCTGCAATTCATACGGGTTCGCAATCCGCTTGTCTTGAATTTGCAGACTCAAGGACAAATCGCCTTCTTCTTGCAAATCCGGCGTTACAATCTGGCTGAGTCCTTTTGTGGTCGCGAACGACAAAGCGCAAAGAAATAGGCTGGCGAAGCCGACAAGCAGCGTCTCGATCTTTGAGTTCGCGCGCACGCCGCAACGATTATCGCTGCGGGCGCACGAGTCGAGCCAGGATCTTTTCTGGCGAAAACAAAGCATCCCCGAAAAAATTTCGGGGCTGCGTGTCTTTGATTTTCCGGATGATCGACTACGGAGTCGGCGACCGGTGCGGGTTGTGCCTGCCCTTTTGCCAGCCGTAGTGGTGTCCCGGCGGAGTCGGGCTCGTCTTCACTTTGGTGCTTGCCAGTGCCGTGCCCGTCAGGTGGCCAGACTGATTCACGTGCATTGACGTTGCATCGCTATGCCCTTTTCCCATCACGTATGCAGATAGCGAAAAGCAAGCAGCGACGACAATCGCCAAAGCCGTGGAATTCCCTAACTTCATGGTTTTGCCCTTTCCTTTTCAGTTTTCCTCGCCTTCGCCGACCGAACGGTCCGCAGAGCGAAAGGCTGAATTAAGTTTGACGACCGTTTTGGTCGCAACGTTCACTCCATCCAGCTACAAATCGCGATCGACATGTCGGAGATCATCCGACATCGGGCCTCAATTGCGCGTCGAACGCGCGCGGTTCGATTACACTGCGCGTTGCCCAAGCCATTGCACGGCCAAGCGCGTGACCTGCCGCGCGTTCTTAAGCTTCAGCTTTCCCTTAATATTCGTGCGATGCGTTTCGACAGTTTTTGGGCTTACCCCCAAGGCATGGGAAATCTCCCGCACTTCGTGGCCTTTGCCGATGAGCTCGAAGATTTGGAATTCGCGATCGGTCAAAAGACTCACCGGATCGTCGGTCGGGTGGATTTGCTTATCGGGCCCGTTATGTTGGAGTTGCGCTGCGATCACCGGACTCAGGTAACAGCGTCCGTTCAGCGCTTCCCGCAGCGCTTCCGCGATGTTGTCGATCGCGTCCTGTTTGACGATGTAACCCATCGCTCCGGCCCTAAGCGCTCGCGTCGCGTAAAGCGCTTCTTCGTGCATCGAAAGAATAAGCACCGGCAGCTTTTGAAATTCGGTCCGGATTGTTTTCGTTAATTCGATCCCGCTTGCGCCGGGCAAACCGATATCGACGATGGCCAGATGAGGTTCGAGTTCGCGGATAAGCGCCATCGCGTCCGCCGCCGTGCTCGCCTCGCCGCAAACAACGAACTCGTCTTTCGAATCGATCAGGCGCACGAGGCCTTTGCGCAAAACCGGGTGATCGTCCACCAGCAGAATCCGTTTCTTGTTTGGTTGGGCTTGTTTCGCGGACATGTAACTCGATTTAACGACTGGGTGATTTAAAGATTTAACGATTTGACCTTGCGGTAACGAGCGATGCCGAAAATATCTTCAATAGTTCATCGCACTCTGACATTAATGGCTCAACCAACTTTACATTGATCAGGTTGGACTCGACCAACAATTCGAACCAAAAAAGAGTTTCGTCTGTTTCTTCGGTAACGATCGCAATCTTCGAAATAAAGTTGGCCGCGGATCGCGCGCGGCAGGCGGCTCGGTAGTTGGCTGTACCTGATCTAAGAAATTGCCGACCAACCGTTCGCGTCGCTTCATTCTTCGGGAGTCTTGTAAATGCTTTGATAACGCGAACGGCAAACTTCTTCGTTCGATCCTGCAATCGTTTGGCTTGATCGAGTCTATCCATGACTCAATCGTTAAATCACTAAATCTTTAATTCGATAAATCTTCTTCACGGCGCCTGGCCTTCCAACCATTGCACCGCAAACCGAGTCACCTGGCGGGCGTTCTTCAAATTCAATTTCTCTTTGATGTGCGCGCGATGCGTCTCCACCGTTTTAGCGCTGATGTGCAATGCCCGTGCGATTTCGTGAACGTCGCGGCCTTTCCCGAACAATTCGAGGATCTCGAGCTCGCGATCGCTCAACTTATCAGTCGGGTTCGCCTGATTGGATCCGCTCGCGAAATTGGTGATCAGTTTCGCCGACATGTCATGACTCAGATACGGCCGGCCGGCGAGCACTTCGCGGATCGCGTTGATCACATTTTCGAGCGCTTCCTGTTTCATCACGTAACCCTGCGCTCCGGCGCGCAATGCGCGCAAAGCGTAGAGCGATTCGTCGTGCATCGAGAGAATAAGCACCGGTAGCTTTTGGAATTCAGCGCGGATATTCTTGATCAACTCGATCCCGTTGGCGCCGGGCAAACTAAGATCGACAATCGCCAGATCAGGCTTCAATTGTCGAATTGCGCTCATGCCTTCGGCCGCGTCTCCCGCCTCACCGCAGATATTGAAAGCGTCGTCCGAACTGTTGATCAACTGTTCGAGTCCTTTTCGAAACAGCGGATGATCGTCAACGATGACGATGCGTTTTGCCCGCCCCGACTTGGAGCTCGGTTTCGAACTTTCCCTTATTGTGGTCGCGCTTTTCATTTGGTCATCGTCATCGGCAAGTAGCAGGCGACACGCGCGCCGCCTTTCTTGAGAGACTCGAATTCTAATCGAGCACCGATCGATTCGGCGCGGTACTTCATGATGTGGAAGCCCAAACCGTGGCCGGTCTTTGTTTTCGTGTTAAATCCGACGCCATTGTCGGTCACGCTGAAAATGAGGTCGTTTTTCAATCGCCGAACCTCCAACACAATTTGGGTGGCGCGAGCGTGTTTGTTCGCATTGATGAGCGCTTCCCGCAAAATCCGATAAAGTTGTGAGGCAACATTGTCGTCTTCGATGTTCATTTCCGTTTTCAAGTCGAGCCGGCAGGATGTTCGCCAAATTTTTCTTTCGACCAGATCTCGCAGCGCGGAGGGAAATTCGGCGGCGTCGATCTCTTCCTTGTGCAGATCGCGCGCGATATTGCGCGCGTCCATGACCGAGCTGTTGATTAACTGCGCGATTTTTTCCAGATCGTCCGTTTGCACCACGCGATGATCCTTTAACCGCAGCGCGGTGGCGCGGGCCAGGAACCCGATCGCCGTCAATTGCTGACAAAGCCCGTCGTGCAGTTCCTGGCCGAGCCGTTCCTGCTCGCGGTCGCTGATTTCGAGAATCTGACTTTCGAGGCCCTTGCCCCGGATGATCTCGCTGTTGAGTTCCTCATTCGCCGCGTGCAATTCTGCCGTTCGTGTCCTCACCCGCTTCTCCAAGAGGTCTCTCGATTTTTTGAGCGCGGCTTCTGCCTTCTTGCGCTCCGTGATGTCGTTGAAATAGAGATTTACGTCTTGGTCCTTAACCGGCGCGACCAGTACTTCGTAGGTGCGACCAAGAAAATTCATTTCGACTGTGGTTCGCTTGGGAGTCGTCGCGATCCTTGCAATCTGCGCCGGGACTGCATCCCCCACGGCAACATGGAAGTTCCTGAGAAGTTTTTCTGCGGCCGGATTTGCGAAGCTAATGAATCTGCCATGTTTAAGACGGAGCACCGGCGCCGGATTTTCCGCAGGCAGGCGACTCATAAGTTCAAGCTTCTCCTCGGCGTGCTTGCGCTCGGTGATATCGTTGTTTGTTTCCAGAACAAATGCGCGTTTGCCCTGCGCGTCTCGGTCAAGCGACCATCGCGAAAACATGGTCAGGCGTTTGCCGTCGCGCCGGGTGTGAACGATTTCGCCTTCCCACCGGTTGTCGTGAAGAAGTTTTTCGTTGATTTTCGACCGCGGCTGCAGGTGTTCCGTTTTCAATAAATCGTATGCCACTTTGCCTAACGCTTCCTCTCGCGTGTAGCCGTACATTTTTTCCGCGCCATTATTCCAGTAAGTGACCCGGTCTTCTGCGTCACGAACGATGATAGCGTCGTTGCTCAAGTCCAGCAGTCGCGCCTGCTCAGCCAGCACGCGTTCTTGGGTCTTGCGTTCGCGTAAATCAATGATGGCGGTTTGATAGAGTAATGCGCCGTTTCTCGCGGTCGAAGTGATCGGAGTGCTCAAAAGCAGCGCTGGAATCTGTTCTCCCTTTCTGCTTTTCAATAGCAGTTCCGTTTTCACTTGTTGCTGCGAAGTGCGGCAATAAAGCAGGTGACGGAGAAGCGAATCCAGATCCGCGACGTAGAACGCAAACGGCCGGCCAATTAACAGGTCCCGCGGCTCGCGCAGCAATTCGGTTGCAGCGAGATTCGCTTCCTCGATACGGCCGGCGCGGTCAAAGCTAACGTAAGCGATCGGCGCAAAATCGTAAAGATCGACATATCGCTGAATGGCTGATTCCAGTTCGGTCTTGGGATGGCGCAGCCCATGAATGGACGATCCTCGGTCACGCCTGCTGTTTGAATTGAGCCCGGCGCCGTTACGCGTCGATCGTTTTTCCTTCCGGGCGGGCTGTGGCTGCTTTTTCATCCTACAGGTAAATTTCGGCGGTAGATTGCGAAGAAATGTCGTCCACAGATTGCACAGATTTTCGCAGATTATCAGACAAACCGAAAACCAGCCGGCGGTGCTCAAGACTTGACGCTCCAAAATTCAGCAATATTCCCCGATGAAATCCGGTGGCTTTAAGCTGGTTGATAAGTTGAGCGTCATCAGCGTTTGTGAGCTGCGCGATCGCCTTCGTCTCGACGATGACATTGCTGAAGCAGATAAAGTCCGCCCGGTACGCGCACGTTAGGAGCTTGCTTTTGTACTTGATCGGCAAAGCACCTTCGGCTGCGTACGGAATTCCCCGGTTTTGGAATTCGAGGGCGAGCGCAGTTTGGTAAACTAGTTCAAGAAAACCATGTCTGAGCTTGCGATGGACTTCCATGGCCGCGCCGATAATCGCGAAAGTCTCAGGATCTCGTTGCATAACAAATTGTGTAAATCTGCGAAATCTGTGGATCAAGCTGCTGAATCTGCGGATTGCCATGATTGTCTGGTTAGCCCGCATTACTTTTGCATTCGCTGCGGATTGCGCTTCCGGGTTTTTTTCCGCGCCCGTTGGCCGCTCTATCGATGTCGATGAGAGTGAGAACAGCGCCGTCGATCTTATTATCGGTTGTGCGGTAAGGCCGGATTCGCAGTGAATACTGGCGGCCGTCCTTGTCGGTCACTTTGCGCTCGCGCGTGCTCAATGTTTCGATCACTTCGCGCAAAATATTTTCCAGATCGGGCACGTCAATGTTCGGCCGCAGTTCGCTCAATGGACGCCCAATATCGGTCGGCAAAATATTAAAGGCGCCGCGCGCCGCCGGTGTTGCCCGCCGCACCGTCAAAGCATTGTCCACCATCACGATTGGCATTTGAATGCTGGCCAGCAAATTGTTCAGCTCGCCCGTCAGTTGCATCATCTCGAGATTTCGATTGCTCAGCTCTTCGTTCAACGTGGTCAGCTCTTCATTGGTCGATTGCAATTCTTCCTTGGCCGTTTCCAGTTCTTCGTTGGTCGATTGCAGCTCCTCGTTGCTCGACTCGATTTCTTCGTTGGCCGACTTCAATTCTTCATTGGTCGCCTCCTGTTCTTCGATGATGGCTTGGAGCGATTCCTTCGAAGTGGCCAATTCCCGCCGCAATTCGCCCACTTCACGCTCCGTCCCCGTTTTTCCCAGCGCCCGTGGCAGCTTTTCACGTTTAGTTCCTTTGGTGGTCTCATCAAAAATAACCAGCAGCCACGATTTGTCGGTGCCGGGGATTTTGAATGGCACCGCCTGAATATTGATTTCGTAGGTTCGGCTGCTCAGCTTAACTTTCGCCCGCTCTTTCCGGGCAGGCTTGTTCGTTTTGATCGCGCGATGAATCGTGGCGCGCAGGTCTGGCACCAGGGTCGGCCGCGCCAGTCGCAGAAGATTGAATGTCGCCGGACCCGGTGCGTGTTCGAGAAACAACTCGGTCCGGCCGCGGAATTGTTGCACGTGCATGTCTTGGTCGATTACGACCGCCGCCGGCGCGTAGGCACCGAGCATAATGCGGTCGGCCACTTTCAAAAGATCGCCCCCGAAATCTGCGCCAGCGCCGGCTGTCGATCTTTCCCCGAGATGCGAAAGTCCAAGGCCACGCTGCGGGATGAGGTCTGCCATGCGCGGCGTAGTAACGACAGTCTTCGCGTAAATTTTGTTTTTTTTGTCCGCCAATTTGAAAAGCTCGTCGTACAAGCCCACCGATTCGGCCGGTCCGAGAATCAAGTAGCCGCCGGGATTGAGCGCGTAATGAAACTGCGGGATGCAGCGCTTGTGCAGTTCCGCGCTCAAGTAAATGAGCACGTTGCGGCAACTGATCAGGTCGAGCCGTGAAAATGGCGGATCGGCCGCGATATTTTGACGGGCAAACGTGCAGATGTCGCGCACGTTGCGATGGATTTGGTAAGTGCCGTCCCGCTTCACAAAAAAACGTTTCAGTCGCGCCGGCGAAACATCTTTTTCGATAGCGCTGGAATAAATTCCCAGCCGCGCATGTTCGATCACCGATTCGCTCAGATCGGTGCCGAAAATCTGGATGCGTATTTTGGAAGGACCGCGGCCGAGCGTTTCCAAAATGCATATCGCGAGCGAATAAACTTCTTCGCCGGTGGCGCAACCCGGCACCCACGCGCGAAGCTCCGGTTGTCGATCGTTGCTTTTATTTTTGAGCAGCGCCGGCAAGAAACGTTTCTTCAAGGCGCGGAAGAGGGCTTCGTCCCGGAAAAACCGAGTCACGTTGATAAGCAGATCGTCAAAGAGCGCTTCGATTTCTCTTTTGTTGTCGCGCATAAACCGCGCGTATTGACTCATCTTGTCGATTCGGTGCAGCGCCATCCGCCGCTGGATCCGTCGAATCAGCGTGCTTTCCTTGTAGGCACTGAAATCGACACCCATTTGCTTTTTCAGAGAAAGAAAAATGCGGCCCAGATCGTCCGCCTGTTTGTAGGCGGCCTTTTCGATTTCTTCCGGATCGCTCAGCGGCCGGCGGATATAGGGATGATTGGAAATGCGCTCGATTTCGCGGGCGATTTCGCGCGGCGTCAGAACAAGATCGACGAACCCCGCGCGAATCGCGCTCCGCGGCATCGTGTCGAACTTGGCGCTCTCCTGATTTTGGGCGAACGTCAAACCCCCGGCTGCTTTGATCGCGCGCAAACCGGCCGTGCCGTCACTGCCGGTTCCGGAGAGCACGACGCCGATGGCGCGCGATCCACATTCTTCGGCGAGCGATTCAAAAAAGTGATCGATCGCAACGTTGAGCCGTTCTTCACGTCGAACCAATGTGAGCGCGCCATTTTTGGCGATGACGCATTTGTTCGGCGGTTGCACGTAAACGGTGTTTGGTCTTGGTGTCGTTGTTCCTGTAACCTCGCTGACTGGCATCGCCGTGACTTTGCCGAGCAAATTGGAAAGCCGGCTGGCGTGATGCGGATCAAGATGTTGCACGATCACAAAAGCCATCCCCGTTTTCGATGGTAACTGGCGCAAGAATTCCATCGCTGCTTCAAATCCGCCGGCCGAACCGCCAATTCCCACAATCGGGCAAAGTGCCGATGATTTTTCTTTTTCCGTAGCGCCATCGGCGCCGAACTCTGGTTTGGCTTTGCGCCTAACGAATGGGCGCTGCGCACCCGAGCTTTTCGTCTTTCTGTTTGCGGGCATGGCCCTCATTAATATGATCCGCGGCTTCGGGCGGCCCCAAGCCGC
>Ga0209470_1002297_pt1 | contig 13667 bp, 8 predicted proteins | sample GraSoiAngelo_125_FD_185882 | JGI IMG/M metagenome (GOLD analysis project Ga0209470, IMG submission 185882) | Grasslands soil microbial communities from the Angelo Coastal Reserve, California, USA - 14_0927_05_40cm (SPAdes) (version 2) | ecosystem: Environmental > Terrestrial > Soil > Grasslands ... | reverse complement strand
TAACCCCTGCGGATGTGGCGATGCTCTATGACCGGGGCTTTACTCTGAAGATTTTCATGGTGCGGCCGGCATTCGACCAGAATTTAGCGGGTTTTGTGAAGCTCATCCGCGCAGCCGGCGCGGCTGGTCTTCTCACGATGCTGCATTGCGAGGACGCCAGCATCATCACCACAACCCAGGAGCGGATGATGTCCGAAGGGCGTGGCGCGCTGCGTGGCCAAAATTTCGCTGAAAGCCGGCCGGTGGTAGCCGAGGAAATAGCCACTCAACGCGCAGTCGGAATCAGCGAAGCGACAGGCGCTCCCATTTACATCGTCCATATTTCTTCCGAGCGCGCCATGCGCGCAGCCGAAGCCGGGCAGGCCCGAGGCTTACCGGTATTCACCGAAGTGCGATTCCTGTATCTGCACTTGACTCGTGAGCGTTTTGATCAGCCTGACGGAGCGATTTACACTGGTGACCCGCCGCTTCGCGAGAAGAACGATGCGAACTATCTGTGGAGCGCGCTTGCGAAAGGAGCGGTCAATGTCGTGGACACGGATCACGTTGGGTATACTCGCGAAGAGAAGCTCGATCCGTCACTCGACATCATCAACCATCGGCCTGCGGGGAACTATCTCCAGGTCCAATTGCCCCTGCTGTTTTCCGAAGGCGTCCGGACCGGACGCATTACGCTGGAGCAAATGGTCGCTCTGTCATCGACTAATCCGGCCAAGCTGTTTGGCTTGTACCCCCGGAAGGGGACGATCGCCGTCGGCTCTGATGGTGATGTCGTGATTTGGGACCCCAACCTGAGGCGGACCATTCGCGATGAAGATCAACTGGCCAATGCCCGGTTCTCGATCTTTTCAGGCTGGGAAGTCACCGGCTGGCCCATCGTCACGATCCGCCGCGGCGAAATCGTTTACCGGGACGGCAAGATTCTCGCCGCTGCTGGCAGCGGCCAGCTCGCGCCCCGGCAACACTGGCAGAAACCATAGTGACGAACTTGGGCCTAAACAGGCTGCTGAAAAAGTCAAATCGCGTGACTGCTTTCAGCAGCCTGCTAAGCCTAAAAGCCGATAACCAAACCGACGCGCGCAATACGCGGGCTCAGGTTCTGCGCCAGCGCGTTAAAGGTCCTCGCGCCGATATTGTTATTCCGGACCAAAGCTGTGTTGGCGTTGAATACGTTGAATACATCGACGATCCCGCGTATCGTTACCGTCTCCGCGATTTTGAACTGCCTTGAGGCCCGGAAATCCGTGTTCCAGAGATTCGGGTATCGTAAGTAGTCCATGGCCGGGCTCACGAGAACCTTTAGGCTGGAGTCGGCGCCAAGCGTGGGCACCGTGCCCTGGCGGTAGAGCGGAAAAGGATATCCCTGGCGCCCGAACACGTTTGCGCTTAACTCAATGCCGTACGGCGCCTGATATAGGCCACTGGCATTGAATTGCCACTTCGCGTTGACGTAGATGTTACCGGCTCCGCTACCACCGGTCCGCCGCACGAACTGGCCGCCGCTTATGAGGGGTTCGGTGTCTGTGGGCGTGGGATTGCCGTACGTGTCGTAGATGCCATCCTTTGAAGAGAAGTGTTCTTGCGCATTGTTCCATGCAAATCCAGTGTGGGTCATGAACTTGTTGGACAAGCGTTTGATCAATCCGAGCTCCAGGCCGTGATAATCCGTGTAGTAGCCGGGAATATTCTGGATCAGAAACCCGTTTCCCCCCGCCCCCACCTTTGCGGGATCCGGAATGAAGGTCGGCACGTTGTAGGGTTGTCCATTAGGAAAACTCCCTGAAAAACCCGAACCCGGCAGGTAGTCCCCGTTCGGGCCCGGTCTTACGCCGAGTCGCGGCGTGAGTGCGATGGTTCCAGTGTTGGCGTTATTTGGAGTACTAAAGAGCCGCGATGTCCGGCTGTAGCTGTAATTGACCTGCAATACGAGATTCGGCGCCAGTTCGCGATCGGCGCCAATCACAACGCTCTGCGTGATCGGGGCTGTCAGGTTCGGATCGAGCCGGTTCGCCGACGACACTGCCGTCGGGTTGGCCGGGTTGAACCCATTACCTGCAGTGATGAGCTCGCCGGTCAGAACTTCGTCGGGGTGCACAAAATGGTCACCAGCGCGGGGGACCCAGCCGTAGGTGGCAAACCCAGCGCTGGAGCTGGGGTTCAGAAATCCGACGGTGTCGTCGGTGTCAAGCTGGGCGGCATAACGCGCATAGCCCGCACGGATGATGGTTTTCCGGCTTTGATCAAGCGCGTAAGTGATGCCCAGGCGCGGCGAGACGTTGTTCCACGTGAACGGCGCGTCGTAGCCGCCGAACACGACACCAGGGACCAGGTTTGGAAACGCTTTATTTGATTGAGTCTTGCTCGGCAACGCCTTGCCCCACTGGTGGTCATAGCGAACACCCGCGGTGATGGTCATCCGGCCGCGAGTGATCGTGTCACCCGCGTAGAAATCGAGATAACTGGCCCGATTCGCACCGAAACCTTCACGATATACGCGCGCCTGAAAATCAGTCGGGGTGTTCTCGATGGCCAGAATCATGTTTCCGGGCCACAGATCTCGGTTAGTTGAGTCGGCCCTGCGGAAACCCCATCCATATTTCAGGTCGTGTGAGGCCCCCATTCCGCTGAAGAAGGTGTCCGCATCGAGTGCAGCAGTCTTTTGCGGCCGCGTGAAATAACGCTGGTTGATCGAACCGAACGATTGCCCTGTAGTAAAGCTTCTTCCAGCCTGCATATTCAAACCGCCGATCGGATCGAGAACGAATCCGGTGTTGTAATACGCGAACCTTCCCGACACCATCATCTTCGGCCCGAATACGTGATCGTCCGCGATTTTCCAGAGGCCGTGGAGCGGAAAATCGGTATACGCGTTGTCCTGATGGTAGGTCGCCGTTACCGCGTCGAACAGGATGCCCGCTGTGGCGGGGCTTCGGCCGTTCTTGATTTTGAATCCGTCAAAATAGAGGAAGCTGAGCATATCTTTCCGCCCGGCCTGCCAGTTGACCTTTACAGTCGGGTTCTTGAGCTGCGTCCGATCGATCAGCGACCCGGCCCGGCGGACCAGGCGGATGTCCTGAATCGAGTAGGAGCCGTAGAACCATGCGTGGTCCTTCCAAATTGGCCCGCCGATCTCAGCGCCATAGTCCGAAATCTGCTTGTTGTGATCGGTCGTGGCGTGTGTTACGCCTGTGGCTGCCAGTTCGCTGGGAACGTTATTCGATTCCATCGATTCGTTATCGAAGTAACCGCGCGCCTGGCCGTGAAATTGATTCGTTCCGCGCTTGATGATCAGGTTCAGCCCAATGCCGCCCGTGGGCTGCTTGATGTCCTGGCCGGACGTCGCGACCTGGATCTCCTCAAAGTTGTCGTAATTGTAGTAGCTTGGCGAAGCGCCGGTCGCGGACATGTCAGTGACGACAACGCCATCCAGCGTCCAAACGGTATCCTGCGGACGCGTAGCCTTCGACACGATGTTCGACTGCTGCCCGCTTTCGTTGCCACCGATGTTTGCTCGATCGACAAGCACGCCGGGGACTACCCGCATCAGCGCCCACGGATCACGCGAGGTCGGAATACTCTGAAGTTCGATAGACGTAAAGTTCGTGGCGGTTCCGACCTGCTTCGTGTCCACCACAGGACTGGCTTCCGTTACGCTGATACTTTCCGCGATCCCGGCGACCTTCATGGTCGTCGGGAGATCGACGTTCTTGCCAACTTCGACGATCACGTTCTCCCGGACTGTCGTCGCGAATCCTTGCAGCGAGAGTGTAAGCTTGTACGGCCCGGGCGGCACATTATAGAAGCGGAATTCACCAGTCTCGTCACTGGTAATGCTCCGCGTTGCATCGATGCCCTGAAGCATGACCGTGACGCCGGGCAGCACGCCGCCCTGCTCGTCCTTCACTGTTCCCGTGACGCTTCCGCCGGATAACTGTCCGAACACCGTCCCGGCAATCAAAAGCAAAGGCAAAATGCACACAATCGCTGTTACGAATCTCCCAGACACATACGGACTATAACCGGTCCTCCTTACCATATTTGCGCTCCTTTCGAATGCAATCTAACAATCGGAAAATCAATATGGCAGGCGTCCAAGCCATGGTTCCGGCTCTTCCTGGCCGGCCCACTTCTTTATATAAATACGCGTCGCAACAGCGATCTCAGGACACACCACTCCGCTTAAAGAGTGTAGGAATTTGATGACGATCAGTTAATCGCCCGCTTGAAGGTTTGTCAAGAGATCCGTGGTGCGGTGTCGATCTCAGTTGCCCGGCAAGCCAAAGGCAAAAATGGTTGTACCTGAGCCGGCCAGAACGAGTTGCTTTGTGCCGACCATCACCGTAGCCGGTGCGGCGTAGACGGCCGAGCCGTACCGCCCCTACAGCGCATTCGTCGTTTCGAATGGGTTTTTCAGCAGCCTGCTAGACTAGACAAGCCCTATGCGGTTCTGGGACGTGCCGCGATGGAACTCATGAAGCTCACGACGGGATAGCTCTTTGCTTAACCGCCTGCGCTGAGCGCGTAAAGATTCACAGCAGCAGAGCCGCGGCCACAGCCATGATCATAGCGACCGAGATCACGAACTTCAGAACCATTCCGGCCATCCGGCCCAAAAAGGTTCCCCACCCGGCCCGCAATGCCTCAATGAAATTTCCGTGAAGGTACATCTCATGCGCCACCACGATAGCGAATGCGCCTAGAAATCCCCCGACCACGGGTCCGAGGGGGCCGAATGCTACCGCGAGCGGCCCGCCGACAATGATGGCCCCGATGATCCCGCCAACGAAAGACAGCCACATCGACCGAGTGGACGCGCCGTAGCGTCTCGCTCCGATTGCGCTCAGCCAATTGTCTGCAGTTTCAGCAGCCAGTGTCAGGACGCAAAGAAATACAAAGAACGCAACACCTATGCCGCCGGTAAAGTGCGTCACTAACGCATATATCAGGACGCAACCCAAGATAATCAGAGCGCCCGGAAAACCGAACGGGATGGAAACCAGACCCAGGATCATGCCCAGGAAAAGAAAAATACGTTCCCAGAAGCTGTCCACATGTGAATTCTAGCTTCTTGGCGCGAGCAGAGTCAGCGGGTTGAGATGACGCGCCATTATTGGACGTTGAAATACCGGGCCCACCCGCTTAGAATGCGCAGCACGATGTCCGGGACCGCCACACCGCCGTTTCGTGCCGATCACGTCGGGAGTCTCCTGCGCCCGCAAGAGTTGAAAGACGCGCGCGTGCGCGCCGCGCGAGGAGAGATTGATCGCGCCGTGCTCCGCGCGGTCGAGGACAAATGCATCCGCGAGGTCGTGGCCCTGCAGGAATCGGTCGGACTGCAGTCGATCACCGATGGCGAGTTCCGGCGCGACTGGTGGCACATCGATTTTATCCGCGGCTTCGATGGGGTGGACACCTCGACCGGGACCTTCGGTGTCAGGTTCCAGGGCGTCGTCGAACAACCGCCGCTCATGCGCGTGACACGGAAGATCCGGCGCACCCGCCCGAACATGGTGGACCATTTCGCCTTCCTCAAATCGGTGACGAAGCGGACGCCGAAGTTCTGCCTGCCCTCGCCGGTCATGCTCCACGCGCGCGGCGACCGCGCGGCGTTAAAGGCGGCCTATCCCGACGTCGACGAGTTCTGGTCGGACCTGACGCGCGCGTACCGCGAGGAGATCCGGGCGCTGGTGGACGCGGGCTGCCGGTATCTGCAGATCGACGACACGACGGTGGCGGGCAACTGCGATCCCAGGGTGCGCGACCAGGTCCAGGCACTGGGCGACGACCCGGACAAGCTTCCGGCGATCTATGCCGACGCCGTCAACGCTGCGATCCGCGAGCTGCCTTCCGGCGTTACTGTGGCGATTCACACGTGCCGGGGCAACTTCAAGAGCACCTGGATGACCAGCGGCGGCTACGACCTGGTCGCTGAGACCGTCTTCACGCGCCTGGGCGTGCACGCGTTCTTTCTGGAGTACGACACTGTGCGCGCCGGCGGCTTCGAGCCACTGCGCTTCATCCCCAAGGGCAAGAAGGTCGTGCTCGGCTTGATCAGCTCGAAGTTCCCCGAGCTGGAAGACAAGGACGATCTTAAGCGCCGGATCGAGGCCGCGGCGAAGTACGTCCCGCTCGAGAACCTCTGTCTCTCGCCGCAGTGCGGCTTCTCCAGCACACACCACGGCAACCTCGTGACCGTGGAGAACCAGCGGCGAAAGCTCGAGCTCGCCCTCGAGGTCGCGCGTGAAGTGTGGGGCGGAGCGTAAACAGGTTCGTCTCATCGAGTGCGAAGTTTGCCATATCGGTAGTAGCGTTCCTGAATTTTCAAGTCTCCGAGAGGCCGAACAATCTCTGCCTGTAATGAAGGAATGGGAGACCCCAACGCACGCAAGGCGCAGATGCACGCGCCGCGTAAAGAGGTGAGGCCGGGTTGAGAGGGCATCCTTATCGTTGCGTCCACGACAGTTGCGAGTAGAGGCGCAGCGAGCGAGTGAAGGAATCCATTTCCAGAAAGCACGATTTCGGAAGGTTTGTGGCCGGAGGTGCTTTGAACAATATTGACGAAATATGCAACGTTGAAGATAACGCCTTCGAGAATGGATCGAGATAAATCCGTAACCGTGTGTTGCGCGGTTAATTCATGCCACGAGCCCGTCAGTTGCGGATTCCATTCCGGAGAGCGCTCGCCGAAAAGAAGAGGAATAAAGATGGGCGGATCCGATGAACGGCCGGCATCCTCCAACGTGCCGAGGACGGAGCGCCCCCAGTCGAGTACATTGCCGCCGTTATTGCCGGCGCATCCGAGCAGATATGCATCATCGGCGGCTTTGTAACAGAACGTTCCGGAGGCGGAATTCAGCACGGGGTGAGGAAACGTTTGGCGAGCAACGGCCGATGTTCCAAGCGTCACCGAGATCTTCGCAGGCGTTTCACAGCCCGATCCCACATTCGCGAGAAAACCGTCGCCCGATCCGTTGATCACAGGCGTATTCGCCAGCAAACTGAACTCGGCGGCTGCGCCGGCTGTGACACGACCGGCGATGTCCGTCCAGCCTCGCACGCCCGCGAGGTGTTTTTCGCTCAGGCCGGTGAGCTGCAACAGCTCCGGATCCCAACGATCTTCGAGAATGTTGTAGAGACCGGTCGCCGACGCCATTCCGTGATCCTCGATCCACTCGCCGGTCAGCGCGTGCAACAGAAATGATTTGAGTGAAACGGCTCGCGCGGATCCGGAAACATCGAGCGATGCGAGCTTGAAGACTGGGAACATCGGGTGATACCGGCAGCCGGTGCGCTGGTGAAAAGTGTCGCCCAGGCGGTTGCGAACCGACTCGACACCACTCTCACCACGGCTGTCGAGCCATGTGAACACCGGCGTCAGTGCATTGTCGTTCGCGTCCAGCAGCACGATGTTGTGCATGAACGTGCCGATGCAGATGGCGTCGACGCTTTCCGGTTTCAGTTCGGCAATCGATTCTTTGAACTGCGCAACGATCTTGAGCAAATCACGTGTCGCGCCTGGGGCCCAGCGGTGTTCGCCAAGTTGGATAGGCTCGAGTTTCGAATCGAACAGTGCTGCAGAAATTCCGCTCGAAGAAATATCGAAGCAGAGTAGAGTCATTTTTGCCTCAGCGGATGGCCGCCAAATTTATTCCGCATCATGCTCTTTGATATGCTCACCGGCAAGCAAGCATTTCGGATGCTCCAGCCGATGAAGAAAAATTGCGCGCGTGCTTGCATTGATGGCTTCAGGTTCGGAAGCTAAAGAAGAAGTTGCGATTGCCTCGCAACTCCTCGTATGATCGGCCTTCACCCGAAAAACTGGAGGTTACGATGCGTTTGTTGCGCCTCGTTCTAAGCATAATGCTGCCCTTGGCTGTAGTAGTACCGTTGGCCGCCCAGGTCGATCCGGAATACGTGATTCCGAAGACGAACCCCAATACGTCACCAGCCGATGTGACTCGTGGCGAACAGCTCTTCAAGGGACAATGCGCGGGCTGCCATGGACCCAAAGGAGAAGGCGGACGCGGTGCGGTCCTGGCCCAGCCGCGGCTACGCCGCGCAGTGGACGACGAATCTTTGTTTCGCACCATTCGGGACGGCGTCCGGGGCACGGAGATGCCAGGCGCTGACACGATCACCAGCCGCGAGATCTGGCAGATGGCGAGCTACGTTCGCTCCCTGGGACGCTTGCCTGGCGAGAATGTTCCTGGCGACGCCAAGCGCGGCGAGAATCTTTACCGCACGAAGGGTAATTGCTCGCGGTGTCACGTCGTGGCCGGCGAGGGCACTGCCATTGGACCGGAGCTTACCGAGATCGGTGCTCGCCGCGGCTCCTCCCGGTTGCGCTCGGCTCTTCTGGATCCGGAATCCGTTTTGCCCGAGGGATTCCTTCAGCTGCGGTTGGTCACTGCGGATGGGCGCCGGATCACAGGTTTGCGTCTGAATGAAGATACCTTCACCATTCAAGTGCGGGACCTTAACGGTGGTCTTCACTCCTTTGTCAAAGAAGACCTGAAGGAGTTGCAGAAGGATCCCGGCAAATCCCCCATGCCCAGTTTCCGGGGAGTGTTATCGCCCGCCGAAATCGACGATTTGATCGCTTATCTAGTTTCTCTCCGAGGTAAGTTATGAAAAGCGCGTTCTTGATATTGGCTGCCGCCATTCCACTTGCGGCACAAGTTTCCTACGATCGCATCCGCCAAGCCGATTCCGAGCCCGGCAACTGGCTGACCTATTCGGGTGGGTACAATGCCCAGCGATATTCGCGTCTCGATCAGATCAATGCCACGAACGTACGGCGGCTGCACGCTGCCTGGGTTTATCAGATCAAGGCGACAGATGCTTTTGAAACCACGCCGCTCGTCGTGGACGGCATTATGTATTTGAGCGAGCCGGGTGGCAGCGTGACGGCGCTCGACACAGTGACTGGGCGGCCCATGTGGAAATACACGCGTACCTTGCCCGACAACGTTCGAGGTTGTTGCGGACAGGTGAATCGCGGGGTGGCCATTCTCGGCGAGATGGTCTATGTCGGTACATTCGATGCCCATCTGATCGCGCTCGATATCAAGTCTGGAATCGTGCGGTGGGATTCGGAGGTCGCTGATCCTAAATTGGGACATTCCATCACGGGGGCGCCTCTTGCAATCAAGGACAAGATCGTCGTGGGCATGGCGGGAGGAGAGTATGGCGTCCGCGGATTTGTGGACGCGTACGACGCCAAGACCGGCCAACGTGCATGGCGTTTTTGGACGGTACCCGCACCAGGGGAGCCGGGAAGCGAAACTTGGACGGGCGACAGCTTGAAGAATGGAGCCGCAACGACTTGGGTCACGGGCGCCTACGATCCCGAGCAAAACCTGGTGCTGTGGGGAACAGGCAATCCCGGGCCCGACTGGAATGGTGATGTTCGCGGCGGCGACAATCTCTACTCCGACTCCCTTGTTGCTTTGGACGGAGATACGGGAAAACTCAAGTGGTATTTCCAATTCACTCCGCATGACGTCCACGATTGGGATGCGACTGAAGTCCCCGTGTTGGCGGATGTGGTTGTGCGCGGAGAGCGGCGCAAGGCGGTGCTGTTCGGCAATCGGAATGCTTTTTACTATGTGCTCGACCGTACCAATGGGAAGTTTCTCGCCGGCCGCCCATACGCCGAGCAAACCTGGGCCAGTGGCCTGGATAACTCGGGCCGGCCAATTGTCCTTCCGAATACTTCACCCACCGAAGAAGGTACGAAATTGTTTCCAAACCTCGGTGGTGGAACAAATTGGTTCAGTCCATCCTTCAGTCCTCAGACGAATTTGTTCTATCTCTCCGCACACGATGTGGGCGGCATCTATTACAAAGGTGAAGCCGAATATAGGCCGGGCGCGCAATTCAACGGCGGCGGGTTTGGCCCAATTCCTGGCGTGGAGCGAAGCGGAGCTATCCGCGCGCTGAATTCCGCGACGGGAGAACTTAAGTGGGAATTCCCACTGCACTCGGGAGCTTGGGCCGGCGTACTTTCAACGGCCGGCAATTTGGTATTCGGCAGCAGCAATGAAGGGGACTTCTATGCCCTCGATGCAACGGCGGGCCGACTGCTCTGGCGATTTCAAACGGGCGCCAGAATCAATGCCAATCCGATTACTTATCTCAGCGGTGGCAAGCAGCATGTGGCCATCGCGTCGGGGAATTCGATTTTCGCCTTCGCGCTCGAATAAGTCGAAACCAGAAATCTATACACTACGTGCGGCGGTTGCCGCCTTCTCCCTTCTCATTAGGATCCTGTTCCCTCCAGACACTTGCGCCTCCTGCGTGGTTGCGCGAAAATCCCCCCTCCCTTGCGCTTTGCAGATAGATTCTATCTGCAAGCCCTAACTCCGGTGCACCGCCGGATCGGTCTGACGGACGCCGTCTACCGCTCCTTCGAAGGGAGCATCCATCTCGGTCTGAATGACAGTGGCGATCCATTCAGGCTTAGCCCCGCCTTCGCAACTTGCCCAACGCATGAGCGGTTCAGTGCCGACGACGATCATGCCCGAATGGTTGTTCCTGTCGGCGTCCTCTTTGGGATCCTTGTAGAAAAAGCCGAGCGACTTACGCAAGCGAAGGATGTCGTCGGGCTTTCCGGTTAGAAACGTCCAGCCCGGTCCGGCGCCATGCAGCTTGGCAAACGCCTTGAGATCTCCTGGAGTGTCTTCTTCCGGACTCAGGCTGATCGAGTAAAAGAAAATGTCCCGACCGACGCGGCCCTTTAATGATGTCTGCACTTCAGCCAGATGGTGCGTGATCACCGGACAGATATCTTGGCAACGGGTGAACATGAACTGGATGACGACGCGCTTATCCTTGACCAGATCGTCGTAGAAGTGAACCTTCCGGCCATCTTGGGTAATAAGTTCCACGTTGGGCAGGTGACGCCGGCGGATGAGCTCGCGCGGCGGGATGTTTTGGAAGTTGTACTGCTTGTTCTCGGCCGCCTTATCCGGACGGAACAGCCGGGTTGTGCCGGCCACGGCGATAGTTGCTCCTGCAGCCGCCAGCAAATTTCTCCTTGTCATCTTTGCCATGATCTTTGCTCCTTTCTATTAGCGTCGGGCCCACCGTCCGGATCGCTTCGGTACATCGCCTTCGGCGACCTCCTTACCACCGGCCGGTCCCCCCACGCCCATCTATTAGCGTCGGGCCCACGGTCTATTGATGGCTGCGCCCTGTCGGGCTTGCGTTCGCAGCCGCTCACGCCGGATCGCTTCGGTGCATCGCCTTCGGCGACCTCCTTACTACCGGCCGGTCCCCCACGCCGACTTTCTTCATGTTTAGTCTCGCGGCCTGGTTAGGGAGTCTTGTTGTTGTCGATCACGCCGGGACGCACTTGGAATAGCAACATCATGGCGTGGTCCTCATGAAGCGTGTTGTGGCAGTGCATGGGCCAGTCGCCCACGAAGTCCCGGAAGCGGGAGAAGAGGGTGATGTTCTCATTGAACTGCAACCGTGTAGTATCCTTGCGGGACACCTCGACGTTGGGAACGTTCGGGCGAAAAGCGCTGATGCCGGCGCCGCCTCCGCCGAATGGGCAACCGCCGCCGTTTCGCTTCAAGGTCTGGAAGTGTTCCAAATGAATGTGAATCGGGTGTTGCCAACCGCCTGAGTCGTTTTGAAGAATCCAGTTTTCCGGAGTGTTCTGCGTGATAGTGAAGCGGAGTTCATTACAGTCTGCGAAGCGGCTGTTGACGGCCCACTGCCCATTATCGCGGTTGAATTCAAAGGTTCGTGTGATGCGGGGCGTGACGACAGCTGGCAGTTGATAGAACTGCGGGTGGGTCGCCGGATCAACGCTGTTGTCCGCGACTGCGGCCCCGATGTGAAACTCCACGCAAGATATGCCCTGACCGCCGGCGAGGATATCGCATTCTGGCGCGCGCCCATCATTCTGCGGCAACCGATTCTCCAGACGAACCTTGGTATGGCTGCCGATCAGACGTTTGACTTGATCGAAATCGATGATGATGTCAGCGCGCTCCGCCACCCCGAGGCGAACGCTGGTGACCTGCAAGGGTCTGGGAATCAAGTCGCCGTCATTCCCAATAAACCAGAATGGGATCACGGTGTTCGGACTGAGCGGATCGGTGAGGAACAACTCGTAGAAGCGCGACGGCCCGGCGTCCAGCAGCCGAAAGCGATATCGCCGCTTATTGACATCGAAGAACGGCTGAACGATCCCATTCGCTAACTGGACGTCCCCGATCAATCCATCGAAGTTGAACGTGTCAAAACAAATCAGACCCGTACTCGGGTCCAGCAACTTGTCCGTCAGCATGATCGGGATGTCGAACTGCGGGTAGCTGGGTAAGCGGAAGCCCGTCCCTTCATCCCCGGTGTCGAACTGGTTGAACATGAGCTGGAATCCGTCCAGTCCTTTGTAGGTGTTCTCCGCCGTGTGATCGATGCGATGGTCGTGGTACCACATGGTGCTCAGCGACTCGTCGATGTCGCCGAACGGCTGATGGTCGGAAGCGAAGCCCGCCTGGTTCGCCGTGTAGTAGTAATCAAAATATTGTCCTCGGAAGAACCAGCGGCATGGACCACCGTCGCTTTCGGGAGCGCTGTGGAAATTGTGCAAGTGGGTGGACACCTCCGGAACGCCAAAGCCGCCGTTCTGACTCTGTGGCGGCAATTCATTGAACCGGCGAACCACCCACGGTTTTTGATAACGGGTGACGATGGTGGGTCCAGGAAAAATCGCCACGTCAGTGGCCGCTGATCCACCAAGGTTGAATCCCCAGATGGTTTGCTTCGGAATTCTCGTATCCGATGTAATCCTGGCGTTGGGATTAGCCCTCATGCGTTGCACGAAGAACTGCTGCGGCGGATACCGGTTGAAGAACTGAAAGCAATCTGTTCCGGGCCGCAGCTTGCCATTGAATTGCCCGCGGCCCTCAAATGGAAGACCGGTTGCCGGATTGATCGCGTTGTTGGGGCACTCCTGCGGCGGTTTGCCGAACTGCAACCCCGGGTCTGACAATGGACGCTCCGGCAACTGCGGCGGTATCGGCAGCGGGTCCACGAAAACCCGTGCGGGTTGCGGACTCTTTCCGAGCTCGCAATTGTCGCCGCCATCGCTGGCGCTGGCCGGATGGGTTAAGCCGCCCTTCATGATCAGCACGCCGCCGCTCGTCATCAGTCCCATCTTGATGAGGTCGCGGCGGGTGAAACCCGCTTTCACCAGTTCCAGTCTGTTGTTGAGAGCTCTTTGGATATCTCGACGATTTGCCATGACGTGTTCCTCCTCTTGAAATGACCAACCTTTCTGAACCCGCAAGTACGACTGGCCCGAGTTTTATGCCGCTTGCTCGGTGAGCGTCCATTCCCCATTTTCACTACTCGATCGGGCTAACACTCAGAAGGGATTGGTCGGCCCTCAGATGGCTGGGGTGTTCGTGACGACATCGAGTCTGACGCGAGTGTACAAATCCGTGTCGATGGGCTGCGCGAACGGATCAAGTCTGGTCACAGTTGACAGCATCCTTCCGAATAGCTCTGAAGCATGCTTCGGATCGGTTGGAGAGAGGCGCCGGCTGGTCTCACAATTTGAGCTTGCGTCTACGCGGTAAGCTAGCTCAAAATCGGTTCGCGCTTCGATGTCAAAACCCCTAGATCCGTCGCTCGCTGAACAGTATCTTGCG
>Ga0209470_1002295_pt1 | contig 13677 bp, 11 predicted proteins | sample GraSoiAngelo_125_FD_185882 | JGI IMG/M metagenome (GOLD analysis project Ga0209470, IMG submission 185882) | Grasslands soil microbial communities from the Angelo Coastal Reserve, California, USA - 14_0927_05_40cm (SPAdes) (version 2) | ecosystem: Environmental > Terrestrial > Soil > Grasslands ... | reverse complement strand
TCCGCGGTCCCGTAGTACTGATAGCGGACGGCGGGGATCATGTCGGGGATCGCCGACGCGAGGCCGTTCGAGGCCGCGTCGAGGTGCTCGGCCTGCCAGGTAGCGCTCACGTCGAGCTCGGCGACCTCGAGCAGCCGTCCCGTGCCGGTCGCGCGCGCCTGGACGAGCGCCGCGCAGACCGCGAGCGCCGCGTAGAGCGGTGCGGCGAGCATGCCGACGGCGGTGTACGAGGGGATGCGCGGCGAGCCGTCGGCGTGCGTCACGGGCGGCGCCAGGCCCGCGAAGGCGTCGTAGGCGACGCCATGCGTGGCGAGCGCCGCGTAGGGCCCGGAGGCGCCGGCGCCGGAGAGCGTGCAGTACACGAGCCGCGGGTTCACGGCACGGAGGGTCGCGTAGTCCGCGGCGCAGCGGGCCGCAGCACCCTGGCGGAGGCCGTCGATGAAGACGTCGGCGGTCGCCACCAGGCGGTGGAGAAGACGCTGGCCCTCGGCGCGCTTCAGATCGAGCGTCAGGCTCTTCTTGCCCCGGTTCCAGCGCAGATGCATCAGGTTCAGCCCGGCGAGCTTCCGGGCCCCGATCTCGCGCAGGTAGTCGCCGCCCGGCGGCTGCTCGATCTTCACCACCTCGGCGCCGAGGTCGGCGAGGTGCATGCCGAGGAGGTCGGGCGCGAGGAGCGCCAGCTCGAGCACGCGGACGCCGCCGAGGAGCGTGTAGGCCACCCTAGCGTCCCTTGAACTCGGGCCGCCGCCGCTCGGCGAAGGCCCGCACGCCCTCCTGCGTGTCCTCGCTCTGCGCGACCAGCGTCTGCGCGAGCGCCTCCTCCTCGAGGCAGGTCTCGAGCCCGCTCTCGTAGGCGCGCTGGAGAAGGCGCTTCGACATGCCGAGCGCGAGCGTCGGGCCGCGTGCGAGCCGCTCGCCCCACTCGCGCGCCGCCGCCTCGAGTCCCGCGCGCGCCACGACCCTGTTGCAGAGCCCGATGCGGAGCGCCTCGTCGGCGGGGAGGTCGTCGGCGAGCAGGACGAGCTCCTTCGCCTTCAGGAGGCCCACCAGGCGCGAGAGGAGGAACGCGCCCCCCGAGTCGATGGCGAGGCCGCGGCGGGCGAAGACCTCGATGAGGCGCGCCTCGGCCGCCATGATGACGAGGTCGCAGGCGAGGGCGAGGTGTGCGCCCATCCCGGCCGCGACGCCGTTGACGGCGGCGACGATCGGCTTCTCCAGCTCGAGCACGGTACGGATGAGCCGTTGCGAGTTCTGCTTCATGAGCGCCCGGGTCGCGTGCGCCGGCGGTGCAGCGTCCCGGCGCCCGCCCCACAGGTCGGCCCCGGGACAGAAACCTTCGCCGGCGCCGGTCAGCACGGCGGCGCGGATCGCCGGGTCGCCCGCGACCCGCGCGAGGGCGTCGAGGAGCGCCCGGCGCATCTCGTCGTTGATCGCGTTGCGCGCCTCCGGGCGGTTGAGCGTGATCCAGGCGAGGCCGCCCTCCAGCCGGAAGAGGATCGTGTCGGCCATGCCGAGGCTCTAGCCCAGGACGCGGCACGCAGGCAACGTTGCAGAGCGACCCGGACCGCGGCTAGGCTCGGTCCGCATGGATCTCGGCCTGGGCGATGCGGCTGCTGTCGTGGCGGGCGGCTCCCGGGGCATGGGCCGCGCGACGGCGGAGCTGCTCGCCGCGGAGGGCTGCCGGGTCGCCATCCTGGCGCGCACCGAGGCAGACCTGCGCGACGCCGAGGCGGCGCTCCGGGTGAAGGGTGCGCGCGACGTGCTCGCGCTGCGGGCGGATCTGCTCCGGGCCGGCCAGGTGGACGCCGCGTTCCAGGCGGTGGAGCATCGCTGGGGCGCGCTGCATGCGCTTGTGTGCGCGGCCGGCCCGACGACCGCGGGCACGCTCGAAGAGCTCTCTGACCGGGACTGGCTTCACGCCTTCGACGAGGGCGTCCTCGGCACGGTGCGCTGCGTGCGTGCCGCGCTGCCGCTGCTGCGCAGGGCGAGCTTCGCCCGCATCGTCACGCTCGCGGCCACCTCGACGCGCCAGCAGAGCCCGCGCCTGATCGGCTACACCGCGGCCAAGGCGGCGCTCGTCAGCGTGACGAAGAACCTGGCGCGGAGCCTCGCGGGCGAAGGGATCATCGTCAACTGCGTCTGCCCCGGCTGGGTGCTCACGCCGTCGGTCGCGGCCCACCTGCGCGCCATGGCGGCCGAGGCCGGGCTGCCCGCGGACGACGTCGCGGCCGCCTATCGCTTGGGGGCCGCGAGCTTCGGCGCCGCCAACGACCTCGGGCGCATCGGCCAGCCCGAGGAGGTCGCGGCGATGGCTGTGCTCCTGTGCTCGCCGCGCACCGGCTACACGGTCGGGGCGACGATTCCGGTCGACGGGGGTACGGACTTCTTCTAGCCGAGCCGGGCGAGCGTCTCGCGCACCGCGGCTGCGGGGTCGCCCGCCCGCACCAGCGCGCCGATCATGGCGACGGCGTCGGCGCCCGCGGCCCGCACCGCCGCCGCCGTCTCGGGCGTGATGCCGCCGATCGCCACCAGCGGGCAGCGGACGGCGGCGCGCACGGCGGAGACCAGCGCGAGGCCGCGCGGCGGCAGGGCGCCGGGCTTGGTGGCCGTCGCGTAGACCGGGCCCACGCCGATGTAGTCGGCGTCCGCCGCCTCGGCGGCACGCGCCTGGTCGAGGTCGTGGGTCGAGACGCCGATCAGGCGGCCGGGGCCGAGCACGCGGCGCGCGGCCGGGACCGGCAGGTCGTCCTGGCCGAGGTGCACGCCGTCCGCTTCGGCGGCGCGCGCGACGTCGGGCCGGTCGTTCACCAGGAAGAGGGCGCCGGCCGCGCGCGCGAGCGGGCGGATCGCCCGCGCCGCGGCGAGGAGCTCGCGCGCGCTCGCCCCCTTCCAGCGCAGCTGCACCAGGCGCGCCCCGCCCGCGAGCAGCGCCGCCGCGAGCGCCGCCGGATCGCGGCCGGTGTCGAGCGGGTCGACGATCGCGTAGAGGGGCGGGAGGCGCATTACCGCCTAGCGCGACGCGGTGCCCCGGCGGACCTCGATACCGAGCTCGGTGATCTTCTTGCGCAGGGTGTTGCGGTTGATGCCGAGCATGTCGGCCGCCTTCACCTGGTTGCCGCCCGCGCGCTCGAGCACGACCTCGATGAGGGGCCGCTCGACGGCGCTGATCAGCATGGCGTGCAGGTCGCTCGGCAGGGCGGTGGCGTCCGCCGCAAGCAGCTCGGCCAGGCGCCGGCGCACGGCCTCCTCGAGCGGGAGCACGTCGCCCGCCCCCTGCCGCGGCTGCCCGGCGAGCGCGAAGTCCTCCGGCACCAGCGTCCGCCCGCGCGCCAGCACGGCGGCGCGCAGAAGCGCGTTCTCGAGCTCGCGCACGTTGCCCGGCCAGCTGTGGTGGAGGAGGAGGTCCCGCGCCTCGGCGCTCACCCCGACCAGCGCCGTCCCGAGCTCGCGGTTCACCTTGTCGAGGAAGAACTCGATCAGCTCGGGGATGTCGGCCCGTCGGTCGCGCAACGGCGGCACCGTGATGCGGACGACGTTCAGACGGAAGAAGAGGTCTTCGCGGAAGCGCCCGGCGCGCACCGCCGCGTCGAGGTCCTGGTTGGTGGCGGCGATGATGCGCACGTCGGCCCGGATCGCATCGCGGCCGCCGACGCGCGTGAACTCGCGCTCCTGGAGCACGCGCAGGAGCTTCGCCTGGAGCGCGAGCGGCATGTCGGCGATCTCGTCCAGGAAGAGCGTGCCGCCCGCGGCGACCTCGAACTTGCCGATGCGCCGCTCGACCGCGCCCGTGAAGGCGCCGCGCTCGTAGCCGAAGAGCTCGCTCTCGAGGAGCTCGTTGGGGATGGCCGAGCAGTTGAGCGCCACGAAGGGGCCGCCGCGCGAGGAGTGGTAGTGGATGGCCTTGGCGATCAGCTCCTTGCCCGTGCCGGTCTCGCCCTCGATGAGCGCTGTCGCGTCGGTGGGAGCGACGCGCCCGATCACCTTGTAGACCTCCTGCATGGCGGGGGTGCGGCCGACGACCAGGTCGTGACGCTGCTGGAGCTCGCCGCGCAGGTGCTCCAGGTCGCGCGTCAGGCGGCGTAGCTCCATGGCGCGGGCGATGAGCGCCGCCACCTGCTCGAGGTCGAAGGGCTTGGTGAGGTAGTCGTACGCCCCGCGCTTGGTCGCCTCGATGGCGTTCGCCATCGTGTTCTGCGCCGTCACGATGATGAAGAGCGTGTCGATGTGGGCCTCGCGCGCCTGCTTGAGCACGTCGAGGCCGGAGAGGTCGGGCATCCTGATGTCGACGAGCGCGACGTCGAAGGGGCGGCGGCGCAGCTGGTCGAGCGCGGCCGTGCCGCTCGCCACCGCCACCACGCTGTGCCCGTGCTGCGCGCAGGCGCGCTCCAGGACCCAGCGGATCGACTCCTCGTCGTCGGCGACGAGGATCGAGCCGGTGCCGGGCGTGCTGGCGTCGCCGGCGCTCACCGCGCCGTGTCCTGGCTCACGGGCAGCGTGACGCGGAAGCCGGCTCCGCCGCCGCGCGGCGGCTCGTAGCCGATCGTGCCCCCGTGCTCGCTCACGATGCGGTGGCAGACGGCGAGACCCAGGCCCGTGCCGTTCGCCCTGGTCGAGAAGAAGGGCGAGAAGAGCTGCGCCTGGTGCTCCTCGGGGACGCCCGGACCCGTGTCCTCGATCAGCACCGAGAGGAAGCGGCCGCGCCCGGAGCGGCGCCGGATGTGGAAGCGCGCCTCGAGGCGGGTCGAGAGGTGGAGCGCGCCCGTCCCGCCCAGCGCCTCGAGGGCGTTCTTCACCAGGTTCAGGAAGACCTGCGTCAGCTGCGCGCGGTCGCCCCGCACCGGGGGCAGGCTCGGGTCGAAGGCGGTACGCAGCGCGACCGCCCCCCAGGCGGGCGACTGGCGCTCGAGCGCGACCACGTCGTTCAGCACGCGGTGGATGTTGACCGCCTCGAGGCGCAGGCGGGGCGGCGTCGAGAGCTCGCGCAGCTGCTCGACGAGCCCGTCGAGGCGCTCGACCTCGTGGATGATGATGTCCGTGCAGCGCACCAGCTCGGGGTCGCTGACCGCGCCGCGCAGGAGCTGCGCCGCGCCTTTGATGCCGCCGAGCGGGTTCTTGATCTCGTGTGCAAGGCCGCTCGCCACCGTGCCGAGGGAGGCGAGGCGGTCGGCCCGCCGGGTGGTGGCCTCGAACGTCTGCTGCAGGGTCAGGTCGTGGAGCACGAGGACGGCGCCCGAGGCGCGTCCCGCGGTGTCGAGCACCGGGGCGCAGGTTGCGCTCACCGGCACCTCGTGCCCGCGCGCGGCGAGCAGCCCCTCGCCGCGGCGGCGCGCCGCGCCCTCGACCAGCGTGCCGCGCGCCATCTCGCCCACCCACGGGCTCGTACGGAAGAGCATCCCGACCTCGGTGCCGACCGCCTGGGACGCGGACATGCCGGTCAGCTGCTCGCCGGCCGGGTTCAGACCGGTGATGCGGCCCGTGCGGTCGAGGACGATCACGCCGTCCTCGATCGAGGCGAGCACGTCGGCCCAGGGCGCCCGCGGCTCGTCGCGGAGCGGGGCGAGCGGCGTCGGTTTGGCGCCCACGGCCAACGTCAGGAGGCCGAACAGCCTCCTAGAGGTCGTCCTCACCCGTGGCGTCGTCGCCGCCGTCGTCCGGCTCGCCTCCGGCCTCCAGCTCCTCGACCATCTCGTCGAAGTCGTCGCCGGCCTCCTCGCCGAGCTCCTTCCCCATCTTGCGCATCCAGCGGGCCACGCTCTTGGGGTCCTTCTCGTCGAGCCCGGCGAGCGAGGCGTCGTCGGCGAACGAGTCGAGCCGGCTCCCCTCCGACCGTCCGAGGGCGAAGCGCGACATCAGGCGGGTGAGCGCGCGGCTGCCGCAGTGCTCGCACACCGGATCGACCGCCTCGCTGATGCGCAGCGTGAGGACCGTCACCTTCCGCTTGCAGCCCGTGCAGCGGTACTCGTAGATGGGCATCCCGCGGCGATTATAGCCGCGAGCCGGCCGCAGCAGCCAGTGGCACCCTCGGCGGGATTGCCGGGCGCGGCTTCGCCGCGCCCGGCACGACCCGAGCGCCCGAAGGGCGCGAACGGCCACGAAGGGAGCCGCGCGCGTCAGCGCGCGGCGACGGGGGGTCCGGGGACCATCGGAGGAGCGGAGCCTGCGAAGCAGGCGAGCACCGGACGGGGCCCCCGGAGGCTTTGCATCATTTACTTGCCTTGGCCGAGAACCCGCGCTCCCCGTAGGTGAGCACGGTACGCTTGCCGTTGACCACGGTCTCGAGGGCCACCTCCCGCCCCCACAGGCGGTGGACGTAGGCGAGGGTCTTCTCCGCGTACTCGAGCTGGAGGTCGCGCCCGTCGTGCAGGTGCGCGAGGAGGAGGGTGCGGTTGTGGTTGTGGTCCGCGTCCTCGACCCGGATCACGGGGATCGACCCCATGCCGACGCTCTTGACCAGCGTCTCCTTCACCCTCCGCCAGCCCTCCTGGTCGGAGACCTCGCTCACCACGAGGTCGTCGCCCTTGGCCTCGTAGCGGAAGAGGTCGAGGTCGCGCATGAGCGTCTCGTGAAGCCAGCGGCGCAGGAAGGAGGCGTCGCGGTCGACCTCGCGTGTCTGGAAGAGGAGGTCGCGCCCGGTCTTCCCGGGCGGCAGGTTCTCCTTCTCCTCGGGCGTCGGCCTGTCGCCGCGGCGCTCGATGTCCTCCCAGACCTTGAGCCCGAGGTGGTACGGGTTCAGCTGCCCGGGGATGGGCCGCACCACCTGGTTGTGGCGCACGAGGAACTCGAGATGCAGCTCCTGCGGCAGCTCGAGGGCGTCGAGGATCTGCTTGTGCCAGAAGCTCGCCCAGCCCTCGTTCATGATCTTGGTCTCGATCTGCGGGATGAAGTACTGCGCTTCCTCGTGGACGATGGTGAGCAGGTCCTTCTCCCACTCCTGCAGGAAGGGGTTGTGGTCGCGGATGAAGAGCAGGAGGTCTTCCTCGGGTGTCGGCGGGACGCGCTTCAAGTCCGGCTCGGTCGGCTGCCGGCGGCGGTGGATGCGCTGGAAGGGGTCCTCGCGCGGGGTCGCGACGGCGATCAGGCGCTCGCGTTCCTCCTCCTGGGAGAGTTTCTTGACCGCCAGGTTGCGGCGGCACTGGAGGGAGAGCGAGTGCGCCGCGTCGAGGAAGCCCTCCACCTTTTCGAGGCCGATCGAGGGCGTGTCGACGTAGTGGCGCACGCGGTCGGCGTGCGCCTTGAAGGTGCCGATGGTGAACTCGGCGCGCGTGGTGCGGAAGGTGAAGTTGCGCTTGAAGAAGTCGTTGTGCCCGTAGACGTGCGCGATGGTGAGGATGTGGAGACAGAGCGAGTTGTCGCGCATCAGGTAGGCGAGGGCGGGGTTCGAGTTGATGACCATCTCGTAGGGTATGCCCGACACGCCGTAGTCGTAGAGGGTCTTCAGTTTCTCGTAGGCCTTGCCGTAGGACCAGTGCGGGTAGTGCGACGGCATGCCCGAGTAGGCCATGTAGCCGAGCATCTGCGTGTGGTCGCAGATCTCGAACTCCTGGGGGAAGCAGTCGAGGCCGAACTCGGCCACCTTGTCGCGGATGCGGGCGTCCCAGTACTCGAGGTCCTTCAGCGTGTGGGCAGCCACGCTACGCGCCCTGCTCGCGGCCCCGGTCCTTGGCGAGGAAGGCCTTGAACGAGGGCCAGATGTCCTCCTTGCGTTCGATGAGGACGGTCTGGAAGTTGTCCGCGTCGAGGCGGCGGAAGATGTTGAGCATCGAGCTCTCGTAGTAGCGCGAGCCGAGCGGCTTGATCTCGCCGTAGCCGAAGAGGTTGCAGACCTCGGCCAGCTCCTTGGCGGTCCTCAATGCAGCCGGATTGTCGGAATCGAAGTTGTCGCCGTCCGAGCAATGGAAGGCGTAGACGTTCCACAGGGACGGGTGGTAGCGCGCCTGGACGATCTCGAGCGTCTTCAGGTAGCCCGACGAGATGAACGTCCCGCCCGACTCGCCCTTGTGGAAGAACTCCTCCTCGGTGACCTCGTTCGCCTCGGTGTGGTGCGCGATGAAGACGATCTCGACGTTGCGGTACTTGGTGCAGATGAACTGGTAGAGCAGGAAGAAGAAACTGCGCGCCAGGTACTTCTTCATGGTGTCCATGGACCCGGAGGTGTCCATGATGCACACCACGACGGCGTTCGACTCCCGCTTCACGTCGGTCACCATGTGGCGGTAGATCAGGTCGTCGTCGTGGAAGGGGAAGCGCTCGCGGGAGGGTGCGAGCCCCGCGTCGGCCGGGGACTCGAGGGTGGCGTCGGCGTGGGCCCGGCGGCTCGCGAGCTTGCGCTTCACGCGCGCGCGGACGGTGCGGCGCTTGTCGAGGCGGACGCGGATGCCGACCTGACGGTAGCCCTTGCGCTTGGCGAGGCGGTAGGCCTCGATCTGGCGGAGCGCCTTGCGCTCCAGGTCGGGGAGCTCGAGGTCCTCGAACATGATGTCGATGAGTTCCTCGAGCGTGACGTCGGTCTCGTAGTAGTCGGTGCCGGGCTGGTCGCCGGCCTTGTCCTCGCCCTTGCCGGTGTGCTTCGCCTTGCCGACCACCTGGCCGGTCTGCGAATCGCCGCCTCCCTGGCCGACGCCCGGGGCGTTCTCGCCGTAGACGAACTTGTACTCGCGGATGCCGCGGATGGGGACCTTGATGATCTTCTCACGGTCCTTCCCGATGATCGACTCCTCGGCGATGATATCCGCGATGTTCTCACGGATCGACTCGCGGACCTTCAGGCGGTGGCGAGCGCGATCCCCCGCCGAGCGGTCGCTGCGCTCGGCGCTGGAGCCTTCGAAAGGCCGGAAGATGGACTCGAGGGTGCGGTCCACGGGCGGCGGGAAGGACCGACCGGCGTCGCCGGTCAGTCCTTCCAGAGGTTGTTGGCAGCGTACTTGAGCACGACGTCCACACAGCTCTCGCAGTAGCCCGAGTCGAGGAGGTTCTTCACCATCGCGTTGTACTTCTGCGTCTGCTCCTCGTCCCGCGTGCGCGCCTTGGTGATGATGCGGCTGATGTCGCGCACCGACGTCATGAGCTTCTTCTCGATGGCTTCCTTGAGCGGCTCGTAGGAGCGGTAGGAGACGCGCTCGCCGCGACGGCTGGACGCCCACAGGTACGCGATCACCTCTTGCCGGAAGCCCTCCGCCGCCGAGCCGATGATCGCGATCTGCTCCTCGATCGACTTGAGGAACCCCTCGTCGGCCTGCAGCTCCTCCTTGGTGTTGCGGTCCTTCACCCTGGTCTTGTTGACGAAGGCCTCGGCGTGGTCGAGGTAGTTCTGGAAGAGCGACTCGGCCTGCTCCTGGTAGGAGTAGACGAACGCCTTGGTGATCTCCTTCTCGAGCAGCTCCAGGTACTCCTTGTGCAGGACGTCCTGGAGGAACTCGAGGAACTGCTTGCGCGTGTCGTCCGGGAAGTCACCCTCTTTCACCATGTTGATGAGGGCCTCGCGGACGTTGATCGGGTTGATGCAGTTGCCGTCGACGTTGTCGGAGAGCGCGTTGTCGAGGGCCTTCATGATGAAGCGCGTCGAGATGCCGCTCATGCCCTCGCGCTTGGCGTCCTCGCGCAGCTCCTGCACGTCGATCTTCTTGGTCTTGCCCTTCTCGACGACCTCCTCGCCGTTGTAGAGCTTGAGCTTGGTGACGAGATCGCATTTGGCGTTGGGCTCGAGGCGGGAGAGGATCGCGAACATGGACGCGATCTCGAGCGTGTGCGGGGCGACGTGCGCCCGGAAGTCCGAGAGGCGGATGATCTTCTGGTAGATCTTGACCTCCTCGGACAGCCGGAGGTTGTAAGGCACCTTCACGACCACGATGCGGTCGAGGATCGCCTCGTTGGTGTGGTCGGCCTTGAACTTCTGCCACTCCGCCTCGTTGGAGTGGGCGAGGATCACGGTGTCGACGTAGACGAGACCGTGGCGGCCCGGCGCCGGGATCACCTTCTCCTGCGTGGCGGTGATCATGGCGTGCAGGTACTCGGTCTCGTTCTTGAAGACCTCGATGAACTCGCACATGCCGCGGTTGCCGACGTTGATCGCGCCGTTGAGATCGAGGACGCGCGGGTCGCCCTCCGAGTACATGTCGAGCTTCGAGATGTCCTCGCTGCCGATCAGCACCGAGGTGTCCTGGTTGTTCGGGTCGACGGGCGGGACGACGCCGATGCCGATGCGGTTCCGCTTCGAGAAGAGGCGGGTGATGACCGGCACCTCCTCGTAGCGGCCGCCGAACTCCTCCTTCAGGCGGAAGCGGCACACCGGGCAGAGGTCGCCCTCGATGTGCACGCCGAGCATCTTCTCGAATTCCTTTCGGAGGTGGCGAGGAATGAGGTGCAGCGGCTCCTCGGACATCGGGCAGTTCTCGATCGCGTAGAAGGACTCCGCCGCCTCGAGGCCGCGCTGGAGGCGCTCGACCAGCGAGCTCTTCCCCGAGCCGACCGGGCCCATCAGGTAGAGGACCTGGCGGCTCTCCTCGCCCTTCAGCGAGGCCGAGTGGAAGTAGCGCACGATCTGCGCAACCGTCTTCTCGATCCCGAAGAACTCGTCGCGGAAGAAGTTGTAGACCTTGAACGACTCGTCCTTGTAGAGCCGCTTGACGCGGGAGTCGTCGGACTCCTGGATGTCCTGGGTGCCGATCCGCATGATGTTGTCGAAGATGCGGGCGTGCGCGAGCTTGGGGATGCTGGGGTCTTCGCGGACGACGTCGAGGTACTCGAGGAAGGGGCCACGCCAGACCTTCGACTCGCTGGCCGCGCGGTCCTCTTTGATCAGCTGCTCGAAGGAGGGCCTGTCCATGGGCAGCTCCTCTGCTAGACGTCCTGCCATGGCCCGGCGCGTACCGAAGCCGTGGGGGGTGAAGGAACCGTGTCTCGCTGCGTTGCTCGGATGGTCACGCGCTGCGTCGTCGCAAGCACCGTGCCGGGCGCGCTGGCGTGTGGGCCCCCGGCGAGGTCGGGGTGGGTGACGTGCGCGACGTACCGGGTCTCGGTTATGGGATCCTCCCGGGATCTTGTGGTCCCTGACCTCCGCTCCCCGTCCTCATCACCGCTCTGGGCGACTGAACCACAGCTGCGGTTCACCCCAACACACAAGACAAGGCGAGCGTATCGGCTGGGGACTACGGTGTCAAGTTTTCGATGCTTGTGACAATGCGATGGCAGTCCGCGTCTCACCGCATCGCGTGTGGAAGAGTGGTCCCAGGGGGAATCGAACCCCCGTTACCGACGTGAGAGGCCGGCGTCCTAGCCGCTAGACGATGGGACCGGAGCGAGCTGAGGAGGGAGGACTCGAACCTCCAATGGCCTGATCCAGAGTCAGGTGGCTTACCAATTAGCCGACTCCTCAACAGGGCAGGCGGCGACGCTACTCGAAGGCCTCCGGGCCGTCAAGGTCGCGGCATCGCGGCGGCGAGGCGCGCGAGCGTGCGCTCGCGCCCGAGTACGTCGAGCACCTCGTAGATGCCCGGGCTCACCGTGCCGCCGGTCACGGCGACGCGCACGGGCTGGGCCAGCGCGCCCAGCTTGAGCCCGTGGGCGGCGAGCGTGGCCTGGAACGCGCCCTCGATCGCGGTCGCGTCCCAGCGCGGGAGCGCGGCGAGGCGCTGGCGCAGGTCGGCGAGCGCGGGCGCGACGGCGGCCGTCAGGTGCCTGGCGGCCGCCGTCGGGTCGGGCGTGATCGCGTCGACCAGGTAGAAGCGGCAGAACTCCGCCAGCTCGACCAGCGTCTTCGCGCGCTCGCGCAGCGTCTCCACCACGCGTGCGAGCCAGGCCCGATCGGCGGGGACGGGGAGCCCGGCGCGCTCGAGGAAGGGCGCCAGCAGGTCGGCGAGCGCCGGCGCCGGAGTCGCCTTCATGTACTGGAAGTTCACCCACTCGAGCTTCTCGGGGTTAAAGATTCCAGCCGACTTGCCGACGTTCTCCAGGGAGAAGTGGGCGATGAGCTCCTCGCGGCTGAACAGCTCCTGGTCGCCGTGCGACCAGCCCAGGCGGGCCAGATAATTGACCACCGCGTCGGGCAGATAGCCCATGTCCCGGTAGGCGAGCACCGAGGTCGCACCATGTCGCTTCGAGAGCCGATCTTTGTCGGGCCCCAGGATCTGGGGCACGTGCGCGAACTCGGGCGGCGTGGCGCCGAGGGCGCGGTAGAGGAGCACCTGGCGCGGCGTGCTGGCGAGGAGGTCGTCGCCGCGGATCACGTGCGTGATGCGCATGTCGTGGTCGTCGACCACCACGCAGAAGTTGTAGACGGGCACGCCGTCCGAGCGCACGATGATGAAGTCGTCGAGCTCGGCGTTCTGGAACACGACCCGGTCCTTCACGTGGTCGTCGATGACGGTCTCGCCCGCGAGCGGGGTGCGGAAGCGGAGCGCGTGGTCGGTGCGCCCGGCGGGCGGCGCCGTGCGCTCCCGGCAGGTGCGGTCGTAGATGGGCCGCCGGCCCGCGGCGCGAGCAGCCTGCCGGCGCGCCTCGAGCTCCTCCGGAGTACACCAGCAGCGATAGGCGGCTCCGGCGGCCACGAGCGCCTCGGCGCGCGCGCGGTAGAGGGCCATGCGCTCGCTCTGGTGGTAGGGGCCCTCGTCCCAGGCGAGGCCGAGCCAGCCGAGGCTCTCGAGGATGTCGCGCACCGACTCGGCCGTCGAGCGCTCGCGGTCCGTGTCCTCGATGCGCAGCACGAACGCCCCCCCGTGGTGGCGCGCGAAGAGGTAGCTGAAGAGCGCGGTGCGGACGCTCCCGATGTGGAGCGCGCCGGTGGGGCTCGGCGCGAAGCGCGTCCGGACCGACATTGGGCGAAGCTAATCGGATGGCGTCGGGCGTGTCAAATTCCTGACGCGTCGACGCGATCGCGGTTTGAGAGTGGGCGTCGCCGGCAGCATACTGACCGGATGGAGCGGGCGCCGGGAAGAGAGGAAGCGCGATGCTGAAGAAGATCCTGGTGGTCGAGGACAACGAGGACAACCGCCGCATCCTCGTCTACCGTCTGCGCAAGATCGGCCAGTTCGACATCCGCGAGGCCGCCAACGGCCAGCAGGCGATCGAGGCCGTGCGCGCCGATCTCCCCGACCTGATCTTCATGGACCTGAAGATGCCGGTCATGGACGGCTGGGAAGCCACCAGGCGCATCCGCGAGATGGACGGCGGCGACAGCGTGCGCATCATCGCCCTCACCGCGCAGGCGATGGCCGGTGACGAGCAGAAGGCGCGCGCCATCGGCTGCGACGACTACCTCGCCAAGCCCGTCGTCGATCCGGACCTCGTGCGCCAGAAGCTCGAGCGCCTGATCGGCGCCGCCGCCTGAGAGCCGGGAGCTTCTCCCAGCGCGTTCGCGCGTGCCGTCGCGCTCGAAGCGTACGCTGGTCTCTACCGGCTCCGCATCGCCGGCGACTACCGCGTTGTGTGGCGCGTGGACGACACGGCGCGCACGGTGTTCGTGCTCCTGATCGGCCACCGCAAGGACGTGTACCGGAGGCTCTGACCGTGGTGCCCGTGCAGCGGGGTGTCTTGGGCATGTTGCGCGTGTGGCTTGCCAGTCCGCCCCATGCTGTCGCCGGCGTGCTGACGTTGCAGTCCTCGTCTACAGCCCACGCAGCGCGCCCGACGCCGCGACGCCGCCTTGAAAAGTTGCCGGCGGGCGGCTACTCGCATGTGAGTCCG
>Ga0209470_1002293_pt1 | contig 13678 bp, 9 predicted proteins | sample GraSoiAngelo_125_FD_185882 | JGI IMG/M metagenome (GOLD analysis project Ga0209470, IMG submission 185882) | Grasslands soil microbial communities from the Angelo Coastal Reserve, California, USA - 14_0927_05_40cm (SPAdes) (version 2) | ecosystem: Environmental > Terrestrial > Soil > Grasslands ... | reverse complement strand
CGGCGAGCGCGCACACGAACGTGACGCCGAAGGCGAGCATGGTACGGCGCAGCGACATTAGAGAGCCTCCAATTCGCTCTGCACTCGAGAGACCAACGCCACCTTCTCGAACTCCGGGAGAAATGCGCTCTCGCACGCATTGAGTACGACGCGCGCGAGGTCCGCCTTGGTCAGGCCCAACACGCTCTGGGCCACGAAATACTCGTCGGTGAGCGAGATGCCGTCCACCACCCGGCCGTCGGTGTTCAACGTGACGACCACGCCCTGGTCGAGATAACGCTTGAACGGATGCTCGGCGAGTGAGGCCACCGTGTGGGTGTGCACGTTCGAGGTGAGACACATCTCGAGCGGGATCTTCCGCTCGATGACGTACTCGAGCAACGCGGGGTCTTCTCCGAGTCGCGTACCGTGGCCGATCCGCTGGGCGCCGCACTGGTGCAGCGCCTGGTGGATCGAATGCGGGCCGTCCCCCTCACCGGCGTGACAGGTGCACGCCATGCCGTGCTGCGCCGCGTACTCGAACGCGGCCGCGTGGTCGCGCGCCGGAAAGCCCCGCTCGGCGCCCGCCAGGTCGAACGCCACGACGCCCGCCGTCCGGTAGCCCGCCGCGGCGCGCGCCAGCTCCAGGGACTCCGCGGGAGCTCGCGTGCGGATACCGCACACGATCAGCCCGACCTTGGCGCCCGTCTCCGCTTCGCCGCGCTTGAGCCCGGCCAGCGGGGCCTCGATCGCCTGCGCCAGGGTGAGCGCGGGGCGGTGCAGCAGCGGCGAGTAGCGCACTTCCACATAGCGCAGCCCTTCCGCCGCGGCATCCAGTACGAACTCGTACGCGATCCGCTCGAGTGCCGCCGCCGTCTGCATGACCGACAGCGTGATCTCGTACTTCTTGAGGTACTCCTCGAGGTTCTTGGCGTGCTTCACGTACAGCGCCTGGGCGAGGCCATCGGGCGTGTCGGCCGGGAGCCGGATGCCCTGCGCGCGCGCCAGCTCGAGCATCGTGGCGGGGCGGAGGCAGCCGTCCAGGTGAACGTGCAGCTCCGCTTTCGGCCAGCGACGCAGCGCCTCCTTCGTGAGGCGGGGCGGCCCCTGGCGGGCGCTCACCACCACGCGGAAAATGGCGCCCCCCTCGCCCACCGGATCCCCCGCGTCCACCGGCCGGCCGACGCCGTCGGTCACGTACGCCACGCCGCGCCCCACGAGGTCCGCGAGCTCGCGGTCGAGCACCTCGACGGCGTCGCGCACGCTCGCTCCCGGCGCCACGCTCACCGGCCGCTCGTTCACGAAGACGCGGATCAGCGGCCACCTCCCACGCTATAGAAGCGGCGGTCGTCCGGGGCCGAGATGGGTTGGCGCAGCACGGCGAGGTACTGGATCAGCGCGTCGAGATCGGTAACGCCCACCTCGCCCGACGGCGTGCCCTGAAGCATGGTGTAGCCGCTGCCCCCGGCCGCGAGGAAATCGCTCACGGCCAGCGTGTAGGTCCGTCCGTCGTCCACGTCCTTGCCGTTCGCGAGGCGCACCTTCTTGAGCCGCCGCCCGGCGGGCTTGCCGGAGTCGTACCACACCACGATCCCGGCGACGTGCGCGTCGGGGCCGTCGCCCGTCAGCGCGTGCTCGAGCGCCTGCTTCAGCACCTTGCCCGACACGGCGAGGCGCATGAGGCGGTTCTGGAACGGCTCGACCCGATACAGGTCGCCGTATGTCGCGAGCCCGGCCGCGACGTCGGTGCGGATCCCGCCGTTGTTGACGAGGGCGACGTCGGACTTGGCGACGTTGCGCTGCGCGTCCGCGATCAGCCGGCCGAGCCCGTATTCGCCGCCGGTCCGCCGCAGTTCCGCCCCGAACCGGGCCACCGGCCGGTCGGTGATCACGGAGACGGACGCCTGGCTGAGACGCAACGCGTCCACGAGGGTGGGGTCCAGGTGTATCCGATCCGCGAACGGGGTCTCGATGCGCGCTCGGACCTCGCGCCGCACCACGCCGGCTGCGCTCACCCGCACGAAGTCCACCAGCGCGATCCCCGCCCCGGACGAGCGCGCCTGGACGATCGGAATCCCGTTCACCACGGTATTGACGAGCGAATGGGTATGGCCGCTCACGATCAGATCCACGGAGCCCGAGTCGAGGCTCCGGGCCAGGTCGATGATCTCACCGTGACACGCGGCTGGTCCGAGGGGCGCCGCCGCGCCGTCGCCGTCGCAGAACGCGCCCACGTGCGCCAGGACGATGACGTAGTCCGCCGCGGCGCGCGCCTGCGGCAGCACGCGGCGCACCGCCTGCGCTCCGTTACCGAAGGCGAGCCCCCGCACGTTCCGCGGCGAGGTGGTCTCGGGCGTCGCGGGCAAAGCGAGCCCGATCACCGCGACGCGCACCCCGCCGCGCTCGATCACGTTGAACGGCTCTGCCCAGTCGGGCCGCGCGCTGCCCGCCGAATCGGTGATATTCGCCGCAAGGAAGCGATAGTGCGCCTCGGCCATCCGGGCGCGCAGCGTGTCCACGGTCCAGTCGAACTCGTGGTTGCCGATCGCCGCCGCGTCGATCCCGAACGCGTTCAGCGCGGCAATCGCGGGTCGGCCGAAGTTGAAGTTGGAGACCGGGGTCCCCTGCATCTCGTCCCCGGCGTCGAGCCGGATCGTGGTGCAGAAGCATCCCCGCGCGAGGCTGTCGAGCCACGGCTTGAGCGTCGCCGCGCCGCCCACGGGCCGCCCGGCGGACCAGGGCCACACCTGCGGCTCGAGCGCCCCGTGGAAATCATTGATCGCCAGGACGCGGAGCAGCGTGCTGTCGGGCCGCGGCACGACGATCGCCGACGGCGTGAACGCCTGCCGCAGGGCCTCGCGGGCTTCGGCCGGCCCCAGGGACCAGCTGGGCGAGTACACACCCTGCGCGATCAGATGCGCGCGTATCCGGATCTCTGCCGCGAGCAGATCTCGGATCGACTCGCCCCGGTCGTACACGACGCGGGCGCCCTGGAGCATGCCGTAGCCGCCGCCACCCGATTGGCGGTAGCTGTTCAGGGCGAGCGTGAAGCTGTCCGCCGCGGCGACGGGGCGACCGCGAAACGCGAGCGCGCGGATGCGCTGCCCCGGGGCTTGCGTCAAATCGATCGTGTACGTCACACCGCTCACGACGTCGAAGTTGACGCCCGGCACGCTGTCGTTGATCAGCGGCCCGCCTGGTTGATACGTGCGGAAATAGCGGGCCGACTGCTCGAGATAGGCCCTGAGCTGGCTCCCGGAGATGCGGACCGCGCGCAGCGTGTTCTCGTAGGGGTAAACCCCCGACACGTCGCGCTCGCGCACCTCGCCTTCGGGAAGGCCAGCTCCCAGGTCGAAATCGGCCGCGGCCGAGAGATCGGCCCCGGCGCGGCGTCGCTGCACCTCGTTGATGAAGTCGAGGAGCGGGGTGTCCTCGACACGTCCATAGCGTGCGGAGAAGCCGAGCCCGGCGGTGCCGAGCGGGGTCGCGGCCCAGGTCCGGGCGCGCTCGTGCGCTGCGCTGAAGCGCCGCACGAACCGCGGCTGTTCTCCGACCGTGGCGAGCGGAATCAGCTCCGGGCGCATCGATACCACCCGGTACGCACCCGCCTCCTTGACGAGGGAAACGTGCACGACCGCGAGACTGAGCGCGAAGTTCCGTGGCTGGACGAAGTGCACGCCGTTCACGACGTAGTCGCGCATCTCCTTGTGACTGTGTCCCACGATCACGAGGTCCGGTCGCGGTGCCGGGAGCGGGATGCTCGCGAGCCCGAGCGCCGCGTTTTCGGCGCCCACGCCCGCCGTGTCATAGGACGACGGCTCGTTGAGGCCACTATGGATGAGCACGACTTTGAGATCGACGCCGGCGAGATCCAGCCGGCGCATGGCGGGGGGTGCAGCCTCCGCGATCGGCCGCACCCGGATTCGACCGCCTACCTGGCTCCGGTCCCAAACCATGACGCCCGGCGTCGTGAAACCGGTGATCCCGATCTTCACGCCACCGCGCGTGACGACGACGTGGGAAGGGTACACCAGCGTGTCGCTCGCGCCCTTGAAGATGTTGGCGGAGACATAGTGGTACGTGGCGTCTCCCGTGGCGCGCGCCAGCACCGCCGTCCCGAAGTCAAATTCGTGATTGCCGGGAGTGGCCGCGTCGTACTGCATCGCGTTGAGCGCGTCCACCACAGGGTGGGGGCGTTGTGAATCGCGCTCGGCGAAGTATGCGGCGAACAGGTTGCCTTCGATCAGGTCGCCCGCGTCCACCAACACGACTTGCTCCGGGTATTGGGCCCGCAGCGTCTCGACCATAGTCGCCGCGCGCGACAGTCCCCCCGGCGCCGCGGCGTCGCGCACGTAGTCCCAGCCGAGTACCCGGCCATGCACATCCGTGGTGGCGACGATCACGACGTGGGCGGTATCGGAAACGGGGGACGCGGGCGGGGGGGCGGGTTGCTGGACGGCGAGCACCGTCAAGAGCAGATACATAGTGCGCTGAAAATTGCGGAGGGCGCGCGCGTTGCGCTACCTTGCACGACTTCTATGACCGAGTCGGAGAGCCACCGCATCCTCGTGGTCGACGACGAGCCCGACATCACGGCGCTCGTCGCCTACCACCTCGCCAAGGCCGGCTATAGGGTGATCACGGCAGTGAACGGACGCGACGCGCTGCGAACGGCGCGGCAGGAGCGGCCCGACCTGGTCGTGCTCGATCTGATGCTGCCCGGCGTCTCGGGCTACGACGTGCTCGCCGAGCTGCGTCGCCGCGAAGAAACGAAGGACCTGGGCGTCATCCTGCTCACGGCGCGCAAGGATGAGCCGGACCGCATCAAGGGCCTCTCGCTCGGCGCCGACGACTATCTCCCGAAACCGTTCTCCCCACAGGAGCTCGTCCTGCGCGTCGGTGCGGTGTTGCGCCGCCTGGCGGCGCCGGCCGTCGCCGCCGGGGGCATCGTCACGGCCGGGCCGATCGCATTGGACCGCAGCGCGCACCGGGTGACGGTAGACGCGGCGGAGATCGAGCTCACGGCGACCGAGTTCAAGCTGCTGCGCACTCTGATCGAGCGCGAAGGGCGCGTGCAGAGCCGCGCCCAGCTGCTCGAAACGGTCTGGCAGGCGCATCCCGACATCCAGACGCGCACGGTGGACATGCACGTCCAGCGGCTGCGACAGAAGCTCGGCAAGGCCGGCGATTGTATCGAAACCGTGCGGGGCGCAGGGTACCGGTTCCGCCGCCCGCCCTCCGAGCTGCGCGGCCGCAAACGCTCGTGAAGCTCGCGACGCGGCTGTTCGTCACGACGAGCTTGCTCGTGGCCGCCGCCGTCGGTGGGCTCACCATCGCCGCGGACCGGGTGCTGCGGGGCCACCTGGAGGACGAGATCGCCCGGGGCCTCGAGCGGGAAGCCCGCCTGGTGGCGGACCTCCTGCCGGCGGACTCGCTGCGCTGGCCCGAGTTCGCTCGCGAGCTCGGCGCCCGCGTCGGGCAACGCATGACGCTGATCGACGCCAAGGGCACGGTCCGAGGGGACACCGAGTTCGACCGCGCCTCGTTGGATCGGCTCGAGAACCACCTGCTGCGCCCCGAGGTCCAGCAAGCGTTGTCTACGGGCGTGGGCCGCGCGGAGCGACTCAGCGCGTCCACCAACGAGCGGCGGATGTACGTCGCCGTGCGCGGCGGTCCCGGCGGGCCCGCCGTAGTCCGGGTCTCCACGACGCTCGCCGCCGTGGACGCGCAGGTTGACGCCGTACAGCGCACGGTGGCGCTTGCAGGGCTGGGTGCGATCCTCGCCGCCGGGGCCCTGGCCTGGCTGCTCTCCCGGGAGGTCGCCAAGCCGCTCGTGCAGCTTGGCGGCGCCGCCCGCGCGATCGCCGACGGCCGGCCGCCGGCGTTTCCCGACTCCCGCGTCCCCGAGGTGGCGCAGCACATCGTCGCGCTCCGCGACATGCACGAGCAGCTCGACCAGCGGTTCACCGATCTGGTGCGCGAGCGCGAGGAGAGCGCGACCCTGATCGAGACCATGGCAGACGGGGTGGTGGCGGCGGACGCCCGCGGCACCATCGTCACCCTCAACAGCGCGGCCAGGCGCCTCCTGGGGTACGGGCCGGACGATCCGTTTCCCGCGCTCGCCGAGCTGTTCCACGAGAAGGCGGCGCGCGACTTGGTGGCGACCGTGCTCGCCGGCCACGAGACCGAGCCGCATGAGCTCGAGCGCGGCGGGCGCATGCTGCTCGTCACCGGCCGCGCGCTCCCGAACGGGGGCGGGTTGCTCGTGATCCGCGACGTCACCGAGCTGCGCCGCCTGGAGGCCGTGCGCCGCGACTTCGTCGCCAACGTGTCCCACGAGCTCAAGACGCCGCTCACGTCCATCGTGGGGTACGCCGAAACGCTCGCGCTCGAGGCGACGCCGGGGACCCAGACCGAGCGCTTCGCCCGGCCCATCCTGAGTAACGCGCGTCGGATGCACCGGCTCGTGGACGATCTTCTCGACTTGTCGCGCATCGAGTCGGGGCGCTGGCAGCCCGATCCGGAGCGGGTGGACGTGCGAGGGCTCGCCGAGGAAGCGTGGGCCGCGTTCGCCGACCGGGCGCGCGAGCGGCAGATTCAGTTTTCGGCGGCGGTGGGTAACGTCCGCTACGTCACCGCCGATTCGGAGGCGTTACGGCAGGTGCTCACCAACCTGTTCGACAACGCCCTGCGATACACGCCACCAGGCGGCCGTATCGCCGTCTCGCTCGAACCCGCGCCCGGTGGCGTGACCGTCTCCGTCGCCGACACCGGCTCCGGGATTGCCCCGGAGCACCTGCCCCGCATCTTCGAGCGCTTCTACCGCGCCGATCCCGGCCGCTCGCGCGAAGAGGGCGGCACCGGACTCGGCCTCGCCATCGTGAAGCACCTGGTGGAAGCGCACGGCGGGCGCGTGGAAGCGCACAGCAAGCTGGGGCGAGGCACTACCATCCGGATGTTCTTTCCCGAGGCGGAAGTAGCGGCCTGATCAGGCGTTACCAATCCGTCACACGCTTTTTCACCGTGCCACATGAAGTTCCGCCGGCTGGCCTCGTTGCACGATTGTGACAATGCTAGTCTTCCGCGAGCGCCGTACCGGGATAGGATTAGCGGACAGCCCGTTGCGCGTACCCTCCACCCCCTCGACGGCATCGTGACTGCAACAGCTACGACAGGCGCGCGTCCGGCGGCACCCCATGCCCCGGCGAAACCTGCCGCCCAGCCGTCCGCCTTCCCGCGCCTCGCGGCGATCGACATCGGCACGAACTCGATCCGCCTGGTCGTCGCGGAGGTGCAGCCCGACGGCACGTATCGCGTGCTGGACGAGGACCGGGAGATGACCCGCCTGGGACGCGGGCTGTATCGCGACGGCCGGCTGGGCGATGCCCCGATGCAGCAATCATTGCAGGCGCTCGGCCGGATGAAGGCCATCGCGGACGGGTTCGGCGTCGCCGAGCTGCGTGCGATCGCCACCGCCGCGGTGCGGGAGGCCGCGAACGGACGCGACTTCGTGAGCGAAGCCTGGCGCCGCCATCGCGTGCGCCTCGAGGTCGTGCCCGCGGAAGAGGAAGCGCGGCTCGCGTTCCGGAGCGTGACCCGTCATTACGATCTGGCCGACCAGCTGACCGCCATCGTGGATATCGGCGGCGGCAGTACCGAGGTGATTCTGGCCGCCGGCGGCCTCGTAGAGCAGGTCGTATCGCTCCCGCTCGGCGCGGTCCGCCTCGCCGAACGGTACTGCAAGTCCGACCCGCTCAAGGAAAAACACTGGAAGGCGCTGCGTCGCGCCATCGATCAGACCATCGAGGAGGGAATCGGGAAGCCGCCCTTCGCGGCCGACGTGATGATCGGCAGCGGTGGCACGTTCACGAATCTCGCCGAGATGGCCCAGGCCGAACGGGACGGCAAGGTCACCGGCGCGCGCGACTATCAGCTGAGCCGCGCCGAGGTCACACGCCTGCTGGCGCGGCTGCGCGAGACCCCGCTCGATGCGCGCCGCCAAATCCCGGGCCTGAATCCACAGCGCGCCGACATCATCGTGGCCGGCGTGGCCGTCATCGCGCGTCTCACGCAGTGGCTCGGCAGCCAGCGCGTGCTCGTGAACGACCGCGGCGTCCGCGACGGCGTGCTGCTGTCGATGATCGACGACTTGACGGGGGTTGCGCCCCCGAGCCGCGCCCAGCCGCCAGACCGACTGGAGCTGGCGCGCCGCTTCGCCCGCAAGTGCCGCTCGAACGAACGGCATTGCGAGCAGGTCGCCCGCCTGGCAGTCGAGATCTTCGAGGCGCTGCGGGACGCCTACGCGCTCCCGCCCGCCGGTGCCGACATCCTCCGGGCCGCCGCGCTGTTGCACGACATCGGCTATCTGATCAATCACGAGCGGCACCACAAGCACGCGTACCACCTGATCATGCACGGCGACCTCCGCGGCTTCTCGGCCCGCGAGATCGAGCTGATCGCCAACGTCGCGCGCTATCACCGCCGCGCCTTCCCCAAGAAGTCGCACACCAACTTCGCCCGCCTCGACCGCGCGGAGCGCCGTCTGGTCCGGCGGCTCGCCGGGATCCTGCGCGTGGCCGACGGTCTCGATCGGACACACGGCCAGGTGATCACCCGCGTCCGTTGCCGGATGGGCGACGGCTGGGTCCGGGTCCACGCGGCCGCCGCCCGCGATCCAGCGATCGAGCTGGAAGACGCCAAGCGGAAGGCCGCCCTGTTCGAGCGGGCGTTTGGCGGCGACCTGGACCTCGTGTGGTCCCGGCCCAAGGGCCGGAGCTGAGCATGCCCGATCGCGTCCCCCCGGCGTTCCCGCCGGATCACTACCTCAACCGCGAGCTGTCCTGGCTCGAGTTCGACGCGCGGGTGCTCGAAGAGGCCGCCGACCCCTCGAACCCGTGGCTCGAGCGGCTCAAGTTCCTGGCGATCTTCAGCTCCAACCTGGACGAGTTCTTCGAGATCCGGGTAGCGGGGCTGCAGCAGCAGGTGTACGCCGGGGTGGAGCCGCAGGACTACGGGGCCGACGGCATGGCTCCCGCCGAGCAGCTCGCCGCGATCGACCGTCGCGCCCGGGAGCTCGTGGCCGAGCAGTACCGCATTCTGAACGACGAGGTCCTCCCCGGGCTGGCGGCGGGCGGCGTGGAGCGCGTGCGGCTGGACGACCTGACCGAGGCCGAGCGGCGCCACGTGGACACGTTGTTTCGCGCCAGCATCGCCCCCGTCCTCACGCCGCTCGCCATCGACCCGGGGCACCCGTTCCCGCACGTCCACAACAAGAGCCTCAACATCGCGCTCGTGATCGAGCGTCGGAACGGCGGACCAAAGACGCGGCGCCACTTCGCCGTCGTCCAGGTCCCCGCGGTGCTCGACCGCATCGTGATCGTGTCGACGCACGGCGAGGGTTGCGTCCGCTTCGTCCTGCTCGAGGACATCATCGCCCGCCACCTGGGCGAGCTGTTCGGGGGATTGCGCGTGGTGAGCCACACCGTGTTCCGCGTCGCGCGGAACACCGACCTCACGATCGAGGAGGAGGACGCCGAAGACCTGCTCGAGATGATCGAGGAGAGCCTGCGGCAGCGCCGGCGGAGCGACCCGGTGCGCCTGGAGATCTCGGCGGACGCCGACGAGGCCTTCGTCGAGATGCTGACCGAGGCGCACGACCTCGAGGCCCGCGACGTGTACCGCGTGCCCGGCCCGATCGACCTGACGGCGCTCGCGGCCCTGCATCGGCTGGACGGGTTTCCCGCGCTCAAGGACGAGCCACTCCTCCCGCGCGTGGCGCCCCCCTTCGCGCAGGGCCGTAACGTCTTCGACGTCATTCGCTCGCACGACGTGCTGGTCCACCTGCCCTACGAGTCCTTCGGATGCGTGGTGGACTTCATCGAACGAGCGGCCGATGACCCACAGGTCCTGGCCATCAAGCAAACCTTGTACCGCACGAGCGGGGCGAGCCCGATCATCTCCGCTCTCGCCCGTGCGGCCCAAAACGGAAAGCAGGTCACCGCCCTGGTCGAGCTCAAGGCGCGTATGGACGAGCAGAACAACATCACTTGGGCGCGCACGCTGGAGCAGGCGGGCGTCCACGTCGTGTATGGCATCGTGGGCTTGAAGACGCACTGCAAGGCCGCGCTCGTGGTGCGTCGTGAGGGCGATGGGATCCGCCGCTACGTCCACCTCTCGACCGGCAACTACAATCCGACCACCGCGCGGGTGTACACGGACCTCGGCCTCTTCACCGCGAATCCAGACATGGGGGAGGACACGAGCGCTTTGTTCAACCTGCTCACGGGCAACGCCGAAGGCTACCGTTGGAAAAAGCTGGTGGTCGCGCCCGTCGGCATGCGCGAGCAGATCATCGGCCTGATCGAGCGCGAGGAGCGCAACGCGCTCCAGGGCCGCGCCGCGCGGATCATCGTGAAGATGAATGCGCTCGTCGAGCCGTCGGTCATCGACGCGCTGTACCGGGCGTCGCAAGGCGGCGTCGCGATCGAGCTCGTGGTCCGAGGCATCTGCTGCCTGCGCCCTGGGCTCCCGGGAGTCTCGGAGACCATTCGGGTCACGAGCATCGTGGACAAATACCTCGAGCACAGCCGCATTTTCTACTTCGAAAACAGCGGCAATCCCGAGGTCTTCCTCGCCAGCGCCGACTGGATGCCGCGCAACTTCTGGCGGCGGATCGAAACGCTCTTCCCAATCGAAGATGCAGCGCTCCAGGCGCGGATCGTGGGCGACATCCTGCAACCCATCCTGCACGACACCGTCAAGGTGCGCGAGCTGCTCCCCGACGGCACCTACCGCCGGCGCACGCCCGGGGAGGCCGAGGCACCGCTGCGGTCCCAGGTTGCCCTCCAGAACCTGGCGCGCGAAGCCGCCCGCGAGAGCACGGACGTCCACCCACCGTTCGTGCCGATCGTGCGACGGCCCTCCCTACGGACTCCGCACGCCGAGCCCGCGCCCGCCTGAGCCCCTAGTCCCGTGCGCCTCCTCGTCGTCCGGCACGCCATTGCCGAAGATCGTGAGGGGTTCGCACGCTCGCACAAGGACGACGCGGAGCGGCCCCTCACGTCCGAGGGACGGCACAAGATGGAGCGCGCCGCCCTCGGCCTGAAGGCGCTTATTCCCGAGCTCGATGTCTTGGCTGCGAGCCCCTACAAGCGGGCGTTCGAGACCGCGGAGATCATCGGCAACGCCTACGGCGACCTTACCGTGGAACGGGTCGCGGAGCTTACGCCGGGCGCGAGCGTGGACCGCGTGGTAGCGTGGCTCACAGGCCGGCATGCGCGCGGCAGCGTCGCGGTCGTGGGGCACGAGCCCGATCTCAGCCGACTGGTTTGCACGCTGCTCGCCGACACGAGTAGGCCGTTCCTGGAGCTCCGCAAAGGCGCGGCCTGCCTGCTCGAGTTCCCAGGCCCGGTGGGGCGGGGCGCGGCCACGCTCGATTGGTTTCTCGGTCCGAAACACCTCCGGCTGCTCGGCACCGCGCATGACTAGGCGCCCTGAGAACCTCCTCGCGGCGCCGGCGCCAGGCGCGGCCCGCCGCATCGCCCTGAGCCTGCTCGACGCCGCGACCGCGGCGCGGGAGCGGCTCCCCGACGCCAGCGATGCCGAGGCCCTGCACGATTTCCGCGTCGCGATGCGCCGGCTACGCAGCACGCTGCGCGCCTATCAGCCGCAGCTCGAGGCGGTGGTGCCGGCCAAGCTGCGCCGCCGGCTGCGCGACCTCGCCCGGGCGACCGGTGAGGCCCGTGACGTGGAAGTCCAGATCTCCTGGTTGGAGCGCCAGCGCAACGAGCTCCCGGGGGCGCGACGCGCCGGCGTGCCCTGGCTCTTGAGCCGGCTCACACAACGCCGCGAGCGGGCGTATCAGGACATCCGCGAGCGGATCGCGCCGAAGTTCGACCGCCTGGCGCGTCGGCTCCGCCGAGCGCTCGGGTCCGTCCCGCCGCCCGACGCGACGCTGCCGGCGTCGCTCGCATCGTTGATCGCTCAGCTGCTCGAGGACCAGGGAAGCGACCTGGAGCGACGGCTGGCGCTGATCCGCTCGCCGGCGAACCACGCCGAGGCGCATGCCGCGCGCATTCGGGTGAAGCGTGCGCGCTACCTGCTCGAGCCGGTGGTCCGGGAGGCCAAGCCGGCCGCAGTCGTGGTGCGGTGCCTGAAGCAGGTGCAGCAGCTCCTGGGCGATCTCCACGACCTCCAGGTCGTGATCGTCCGGCTGGGCGACGCGGCGGCGGAGGCGGCGGCGCAGCGCACCCGCCGGCTCCACGAGCTGGCCGTAGGTGGTGAGCGCGGCGCGGCAGCGCGCGGCCCCCGACCGGCGACGAGCGGGCTCTTGGCGCTCGCCCGGGTGGCGCGCGCCACCCAGGAGCGCCTGTTTCGGCGGCTGGTCGGCCGCCGCGTCGCGCGCTCCCTCCCCGCCGAGCTCATGGCCCCCGCGGCGGAGCTGCGCCCGCCGGCCCCCATCGTCGCCGCGGCACCGGCCGCACGCCCCCACCTCCCGTTACCGGCTCGTTACACTCACCGCGCCAGGGCGTGACACGGGTGGATTCGTTTCCCCTTGCGATGCAGCATGATCACAACCCATTCCCCAGGAGGGGAGCCAGCCAATGACGTTCTCCATTCGTCGGGCGCTCGGGGTGGCCGTCGTGGCCACTGCGGCAGGCGTTGCCCAGTTAACCGCACAGGGCAGTCCGCCCCCGCAGGTGACGGTCGGCGGTGTGGTGTACACGCAGTACGTGTACCAGTTGAAGGACACGCTCAACCACGTCAATAACTTCGACATCACGCGCGCTTACGTGAACGTGATCGGCCGATTCGCAGGCGGCGTCTACACGCGCGTCACTGCAGACATTTACCGAAACACGGACCCGTCGTCCGCCGGCTCCTTGTCCTACCGCCTCAAATATGCGTACCTCGCCTACACACCCACCAACAGCCCCCTCACCTACAAGATCGGCTTGATCCACACGCCGTGGGTCGATTGGGAAGAGACGTTGTGGGACTACCGCATGCAGGGACAGGTGGCGCTGGAGCGCGGCTTCATGACCGCAACCGGCAGCCAACAGGGTTACGTGGCGGCGGCCGATTTCGGCGCGGGCGTCGACGGCAAGTGGGGGCCCGACAAGGTGAACTTCCAGGTCACGATCGTGAACGGCGAGAATTACAACCGGTCGCCTGGCGACAAGGGCAAGGACTTGAGTGCCCGGGCCTCGGTTCGAGTGCTCGACACGGATGACTCGAGCCGCGTCGGCGGGTTGCGCGTCACCGGCTACGCCCAATACGGCAAGTCGACGGGCGGGGGCACGCGCAACCGCGTCCTCGGGATGGTGTCCTATCGCACGAAGCAGCTCACCCTCGCCGGCGAGGCAGCCGCGACTCGGGACCGGCCGCTCGGTGCCGGGGCGCCGACGACTCCGGTCGGCGACGGGCATGTCTACAGCGCCTTCGGCGTCTACAAGTTCCCCAAGACGAAGGCGGCGGTCATCGCCCGCGTGGACATCGAGCACCCTCAGGCGGGAAACACCACCGACAAGCAGACTCGGTTTATCGGCGGCGTGTCGTATCAGCTCAGCCCCAACTGGCGGCTGCTCGGCGACTGGGACTACGTCGACTTCCAGGGGACGCCTCTGGTGGCGCAGGACGCGGTTCGCTCCCAGGCCCTGTTCCAGACGCAGTTCACGTTCTAACCACAACGAGGCATCTA
>Ga0209470_1002292_pt1 | contig 13678 bp, 11 predicted proteins | sample GraSoiAngelo_125_FD_185882 | JGI IMG/M metagenome (GOLD analysis project Ga0209470, IMG submission 185882) | Grasslands soil microbial communities from the Angelo Coastal Reserve, California, USA - 14_0927_05_40cm (SPAdes) (version 2) | ecosystem: Environmental > Terrestrial > Soil > Grasslands ... | reverse complement strand
ACCTCGTTCGACCACCCGACGTTCGGCCCGACGCGGGTGATGGGCATCCCGGTGCGGATGAGTGCGACACCGGGCGAGATCCGGCTCCCGGCGCCGGAGCTCGGGCAGCACACGGAGGAGATCCTGATCGACCTCCTCGGCTACACGTGGGAGGAGATCGCCCGCCTGCGCGAGGCGGAGGTCATCTAGCAGCGTCCGATGATCCCAACGATGTCTTTGCCACCTTCGATCTCCTGCGTAAGTTAGTCAGTCAATGGAGGGACTCGATGAGCACTGCTGTCTATGCGACATTCCAAGGACTTCTCGTCTTGGCGCTGCTCGGTGCAGTTTGCTTCATCGTGTTCATGTCAGTGCACTTGATCGGCTCCGACGAAATCGGTCTGGTCAACAAGCGCTTCTCGTTCAAGAAGCTCCCGGGCGACAACCCGATAGCCTTCCGCGGCGAGGCGGGCTACCAAGCGGCCCTCCTCATGCCCGGATGGCGCTGGAAGATCTGGCCGATCTTCTCCGTTGAAGTCCATCCCTGGGTTCAGGTCCCCGCCGGACAGATCGGTCTGGTCATCGCCCAGGTGGGTACGCCGTTGCCGATCGGCGCGAAGTCCGCCGTCTACAAGCGGGAGTTCGGCAACTTCGTCGATCTCCCGGCCTTCGTGGATCGTGGCGGGCAGAAGGGGGTCCAACGGCAGGTGCTCCCGCCAGGTACGTTGGCGCCGATCCATCCCGTGGCCTTCCTCGTCCTGACTGCTGAGGGAGCCTTCGGTGTGCCCTTGGATGAGTCGGTACGGGAGAATCCAGCCGCCGGGCTGATGAAGGCGTACGGCCTGACCCCCGACCAGCTGAAAGTAGTGAGGATCCAACCTCGGGTCGAAGAGAGTCGGGTGCTTGACGTGGTTGGAGTGGTTACGACGTACGAAGGCGACCCGCTCCCCAAGGGTGACATCGCGTGCCGGTTGGACGGCTTCGACGATATCAAGAACTACGAGAGCGATCGGGCTGAGGGTTACAGTCCCTCCGAAGCGATCGAGATGGTGCTCGGGAGCAAGAACCAACTCCACAACAACTACCAGGACTTCCAGACCTTCCTCGACAAGGGCGGCAAGATCGGCCTGCAGCATGACCCGCTGTTGTACGGAGCGTACAACCTCAATCCCGTGCTGGTTCGCGTGGAGCTCGTCCCGATGCTGGTCGTCCAGCAAGGTCAGGTCGCGGTCGTCAAGTCCTACGTCGGGCTCCCGACACAAGACGTGTCGGGGCTGGACTTCAAGTTCGGCAGCTTGGTCCGCCCCGGACACCGGGGGATCTGGCAGGAGCCGCTACGCACCGGCAAGTACCCGTTGAACCCGCGCATTTACCAAGCCGAGATCGTCCCCACGTCGATCTTGACCCTCAACTGGGCCGCCGCCACGTCCCAAGCTCACCAGCTGGACAAAGGCCTCAGCCAGATCGAGGCGAAGTCCCGGGAAGGTTTCGTCTTCATGATCGATCTCCAGGTGCAGATCCACGTACCGGATACGTTGGCGCCGCAGGTCATCTCGATTGTCGGGACGATGCTCAACCTGGTCAACGAGGTGCTCCAGGCCGCGGTCGGGAACCACTTCCGAGACAAGCTCCAGTCGATGGCGGCTATCACCTCCATCCAGACCCGCCAGCAGGTCCAGGAGGAAGCCATGGAGCACATCAAGACGAAGCTGGCCGAGTACCGGGTCGAGGTCCGAGGCGTCTACATCCAGGACGTAATCCTCCCCGAGCAGCTCGTGCGGGTCCTGACCGATCGCGAAGTGGCCAACCAACAGGTCGAGACCCTGAAGATGCAAGAGTCGGCCAACAAGCAGCGGATCGAGACCGAGAAGGCTGCGGGGTTGGGCGACGCGCAGCGGGAGCTCGCCAAGTCCGAGGTCGGCGTCAAGATCAAGGAGAACAATGCTCTGGCTCGGAAGGCCGAAGCCGACGGCGAGGCGACCTACACGGAGAAGACCGGTGCTGCGCGTGGGGCCGAGGTGCGAGCGGTCGGGCTGGCCCGTGCCGAGGCGTACGACCGTCAGGTGCAAGCCTTAGGACCCACGGCAACGGCCTTGGTCAACGTCATTGACGCGCTCTCCCGAATCAACCAGCCGATCGTCCCGGAGGTCCTGGTCAACGGGGGTAACACGTTCGACGCCCTGGCCGGCACGCTCGTAAGGAACTTCCTCAAGGCGCAGACGCCCACAGGTGGGGAGGTGAGCCCGAGCAAAGACACGCTTTCGGATCGTAGCAAATGATGTCACCTCATCCGCGTCGCCCCGCCTGCGAGCTTCGCCACGGCGCGGCGGTGCTCCTCCCTCGACGACGCTCGCGAGGACCGCGGTGCTCGCGCCCGCAGGTAGAAATACTTCATCGCTGGTGCGCCCTATCAGAATCCTGATCCGCCCCATTTCCGACCTACGCAACAAGACGCCGGAGATCGAAAGAATCTGCCGCAAGTCGGGAGAGCCGGTCTTCATCACCAAGAACGGCGAGAACTACCTTGTCGTCCTGAGCGCGGCGGCCTACGAACGTGACCAGGCCAGGCTCAAACTCTATGAGCTGCTGGCAGCCGCCGAGAGCGACGTTCGCAAGGGGGATCGCGGCGGTTCCCCTGAAGACGCTCGCCGCCGTGCTTCGCAAGGCGCGCGAGTGAAGCGCCCAGTTCGGGTTCTTCGCCTGGCCCAGCTCGATCTGCTCGAGATACAGGCTTACCTGCGTCGCCGATGACTGCGACCACCCGGCTGATCAACCAGCTCGTGGCAACTCGAGCGTCTCGCGACACTTCCCTTACGAGCGCCCCAGGGATGAGGGTCTTCGCAAGGCCGGCTACCGCTACGTCGTCCGCGGCGAGTATCTGATCTTCTACAAGGTGTTGCGCTCCTACGTCCGGGTCTACCGCGTTCTCCATGGTCGGCGCATGCACCGAAATCTCCTCTGAAATACACGGCAACTACCCCGTAAACGTATCGGCCCCCGCCCGTTCGGGGGCACCAGGGCCGTCCCCAAGGGAGCTGTGCGGCAGCCCGCCGGGCCCGGTCGCCGTCGAGCTTGGCGGCCGATGGCGGCGGGCTCTATGCTGCCGCCCATGGCGCGCGCGACGACTCGCTGTGGGTGGTGCGGGACGGACCCCCTCTACGTCAGCTACCACGACGAGGAGTGGGGTGTCCCAGTCGACGACGACCAGAAGCTGTTCGAGTTCTTGATCCTCGAAGGTGCCCAGGCCGGCCTCAGCTGGATCACGATCCTCAGGAAACGCGAAGCCTACCGCCAGGCCTTTGCGGGCTTCGATGCCGAGCGCGTCGCGCGCTTCAACGCCCGCAAGGTGGAGCAGCTCCTCGGAAACCCCGGCATCGTTCGAAACCGGCTCAAGGTCGAATCAGCGGTCAAGAACGCCCGCGCCTTCAGGCGCGTGCAGGACGAGTTCGGGAGTTTCGCCGTCTACCAGTGGCGTTTCGTCGATGGGCGGCCGCGACAGAATCGCCCCCGAGCGCTCAAGGACATCCCGGCGAAGACGGACGAATCCGACGCCCTCAGCAAGGACCTGAAACGGCGCGGCTTCGCATTCGTCGGCTCCACGATCATCTACGCGCACATGCAGGCCGTCGGCATGGTCAACGACCACGTCGTCGACTGCTTCCGCCGACGCGAGGTGGCAAGGATGGCCGCTACCCGAGCATGATCATCCCGCCCTCGGGAACGTCGGAAACGCTTCAGGTCTTCTTCGGCTGACGCGCCAGCAGGGCGCGGAGCGTGGGGAGGGCAGCCCGGTCCCTCGGGCGATTCGCCGACTCCTTCGAGCGAATGATATCCGCGAGCGCGGCGACGGGGACCACCAGACCGCCGAGATCGTACTGGACGATGTTGGGCTTCAGGTCGTCATAGCCGGCGGTCCCGGCTGGCATGAACGCAACGTCGAGATCGCCGAACTTCGTCGTCAGATTGACGAGCTCCACGTTGTGAAAGAAGGATGCGTCACAGGCGAACGGCAACCCCGCGGCCGCGTCGGGACTGCGGATCTTAGCGTCCATCGTCCGCAACGCGGCGGCGAGCCGCGTGAGGTTCTCCGAGAGGCGCGACGGGCAGATGTCGGCGTCACCGGTACGGAGCGGCGAACCGTGCAGCGTCGCTGCGAGTCCCCCGATCAGCGCGTATTGTACGCCGTGATCCGCAAGGACCCGAAGCATCGCGTCGGGATCGAAACGCGCCAATCAAGACCCCCCCGGAATCCGTCGGGCTCGGTACGCGCGCTCCTCGAACGCGAGCATGTCGAGGAGGTAGTCGAGACGCTCCCGCGGAGTCCAGGCGAGCCGCTCGACGATCTGGTCGATTTCGACGTCCTCGAAGCCGTCAGCGCCGGCAAGTTCGTCGACCATCGCGACCAACCATATCATCGGCTCGGATACGGGAGCGAGTCTCCTCGCAGGGTCGCTCAAACGTCGTAAAGGTGCCGAGAAGCAAGTTGTCTCCCTTTCCCTTCGCCGTGATCTTCGATTTACCGACCGCGCCGCTCACCGCCTGGAGCAGCGTGCGCGTCCGGTGGCGGTTGCGCGGAGGGCGAGCGCCGGGTGGGGAGGCCCCAGCCGTTGACGCGAATGGATCGACTCTTACGGGCGGCTGATCAGGACGGGCGGATCTTGATCCTGACCGACTCGCTGATCGTGATGCCGCGGGGATCCATACAGGTCGCGCCGAAGTCCACGTAAATCCCGTTCCCCGTCACCTTCAACTCGCCAGCACCCAGCGAACAGTTTCCAGCGCCGTTCTGTGACAGGAACTGTGTGAGTGTGCTGGCGATGGCTTCCTCGAACACGGCCACGTCCCTGATAGGGAACGTGCCAGCATCCTGGCAGTTGATCGAGACGGGGCCGTCGGCGCAGAAGGTCACGTCGTAGTTGGCCGGCGGAAGCCAGACGGGAGGCGACGGCGGCGACGGAGATGACTTCGGTGACTTCGGCGACGGAGGTGATGGCGACGACGGCGGCGACGGTTGGCGCTCGCAGGTCATGCGAGTGGAATTGCAGATCGGGCGATCGAGCGGGCAGTACACGCCGGCTCGACACTGCTCCGTCGGAGGGGGCGGCATCACCACGCCGCAGCTCCCCGCGTGTCGGCAGGCGGAGACGATCTTTCGCACGCAATCGCGATAGAAGCGTCCCTTGACGAATACCCCTCGACACTCCGTGAGTTCGCCACGGCAGTCGACGGAGCAGCGGGTGCCGGAGCCCGACCACGCCGGGCTGGCGTGCGTGAGGCTCACGAGGAGTCCGAGGATGGCGATGGATGTCTTCATACGGTCACCGCTAGCTGCGCGTGGGAGGTGAATGGCAAGAAGCGTACCCGCATCGCGGTTGCCGTGCTCGGGAAGATCGGATGACGCGGAATGATGGTCCGGCGCGCCCGGAGAGATTTGGCGTCGTCCGTGCCCGAGTCACCCGTGGCACACTATGCCATCACGGAGTGACATTTGGAGTCAGAACGGGTGCCGGCCCCCGGAGCCGTCAGGCGCCGGGTCGCTCCGGCGAGCGGGAGGCCCGGCCAGGCGAACAGCATGGCGTCGTCCTCGCGTCCGAGGTCCGCCTTACGGGTCCGACGCCACCGCGGACTCGTAGTCCCAAGGGTCCGTGGATACGCTCGAGGGAGAGTGCGACGTACGTGGCGAGGATGGTCACCGTCCAGACCGCGAGCGGCCGGGTGGCCGGTGTGAACAGAAACGGCGTGAACCAGAGCAGGTACAAGGGATAGACCGAGGGGGCGAGCGCGACGGCCGCGGCGATGGGCCATGCCCACGCGGCGGCCGAGTCGACGCGCAGTCGCGCGCGGGCCCAGGTCGCCACGACGAGCCCCGCGAGCACGGCGAGACCGGCGAGCGTCGTGGGCGAGGCAAATAGCTGTAGCGAGGATTCCCTTGAGCGGCCTCAGTCGCTGGCGGATCGCTCGTCGTCCACCAGGAGCGCGAGCGCTCGTTCGATCGCCTCCTGCTCCGAGTCGAGGCCGAGGTAGCGCTTCGCGAAGTCGATCTTGCCTTGGTCGAGCTTCAGGTGCTTGTGTCGGACCGCGGTCGCCCGCATGGTTGCTTCTCCGTGTACTTCGGCCAGGATTGCCGCTACCCGAGCATGATCATCCCGCCGTCGACGAGGATGCACTGGCCCGTCACCATCTTGGCGTCGTCCGAAGCCAGCCAGACGGCGGTGCCGGTCAGGTCATCGGGCTCGAGCGGGCGGTGGATCGCCATCATCATGTTGACGATCAGCTCGAGGATGCCCTCGGGGACGAGCTGCTTGGTCGCTTCGGTCATGGTCGGCCCGGGCGCGATCGCGTTCACGCGGATGCCGAACTTGCCGACGCAGCCGGCCATGTAGTGCGTCATCGCGTTGATGGCGGCCTTGGTCACGCTGTAGTGGAACGATGGCAGCTGGTCGCCCTCGAACGGGATGTCGGGGTGCATCCACGCGGCGGCGGACGACTGGTTGATCACCGCGCCGCCGCCCTGCTGCTTCATGAACGGGAAGACCGCCCGGCACATGAGCCAGGCTCCGAAGTAGTTCACGTCGAAGATCTTCCGGAGGTAGGCGTAGGAGAAGTTCTGGTTCTCGATGCCGTGGAAGATGGCGGCGTTGTTCAGGAGGACGTCGATCCGTCCGAAGCGGTCGGCGACGGCGCGCGCGAGCCGCTGCGTGTCCTCCTCGCTCGCCACGTCGACGCGCTCGAAGACGGTCTCGCCGCCGATCGCGCGGGCCACCGCGGTGCCCTTCTCGGCATTGACGTCGGCGACCACCACCTTGGCCCCCTCGTGCGCGAAGCGGCGGGCATAGGCCTCGCCGATGCCCTGCCCTGCCCCGGTGATGATCGCCACCTTGTTCTCGAGCCGCATGCCGGTGTCCTCCTTTCGTGACCCGCGGTCTCTACCGCCGGCCCCCTCGCACGAGCAAGCCGGGCGCGGGTATAAGGCGCGCCATGCAGAGCACGATGCAGGACCGCCCGCTGACGATCACGGCGCTCTTCGAGCACGGGGCCCGCCTCTACGGCGACAGCGAGGTGGTGACCGCGGGCGAGCGCGGCGTGCGCCGGGCCTGCTTCGCCGAGGTCGCCGAGCGGGCAGCACGGCTCGCGGGCGCGCTCCGGCGCCTCGGGATCCGGCCCGGCGACCGCGTTGCCACCTTCGGCTGGAACACGCAGGAGCACCTGGAAGCCTATCTGGCGGTGCCCTCCATGGGCGCCGTCCTGCACACGCTCAACATCCGGCTCTTCCCCGAGCAGCTCGCCTACGTGGCCAATCACGCCGAGGACCGCGTGGTGCTCGTCGACGCGTCCTGCGTCCCGCTGCTGGCGCCCGTGGCGCGCGAGCTCCGGACGGTCGAGCACTTCGTCGTCATCGGCGACGGCGACGCCGCGCCCCTCGGCGCAAAGGCCCTCCGCCACGCCGAGCTGCTCGCCGCCGAGGCGCCGCGCTACGACTGGCCCGCGCTCGACGAGCGGGCCGCCGCCGCGATGTGCTACACGAGCGGCACGACGGGGAACCCGAAGGGCGTCGTCTACAGCCACCGCTCGACCGTCCTGCACTCGCTCGGCGTCTGCGCCGCGTCGGTCTTCGGGCTCACGCAGCACGACCGTGTCCTCCTCATCGTGCCGATGTTCCACGCCAACGCCTGGGGCCTCCCCTACGCGGGCTGGCTCACGGGGGCGGACCTGCTGATGCCCGGGCGCTTCCTCCAGCCCGAGCCGCTCTGCCGCCTGATCGCCGAGGAGCGCGCCACCGTGTCGGGCGCCGTGCCCACCATCTGGAACGACATCGGGCGGTGGGCGGAGACCAACCCGATCGACCTCTCCTCGCTCCGGCTCGTCGTCTGCGGCGGCTCCGCCGTCCCGCGCAGCCTGATGGAGCGCTTCGAGCGCCAACACGGCGTTCGCATCGTCCAGGCGTGGGGCATGACCGAGACGAGCCCGCTCGCCGCCGTGGCGCTCCCGCCGAAGAGCTGTTGCCCCGGGGAGGAGCTCGACTGGCGGGCCAAGACGGGCCGGGTGGTGGCCGGGGTGGAGCTGCGCATCGTGGACGAGGCCGGCCGGGTGCTGCCGTGGGACGGCAGGTCGGCGGGCGAGATCGAGGTGCGCGGCGCCTGGGTCACGGCCGCCTACCACCGGGAATCGGCCGACGACAAGTTCCACGACGGCTGGCTCCGCACCGGCGACGTCGGCACGGTCGACCCGAAGGGCTTCATCCAGATCACCGACCGCGCCAAGGACGTCATCAAGTCGGGCGGCGAGTGGATCTCCTCGGTCGAGCTCGAGAACGCGCTCATGGCGCATCCCGACGTGCTCGAGGCCGCGGTCATCGGGGTGCCGGACCCCCGCTGGGACGAGCGCCCGCTCGCCTGCGTCGTGCCGAAGGCGGGCGCCGCGGTGACCGTCGACGAGCTGCGGACGTTCCTCGCGAGCCACGTCGCCCGCTGGTGGGTGCCCGAGCGCTGGAGCGTCATCGGGGAAGTGCCGAAGACGAGCGTCGGCAAGTTCGACAAGAAGGCGCTGCGGGCCCGCCACGAGCGCGGCGAGCTCGTGGTGGTCGTCACGAAGCCGGAAGGGCGAGGGTGAGCGAGGCGGCTACGGGAAGCGGAGCCGGGTGCGCATCATCCGGAACAGGTTCGTCGAGCGGAAGGGCTGTCCGCCGAGCTGAATGGCCGTCGTGATCTCCGGCCTGTCGGCGCCGGAGAGGTCCAGGCTGTGGCCGCGGGCGGTGAAGCGCAGCCCACCACGGGCGACCGCGAGCGTCACGCGCGTGAGGCCGCCCGCGATCGTCCCGGTCGGATCGCGGAAGGTGAGGCGCGAGCCGCTCCGGTTGGCGACGAAGGCGCCGGCCGGGATGGTCGCCGAGTAGAACGTCCCGTCGGCGTCGGCGAGCGTCAGCGTGAGGGGGTCCGCCGCGGGGAGCGACGTCGGGATCGAGGCGGTCATCACGAGCCGATCGTCGCCGCCGCCCGGGGCGGAGCGGAAGTAGAGCGCCGCCCGCCGGAGCGTGAAGGTGGGCGCGAAGTCGAAGCTGCCGACCGCGGTGAGCGGTGACACGTTTCCGGAATCATCCACCACCTGGACCGCCAGGAAGACGAGCTGGCCGGCGAAACGCGGATCGCCGACGGTGAGGGTGGCGCCGGCGTCGTGGTTTCCGGGTGGGGGCGGCGGCACGTTTGCGACCGAGGACGCCGCGTCGAAGGCCGCCTGCGTGGTGATCGGCCCGGCGGTGGAGAAGCGGAAGTCGAACCGCGCCGCGCGACCGCAGTACACGTCGTCGCCGGGGATGCGGGCCACCGTGAGGGTGACCGTGTTCGCCGTGCGGTCGTGCGTCGTTCCCGATATGTCCGCGGGTGCGAAGCGGGCGGGCGGGACGGTGTCCTCGCCGTACAGGTTGTTGTTCCGGGTGTTCACCAGCGGGTTGTAGGCGCCGTCGCGCCCGTCGAGGTTCGTCGTGGTTGCCGTGTTGCAGATGGGTGCCGGGGTGTCCCAGACGAAGAAGTTCCCCTCGCGGGTCGCCCACGCGATCTCCATGCGGCCGTCGTCGTCGATGTCGCCGGCGGCGGGCTGCCCGGTCTGCCACCCGCCCGTCAGCTTCGGCCAGCCCGCCGGCTCCTGCCCGGTCGCGTCGAAGGCGTGCACGAGGCAGAGCCCGTTGCCGGAGACGAGCTCGGGCAGGTTCAGCGTATCGCCGGCGTCCGAGGTGGCGCCCACGTTGGCGATGAGCGGCACGGTGGTCAGCCCGAAGTCGTCGATCACCCTGGGGAAGCCGGGGAGCGGCTGGCCGGTCGCGCCGGTCCAGGCCTGGAGGACATGGTTGAAGGGCATGTTCTGGCCGACGAGAACCAGGTTCACGAGGCCGTTCAGCGTCACGCCCACCTTCGAGAGGTCGAGCTTGCCGTCGCGGTCGACGTCGCCGATCGCCGGGTACTCGAACAGGTTGAGCACGCTGCCGCCGTCCTGGTGCGCGTCGGACGACGCGCCGCGCGTGCTCGGGTCCATGTCGCGGACGCGGCTGCCGTCGGGGCGGAAGACTGCCAGGTTCGAGGTGGTGAGGGCGGCCGCCACCTCGAGGCCCGGGGAGGGGTCGAGGTCGCCGACGGCCAGGTTGTGCCCGGGGCCGATCAGCGGCAGCACGTCGATCGCGAGCCCGTCGAGCTTGAGCGGCCAGCCGGCGACGAACGGTCCTCCGGCATGCTGCGTGCCGTCGTGGTGCACGGCGTAGACGCGGCCCGAGCCGCCCGCCTGCGCGAACGCCGCCGCCAGCACCGTGCCCGTGTTGAGGCCCGGCACGGACGTGGGCGTCCCCTGGTCGCTCGGGAAGAACTGGCTCGCGTCACCGGTCGCGTCGTACACCTCGTTGGTCTCGATCAGGATCTCCGGATGGCCGTCGCCGTCGAGGTCGGCGACCACGGGCGTGTTGATGCTCTCCGCCCCCGCCGGCGTCTGGCTGCCGCCGGGGTGCGCATCCTGCAGGAGCACCGGGAAGCCGGGCAGCAGGCTCCCGGAGCGACTCCAGGCGTAGAGGTGCTGGTCGAGCGCCGCCACGACGATATCGAGGAAGCCGTCGCCGTCGAGGTCGGCGAGCACCGGCGAGCCGAAGATACCGGTCTTCAGGTGGTTGCTGTTGGTCCGCACCGCCGGCGCCGAGAACGTCGGGTCGATGCGCACCGGGAAGCCGGGGAACGCGGTCCCGTCGTGACGGAAGACGTACACGTCGCCCTCGAGGTTCGCGTAGACGATCTCGGGGTAGCCGTCGTGGTCGAGGTCGGCGATCGCCGGCCGGGCGCTGGTGGTCGGCGACGGGGGCGCGATGGCGCCGCTGGCGAACACCGGGGCGCCCAGGTGGCTCGCCACGTTGCGCGCCGTGTTGGTCGAGACCGGGAAGCCCACGAGCAGCGAGCCGTCCTCCCGGTACGCGTAGATTCGACCCGCGGCGGTCGCGAACACGATCTCCATCCGGTTGTCGCCGTCGAGGTCGGCCATCTGCGGCGGCGCCTCGCCGCCGCCGTCGGTGCGGCCGTCGCCGTTGGCGTCGATCGCGATCGGCCAGCCGGGGTGCAGAGTCGGGTCGTGGTGCACGAAGAAGACCTTGCGATCCTCGCCGACGTTGGTCGGGTCGTCGCCATCGGTCACCCGCAGGCGGACGGTGAAGGCGAACTGGTTCGAGGGCACGTTCGCCTGACCCTGCACGACGACGCCCGAGGGCGGTGCGGAGAAGTCCGTGGCCGGCGGGAAGGCGGCCATCACGGCCGCGAGGTTCAGCGTGCCGAGCATGGCTCCCGGCCGCCGCGGCGGCGTCGCGCTCGTGTCGAAGCCGACCCGGCTCGCGCTCGAGCCGCTGGCGAAGGGCGTGAAGGTCGTGGGCTCGATGCCGATGCCGAACTCGAGCGTCCACGTGAGCGCGGTGCCGGCGCCGCGGTCGGCCGACGCCGTGCCGACGATCGGCACCGTCGGCGACTGGTCCGGATCGAGCACCTGGAACCACGCCGGGCGCTCGAGCGTCGCCTCGGGCGGGATCTTGGCGGCGATGCCGAGCGCGGGCATGCCGAGGCGCTGGAGCGCCGCCCGGAGGTTCACGCGGCCGTAGCCATAGTGCTGGTCCCAGCCCGCCTGCGACGGGTCGGGAGCACCCGTGCCGCCCGTGTCGCCGGGCAGGACGTCGTCGGCGGTGAGCGTGAGGATCTGCTTCACCTCGTTCGAGGTGAGCGGTGCGCCGCGCTGCTTTGCGTAGGACATGAGGAGGCCCGCGGCCCCGGCGGCCTGCCCGGTGCAGACCGACCCGGTGTCCCCCTTCATGTCGATGTGCGCGTGCCCGCCGTACTGCGTGAGGTTCGAGTCCCGCAGCCACGTGCCGACCGGCGCCTGCGCGGCGAGGAACGGGACCGGCGGGAAGAACTCGTTGCCGCCCTGGCCGAGACCCTCGACATCGGCCACCACGCCCTTCACGAAGATCGTGTTGTTGAAGTTCGTCGGGTTGTTGTGGTCGGCGGTGTTCAGGTCCGAGGAGACCTCCATCAGCGCGACGCCGTGCTCGTAGGCGTACTGCGTCGCCGCCTGGGCGAACTCGGTGGTCGTGAGCCCTCCGATCGCTGCCTCGATCACGTCGATGCCGTTGTCGGCGGCGTAGAGCATGCAGAGGGCGAAGTTGTTGGTGTCGGCGACGAAGGTGTCCCAGATGCGGATCGGGGCCACCCGGCAGCGCGGACAGAGGCCGAGCGAGGAGAGCCGGTTGTTCGCCTCGGCCACGGCGTCCGACGCCCGGCCGCTGCCGTGGTTTCCGGCCGAGCTGTAGGAGCTCGCGTCGAACGGGTTGTTGTCGTCGTCGAAGAAGTCCCAGCCGGCGATGTCGTCGACGAAGCCGTTGCCGTCGTCGTCGACGCCGTCGGAGAAGTGTACGAGCACGTCCTCGCCGTCGAGCCTGGTCGGGTTGCCGTGGGCGCCCTCGTTGGGCTGCACGATGCCGGCGTAGTCGTCGGGCGTGAAGATGCCGTCGCCGTCGCAGTCGTACTCGGCGAGCGGCCTCCCCTTCTGCCCCGCCGTGACGCCGCACGGCACGGGCAGCTCGCCGGTGTTGAGCCGGACGCGGCGGCGGAGCTCCTCCCGGTCCCAGCGGATCCCCGTGTCGCAGATGGCGACCCCGACGCCCTGGTCGCCGATCGACAGCTTCCAGGCGAGGTCGGCCGACACGCCCGAGATCTGGCCCTGGCCGAAGCGCGGGTTCGCCGGGTCGAGGTAGCGGGCCGTCATGCTGGTCGAGGCGGGGGCGAAGCCGAAGAGGCGGTTGTCCTCCTCGAAGACGCTCGTGCCCGGCACGAAGTCGCCGTCCTCGTCGTCGGGCTCCGCCTTGTCGAAGTCGGGGTCGTTCGGCGTGTTGGCGCGCGGGTTCGTGTCGGTCGGTGGCCCGGGGAAGGTGCGCGTCTGGGCGACGCCGAGCAGGGCAGCGGCCCCGAGCGCGACCGGGAGAAGAACAGCGGCAATCCCGCGATGCATCGGCTCCTCCTCGCGCTAGGGCAGCGTCTTCGTGGACGGCACGCAGAGCGTTCGCGGCGCACGCACGCTCAGGCTCTCGGTGCCGAACTGGTTGGTCGTCGTCGCCGCCCGCGGCGCGAACTTTGGCTGCCCGCCGAGCTGCTTGATGCGATAGCACTGCAGATGCGTGGTCGGGTCCTTGACGCCCCCGCCGTCCTTGTCGACCGGCGCGCAGAGCGAATCGGGGCGGAGCACGAGGGTCGCTTTCGACTCGTAGTCGTCGACGAGGGTGACCGCCCGGCGCAGGAAGGGCGGCGTCGCCCGCCCCTCGCGGTAGCACTTGTAGTGATCGAGGTTGAGCGACGAGGCCACCCCGTTCCGCTCCGAGGGCACGCAGAGCCGCCGCGGTGACCCGACGAACGACGTCTCGCTGCCGAACTGGTTGCTGATGACGGCCGGCCGGCGAGGTGCGCCGCCGGCCTGGGAGATCACGTAGCACTCGAGGTGTGCCGTCGGGTCGCCGATGCCTTCGCCGTTCTTGTCGACGGCGTTGCAGAGGGTGTCGGGCTTGACGACCACCGAGAGGCTCGTGCCGAACTGGTCGACGAGCGTGACCAGGTGTCTCGCGAAGCCGCCCGTCCCGACCGCCTTGTAGCACTTGAAGTGGTCGACGGCGGGCATCTGAACCACCTGCTGGAACGTC
>Ga0209470_1002289_pt1 | contig 13684 bp, 10 predicted proteins | sample GraSoiAngelo_125_FD_185882 | JGI IMG/M metagenome (GOLD analysis project Ga0209470, IMG submission 185882) | Grasslands soil microbial communities from the Angelo Coastal Reserve, California, USA - 14_0927_05_40cm (SPAdes) (version 2) | ecosystem: Environmental > Terrestrial > Soil > Grasslands ... | reverse complement strand
GGAAAATAGGCAAAGTCAAAAGCCCCAGGTGTGAAACCGACCGAGGGGCATCCGGCCGCAGCGTCACCCTTTTGCAATGTAGAGGGGCGCCCCTTTGGAGTTGGTGTTGACGCTTGTAGCCTTTCATCGGGGAGCTGGCGCTCCCCCTTTCTTCGTTGCGCTCAATTCCGATTTTATGAATTTTCCCTGGTCCTGGAGGTCATGCCACCTCAAAAGAATCGCTCTGCGAGCCCTGCAGCGCGAAATTTTTTGGCGAGGATAAAGGAGCGCCCCTGTGGAGTAAGTTTTGCGTGTTGTTTCAATCTTTCTCCAGTTAGAAAGGAGCGCCCTCGGTGAAGAGTAGCAAATACATCGGCATGGATGTGCACACGGCAACGATTTCCGTCGCGGTACGGGATGCCGCCGGAAAGTTGATCATGGAATCAGTCATTGAAACGAAAGCCAGCACAATTCTGCAGTTCATCCGCGGATTACGCGGGGACCTGCACGTCACATTTGAGGAAGGCACCTGGGCGGCTTGGCTGTATGACCTGCTCAAGCCTTACGTAACGAACGTCGTGGTGTGCAACCCGCGCCGCAACGCCTTGCTGAAGGAAGGCAGCAGGTGCGACCGGATCGACGCGCGGAAGCTGGCCGAGCTGTTGCGCACCAATCTGCTCCGCCCGGTCTATCACGGAGAGAAGGGCCTGCGCACGTTGAAAGAATTGGCCCGGGCTTATCTGACCATCAGCAAAGATCTCGCGAGGGTCATGAACAGGGTGAAGGCGATCTATCGCGGCTGGGGCATTCCCTGTGGCGGCAAGAGTGTCTACCACCCCCGCCATCGCGAGGAATGGCTGAGCAAGATCACCCAAGCCAGCGTGCGCCGCCGGGCCGAGCTTTTCTACAAGCAACTCGACGCACTTGTTCTCTTGCGCAAACAAGCGCGGCAAGAACTCCTGGCTGAGGGCAAGAAGCACCAGGCCTGGAAATGGCTCCGTTCGATTCCGTCGCTGGGTCCGATCCGCGTGGCCGTGCTGATGGCCATTGTCCAGACACCGCACCGCTTCCGCAGCAAGCGGCCACTTTGGAAATACAGTGGGTTTGGGGTAGTGACGCACAGCAGTGCTGATCACCGGTATGTGCAGGGACAGCTTGAGCGATCGAAGAAGCCGGTATCGGTGCGGGGGCTTGACCCCGATCACAATCACGATCTCAAGGATTTGTTCAAAGGTGCGGCGACCCATGCCTCCACCAGGAAGGGTCCTTTCCTGGAGTTTTACGAGGCTCTAGTAGCGAAAGGGATGAGGCCAGAGATGGCACGCCTCACCCTGGCGCGGAAGATTGCCGTGATCACCTTGACCGTTTGGAAGAAAGGAGTCGCGTTTGACGCCAAATATCTGAAGCCACAAACAGCTTAGTGTCTCTGACCAGCGTCCGTTCCATCCCTGGGGATCTTCCCTGGCGGTGGCGAGTCCGGTTCTGGGACACTTGGGTTCGAGGGTGAGTCTCAACTAGACCGTTAGGCTTTGCGTGCCTCGTGGACCGAGTCTCAGTGCAACTCTAGGCCCCTCGGATAACCTGACATAGCAATGGGCCACGAGTCCCGAATAGAACCATGGTTGCCATTAACAACCGTTCTGCTTGTGAGTTTCGGACCGGACTGGCTTCGTCGCGAAAGAAGCGATGAAAACCGTTGAGAGAGAAAACCGAAATCGCTGGGCCGCCGCCATGCTCAGCATTCGCGCAGATGGCACGGCCGGTCAGAACCGACCCTGTTCAAGTACGTGGGGCTGGAAGCAAGAGAAACTCCAGCGGTGGGAGAAATATTTTCTCTTGACTTCCCCCTCTATAGAACGGTCTAAAGAACCGTTGTGGCAGCGGGAACAACACGGAGTCGGGAGAGGACACGGACCCGCCGAAATTGGCGCTTACGCCGGCCACGGCGAAATAGTTGGCGGCTGCGCCCTGGCAATTGACGCTGAATTGGCCCTGGTCGTCGAAGACTGTGGCGCGCTGACGGCAAACTCGGCGTGAGCTGAATCAACGTCTGAAATCTTCTGCCATTCAGCGAATGTCCTCGAGAAAACCGCGGTGCGTAGGGCGAGAGAATGGGCGTAACATGTCGGGACTATGGGAAGCATCCGCAGACATATTCGCGTCGTTGCCCAGTTGAGCCCGCCCGAATCTCCGGTCTTGCAATTGATGATATGCGTTGAAAGGAGCTAATAGTTGATCGACTTCGTAAGGTCCCTTGCTCGGAACCCACGCCGTCAGTGGAGATTCGGCTTCTGGCTCTGCTCTTGGCTCCTATTTCTCTGCGTTCCCCTTTACGGGATCGACCGTGATCAGGAACTCGCCGAGCTGTACCATACTGCGTGGACTTTCAAGGATGGAGCCCCGCCGGAAATATATGCGCTGGCCCAGACAACGGACGGTTTCCTCTGGCTAGGGACTGCAACCGGATTGTTTCGTTTCGATGGAATTCGATTTGAGCCCTACAAACCGCAATCCGGACAGGCATTTCCGCAACGCAGCGTGTCCTCTCTATTCGCCGTACCAGATGGAGGTCTGTGGGTGGGCTATAGGTACGGAGGAGTCAGCTTCATTAAGAATGGGACGGTGACAGACTACGGCAAGCCGGAGGGGTTTACGTCTCATGCGGTGTTGGCATTCGCCCATGACCGGCAGGGTACGATTTGGATAGCAGCAGGGGAGGATGGGCTAGCTCGACTACAAGGTTCACGCTGGAGCAAGATCGGAACTGATTGGGGCTTCGCAGGTCAAGCCAATACGATTTTCGTGGATCGCGCCGGCACAGTCTGGGTGGGGACGGCGACCAGTGTCGCGTATCTCGTGGAAGGAGGACACCAGTTTCAGATAGCTGCACGGGACCTCCTACCTATTTTGCAAAGCTTTGCCGAAGCGCCCGACGGCACATTATGGATGGCAGAAGGGGGCTACGGGGTGAGACCTGTTCCGTTGCCAGGGAAAAACAACGGAAGGTTCGGGCCGGCAGTCCTTGTAGGAGCTCCGGCAATCACATTTGACAAACAAGGAAGCCTTTGGATTACCACCGCTGGCAACGGAATCCGTCGAGTTCCGTATCCGGAGCGTCTCCATCCACCGCAGATTAAAGGGCCGTCTGCATGGCAGTTCCACAATTCCGAGGTAGAGGCGTTCACCCAAGAGAATGGTATGACAGGCGATTATGTACATTGCGTGCTGCAGGACCGCGAGGGCAATGTATGGTTCGGCACAAGCGGAGGACTAGATCAATTCCGACAGAGTCCTGCGTCTCAGTCCCCCTCCAGCCAATTTCGTATCGGAGTGCTCTGCCGATTCCATCGTTGCACTCTTTTGCAACAAGCGCGCTGGCGACGGCTGACCAAGGGGCGCTTTGGGCTGCTGGTATCGGGCCCCAAGTTCTGCTGAAGATTCAGAATGGCAAAATCGTGATACAACTGCGTGACCGGCCCGTTGATTGTGCCTATCGTGATCCGAATGGCGTTGTCTGGCTCGCGACTCCGCCCCCGCAGCGTTTTAATCTCGTCCTCACCAATCCGCCCTATGTACGGCACCATCACCTGCAAACTGACGACAAGATTCCTCTCGAGGGACCAGGCACAAACAACTCTGCTACGGTGGTTACGAGCTTGACAGATTCAGTATATCGAGAGGTAAGATACTGAGCACTTACACCTGACGTCCCCTTGTCCGTGAGCACGAGTGTCATTCGCGCTTTCTAGGCAGGTGGTCCATGGAAGATCCCGTTACGTCCGTAGCTGATCCAAGGGATGCAGCACCGTCCGGTTCGTCCAGAGGTGTACAGGGTAGCCCTGTGCCGGAAACCGGTCCCTACAAACTGAATCTCTTCGTCACAGCTGTCCTGGGTATCGCTGTTTCCTGGTGGATCTACCACTTCACGGACTGGTTTGAGGCTTTCGCCAGTTTATTGGCGTTGGGCGGCATTTTTTCCTGGTTAGCTTTTGTGGCCAAAATCTTGCCGGAGGCTCGTCTCAAGGACATTCAGGACTGGGTGGATTCCTCAGTCTTGACGCGTCGGAAGCTCTGGTTGGCCTTCATTCTGATCGGCGCGGTGCTGTTTGTTGGGGCTCTGTGCGTGGGCACGATCGAGGTGCAAGCGCTTCGTGCCGGGGGACCGGTGCGGATTCAGAAGGCATTGGCAACAGAAAAAGAAGTGCCCTCCTGGGAACTGCTTTCTGCTAACGGCCACGCGCGTTTCGTGATTTGGTCACCTCCATGGAAGCGGACGGAGATGCTCGTGAAGGTCAGCGGCCTGCCGGATCGAGCGGAAACCGTGCAGGGTCTTACGCGAGTGGAGATGCAGGTGCCGGATTCGTTTCGGCGTCCCGTGCTGATGCTGCGCCCGACTGCGGCGCTGACACAACAATTGGAAGGCCAGCCGAAAGTTTTGGTGGTGCAATATCGTGGCGATCATCGCGAAGTGCGCGACTATCATGGCCAATCCTTGTGGATCAACTGCGACACGGATGTGGACATTCCGCCAGAGACGATTGTTGGCTGGCGCGCGGAGCTGGAAAGACTGAATGCAGTGCAACTGCTCGGACACTGGACCAATCCCCAGTCACTCGATCGGCCAGGATGGAAATTTGAGCCCGGTCGACAAGTGGAGTTTGAACTGAGAGACGAGAGGAACAACTTAGTAGCATGTCGAGGAACGTACACTGTTCGAGCCCTGGCGGAACGCAACGACGCGCGACAAGTGGGAATACTCGACGCCAAGGAGTCAGACAATGCAAACTGCATACCTAAAATTGCTGTGTCGGTTACACCGGAATAGGGTGCAACGGGCCATTCTGGTGGTGGCAGCGCTGAGCCTGATGCCCATAGTGCCGGCGCTCGCCCAGCATCCGTCAGGAGTGGCGGTCGTCTTTCACGCTCAACTTCCGCTCTATAAGCTATCTCCAACCGCCGAACAAGAGATCAGCAGTCGCGCGGCCAAGAGTCTTGCTGAGAAGCTTCCCTACTGGCAGTACAAGGCAGGCGGTGATACCGATTTTCCGCAATTGCGTGTCGAGGTACTCAGGGAGAACAGCGGGAAATTGCTTCTCGGAATGTCGCTGATGCTCGCGCCGGCAGGAACGAGCCTTCCGGCGGGTTCGTGGAAGGATGCTCTGTTCGCACCTGGGGATTTCCTTCTTTCACCCGTGCTGCCCAAGGAGCCGGAGGCTCCCAAATTCTTCAGCGACGCTTTCGAACAACGAATCCTTTCAAACGCAGCTATAGTGCATGGACTTCTGATCATATTGAGCGAGGCAGTACCGTTGGGTCGGACTGTTGTGCTAATCCTGCCGCCGCTCAATTCCGACAGTCCGCGAGCTGTGCTGCCAATCGAGTGGAAAGACCACTGCCATGAGTTTGCTGAATCGGAGTTCGTGATCCTTTCGAGAACGACAACCAACGAAAAGGTGAAGCTCTTTACCGCGGGAATAAGCCAACCTCTCGACTACAAGCCGGACTTGAAAGAGTTCTCGGGAGTGGGCGTACAGGTGAACTTCTTCCAGAAAGCAGGCGATCCGGCGCCGCAGGCTTTGGACTCAAACGCAAAGGCACAAGTGGTGCACCTAACGCCGATCGAATTCCACTTGAAGGAAGGCAAAGCTCATTTTGCGTCGTGCGATGAGGATTCGGTTCCGGCGCCAAGCGTGGCGCCGTGAGGAGGATTTGATGCGAAATCATGTTTTCATCGCGTCCCGGAGAAATGCACGGTGGATCATCGTGTCGGTCTTGATCCTTATCATGGCGGGGTATGCTCGGGCGCAAGCACCCCCTGCGGCTCAAGAAAAGCCCCAGACGGAAGAGCAAAAGAAAAAGGCTGCAGTGGCATTGGACGGTCGAGAGGCGACGAAAGAAGTAAAGCAGGCTGCAGAGGCAACGCCCGGCACGAAACCTCAGCGGGCCGTCGTGCGCGCGAAGCAGAATGAAGCGCGGAAGGCGGAAACCCTCGGTGATTGGAAGACAGCATCAGAATTGCATAGGCAAGCAGTGGAACTGGCCAAGCAAACCGACGACAAGGAGGCCTTGGCCGATGCTTCTCTTAAGTACGCGCAGGCTGCTGAATGGAAGGCAGGGAGGGAGCCAGCGGGGGCGGCTAAACTTGACGAAGCCGCAAGATCGTATCGCTTGGTAATCGAGGCGGGTACACCGGCACAGAAGCGCGTGGCAGCAAACAATCTGGCGACGATCCTGCTTCGGCAGAACAAATCGCAGGAGGCATTGGTGCTCCTGCGTACGATGTCGTACGACCAAGTTCCGGCCTCGGAACGCTACGTCTATCTCTACAATACGGCGCGCGCATCCGAGCTGGCCGGTGATGGGGCCTCAGCGTTGAAGCTCTATAGCGAAGCGCTCGGAAGCCAGCCCGGTTTCGATCCAGCCATCGATGGTGCATTTCGGGTGGCCTGGAAATCAGGACCGGAGGGTCGCTCGGTTGTAGTCAACGTGGGGCAGCGGCTTCTGAATAAAGGCCAAGCGGCCAACCTGCTGCCGCGTTTGCACGATTCCTTGAAAATGTGGGCGACAGATCCGCAATTACAGGAGGTACTGGCGTTGCTGGTACGTTGCTACGCAGACTTGGCGATAGACCCAGACGCATTCGAGAAGGCGGAGTGGCCGATGCTCACGGCGCTGACCGCTGGACCGTCCAGTGCGGCAGTCAAGGAGATTCGACTGGCATTCGTGGGGCCGCTGTCACCTCAATTTTATGAACCGTTCGAATCGAGTCCCATTCGCGCGTGGCGGGGAAGTCCTTGGAAGGCGGAATCCTACGGCGCACTCCTCAGCCGGTTGGGCGACTACTACGGCAGTCGTGGCTCCTTCGGCGATGCCCTGGCAAGGTACGCGCTTGCGTGGTCCGTGAACCCCAGAGAGGTCTCAGCCGCGCTTTATGCGGCCGACGTACTCATGGAACACAGCTCGGACGTGGATCCTCACGGAATGCTGCTGAATCGGTTCATTGAGACGCTTTTCATGTCCAAGGGTGAGGCTTACAAAAGCGACGACTGGTTGAACATCCTTCGCTTGCATGCAATTCTTGGGACCATCTACAGTCGCCAAGAAAAATGGGGCACATTTGGAGATCCTCGAGGTGCTCTCTTCCAGTTCGAGCACGCCATGCAGGCTGAGCAGAGGTATCGTTCACAACATCCTGAATTCCCGAGGTCTCCCGGATTGTATGCCCAGCTCGGAGAAGTCTATCTGGCCTTGAATCGACCGAAGGACGCTGGAGCGCAATTTCTAGCGGCTGCCGCTGTCTATGTTCAGGAGGGTCACTCCAAGGAGGCTCGTGAGGTACTGGATCGAGTGCGGCCTATCCTGCAAGACTTGAGTCCGATGGACCAGCACCAGTTCGCGGTGCTGGAGCAAGATGCCCGCGGAGCGGCGTTTGGCCCGGTCGAACACGCAGACCTGCGGAGCGTCTGAATCGGAGAGGAAGCCGGGCCTGCCGAGACGCCGTGCAAATAGTTGATTGTCGGTTCTCAAGCAGGGGCCTTCACTTCGAACAATGCGAATTTGTCCACTTCGGTAAGGGGTTCAAGAATCCGGCTTATACGGCTCGTCAGCTAGGACCTGACCTGGAGGGACGCAGCTGATGATGTAGCTGTCCCTACCGAAAATGCTGTCCGGCGCAAATGCCTTTGAAATCAGCGACATTCAAGAAGCCGAAACGGAGGGCGCGCTAACCAGACGATCTGGATGTAACAATGTTGCATTGCGTTGATTGAACGCCGAATGAAGTTTTCGGTATGCACAATGGAAAGGGTACCGGGATGTGGAAGCCACTGCGCTCCCACAGGCAACTGCGGAGCATTGGCGAAAGGGCTGAGGGAAAAGCGAGATTTGGACACGCGCCCAAGCGGCTTCCAGCCACGGATAGCGTCCAGAAGCGGAGTAGTTGTCGCTGCAGTTGCAGGCACCAGCTCGAGTTCGACCTTGAAGAGCGAAAGTTTGGTAATGCGGCTGCCCAGTGCGCTCATGAACAAGGCAATCTGCCGATGAAAAACCACGCCGATCAGGAGGGTGGCCAGCGGCCACGCAAGCGCCTTCACGAGTTCGACGGCCGTCGAGCCTGAAGGCGCGGGCGGAGACGCGCTCTGCGCGGCCGAGCCACAGCATACAAACGTAGCCTGCGCAAGGATCGCCGCAACCGAAAGCAAACGTTCCGTTCGCACTAGCGTGCCTCCCCGATACCTTAGACCGGATGTTTCAGCTTCGCCGCCGACCCGGCGCTGAGAAAAGATGCAAGCCGAGCGGTTGCTCATAGCTGGTCAGACGCAGCTTCGCCGCTATTGATCGCGCCTTCCATGAAACCTTGCAGGTCTGCGAGATGCTCTCCGGCAAACAAAACGCGGCCGTGAGCCCGCTGCAGAGCGGGTCGAACGGTGAACCACTGGCCGGGCCGGTAAAAAGCGTAGGCTCCGCCGATCCACGACACCTTTTGCCAGGGTTGTGACTTCACGTCGACGGCGACGATTTGACGTTCTTTGGTGCGCGAAACACTGACCATGTCGTCTCGGATCCACGTTTTGACGTTTGCCTTGCTGGGCTCCGACGACAGGTCATCGGCTTTATCGCCGATGGAATAGCTACAGAGGATGCCCTCGGTCCCTCGCTGACCGTACGTGCTGTCGAAACAGAAATCCGATATGCGCGTGGTAAACGTGGAAAATCCGTAGCCTTTGTAATTGCTCCAAAACCTTTTGTTGAACAGGACCGCCGTCTTCATGATTCGCGAGTATTGCAGTTGCTGTGCGGCGGCTGCCTGCTCCAAGGGCAGCTTGGGTTTCCATCCGATCCTGAGCAAGCAGTGCGCGGGAACCGAACAGATACAGAACTCTGCGCGGAAGGGCGCTTTCCTTCCGTTGACGAAGACGTTCACGCCCGTCGCGGTTTGATGAATCGCTCGGACCCTGGCACCCAGATAGAGAGAGCCCGGCTCAAGTTCACCGGCGAGGGCATAGGCCAGACGGTCGTTACCGCCGCGAATTTTGTAATCCATCGCATCCGTGTCGGTGCCGTCGGTATACTCGGCCGCCGCGCTGTAGGCAGAGGTCAAGCGAATGGTCTCGCCGAAATCCGTACTGTCCATCAGGTCGCGTTGCTGGAGTTCCTCGGTCGTGAAGCCGAGCGAGCGGAGCACGGTCCACCAGTCGAACTGATCCAGATCGCGAATCTGCGCAGGATCGTATTTGGCAAACCGTGTTTTGAAAGCTTCAAGGTTCTTGCGGACTTTCGTGGAAAAACACCAGGCGCCTGGCCTGAAAATCCGTGAAGGGGCCCCGCCCCCATTCCAGAAGGAAAAGGCGTACTGGTGGCGTTGAAGCTTCAAGCCTAATTCGGCACAAAGCCTCCGGATGGCCTTGTGACGTACGCCAATCCACTCCCCGCCCAGTTCACAGACCAATTTTGGAGCCTGTTTGAATCGGTAGGAAAAGACCCTGCCTCCCACCTTCTGCAGGGCTTCCAGCACAGTCACGTTCCATCCACGCGTTCTCAGCCGATAGGCAGCCGACAGTCCGGCCAAACCGGCACCGATAACAATGCACGACCGCGGCTTAGAAGGCATCCTTGATTCTCCTCCAACGACTGATACAGCATCGACGACTTGCTTCACCCTCGGTCTCAGCAGGCGTGGTTGTCATGACCTAAATTGCCAACTGAGAATGTCCTGGTCTGCGGTGGAAAGACCGGTTCCCGCAGTGAAGCCGACATGCGCCGTATTCCCCGCGATGGACGGAATATCGATCGGAAACGAGTGCGTGATCTGCGTTTTCAAGGTGCGATCCTTCAAGACCATCTGCAGGGTCGCGCCATCGTAGGTCAGTGTTACAAGAAACTGATGCCCCGAGTGCAAATCCATGCCGAGGGGGGCAAGCTGGATTTCACCTCCGATGGCATTCGCGGCAGTCGGAGAGTCGCCGTTCTTGTATAAACCGAGGAAGCTGCCCGCTTGAATGGTTTCATTATCGAAAAGGTCGAACTTGAGAGCGACACTCTGAATGATTTTGAAGCCCGGATCATTGGGGTTGTTCGGATCAGGCCCGTATCCCAAGCCGCCTCCAGGGCCGCCCAGTGCATGTGGACCTTCGCTCTGAATGCAGAAGGTCATCCCGTCGGCGGTTGCATTCCCGGCTGTGGTCCGAAACCGGAAAGAAGTATTGAAGGTTTTGACGTTCACTGGCTTCGTGCAAAACACGCTTCCCGCCTGGAAGTCGTGCTTTCCCGTAAGCCGCAGCGGCCCACCGGCGCTTCGAGCGCTTCCGTTGAGGGTCAGCCCGTTGTGCCCTCCAAATCCTACGTTATACGCGCCGTCGGACGCAGAGCGCTGGCCATAAATTCGTAACTTATTGCTGAAGGTCGCCAAGAACACCTTGCCGTCCGCGACAGTCGGACAGCAAAACTTGGCAAAGTTGCCGGGATCATCGGCGGGGTTTTGATGGCTGTGCCACAGCTGCACAAGACGGCCCTGCGCATCGAACTGCGTCGCATCATACGCGGTCAGGATGCCATCAACGCTGCCATGGTTGGCATTGAGGAAAGGTGGAAGCGAAGCCCAGAGAATCGCCGTGCCGGGGATCTTGCCGTTCGCACTAAGCGACAGCATGGCTCCCGGCATTCCGTCTCGATCGCGCTCATCGTTCGATGCATACATGGTCCCGATCGCCCTGCTCTGTCCCGGCACGTTTCTCGCGTTAGGTTGGCCGGAAAAGCCGTGAGAGATCGGGTCATATTGAAAGGTTCGGAGCACTTCGTTTTCGCCCCACACGTAAACCAGCACGCCCTGATTGGGCGAGTCGTAGACAACCGGCGACCCATGAATGTGATGAGTGCTCAAAGGTTTCTCGGTACGGCTTCCGCGTCCCCGAGTCGCAAGGAAGGCCTGCACAAGTGAGGCGGCAGCATTCGTCTTCGTCATCTGGGCCGGATCGAGCAGGTAAAAGTTGCCATCCTTGCCGCCACCGACCAAAAAACCGTCTGGAAGAATGGTGGGAGACGCCGCCCCCAGATCCTCGTCAGGAACTCCAGGATCTTGAATGATTTTCCGGTATGCGTCCAAGTCGAGCGATGTTGCACTGGCGCGCAAGCGAACGAAACTCTGACCAAGGTTCGGGCCTCCCACAGCCGTGAGGTCGGAGTCGCCGTTCCCGCTCCCAAAATATACGTTGCCCCTGCCGTCACCCACCGGCCCCTCACCGGCCTGCCAAATTCCTCCCTCCGCACCTCCCGGTGTAGTGCAGAACACGCCTTTCTGTTTCAGAGAAGAGGCTTCGTAGGCAAAAACCCAGCCGTGGTAAGGATCAAAGTCGCCGTGAGAGCCGAACGCGATGTACAGCAATCCATCTTGTAGCAACAGTCCCGGCCGTTGCATGTGCTGCATGGGACTGAAGAAGACGTTGCCGCCATTGGCATCGACAACGGTCATCGCCTTGCCGTCAATGGTGACGTCCACGCTCGCGCCCTGCGCCGTCTTGTGCACGGTAACGCCGGCGCCTACTTCCTTACCGTCGCGGTACCCGACCCCAGCAATCGATCCACCGATCGGCACCGGATTCGACGACTCGGCGACGGCTGGTCGAAGGTTACCCGTGGAAAGGTCAAGCGCAAACAAAAGTTGCTTGAAAGCATTTGGCGCCGCTGCAACTGGTCCTGCCAGAATCGCGGGGTCGAATGTGGCGGCAACCAAATAGATCACATTCGCCGTCAGATCGACAACCGGCGTACTGAGAATGCCGATAGGGTCATTGGTGTTGTTACTGATGTCGTGGTAGCTCAGGCGGTAGAAGCCGGACGGGACAGGATGAGGATCGACTTGCCGTTTCCAAAGAGGCCCGGCACCGAGACTCAAATCGTCTGCGTCAAACGCATACACCCAGTTGTGCATCGTCACGACGTAGACCACGTTTCGCGCCTTGCCGGCTATCTCGATTCCTGGGACATACAGCGGCTGCGCGTAGATTTGACCCTCGACGTCGCGGGACGCCAGCAAGCCAAAATCATTCACGTTCACATTCGTAGTATTGAGCTTGGTCTCCTGCAGATTGGCACCCGAACGAATGTTGTCGTTGTGTTGCGTCAGAACGCTGACCGGCATGGGGACCTCTCCTGAAATTGGACTCGAGCTGCGAAAAATTCCTGGTGGGGACGCCTAGCACCGTATTTGAACCGAACCTCCCGCGTGGCGGAACTTGATGAACGCGAACCGGGTCGGCGCATCGAATCGCCATCCATCATCCGATGCCTCGAACTCCGCAAGTTTCGCTCGTTTTGGCAAACTCGATCCGTGGCGAGTGACGTTGGGCGGCTCGTCTCCGAAGACTTGCAACGTCACCGCGCGGGGAATCGAATTGAGGATAACCATTCGAGCGCTACCGGAGCGCTGGCACTCAATCTGCGTCTGGTCGTAGACCGAAAATTGAGATGTCCCACTGCCCGGATAGATCAGAAACGTCAGGTCCTGACTTGCCGCGGCAATTGCCCTGTTGTTGACATAGGCGGCGTCACACAGGGTTTGCACGTTTTTCGGCAGCAACGGCACGATCGCGCCTTCCCGCACGAACAGCGGAAATTGCATGCGGTCTGGGCTGCTCCACGGGATGGTCTGGCCGCCCGCGTGAACAGCGCCAGTCCAAAAATCTACCCAGTTTCCCGCTGGCAAATTTTGATCAATCAAAGCGACCCCAAAGCCCTCGATGGGGGCCACCAGGAACTCATTGCCGAAATGATAGGCATGCTGCACACCGAGGGCTTTGGGGTCGCTTTGATTGATCAAAATCAGCGGCCGCAAAATCGCCAAGCCCGTTGCGGCCGATTCCTTGGCATAGGTATAGATGTACGGAAATAACCGCGTGTGCAATCTCGCGAAGAATTGATAGTTCGCGAGAGCCTCCGCTCCGTAGCCCCACGGATACTGCCGAAGCTCCTCCGTCTTGCCCAATGTGAAGTCCTGGTTTTTCTGCCTGTGGACCTGCCTGTGCATCTGCATGATCGGAGAGAAGCAGGCAAACTGGCTCCAACGCATGAACAGATCGGCGCGTTCCGAGGCGGTTGCCGCGAAGTTCGAGTCCTGGTATCCGCCGACGTCCGGGCCCCAAATCGCGTAACCTGACATTGCTGACGATAGACCGGCTGTGATTACACCGGGCAAACCATTCGGCCCAAAGTTCGGTTCGTTGTCGCCGGGCCAGTGTCCAGGAAAGGCCTGGCAACCCACGAAACCGCTCCGCGCGAAGAGCACCCCGTTGCCTCCCAAAGCTCCGGAAACACAGCGCTGGTATTCGAAGCAATACGCATTGCGCATCTCCGTCCCCGTGCGGCCGTCGGCGTAGGTTGCCGTAAGCGGTATATACACGTTGGGCGGTTGCGCGGTGTTTTGCGTCTCACCGTCGTCCGTTTTGAATCCGCCTATTGCGGGCTCCTTGCCGCTCGCTGTAACGACCTCGCTTTGTTTCAACAGTCTCAGAAGCTGATCGTTAAACCACTTGCGGGCTGCCGGATTCGTGAAATCGATCGGGCTGCCGCGTCCCTTCCACCAAGGCACGACCAGCGGAGGTCCGCCAGCAGCCTTGCGAACGAAAAAACCTTTGCTCTCGCCTTCGTCATAGTTCGACGCCTTGCCGATATTCTGACCCGGCACCCTTTGCAACGCACCGTTGGGTTGAAA
>Ga0209470_1002288_pt1 | contig 13684 bp, 16 predicted proteins | sample GraSoiAngelo_125_FD_185882 | JGI IMG/M metagenome (GOLD analysis project Ga0209470, IMG submission 185882) | Grasslands soil microbial communities from the Angelo Coastal Reserve, California, USA - 14_0927_05_40cm (SPAdes) (version 2) | ecosystem: Environmental > Terrestrial > Soil > Grasslands ... | reverse complement strand
TGGGTAAGGTTGATAAACTGCGCGGCTTCAAGGAAAACGTGATCATGGGTCACTTGATTCCCGCCGGCACCGGTTTCCCTGAGCACCGCGAGATCAAGCTGGTCGAAAAGGGTGAGCCGATTGGCGCCCCGGTAATGGAAGAAGCCGAGCCACAGCCGGCCATCGGATAAGATCGACGTTGTTTTAGGGCGTCCGCCGCGGCGGACACCGTCTAACGGATTGGCGTTTCGAAGAATGGAGCCGTCGGCAGCCGAGCGACATAGACGGGAAGCCCGAAATGGTCAGCGAACTGGCGCGAGCGGATCAAACGCCCTACAATTTGCCTGATGTCGATCGTCACCAAAACTGGCGATAAAGGCGAAACGTCCCTGATGTACGGCCATCGCGTGTCGAAGGGCGATGCGCGCGTCGATGCTTATGGTTGTATCGATGAACTAACTGCTGCGCTTGGTTTGGCTCGCTCCATTGGGACCGATAAATTCGTCTCCGACGAAATCTTAGCCGCACAAAAGGATCTGATCGCTGTCATGGGAGAACTGGCAACGGCGCCAAGCGATCGGGAGCGCTACGCAAAAGATGGCTTTCAGGTCACTACGCCAGCGATGGTTGATCGGATCACTGCCGTCATCGTCGATCTCGAGAACGACAAATCGCTTTACCCGAAGGACTGGGTCATCCCCGGGGGAACACCCGTTTCCGCAGCTCTCGATTTTGCCCGCGCAACGTGCCGCCGCGCCGAACGGCATATCACTGCGCTGAGCACCAGCGACGTGAAATTCAATGTTGAGATTTTGCGCTACCTAAATCGCCTTTCCGATCTCTTCTGGGTGCTGGCCAGGTACGTCGAGAAAGACTTGCGAAATTCCAGTTAGCGGCGCGTTGCTGCGCACGCCTTGGATTGCGCTGCAATCCAGCGTCAAAAATTGGCAAGCGTCCGGCAGCAACATTCATCGTGGGGTGTTATGCATCGTCGCATGAATTTCAGATTAACTTTTGCGGCTGTAATCTTGTTAGGTGTTTCCACTGCGCAAGCGCACGAAGCGATCTTTTCGTGGACTTACACGACCGACCTTACCCCGAAAGGTCATGGCGAATTTGAACAATGGGTTACCACCCGCTGGGAAAAAGAGCATGGTGGCTATAGCGTTATCGATTTTCGGGAGGAGTTCGAATACGGAGTCACGGATAATTTCCAGCTGGCGATCTATCTCAACCATCATTACGTCCATGCGAACGACGATGTTCCAGGTGAAGATCCAGCGCATCCTGGCAGGCGTTTGCCCGGCCATTACGAAACCGGCGGTGAAGACGTGCATGCCGGACATAACCCGGCGACACCGTTCGACAGCTATCATTTTGAATCGGTCTCGCTCGAAGGGATTTATCGGCTCCTGAGTCCTTACAAGGATCCAATCGGTCTCGCTCTTTATTTCGAGCCGTCGGTGGGCGACCAGGAAACGGAATTGGAATGGAAAATCCTGCTGCAAAAGAACTGGCTCGAAGACCGGCTCGTTTGGGCGTTGAACGTCAACTACGAACTCGAATTCGAAAAGGAGGACGGTGGCGGTTATGAGCGCGACGGCATGTTCGAGTGGTTCACCGGACTTTCTTACCGCTTTGTGCGCAATTGGTCAGCAGGTTTGGAATTTTGGAATCATCACGAATTTGCCGATGCCACTGTCGACGAGCATTCGGCCTACTTCCTGGGACCGACGATTCATTACGGTGGCGAACGCTGGTGGGCCACTCTTGGATTTCTTCATCAGCTACCAATCGGGCAGGCATTCAGTCAGGATAACAAGGAGTTTGCCGCGAACGACGGTTACATCTTTGGCGATGAGCACGAAAAATATTACGTGCGCTTCAGAGTAGGGATCAACTTTTAGCCGCGGAGTGAAAGCAGAATTTGTCTTCGTCCTCCTTATCGATCTCTGCTGGGTCCCTTGTCAGGTGCGCTGGGAAAGACTTGCGAAATTCCAGTAGCGGTTAGCGCCGTGTTGCTGTGCACGCGCTGAATTGCGCTGCAATCCAGCGTCAAAAATTGGCAAGCGTCCGGCAGCGGGATTCATCGCGCAATGTTATAAATTGTAGCAATGAAAATCAGATTAGCGTTTACAGCTGCGATCTTGTGTTGCGTTTCCATCGTGCGCGGAGATGAGCAACTGTTTGGTTTCGTACGCGGCGCGGAAACGCTGCCCGCTCACCGTTGGGAGGTTTATCAATTCGTTACTTTGGGCGAAGGAAAGAGCGAAGGGACGTACTACGGAACTCATTTCGAAACGGAAGCCGAATATGGATTGACCGATCAATTCCAGGCGAGCCTTTCGCTCATCCAACATTATTTCTACAACAAGGGGGTCGACGGCGAGCGTGATGCATTGGACAACACCAACGCCTATCGTTTCGGCGGATTTGAAGGCTCGGCTAAATATCGCTTGTTGAGTCCGTTCAAGGGATCCCATTGGCATCGCATTACGATTGCAGGGTGGCTATTTATTGCACGACGAAGTCGATGGGCTCGATCAACATGAACGCTACATCAAACCCGAGATCGATTTCCAAAAAGACTTTCTGGAGGATCGGGTAATTTGCGCTCTCGATCTTGGCGCGGAATCGGCCTGGGGCAAACAGCCTGCCGAGCAATATCCGAGAGAACTCTCTTTCGAAGGCGCAGCTGGTCTGGCCTATCGCGTTGCTCCAAACTGGTACGCGGGCGTGGAAATTCATACGAGATGGGAATATCCGCTTTTCGATCTGAATAATTTCGAGCATCGCGTTTTTTATGCTGGTCCGAGCATCCATTACTCGCAGGAACGCTGGTGGGCCACACTCACCTGGAACTATCAGGTATACGGGAAGGGTGTAGACGAGCCGGCCGATGGGCAGATCTTCGCTGAGGAAACGCGACAATTGTTTCGGTTAAAAGTGGGATTTAATTTTTAGCGCGCAATGAAGTCGGAATTTGTTTTCATCGCGCTCCCAGCCTCCGCGTTAATCGCCCCCTCGGCATTCGCCATTCAATACCTCACCGTCGAGCAAGCGCAGCAGGCAATTTTTCCCGGCAAATCGTTCACGGCGGCGCCCGTGACGCTGACGAGCGTTCAACGCAAAGTCATTGAGCGGGCTAGCGGCGTCCGCGTCTTGCACGATGAACAGAAGGTCTGGCGTGTAAGTGGTGGTGGTTGGTTCATAGCCGATGAAGTTGTCGGTAAACACGAATTCATCACTTATGCGGCCGGTCTCACCGCTGATGGATCGGTCAAGCAGATTGAAATCATGGACTATCGCGAGACCTATGGTGGCCAGATTCGGGATCAAAAATGGCGCGCCCAATTTGTCGGTAAGACCAGCAAATCGACGCTCAAACTCGATAGTGACATCAAAAACATCAGCGGAGCAACTTTGAGTTGCCGGCACATCACTGACGGCGTGAAACGCCTTTTGGCATTTTATGAAATCGCACTCAAACATTGAGATTCGTCGCTGTCGCCCATTGCTAGGCACATTTGTCGAAATCACGGCGCGTGGGCACGACGAAAGATTACTCGTCCGTGGAATCGAAGGTGGGTTCGATGCGATTGAGCGCGTGAATCGCTTGATGAGCTTTCATGACACTCTAAGTGACGTCTCGCGTATGAATCGCGACGCCTTTCCAAAAGGTGTGATCGTGCATCCGTGGACCTGGCAGGTTATGAAGGCCTCGAAGCGGTTTGCCGAAGAGAGCCTCGGCACGTTCGATATTACCGTCGCTCCGTGGCTCACGAAGTGGAATTATCTTCCTCGTCGTCGTTATCAGTTTAGTCCAACCGCGAGCTCGCGTGATATTTTTCTTCGCCGTAACTACGAGATCTTTTTCCGCCGCGAATTGATTGTCGATCTTGGCGGGATCGCGAAGGGTTTTGCGGTCGATCGGGCGGTCGATGCATTGAAGGAAAACGGGATTGGGTGCGGAATCGTAAACGCCGGCGGTGATCTGAGGACATTTGGGCCGGCATCGCAGCTTATTCATCTGCGACATCCCAAAGATCCGATACGCGTTGCCGGGGCGGTGCGGTTGCGCGAGCGGGCCATGGCAACTTCGGGAATCTATTTCGAGCGTCGAAAATATCGGGGCAAATATGTGGGCCCATTGCTTGACGGGCGAACCGGTCAATCTGGACGCGAACTAATCAGCGTAAGCGTAGCCGCCGCGGAATGCATGGCCGCGGATGCGCTGACCAAAGTCATCTTCGCACTGCGTGAAAAAGCTGCGGGATTGCTGGCGCAGTATCAGGCGGATGCGTTGTTGCTCGAGCGCAATGGTGCGTCATCATGGATGTTTCACTCATCATGCGACACCTCCGACGGGACTCGATTCGATTGAAGCGCTTGCAGAGATATTTTCTGTACGCTGTGTTAACACTGCTTTTTTTGAGCGGAGTGGCATGGGCGTATTGGAACTATCTTGCTGCATCGCCCGGTGATTTTGAGACGAGCGCAAAAGCCCGGGCGATGAAAATTCATGGCGCTGCAGCGATGGCAATTTTAGTGCTGATTGGGATGCTCCTAAGTGGGCACGTGAGATTCGCATGGCGGGCGCGCCGCAACCGAGCAAACGGATCGGTCTTTCTGAGCGCGTTCGCCGTCTTAACCATCACCGGCTACGGCCTTTATTACGCGGGCGGCGAAAACCTGCGTGCATGGACGAGTTGGCTTCATCTCGCTGTGGGCCTGGCTTTGCCGATCTTGTTGCTGATCCACATCTTTCTGGGAAGGAGGACGCGCCGTTCGGGTCAATCCCGAACCCGATCGCGCCTTGCGTTTCGGGGTGCCGAGGATCGATATCCTAAGTCCCTTACCGCGAGTTCCAATACGAGACCTGATCAGGCCAGTAAAACAGCTGAATTTCAGGTTGCGCATCGACCGGTGCTGTAGCATCTTCACCGTCCCGCTCTGGAGTTCCCCTCTCGCGGATTTTCTCCTATGGCAGATACAACAGAATTAGTGCCTGAACTTTTGGAAGCTGGTGTTCATTTTGGACATCAGACGAAGCGCTGGAATCCCAAGATGAAGCCTTTCATCTTTGAGCAGCGCAATCAGATTTACATCATCAATTTGGACGAAACCGTGCTTCAGCTTCGGCGGGCGACGGAGTTTCTTCAGGAAGTAACACGCCGTGGGGGCAGGATTTTATTCGTCGGTTGCAAGAAGCAGGCGCAGGAAGCGATAAAGGAGGCTGCGCTGGCTTGCGGCCAGTTTTACGTGAATCAGCGTTGGCTGGGCGGCACACTGACTAATCTCGCCACCATTCGAAAGAGCATTGGACGGCTGAAATACATCGAGGAGATTGAAAAATCTCCCGAGTACAAAAAGATGGGCAAGCAGGAACTGGCTGCCCTCAATCGTGAGGCGGCAAAGCTCCGGCGCAACCTGGACGGGATAATCGAGATGTCGCAATTGCCCGACGTCCTTGTGGTAATCGATACGATCCGCGAACAAAACGCCGTGAACGAAGCCCGACGCCTCGGGATTCCAGTGGTTGCCATCGTGGACACGAACGCGGATCCAGACATCATCGATTACCCAATCGCTGGTAACGATGACGCGATTCGCGCGATTCGCGTGATTCTGCAGAAGCTCGTGGATGCTATTGTCTCGGCAAGCAACGAAGCGCGTATCCGCGAGCAAGTCGAAATGGCTGGCGTCTCAGCCTAGCCAGCCGAGTTGATAACCAATGGTTGCTAGTTAATCGACGCTGGATTCCATTTTCAACGCTCTAATCACTTTAATGAAAACAACAGCCGAAATTGATCCTCAACTAGTTAAGCAGCTCCGCGAAAAAACCAACGCAGGTTTTATGGATTGCAAGCGCGCTCTCATGGAGAGCGGCGGTGATCTGGAGAAAGCGGAGACGATTTTGCGGACCAAAGGAATTGCCAGCGCTGGAAAGAAAGCCTCGCGGGCAACGAAAGAAGGCGTCGTGGCTTCTTATATTCACCTGCAAGGGAAGGTTGGCGTGCTCGTGGAGGTGAATTGTGAGACCGACTTCGTGGCGAGGAACGAGAATTTTCGCGAGTTCGTGAAGGACATCACCCTTCATATTGCAGCGGCCCACCCGCTCTATGTCAGCCGCGCTGATGTGCCTGGCAATCTTATCGAAGCTGAGCGCGAAATTTACAAGGCCCAGGTCAAAGGCAAACCGGAGAATGTTGCCGACAAAATTGTCGAAGGAAAACTCGAGAAATTCTACAGCACCGTTTGCTTGCTCGAACAAGGTTTTATTAAAAATCCCGATATGACCATCAGGGACTTGCTCAATGGCAAGATTTCGGAGCTGGGTGAGAACATCGTCATCCGCCGTTTCGTTCGCTATCTCGTCGGCGAGCCGCTGCCAAGCGAAGCGTAGGTATTGTAACGGCATTCGCCGCAGCGAACCCCGGATACCAAAATAGGCTCGCGAGTCGCTTTACAACGTCGCGTGCAGGTCGCTGATCCGCAGTTAAGTTACAGCGGAATGGGACTGGCCGAATACAAGCGGAAACGCGACTTCAAGAAAACAGCTGAGCCGGCCGGGGGCAAACCATTACCGCGAAAAGTCAAAGGCGCGTCGCGTTTTGTTATTCAAGAACACGCAGCGCGCCGTTTGCATTATGACTTTCGCCTGGAGATGGAGGGTGTGCTGAAATCGTGGGCACTACCGAAAGGGCTCCCTTGGAAGCGAGGTGAGAAACACCTGGCAGTAGAAGTGGAAGATCATCCAATCGAATATGAGCAGTTCGAAGGCATTATTCCAGAGGGACAGTACGGCGGCGGCACAGTGATGGTATGGGACCGTGGGAATTACCGCGTTTACGGTGAACAACCGGTGAAATCGCTTAAGGAAGGCAAGCTTCATCTCGTTCTCGACGGCGAAAAAGCAAAAGGCGAATGGACCCTGGTCCGGATTCGAGGTCGTGATGATACCAAGAACCAGTGGTTGATCCTGAAAACAGGAGATGACGCGAAGCCGATATCGAAAAAAATGGGAGACCGTTCGGTGAAAACTGGACGCACCATGCAGGAAATCGCAAAAGATCGCGATGCCGAGTGGGAGTCCGGCCGCGAATCAGACGAGAGCCCCACATCGCAATTCAAAGCACGGATTCGTGCCGCGTTAAAAAAAAAGGAAAAGGATGAGGTTGTAGGGCAGGCGCATCGCCTGCCGGCCGCAAAGCGGGGCAACCCGCCTCAGGCGGGTCGCTCTACAATGGCATCCCTGCCAGATTTGCCCTCGGCAAAAGCTCGGTTCATCGAACCGATGAAAGCGAAGCTGGTTGAGGAACCACCATCGACGGGCGATTGGATTTATGAACTTAAATTCGACGGCATCCGCCTGATCGGCGTTAAAAGGGACGACAAAGTTTCACTGCTGTCGCGAAATGAAAACGAACTGGCTAAGCGATTCCCGGAGATTGTAGAAGCGATAAAAGCTTTGCCGGCGCGCGAATGCGTGATCGATGGCGAAGTGGTCGCGCTCGACGAGGAAGGCCGGTCTTCTTTTCAACTACTGCAAGCGCGCGAAATGGAAGGGCGAAAGAGTCCTGTTTATTTTTATGCATTCGATCTACTCCAGCTCGACGGCAAAAGCCTGTTTTCACTGCCATTGGAGGCGCGCAAGAATGTCCTGGAAAAACTCTGTGCCGACGCGGGGGACCCTGTTCGTTATTCAGGCGCGATTGGCGGAGACGCACAAAGGCTGCTCGAAGAAGTGAAGCGTCGCGGCTTGGAAGGAATTATCGGCAAACAACGTAACTCCGTTTACGAGCCGGGGCGCAGAAGCGGCGCATGGATTAAGCTCAAATGTGTCCACGAAGAGGAATTCGTTATCGGTGGGTATACGCCGCCGCAGGGTGCACGAAAATATTTTGGTGCGATTCTGGTCGGTTATTACGAAAACAAAAAGCTTGCCTTCGCGGGCAAAGTCGGAACCGGCTTCACTGCGAAATCATTGTCGATGCTGCACAAAAAATTCCAAAAGGAAGCACGCGACGATTGCCCGTTTGTCGATTTACCATCAAAGCAAAATGGGCAGTGGGTGCAGGACATTACACCTTCGCTGATGCGGAAAATGCGTTGGGTGAATCCAGTCTTCGTCTGTGAAATCAAATTCGCCGAGTGGACGCGGGACAAAAAATTGCGTGCACCGGTTTTTCTGGGATTGCGCGAAGATAAGAAGCCGGGCGAGGTTGTCCGGGAGAATTAGGGATAGTGGTGGGTAGCCTTGACCTGCCAGGGCTGGCCCGGGGTTTTCAATAGTTCTTTTTAGGGAGGGTTTTTAGGATCGTTATGCGAATCGCTCAGGTCGCGCCGCTTTACGAAAGCGTTCCGCCGAAATATTACGGAGGAACCGAACGGGTGGTGTCATACCTCACTGAAGAATTGGTCCGCCAGGGTCACGACGTGACTCTCTTTGCAAGCGGGGATTCGGAAACCAAGGCCCGCCTTGTCGCGGCGTGCCGGCGTTCGTTGCGCCTCGACAAGCACTGCATAGATCACCTGGCACACCACACTGTCATGCTTGAACGTGTGTTCCAACAGGCCCAGGAATTCGATATCGTCCATTTTCACGTCGACTATCTGCACTTTTCCATGAGTCGCCGTCAACAGATAACACATGTGACGACGTTGCACGGGCGGCTCGATATTCCGGATCTTTTTCCTCTCTACCAGGAGTTTCGAGACATGCCGGTTATCTCGATCTCAAATGTGCAGAGAGAGCCTTTACCTTGGGCGAATTGGCAGGCCACGGTTTACCACGGAATCGCGGCTGACATGTATCGGTTCCATGAGGGCCCAGGAGGGTACCTTGCTTTTCTGGGGAGGATTTCGCCTGAAAAACGAGTGGACCGGGCAATCGAAATTGCCAAGCGGGTTCAGATTCCGCTTAAAATTGCCGCCAAGGTGGATCCAGTGGACAAGAGGTATTTCAAGCGAGAGATCGAACCATTGTTGGGCGATCCGTTAGTCGAGCATGTCGGCGAGATCGGGGACGGGGAAAAGAACGAGTTTTTGGGGAACGCTTATGCATTGCTCTTGCCTATCGACTGGCCGGAACCATTTGGGCTCGTGATAATCGAAGCGATGGCCTGCGGAACACCGGTGATCGCTTACCGCGGGGGCGCGGTCCCCGAGGTGATGGAAGAAGGTCATACCGGCTTCATCGTGGAGGCACTGGAAGATGCCGTAGAAGCAGTGCGGCGAGTCCCGAAGCTGAGCCGGAAGCGTTGTCGGGAAGTCTTCGAGCAACGCTTCACTGCTACTCGAATGGCCAATGACTACGTGCGGGTGTACGAGCGGTTAATTAATAGCAAGCAAGAAGAGCCGTTGAAGGCGCGTGCATAATGGCTAAGGAGGTCATTCGCATCCGGGACGAGTTTTACATTCGCTCGTCGTCCCACCGTATCGACGTCCGCACCCGGGTTCTGAAGCAAGCAGATACGTTCGCTGTCTTCGATCGATTCGGCGACATCGAGCCATTCGGCACTGGTGAGCTCGGGATATACTACCAGGATACTCGATTCTTGTGCCGGCTGACCCTAAAACTGGGAAAGGATCGTCCTCTTTTGCTGAGCTCTACTATCAGAGAGGACAATGCCGTTCTGGCTGTGGATGCTACCAACGCCGATGTGTGGCGCAATGGCGAGATAGTAATTCCCCAGGGAACACTCCACGTCTTCCGTTCAAAGATTCTGTGGGAGAGAACATGCCACGAGCGACTTCGAATCCACAACTACGGGCGCGCAGCTGTGGAATTTTCCTTCTCAGTCGAATTCGATGCTGATTTCGCTGACATCTTCGAAGTGCGCGGTGTGAGGCGCGAACACCGTGGCCAACGGTTACCGACGCAGCTTGCAAAGGATGGGCTGGTGCTTGCGTATGAAGGATTGGACGGCTGCCTTCGCCGGACGCGAATCGTCTTCGATCCGCCACCCACGCGATTAAGTGAGTCAGCGGCCATCTATCAAGTCCGTTTAGAACCCGGGGGAGGAGCGAGCTACCGGTGTGCCATCGCGTGCGAAGCGGATCGTGATTCGCAGGTTCTAATCCAACCTTGTTACGAAAAAGTCGTCCAGGAGGCGGCGAGCGCGCTGGAATCGGCGCACGCGCGAGAGCCTCAGATTTTTGCCTCAAACGAACAGTTCAATGATTGGCTGAATCGCTCCATTGCCGATCTCCATATGATGCGGACCGAAACCTCATATGGGCCATATCCTTACGCTGGCGTTCCCTGGTTCAGCACCGAATTCGGACGAGACGGAATTATTACTGCGCTCCAGTGCATGTCGTTTGATCCCAGTCTCGCGCGCGGTGTCCTCGCGTACCTGGCTGCGACGCAAGCGGACACCGAGAATCCCGCGCAAGACGCCCAACCGGGCAAGGTACTGCACGAGACACGCGCTGGCGAGATGGCCGCATTAGGCGAAGTTCCGTTCAAGCGTTACTACGGTAGCATCGACGCAACGCCGCTTTTCATCATGCTCGCCGGTGCGTACTACACGCGTACGGGGGACCGCGCGTTCGTTGAGTCTATTTGGCCGAACGTCGAGCGCGCGCTCGCATGGATCGATCATTATGGCGACGTCGATGGTGACGGCTTCGTGGAATATGCTCGTAGGTCGAAACTCGGTCTCATCCATCAGGGTTGGAAGGACTCTCACGATGCGATTTTCCACGCCGACGGCACGTCCGCCGAAGGACCAATCGCTCTGTGCGAAGTGCAAGGCTACGTTTACGCTGCCAAGGTGGCTGCGGCCAAATTGGCTAAGCTCTTCGGCGATGATGCACGGGCGCGCGATTTGTCGAAGCAAGCGAAAACCCTATCCCGACGATTCGAAGAGACCTTCTGGTGTGACGAACTTTCCACGTACGCGCTTGCGCTCGATGGCAGAAAGCAGCCCTGCAAGGTGCGAACGTCGAACGCAGGCCACTGTCTTTTTGCTGGTATCGGTACCCAGGAGCATGCCCGTCGCGTGGCGGCGACGCTCACAGATGAAGCATCCTTCTCCGGTTGGGGAATTCGGACGGTCGCTACCAGCGAGGCGCGTTACAATCCGATGTCGTATCACAACGGGTCCGTCTGGCCACACGACAACTCGTTAATCGCCGCCGGGTTCGCGCGCTATGACCTTAGGGAATCGACAGCCACCGTTCTTGCCGGCTTGCTCGATGCGAGCCTGTTTCTCGATCTGCATCGTCTCCCCGAACTGTTTTGCGGTTTTCCGAGACGCCCTGGCGAGGCGCCGACGCTTTATCCTGTAGCGTGCGCTCCTCAATCCTGGGCGTCGGGCGCTATTTTTCTCCTGCTCGAAGCCTGCCTGGGCCTGAACGTGTCCGCTCCAGAACGAAGGGTGACGTTCTCAAAGCCAATCTTACCACGTTTCCTCCAGCAGGTGACGATCCGCGGATTGAAGGTAGGAGACGCGCGCGTGGATCTTTTGCTGACCAGACACGACGAAGGAGATGTAGGCGTCAATGTCCTGCGCCGCGAGGGAGCACTGGACGTCGTTGTTCTGAAGTAGTCGTGTTTTTGAATTGCGCTTGTTCGCAGGACGCACGCAAATATGGTGTGGAGGTGAAAGCAAAGGTCATCGTTATGCCGAAGGCTGCGGTGCTCGATCCTCAGGGTAATGCAGTGCGTGATGCGATGCAGCACCTGGGGATGCCGGAAGTCCGCAGTGTCAGAATCGGGAAATACATGGAGATCGATATCGATGGGCAAAACGGTGATCTCGAAAAGCGATTGCGCGGTCTCTGCCGCGATTTGCTCTCGAATCCAGTGATTGAAGACTACGAACTGCAAAACATTGGTGTAGGAGATCGGGAGAAAACGCCTGACGCTGAAGGTCCCAAGTCCAGGGCTCAACTAAAGAAGCCAAAGACGATGAAGCCGAGATGAAAGCGCTGCGATACTTTTTCTGCATTGTGTTGCCACCCCTTGCGGTGCTCTTGACAGGTCGAATCGCCAGTTTTTTTCTCAGCCTCATCTTAACCTTGCTGGGTTGGATTCCGGGCGTTATTCACGCATGCCTGGTGGTCAATGATTATCACGCAGAGCAGCGCGCCGCCGCGCGCTGAAACCGAGATGAGATTCGCGGTTATTCAGTTCCCTGGCTCAAATTGTGATCAGGATTGCCTCAGAGCGATCAATGGACTCGACGGATTGCATGCCGATTACGTCTGGCACAAGGAAACCTCGCTGGACGATTTTGACGCAGTTGTGTTGCCCGGTGGATTTGCTTACGGCGATTACCTTCGCTGCGGCGCTATTGCGCGTTTTTCGCCGATCATGAAAGCGGTCATTCGTGATGCGCGCGCTGGCAAGCTCATCCTCGGGACGTGTAACGGGTTTCAGATTTTGTGCGAAGCCGGCCTGTTGCCAGGTGCGCTGGTTCGCAATCGTTCGCTGCGGTTCGTATGTGACATGGTTACTACTCGCGTCGAAGTCGATGACTCGCCATTCACACACGGTTGTCCGAAGGGTTCGCTTCTTCGATTGCCAGTGGCGCACGGCGAAGGCTGCTTTTTTGCGGACGCGGCGACGTTGCAAGAGCTCAACGCAAATCAACAGGTGATTCTGCGCTATTCCGATAGCGAGGGTCGCGTTGTGCCGGAAGCAAATCCAAATGGGTCGATTGAAAACATCGCCGGTATCTGCAATGGCGAGCGAAACGTGTTCGGACTGATGCCTCATCCTGATCGCGGATCAGACGCGCGACTTGGCAGTATGGATGGTGCGAAGATCTTCCGGTCAATGGTGCAAACCATCAGCGCGAATGGTGCGACCGAAAGATCGGAGCATGTGAAGCGGGTCGCGTGAGTCTCTTTATCACCGGGACGGATACGGGTGTAGGCAAGACCTATACTGCGGCCCGGCTTTTGCATTTGTTGCGGGCATCGGGCACGTCCTGCGCCGGGATGAAACCGATCTGCTGTGGAGACCGTCGAGATGCAGAATTTCTACTGGCGGCTGGCAGTGATGGCTTGACGATTGACGATATTAATCCGGTTTGGTTGAAAACGCCTGCAGCACCGTTCGTGGGTAGCCTCATGGAGAAAGTGGATATCGATATCGATCGTATCCTCGCTGCCTTTCATTCTCTTCAGAACCGGGTTGAACACGTCATCGTGGAAGGGACAGGCGGCTGGATGGTGCCGATTCATCGCAATTATTTCGTCAGCGATCTGGCAGCTGCGATGAAGATGCCGGTCCTGGCCGTTGCATACAACCGGCTCGGTTGCCTGAATCACGCGGTTCTCACGGTGCAAAACATTCTCGCACACGGATTGCGCTGTGTAGGCCTTGTATTGAATAACGTTCAGGAAACAGGCGACATAGCCGCCGTGACCAATGCCGATATTCTCAAGAAAATTCTGGACGTTCCTTTGCTTTGTGGATTAGGGGAAAACCTTACCGAATTGCCCGCTGACTGGCGACTCATACTTGATTCGACGATCGACTCGTAGCGTGTCACGTCGATACAGGGTTGTACAAAAAATGAACACATTTCGGGCACTCTGCCCGCGATTCCACTGGGAAACGAGAATGGCATCCGTGTTGCTGTCTTTATCCGCAACAAACCCTTATTTTTATGCTTTTACAAAAAACCTTACACATGAGCCAGCCGGTAGCCGAGTGCAAGGCTCGTCTGGCCAGCATCCAATCATA
>Ga0209470_1002287_pt1 | contig 13686 bp, 12 predicted proteins | sample GraSoiAngelo_125_FD_185882 | JGI IMG/M metagenome (GOLD analysis project Ga0209470, IMG submission 185882) | Grasslands soil microbial communities from the Angelo Coastal Reserve, California, USA - 14_0927_05_40cm (SPAdes) (version 2) | ecosystem: Environmental > Terrestrial > Soil > Grasslands ... | reverse complement strand
CCCTCGAGGGTGGGGACGACGTGACACGGTTGCCTTTGGATGGCTGGCACGGTACGATCCTCCCGACGGATCGCCCTTTGACAACCGAGGATCGTGTGACGGACGCAGACGCGAAGGCCGCGCTGGAGCGCGGCCGCCCGGTGGTGCTGGTACGCCCGCCGGCGGTGGAGCAGGCGCGGGATCTGTGGGAGCTGCTTGGTCCGCTGAGCCCGGGGCATGGCCCCGGGATCGGTCCACGCGTGCTCGTGGTGTGTGCGGACGATGCCAGCGCGGCGGAGTGGGTCGCCGCGGCGCCGGACGACCGCTCCATCCACGCCGTCACCGGCCTCGGCCGCACGGGCCGGGTCTTGAAGGAGCGCTCCGTCGACATGCTCGCCGGGGCGCCCAAGGACCTGGCCGCGCTCCTTGAGCGCGCCGCGCTCAAGCTCGACGCCGTTACAAGTGTGGTGCTCGCGTGGCCCGAAGCCCTCGCGGAGGGTGACGGCGCCGCCGTGCTCGACACCGTGCTTGGCGAAACCCGCGACGCTCGCCGCATCGTGTTGAGCTGGAATCCCGCCTTGCTGGGAGACTTTCTCGAGCGGCACGCCCGGCGCGCCCTGGTCGTCGGCATGCCCCCGGTGGACGAGACCGGTCGTCCGCTCCCGCCCGTCTGCCGCGCCCGCTTCGCGGTCGTCCCGTCGTTTCGCCGTTCCATCGCCCTGCGGGATGCCCTCGACGCGTTGGGCGCGACGACGCCGTTCGTCTGGAACGGCGGCCCCATCACACCACCCGAGGCACGCCCGGATGCGGTGCTCTGCACCGCGCTCCCGAGCCGCGACGAGGTCGCCGCGCTCGCCCGACTGGGGGGCGGCGAGCCCGTCGTCTTCATCGCCGCGATCCAATTGCCTTATCTCCGCTCGATCGCGACCCTCACGCCCCTGGCCGTCGCTTCCGCGGCTGATCGCGCGCGCGACCGCGCCGAGGCGCTGCGGGAGCGAGTGACAGCGCTCCTGACGACCGGCAGCGTTGACGCGGAGCTCGCCCTGCTGGATCCACTGTTCGAGCGGTTCGATCCGGCGGAGGTTGCGGCCGCGTTGCTGGCGTTGCAACGAGAGGCGGGAGGCGGGATGCGGGATGCGGTAGTGGCGGCGCCTGTCGAAGGCGCACGGGTGAAGGTCTTCGTCGGCCTGGGAAAGAAGGACCGCGCCAGCGCGAAGGATCTCGTCGGAGCCCTGATTCGCGAAGCCGGCGTGGCGAAGGGCGACATCGGTCGGATCGATGTGCGCGAAACATTCAGCCTGGTCGAGGTGACGGCCGGGGCGGCCGACCGGGCCGTCCGGGGGCTCACGGGGACGACGATCCGCGGGCGCCGGGTGCTTGCCCGACTCGACCGGGAGCGATAGCGCGTCGGAACGCGAGGCAGCGCCCCGCGGTACCATGCCCGTGCCGTCCCCGACCACTCGCATCCAACCGTTCCTCCTCAGCGGCTACCACGGCGAGCCCACGCGTGGCACCGTCAACATTCAGGGGTTCGACCGCGGGCAGCGCTTCCGGCGTGCGGTGGCGGGGCTCGGCAAATGGTGGGGGATCGGACTCCTCACGGTGCTGATCCCCGTGGCGCATTTCGTTCTCGTGCCCTCGTTCCTTGCCTACGGCCTGTGGCAGTTCTTCCAGCGACTGGGCACGGCCGAGCTCGCCACTGACGCGCGCGGCACGTGTCCCGATTGCGGCGCCGAGCAGGCGCTCGAGCTCGCGCCGCGCTGGCGCGCGCCGCAGCCCGTGACGTGCCGGCAGTGTCATCGGGGGTTGAGGCTCTCGCTTCCCGCCTAGAGCCTTCAGAACGCCGACGGGCCGCCCAGCGGGGCGGCCCGTGAACAACAAACCCGACGCTCACGCGGTCGGGTTATTTCTTGTTCACGACCTGCTTCAACTGCTTGCCGGCACGGAACGCTGGGGCGATCGACGCCTTGATCTGAATTACCCCGCCCGTCTTGGGATTGCGGCCCATGCGCGCCGCGCGCTTGCGGGCTTCGAAGTTCCCGAAGCCGGTGATCTGGACCTTTGCGCCCTTCTTCAGCTCTCCGGCGATGATCCCTTTATCGTCGAACAGGGCCTCGATCGCCCGGCCGGCGTCGGCCTTGGACATCTTGGTTCGCATGGCCAGTGCCGCGGTCAGCTCGGCTTTGTTCACGGCGTCTCCTTGTGAGGGTCTAGGGCAGTGAAAACCCTTGGAATTCCGCCTGTTTCGCGGGGTAGCACGAGAAAACCCGCATAAAACCGCCACAATATGGGGGTATCCCCCGGAAAACCGCAAGATTGCGGCACTTCCTTGACCGATCCCCACCCCCAAACTACCCTTTCACCCCCATGTTCCACGGCACCCGCCCCGGCTGGATCGAGGTCATCGCCGGCGTGATGTTCTCCGGCAAGAGCGAAGAGCTGGTCCGTCGGGTTCGACGAGCGGTCATTGCCAAAAAGCGCGTCCAGGTCTTCAAGTCGCACCTCGATGCCCGGTACGCCGGGCTCTACTCGGTCAGCACGCACGACGGTGGCACGGTCGAGGCCGAGCCGGTGGATTCCTCCGAGGGCGTGATCCGCGCGGTGCGATCCGACACCGAGGTGGTCGCCGTGGACGAAGTGCAGTTCCTGGACGACGGGATCGTCGCCGCCGCCAACGATCTCGCCGACCGCGGCGTGCGGGTCATGCTGGCGGGGATCGATATGGATTTCCGCGGGTTGCCGTTCGGCCCGATGCCCACCTTGCTCGCGGTCGCCGAGATCGTCGACAAGCTCCAAGCTATCTGCGTGGTGTGCGGCGGTCCGGCGAGCCGCAACCAGCGTCTCGTGAACGGACGGCCTGCCCTCTGGGAAAGCCCGACGATCATGGTGGGTGGCCGGGAGTCGTACGAGGCGAGGTGCCGGCACTGCCATAAAGTCCCCAGAGCTGATGAAGATCAGACCGCGCTTCTTTGAACGCGGAAGTGGGAACGCGGAATGCGGAACAGAGGTCCCCGCGCACCTGTTCCGCGTTCCGCCTTCCGCGTTCCGCGTTGCCCCGTGTTAAACGTCGCCCTGACCGGCAACATCGCCGCCGGCAAGTCCTCCGTCGTCGATCTGTTCCGCCGCTGGGGGGCGACGATCATCGACGCGGACGTGCTCGTGCGCGAGGCCCAGGCGCCCGGCGGCGAAGTCCTGGCCGCGATCGCCGGCCGCTTCGGCGCAGACGTCCTGGCTTCCGACGGGACCCTCGACCGGGCGGCGCTGCGGGGCAAAGTGATGGGCGACCAGGCGGCGCTCGACGCGCTCAATCAGATCGTCCACCCTGCCGTGCGGCGTCGCCGTGAAGAGCTCCTGCGCGAGGCCCGGGAGGGCGGCGACCTGCTCGTCGTGAACGACATCCCGCTGCTCTTCGAGGCGCTCGACCCGGCTCAGTTCGATGCCGTGGTCCTGGTGGATGCGGCCGTGGCGCTGCGGCGCACCCGGCTGCGCGCCATGCGCGGGCTCTCGAACGACGAGGCCGACCGGATGATCGCGGCGCAGATGCCCGCCGAGCGCAAGCGGGCGAAGAGCGACTTGGTGATCGAGAACGAGGGCTCGCTCAAGCAGCTCGAGCGACAAGCCCGCGCGGCGTTCGACGAGCTGCGCCACCGCGCGGCGGTGGCGGCCTTGGGAGGGCGACCCGCGCGCGTGCTGCTGCTCGCCGCGGCGGAGGCGCGCGAGCAGCCGACACTCAACCCGATCGCCGCCCGCTACGCGGACGCGGGACTCGCGGTCCGCCGCGTGACGGGCGACGCGGCCGCGATCGAGAGGGCGCTCGGCCAGCCGGCGGCGCCCGACGCCATCGTCGCGACCGCGGCGGCCGCAGCGGCGGCCGAGCAGGCGTGGGCGGACGCGGGCCGTCCGGGCGTGCTGACGTCCCTCTCGGAGGACCCCGACCCCGTCGCGGTGCGGCTCGATCTCCGGCCCTGGGGCGCCGGGCGGGTGCTCCTGGTCGAGCCCGGTGCGGCAGGCCTGGCCCCCCGGTCCGATCTATTTCCATCTGCCAACCCGTTGCCTTGACAGAGGTTCGGTGCCCCGGTAACCTTCGCCGCGACCTCTCACGCCCGCGGAGCCCGACCCTGCATGGCGAACATTCCGGCCGATCTGCGCTACACCAAAGAGCATGAATACGTGAAGCAGACCGGCGCCGACGCCATCGTGCAGATCGGCATCACCGACTACGCGCAGGGCGAACTCGGTGACGTGGTGTTCGTGGACCTGCCCAAGGTCGGCGCCGTCTTTGCGCGCGGCGACGTGTTCGGCACGATCGAGGCCGTGAAGGCGGTGTCGGAGCTGTACGCGCCCCTCGCGGGGACGGTGACCGAAGTGAACAAGGCGCTCGAGGGCGACCCGGCGCTGGTGAATCGCGACCCCTATGGCGCGGGCTGGATGATCAAGCTGCGGGCCAAGAATACCGCGGAGCTCGACCAGCTATTGACCAGTGAGGCGTACAAGAAGCACATCGGGCAATAGCATCGTCAGGCATGCTCACACTCACGTTCCACGGCCACGCCTGCTTCACGGTCGAGGCCGACGGTCGCCGGGTGACCATCGACCCGTTTCTCACGGGCAATCCCGCGACCGACATCCCGCTCGCGGGGCTCCCGAAGATCGACGCGGTGCTGTTGTCGCACGGTCACGGAGACCACCTGGGAGACGCGATCCCGATCGCCCGGCGGGACGGCGCGACGATCATCGCCACAGCGGAGCTGGCCCGGTTTTGCGGAGAGCGCGGGGCCACCGTGCATGCCATGCACATCGGCGGCGCCCGGGAGTTCGCCTTCGGTCGAGCTGCTCGCCGGGCGCGTGGACGCGATGCTCGTCCCGATCGGCGACAACTACACGATGGGCGTCGAAGACGCGGTACGTGCCGTGGAGTTCGTGCAGCCCCGCGCGGTGATTCCGATGCATTACAATACATGGGACGTGATCAAGGCCGATCCGGAGCAGTTCAAGCGCCAGGTGGGCGGGCGCGCCCGCGTCGTGGTGCTGGCGCCGGGTGAGGCTCACACCCTTTCCTGACGAGGTCAGGCGACTCCGCTTATGGTGACGGTCCGCGCTTCCCTCGCCCCAGCCGATCGCTTCGTGACCCGCCACGTCGGGCCGAGTCCCGACGAGACGCGGGGCATGCTGGCGACGTTGGGATACGACTCGCTCGACGCCTTCATCGACGCCGTAATCCCGGAAGACATCCGGTTGCGGCGCCCGCTGGCGCTGCCGCCGGGGCGGACCGAGCGCGAAGTGCTGCAGGCGCTGCGCGGTCTCGCCGCTCAGAATCAGCTGTATCGCTCCTACATCGGGATGGGCTATCACCACTCCTTCACGCCCCAGGTCATCCAGCGCAACATCGTCGAGAACCCGGGCTGGTACACGGCGTACACGCCGTACCAGCCGGAGATCGCGCAGGGCCGGCTCGAGGCCCTGCTCAACTTCCAGACGATGGTCGCCGACCTCACCGCCCTGCCGATCGCCAACGCTTCCCTGCTCGACGAAGCCACCGCCGCCGCCGAGGCGATGAACCTGACCGAAGCGGTCGCGAAGGTGCCCCTCGGCACCACGCCGATGTTCATGATTGCGGAGGGATGCCACCCGCAGACGATCGCGGTCGTGCGCACCCGGGCGGAGGCGCGCGGCGTGCAGACCGTCATCGCGGATCCCGCGGGTTTCGAGTTCCGCCCCGGCGTGATCGGCGCGCTGCTGCAGTATCCCACGACCGAGGGGAAGATCGAGGATTACCGCGCGTTCTGCGACAAGGCGCATGCCGCGGGGGCGCTCGTGACGGTCGCGACCGACCTGCTCGCCCTCACCGTGCTGGTGCCGCCGGGGGAATGGGGCGCGGACATCGCCGTGGGGAACTCACAACGGTTCGGCGTACCGATGGGCTACGGCGGCCCGCACGCGGCGTTCTTCGCGACGCGGGAGGCCCATCGGCGCCACGTGCCCGGCCGCATCATCGGCGTATCGCGCGATGCCGCCGGCCGTCCCGCGCTCCGCATGGCGCTGCAGACGCGCGAGCAGCACATCCGGCGCGAGAAGGCTACGAGCAACATCTGCACCGCGCAGGTGCTCCTCGCCGTGATGGCGAGCATGTACGCCGTGTATCACGGGCCCGAAGGGCTGCGCCGCATCGCCGAGCGCGTGCACACCCTCGCCGTCCTGCTCGCGCAGGCCGTCACCCGGCTGGGTTACCGCGTCGTGCATGCGTCGTTCTTCGACACGCTGTGCGTGGAAGTGGAGTCCTGGGTCCTGCCGCGCCTGCTCGACGCCGCCCGGGCGCGCCGCATCAACCTGCGGGTCATCTCCCCCACCCGGATCGGCATCTCGCTCGACGAGGCCACGGCGCTGGGCGACCTCGCCGACCTCGTCACGGCGTTCTCGCTCAACGAGGTGCTGCCCTTCATGGTGGAAGACCTCGGCGCGAAAGCCGACCCCTCAATCCCCGAGTCGCTGCACCGCACCTCGTCCTACCTGACGCACCCGGTGTTCCATCGCTACCGCTCCGAGACGGAGATGCTGCGCTACATCAAGCGGCTCGAAGGGCGCGACCTGTCGCTCACATCGGCTATGATCCCGCTCGGCTCGTGCACGATGAAGCTCAACGCCACCACCGAGATGGTCCCGCTGTCGTGGCGCGAGTTCAATCGGCTGCACCCGTTCGCCCCGCGGGAACAGGCCACCGGCTACCGCACGCTGTTCCGCCAGCTCGAGGATATGCTGGCGGAGATCACGGGCTTCCCGAAAGTCTCGCTGCAGCCGAATTCCGGGGCGCAGGGTGAGTTCACCGGACTGCTCGTGATCAGGGCCTATCACCGCTCTCGTGGTGAAGGGCACCGCACTACCTGTTTGATTCCGACATCGGCGCATGGGACGAACCCCGCGAGCGCCGTGATGGCCGGGCTGCGCGTCGTGCCGGTGCAGGCGGACGCCAGCGGCAACATCGACCTCGGGGACCTGCGTGCCAAGGCGGCCGAGCACAAGGACACGCTCGCGGCGCTCATGATCACGTACCCGTCCACCCACGGCGTCTTCGAGGCCTCCATCCGGCAGGCGTGCGACATCATTCACGCGCACGGCGGGCAGGTGTACATGGACGGCGCGAACATGAACGCGCAGGTGGGCCTGGTCCGCCCCGCCGACATAGGCGCCGACGTGTGCCACCTGAACCTGCATAAGACCTTCTGTATCCCGCATGGCGGCGGTGGGCCCGGGATGGGGCCCATCTGTGTGGCGGCGCATCTCGGACCGTTCCTGCCGGACCACCCGGTGGTGCCGCTGCGCCAGCAGCAGCCGTGCGGGACGGTGTCGGCGGCGCCGTGGGGGAGCGCATGGATCCTGCCGATCTCCTGGGCCTACGTTGCGTTGATGGGGCGCGAAGGGCTCGTGGAGGCAACGAAGATGGCGATCCTCAACGCCAACTACGTGGCGCGCCGGCTCGCCGCGCATTACCCGCTCCTCTTTACGGGCCAAAACGGCCTGATCGCGCACGAGTGCATCATCGATTGCCGGCCCTTCAAGGCCTCCGCCGGCATCGAGGTGGAGGACATCGCGAAGCGCATCATCGATTACGGCTTCCATCCACCGACGGTCTCGTTCCCAGTCGCCGGCACCTTAATGATCGAGCCCACCGAGAGCGAGTCGAAGGAAGAGCTGGATCGCTTCTGCGACGCGCTGATCTCGATCCGCCAGGAGATCCGCGAGGTGGAGGACGGGACGCAGCGCCGCGGCAACAACCTGCTCACCAATGCGCCGCACACCCTGGAAGACGTCATCGCCGACACGTGGGATCGGCCGTATGCGCGCGAGCGCGCCGCCTTCCCCGCGGTGTGGACGCGGTCGCACAAGGTGTGGCCGTCGGTGAGCCGCGTGGACGGCGCTTACGGCGATCGGAACCTGGTGTGCGTGTGCCCGCCGATGGAGGCCTATGCGCTCGCCGCTGATTGAGGCGGCATGCGCCTTCCAACTCTCCCTCGACGCTGCGGGCCGCTCCGGCGCCGAAAACATGGCGATCGACGCGGCGCTGCTCGACCGCGCCAACGGCACGGGCCTGAGCGTCTTGCGGCTCTACCGCTTCGACCCGCCGTGTCTGTCGCTGGGCCGCAACGAGCCTGCGGCCCGCTATGATCACACGGAGATCGCGCGGCGTGGGCTCGACGTGGTGCGGCGACCGACAGGTGGTCGCGCCGTGTGGCACGAGCACGAGGTGACCTACGCGGTCGCCGCGCCCGTGGCGGCATTCGGCTCGTTACGTCACGCGTACCACACCATCCACGCACGCATCGCTGCAGCGCTCCGGTCCCTCGGTGCCGATGCCACGCTGGCCCCCCACCAACCTCCACCATCCTCGCGGGTCGACCAGCCTACGCCTTGCTTCGCGACCCCGGTAGGCGGCGAGGTACTCGTCGCCGGTCGCAAGCTGGTGGGCTCGGCGCAGGTCCGGAAAGGAAACGCATTCTTGCAGCATGGGTCCATTCTGCTCGACGGCTCGCAGGAGATCATTGCAGCCGTAAGCTCCGCGCCACACGTCGCAGGCACCGAAACGACGCTGACCGCTGCGCTCGACCGTCCGGTTTCGTTCGAGGAGGTCGCCGAGGCGGTGATCGAGGCCTTCGGAGACGTAGGGGCGCAGCATGCTGCGCCCCTACCGTCCGACAGTCCCACCGTCCGACCGTCCGTCTTTCAGGACCCCGATGGGACCTGGCGCCGCTAGGCATCGCGGTGAAATCTTAGGCGCCATGCCAACCGCCCGCCCACGTGCCGGCCTGACCTGCGCCGCGCTCGCCAGCCTCCTCCTGGTCGCCGGGTGTGAGCGCCCGGTCGGTTGCACCGGCGAATACTGCGGCACCATGGTCATCGCGTCCGGCGGGGAGCCGGACATCCTGCTCCCGCCCGTCAGCGAGTTCTCGATCACGCGGGATGTAACCGATCAGCTGTTTCTCAAGCTCGCCGACTTGGGGGCGTCGGGAAACACGATCGGCGACGAGGACTTCCAGCCGCAGCTGGCTCAGCGGTGGGAGTGGGACACCCCGACGACGCTGGTGTTTCATCTCGACCCGCGAGCCCGCTGGCAGGACGGCCAGGCGGTGACGGCGGCGGACGTGGCATTCACGTACGACGCGTACACGGACGCGCTCGTCAACTCCTCGTTCCGCTCCTCGCTGCGCCAGATCGCCGCGGTCACCACGCGCGACTCGCTGACCGTGGTGTTTCGGTTCCGGCAGCGCTACCCCGAGATGTTCTACGATGCCGTGTACCACCTGCGTATCCTGCCCGCGCACCTCCTGCGGGAGGTCCCGCGCGATCAGTGGCGCAGCGCCGCGTTCGGGCGGGCGCCGGTGGGCGACGGGCCGTACCGCTTCGTCGCCTGGAAGGCCGGTGAAACCATCGAGCTCGCCGCAGACTCGACCTTCTTCCTCGGCCGTCCCCACCTCCGGCGCGTGATCTGGCGCTTCACACCGGACCAGCAGGGGGCGGTGACCCAGCTCATCACGGGCGACGCGGATGCCGTCGAGGTGCTGGTCACGCCCGACAACGTGCAGCGCGCGCGCGCGGACACCGCGCTCGCGACCTATCCCTACAAGGGGTCGGCATACGGCTATGTGGGATTCAACCTGGCCGCGCCCGGCGACTCGACCAAACCGCACCCGCTGTTCGGCGACCGCGACCTGCGGCGCGCGCTCGTCATGGCCACGGACCGGGAGCGGGTGCTGCGCAACGTGTTCGGCGACCTCGCCAAGGTCCCACCGGGCCCGTTGTCGCAGGTATGGTGGATCTGGGACCCGGAGATTCGTGAGTTGCCCTACGACAGCGGTCAGGCGGCCCGCCTCCTCACCAGGACCGGTTGGACAGACTCGGACGGCGACGGCATCCGCGACAAGGACGGTCGACCGCTCGCCTTCCGGCTGCTGCTCCCGACGACGAGCGCCGTCCGCCGCCAATACGCGCGGCTGTTGCAGGAACAGTTTCGGATCGCCGGGGTGGACGTCCAGCTCGACGAGGTCGACTTCAGCCTGTACAACGAGCGCGCCCGCGCCGGCCGATTCGACGCGCTGCTCAACGTCTGGAACACGGACCCGACGCCCTCGTCGGGCTTCCCCCAGACGTGGACGCCGGCGGGGTTCGGGCGCTCCAACTACGGCCGGTACGACAACCCGGAGGTGAACCGGCTGGTGGACCAGGCGGTCGCGTCGGCCGCGAACCGCGACCAGGCCCGCCGCGCCTGGCGGGCGGCCGTCGAGACCCTGAACCGGGACGCGCCCGGGATTTTCCTCTTCGCCACCTCGAACGTCGCGGGCGTCCACAAGCGAATCGCGGACGTGACCATCCGCCCCGATTCCTGGCTCGCCCTGCTCCGCACGTGGCGCATTCCCGCTGACCGACTGACGGATCGAGACCGCGTGGAGCGCTAGGTGGCGGCGTGGCTGGTGCGACGCCTGGTCGCGTCGATCGCCATCGTCTTCGCGGTCGTCACCATAACGTTCTTCGTCGTGCATCTCGCTCACGGCAAGCCGTGCGGGTCCGACGATCGGCCGCTCCCGCCTGAAATCTGCCAAGCGCTGTGTCGGCGCTTCGGCTGCGACAAGCCCCTGTTGGTGCAATACGGGAAGTACCTGGCCGCCCTGGCGCGCGGAGACCTGGGCGAGTCCATCGGACTGCATCGACCCGTTGCCGACGCGCTCGCCGACGCGATCCCCAACACCTTCACGCTCGCACTCGCCGCCCTGCTCATCGACTTCGCGCTCGGCCTCGCGCTCGGGATCTATCAGGCCGTGCGGGCGGGCCGGTTCGGCGACGTGGCGGTCGGCAACGTCGCGCTACTCGTCAACTCCATGCCGGTGTTCTGGCTGGGCCTGGTCCTGCTGCTCGTCTTCGCGCAGTGGCTGCGCTGGTTCCCCGCAGGCGGGATCACCAATCCCATCCTGTGTCCCCGGCTCGATTCGCCGTACTGCGTGCTCGATTTCCTCTGGCACCTCACACTCCCCGCCCTCACGCTCGGGCTGGTGGGCGCGGCGAGCACGGCGCGCTACCAGCGCGCGGCGATGCTCGAAGTCGTCCGCCAGGACTACGTGCGGACGGCGCGCGCCAAGGGTCTGCGGGAACCGCGGGTGCTGCTGGTGCACGCACTCCGGAATGCGCTGCTTCCGATCATCACGCTGTTCGGGTTGGCCTTTCCGTTTCTGTTCACGGGGGCGGTCCTGATCGAGACGGTGTTCGCGTGGCCCGGTATGGGCCGGCTCGCCGTGAATGCGATCTTCCAGCGCGACTACCCCGTGGTGACCGGCGCGGCCCTGCTCACGAGCGCGATGGTGGTGCTGGGCAACCTGATCGCCGATGCGCTGTATGCCGTGGCCGACCCACGGATCCGGGTGCGGGGAGGAGAGGGGGGCCCCTGAGTATCTGGAACTGGCTCGCGGTGGGCGGGGCCGCGGTGCTGGCGCTCGGCGTCGTCGCGGCGCTGCGACGACGCGTGCGAACGACCGCGCCGGGGCGGCGGTTCTTCCGCCACCCGACGGCGGGGCCCGGCGTGTTCGTGCTCACCTTCTTTGTGACCATCGCCATCGCCGCACCTGTCGTGGCACCGTACCCACCGTACTACCAGATCGATATCGAACACCCCAACCACCCGCCCTCCGCGCAATTTCTCCTCGGCACCGACCCGCTCAGTCGTGACGTGTGGAGCCGGGTCGTGTACGGCGCACGCGTGTCGCTCGGCATCGGGGCCGTGGCGATGCTCGTGGCCGCCACCGTCGGCACCGCGGTAGGTGCCGTCGCGGGCTATTTCCGGCGCTGGGTGGACACCACACTCATGCGGCTCGTCGACGTGGGCCTCGCCATGCCGCGCATTTTCGTGTTGCTGATGGCCGTGGCGCTGTGGGAGCACATCGCACTCTGGGTGCTGGTGCTCCTGATCGGACTCACCGGTTGGTTCGGGACCAGCCGGCTGGTGCGCGCGGAAGTGCTCAGTCTGCGCGAGCGCGAGTTCGTGGCCGCGGCGCGGGCGCTGGGCGCGGGTGCCGGGCGCGTTATCTTTCGTCACGTCCTTCCCAACGCGGCGGCCCCGATCATCGTCTCCGCGGCCCTCGGCATCGGCCACATGATGCTGCTCGAGGCCGGGCTTTCGTTCCTCGGGATGGGCGTCCCCTCCCCAACGCCCAGCTGGGGCAACATGATCGCCGACGGATGGCACAAGATGGCCGTCGCCTGGTGGTCGGCGACGTTTCCCGGACTGGCGATCTCGCTCGTGGTGATGGCGCTGAACGCGGTGGGCGACGCGCTGCGCGACGCGCTCGATCCCCGCAGGGAGGCGGTGTGACCGAGCCCCTGCTCCGCGTGCGTGACCTCAAGACCTACTTCGTCACCGAGCAGGGCAGCGGCACGGCGCGCGCGGTGGACGGCGTCTCCTTCGAGGTGCAACCGGGTGAGACGCTCGGCATCGTGGGCGAGTCGGGGTGCGGCAAGACCGTCACGTCGCTCTCCATTCTCCGCCTGATCCCCGAGCCTCCCGGTCACATCCGCCCCGGCAGCTTCATCGAGTTCGAAGGGCGCAACCTGCTCACCCTCGAGCCCCGTGACCTGCGCGCCATCCGTGGCAACCAGATCGCGATGATCTTCCAGGAGCCGATGACGTCGCTCAATCCGGTGTTCACGGTGGGCGATCAGATCGGCGAGGCGGCTATCGTGCACCAGCGCCTGTCGCGCCGGGCCGCGCGGACCCGCGCCATCGAGATGCTGAGGCTCGTCGGGATCCCCGACCCCGAGGAACGGGTGGATCACTACCCCCATCAGATGAGCGGGGGCATGCGCCAGCGCGTCATGATCGCGATGGCCCTGGTGTGCCACCCCAAGCTGCTCATCGCCGACGAGCCCACCACCGCGCTCGACGTCACGATCCAGGCGCAAATCCTCGAGCTGCTCGACCGGCTGCAGGCGGAGCTCGGCATGGCGGTCATGCTGATCACCCACGACCTCGGAGTGGTGGCGGGAAGCGCCGACCGCGTCGTGGTGATGTACGCCGGCCAGGTAGTGGAGCAAGCGCCGACCGCGGCGCTGTTCGCGCGCCCGCTGCACCCGTACACGGAAGGGCTCCTCGCCTCCGTGCCGCGGCTCGACGCCCCGCCCGCCCGCGAGCACGGCCGGCTGCATGGCATTCCGGGCCAGGTGCCCGCCGCGACAGCGTGGCCCGAGGGGTGCCGGTTCCACCCCCGCTGCCCGTACGCCTGGGACCGTTGTCGCGCGGAAGCACCGCCCCTGCTCGACGCGGGCGGCGGGGCAGAGCCCGGGACCCACACCGTGCGCTGCTGGCTGCTCACCGACCCGCGGCGTCGGACGCCGCACCCGTGACGCCGGCGCTCGTGGACGTGCGGGGCCTCGTCAAGCACTTCCCGGGCGAGCGCAGGCTGCTCGGGCTCGGCCCCCCGCGTGCCGTCGTGCGCGCGGTGGACGACGTGTCGTTCGCGATCGCACCCGGACAAACGCTGGGGCTCGTGGGCGAATCGGGCTGCGGCAAGTCCACCGTGGGGCGGGCGATCCTCCGATTGATCGAGCCCGACGCCGGGCGCGTCACGATCGACGGTCAAGACGTGGTCACGCTCGGGGCACACGCGCTGCGCGCGCTGCGGCGCCGCATGCAGATCGTGTTTCAGGACCCGTACGGCTCGCTCAACCCGCGCA
>Ga0209470_1002283_pt1 | contig 13693 bp, 13 predicted proteins | sample GraSoiAngelo_125_FD_185882 | JGI IMG/M metagenome (GOLD analysis project Ga0209470, IMG submission 185882) | Grasslands soil microbial communities from the Angelo Coastal Reserve, California, USA - 14_0927_05_40cm (SPAdes) (version 2) | ecosystem: Environmental > Terrestrial > Soil > Grasslands ... | reverse complement strand
CATCCTTGTTTTCCATTTTTTGTTACATCGGGACAGCGTTTCGATCAATCAGTGCCCATCGCCACAAATAATGCAGTTGAAATTTGCCCGTGATCTGTCCGGGCGCTTGTCTACTAGGAGATTGTCTTTCGCGTTTCGTCTGGAAATCCCGGCCAACGCGGAATCCCGGGTGAAAAATCCTGCGTGAGATCTTATCTAGCAACGACAAGTTCTCAAAAGCATTTCTGTGGTGTTAAATCAAGTCGCAGCAACACGCCAACAACTTTGAATATCTCTGAACAAGTCCCATGCCTGTCGCAGAATCCAAGGTTTGTTAGTCAAGCAACAAGTGTTATTAACATGTCGCGCATGGCACGGCATTTCCTAAGAGTCCTGACAGTTATTCGCAGTAAGAAGAATAAGATCCAAACAGAACTTCGCTAAAGAGCAGCACTATCTGTTTGTGGAAAACTTTCTCGGCAAATGAAACGGTTCCATATCCTTGATCCCACTGTTCAAGGCCAAAACGCGTGTTTCTGTGCCTTGGCAATAATGACCAAAGCGCCGCAGGCGGGCCAAGTCAAAACACGCCTTGTCCCTCCACTCAAACCAGATGAAGCCGCGGAATTAAACAGATTTTTCTTGCGCGATACAACTACTGCAATTGCGAACTCCGCCACTGGCAACGTGGCCTGTGGGATTGCGGTTTACACGCCAATCGGCGCCGAATCGGCTTATGCCGACATCATTCCGGCCAATTTCAGGTTACTGCCCCAACGCGGCGACCGGTTTGGCGAACGTCTTTATTTTGCTGTGCTGGATCTATTCAAGTGCGGGTTTGAATCGGTGTGCCTGATCGATTCGGACAGCCCGACCGTTCCCGCGGAAAATTTCGCGCAAGCAGTAAGACTTTTGCAGCACCCCGGTGATCGTGTCGTTCTCGGTCCGTGCGAGGATGGCGGCTATTATTTGATTGGACTTAAGAAGCCGCACAGAGAACTCTTTGAGCGAATTGATTGGAGCACCGAGCGTGTGCTTGCTCAGACGAGACAACGCGCGCGAGAACTTGGTCTCGAAGTCAAGCTGTTGCCGGTGGGATACGATGTCGATGATGGCGCAAGTTTACAGCGATTGTGCAAGGAACTGCTGACCGGCGCCGCATCAGCAGAGATCGCCCCGCACACCCGAAAATTCTTGCGGAGGCTGACGGCGCAGAAGAGGCCGTAGCTGCGCTCACCGAGCGGCGGATCTGAATTTGCGACAGTCCGAGACCGCCGCTACAAACAGCCATGGCAAAACGCGCACTAGTCACTGGTTCCGCTGGTCTGATCGGCTCCCACATTGTCGATCTTCTCGTGTGCGAAGGCTGGCATGTGCGTGCGCTGGATAATCTCGAACCGCAAACACACAGGCGCGGAAGGCCAACTTGGATTAACGAAAAGGCGGAATTCGTCGAAGCGGATTTGCGCGATCGCGACGCGATCACCGCCGCGCTAGACAACGTCGACATGATCTTCCATCAGGCTGCGTATGGCGGTTACATGCCTGAGATCACAAAATTCGTCCACGTGAATTCCCTCGGCACGGCGCAGATGCTCGAAGTTATCCGCGAAAAAGGCATACCTGTAAAAAAAGTCGTCGTTGCGAGCTCCCAGGCTGTTTACAGCGAAGGCGCTGGCGATTGTCCCAAACACGGTTTGGTCTTCCCAAGCGTGCGCCCGATGGATCAATTGCGTAAAGGCGACTGGCAAGTCCATTGCCCGATATGCGGGGCGATCACAAAAACCGTTCCTACCCCTGAGAATGCGCCGGTCGGTGGCGAGTCCGTGTATGGCCTGACCAAAGTCGATCAAGAGCGGCTGGTGCTGCTCTGGGGAAGACAGGTCGGCATCCCTACGGTCGCGTTGCGTTACTCTTGTACCTATGGCCCTCGCCAATCGATCTTTAATCCCTACACCGGAGTGATCGCGATCTTTTGCACGCGTTTACTTAACGGTTTGCCGCCGATGCTTTACGAAGATGGCGAGCAAACGCGCGATTTTTCATTCGTGGAAGACGTCGCGCGCGCGAATTTACTCGCTGTCGAAACCGATAGCCTCGATGGATTAGCTGTGAACATAGGCAGCGGACGCGGCATACCGATTCGCGAAATCGCCGAACAACTTTCCGATATCCTGAAGATCGACATCGCACCCGAACTCAACGGCGAATTTCGTCCCGGCGAAATGCGTCATCTGACCAGCGAAACCGCGCTTGCTCAATCAGCGGGTTACAAACCAACTGTCGATCTCAGCGATGGCATTGCGCGTTACATCGGTTGGATCCGCACCCAATCAGACATTCGCGATTATTTCAGTGAAGCCAACGAAATTTTGAAGAACAAGGGAATTGTTCATCGGGTAGGTAGATGAACATCGCTCCTGGCATTCCCGATTTTAATGCCTCCGTCGCCGATCACGCGCGCAAAGACTTTCCGTTGCTGGATGCGGACATGACCGTGGGAGAAGCGCTGGAGCGCATCCGACGCGAGGGCGTGGGCGAACGCGTCATTTACTTTTATGCGGTCGATGAGCGGAAACGGCTCGTTGGCGTAGTGCCCACGCGACGGCTATTGACCGCGCCACTGGAAACGCCGTTGCGCGGGGTCATGGTGCCGCGTGTCGTGGCCATTCCCGCGACCGCCACTGTCCTCGACGCCTGCGAATTTTTTGTCCTCTACAAATTTCTCGCCTTTCCCGTGGTCGACGAACAACGCCGCGTCGTCGGCGTCATCGACGCGAACCTTTTCGCCGAAGAAATTTTGGAGGCGGGTGAGAGTGAGGATCGGCATCGCTCAGCTGCGCCCGTCGGTCCCGAATTTTTTGAGGCGCTCGGGTTCCGCATCGAACAAATTCGAGGCGCGTCGCCGTGGCGCGTTTTTCGGTTTCGTTTTCCGTGGCTGCTCGTCACCGTGACGGGCGGCACGCTCTCCGCGATTCTGGCAGGCTTTTTTCAAGCAACCCTCGTCCGGAGTCTAGCGTTGGCTTTTTTTCTCACGATGGTGCTCGGGCTCAACGAAAGCGTCAGCGCGCAGTCCATGAGCGTGACGATTCATGCCTTGCGCTCGGTTAATGTCACGTGGCGCTGGCTCGCGACTGCGTTCCGTCGCGAAGTAGCAACTGCAGTCCTTCTGGGCGTCGCATGCGGTTTGCTGGTCGGCATTATTGTCTGGGTCTGGCGCAACGATCTCCGCGCCGCGTTTGTTATCGGCGGTAGCATCGCGCTTTCACTCGTAACGGCGTGCGCGCTCGGCCTCGCCGTGCCCTCGCTTCTACACCGGCTCAAGCTCGATCCAAAAATTGCGGCTGGCCCCGTTACACTCGCCTTGGCAGATTTTGTTGCGCTTGTGATTTACTTCACGACAGCGTGGCTGGCTTTGCGATGAGCAACGTGTCGGTCATTATCCCGGCGCTTAATGAGGAGGAACCGATCGCCGGAGTCGTGCGCGAATGTCTGGCGACCGGTTTGCCTAGTGACCTGATCGTCGTCGACAACGGCAGCACTGATCGTACAGCCGAACGCGCTCGTGAAGCCGGCGCGCGCGTAGTGACCGCTCCCCGCGGTTACGGACGAGCGTGCGCAGCTGGTGTTCGCGCGCTTTCGCCCGATTGCCAGATTGTTGTGTTTCTGGATGGCGATGGCAGTGATGTGCCCGCGATAATGAACAAGCTTGTCGATCCAATCGCGCGCGGCACGCATGATTTTGTCATCGGCTCACGGACCCGCGGGCAGCGCGAACCCGGCAGCATGAATTTCCAGCAAATTTTGTCTGGACGCATTGCCGGATTCATTCTGCGATTGCTTTACGGCGTCCGTTACACCGACATGTGCCCGCTTCGCGCCATCCGCCGCGACGCACTCGCGAAACTCGACATGCGTGAGGAAACGTACGGTTGGAATTTGGAGATGCAGATGAAAGCTGCGCGCTCTGGTCTCCGTGTTCTCGAAATTCCGGTGAACCATCGCCGGCGCACCGGTGGCGAATCCAAAGTTTCCGGGACCCTGCGTGGCACATTTGTCGCGGGTGCGCGAATCGTTGCGACATTAGTGCATGTGGCCCTCGAATAGCGTCATTCAGGCATCCTGCCTGACGTGTTGACCAGGAAATTCGGCCTAGCGATCCTGGCGTCCTCGTGTAGCGTCCGCCGATGCTTTCGATGCTGGACTTGGAGAGGTTTCGGAACACGCCGCTTACCAATGAACCCTTTGAGTTTTTGATCGTCCCCGAATTTGTGAAGGCCGAAGCGCATCAGGCGATCGACAAAGATTACCCAAAGATAAACCGGCCCGGCAGCTTTCCGCTGCGCGAGGTCAGTTACGGCCCTGCGTTTGCGGATCTAATCGAGGAGATGCGCAGTGAAGAGTTCCGCCACGCGTTCGAAGAAAAATTCAATATCGACCTGACGAATCGCCCGGACATGATTACGGTGCGCGGCCGCTGCAGCGAAAAGGACGGAAAAATTCACACCGATTCGGAGACGAAGATCATCACGATCCTTATCTACATGAATTCTGGCTGGGATTCTGCAGGCGGGCGCCTTCGCTTGCTGCGCTCCGGGAACAATCTGGACGATATGATTCTCGAAGTGCCGCCAACCGAAGGCACACTGTTGGCATTCCGACGGAGCAATAATTCGTGGCATGGTCACAAGCCGTTTTCCGGCCCGCGCCGGGCGATACAATTCAACTGGGTGACGAGTGAAACGGTGGTGCGGCGCGAGCAGAATCGTCATCGGGTTTCTGCATGGATGAAAAAACTGCGCGGCGCGTTCTCGGGGGAGAAAAAAGCAGCTTAGCCCGAAGCTCGGGTCGCCTCTCCCCGTTGCCAGGGAGAGGGGGAGGGTGAGGGTTTATCAATGAAATGGCAGCTTTCGGCGGCTCAATCCCCTCACCTCAGTCCTCTCCCCTTTGCTCAAGGGGGGAGAGGCGAACAGATTGCCGATCGCTGTGAGCTCTCGCAATTTTACCAGCAGCATTCCCGTTATTGACTTAACTTTTCGCGAATTGAACACGCACGTCGGAGACGCACACGCAAACGTGCCCGCTAGAGATTTAGACGGCCCGCAGGGCCGTGGCTACAACACGCTCCGCACCGCGGAGTTCTCGCGCATTTTGTTGATCAAACCTTCGGCACTGGGCGACGTCGTCCATACGATCCCGGTGCTTGTGAAGCTGCGCGCGCGTTATCCAAGAGCGCGAATTGACTGGTTGATCACTCCGGAGAACGCGGAGATCGTGCGCTGCCATCCAGCGCTATCCAATGTCGTTCTTTTTGCGCGGCGCGATTTCTCGAAGCGCGGCCACAGGTGGCGTGCACTGCTAGCGTTTTTCGATCTGCTCAAGCAGATCCGCCGCGCAAAATATGACTTGGTCATCGACATGCATGGCCAGGTGCGTTCGGCTCTTTTCGCTTTCATCAGCGGCGCCCGCGTGCGCATTGGATTTGATCGACCCATCAGGCGTTCACTCACCGTTTCGACCGAGCACGATCTGAGAAATGTTCCGAACCATGGCTGGCGCGGCGCGCGCGAAGGTTCATGGATAGCGTACACGCATCGAATTCCCATTCCAACGCTCGATGTTCATGCAATCGATCGTTATCTCTGGGTGGGACCGTTGCTTGGCCTCGACGACGATCCACCGGATCTCACCATTTATCTCTCATCGGAGACGGTACGTCACGTGGAGAGATTACTGGAGGAGCACGGTGTGCCCGCTGACATGCCGCTAGTTGTCCTGGTGCCCGGAACGATTTGGGAGACGAAACATTGGACAATCGATGGATTCGCAGGCGTCGCGCGGCAGTTTCTTCACGATGGGTTTGCAGTTGCGCTAGCGGGCACGAAGCGGGACCAGCAGCGTTGCCGGCAAATCGCAGCCGCAGCGCCCGGGGTATGTGATCTGTCGGGTAAAACCACACCGGCAGAGTTAGCGGCACTCATTCAGCGTGCAGAAGTGGCAGTGACCAATGACTCTGGTTCAATGCATGTCGCCGCGTCACTCGGCAAACCCATGGTCAGTATCTTCGGACCAACCAATCCCGTTCACATTGGGCCTTACCAACGGCCGGAATCGGTCGTGCGCGTGGACTTGCCTTGCTCGCCGTGTAATTACCGTCGCCTGAGCCAATGCCCGTTCGATCACGCCTGCATGAAACAGGTGACGCCTGCAATGGTTGTGGAGCGCGTGCGGAAAATCGTCGCGATGGCAAAGTGAATTGTTGCAGCGGCGTTCGCCGCGGGAACCCCCCGAAGCAAATCATCAGGCGCTTGGCACAAGCGGCTATACAACTCATATTCGTTCCGAATGAGTAGAACGAAGGCGACTTTCTGCGGGCTGCTCGCCGGATTAATCGCCGCCATCGTCCTGACGACGGCGATGTTGTTGCTGGCCGTAATGGGGGTGGCGACACCGCTCGTGATCATTGGCGATCGTCTGTCAGTCTTCATTCCGCCTGGGCCGTTTCTTTCCCTGATGGGGAAGCTCGGCGGATACAATCACCTGAAGCAACTCGGCGTTGGATCGACCATTGCCGGTCAGCTCCTCGTTGGTGCGATTGGTGGAGCGGTGTTTGGGTTGTTCGCGCGGCGCAAGCCTGCACAGCCTTCAGCATTCTCGACCATCAGCATCTTCGTTGTTGTAGCGATCGTTGCGTTCGCAGTCGCCTTGTGGCCGGTCCTGGGCACAAGCTATGTTGGCCTGCCTGTCGAGGCCGCGCGTCTGGTCACCCTCGTCGGTTTCGCGCTTTGCGTTTTCTTGTTCGAGCGAACTCTCGTCGCGAGTTTTCAATTTCTGAAAACGCGAAACCTTGGGAAGCAGCAGTACGAATTTAGTCCGGCCATTGGCCGGCGCGCGTTTGTGCTGAGTGCGATCGGAATCGCTATAGCAGGCGGCGGTATTGCGCTGGCTCGCAAACTTTATCGCGCGGCCACATTCAGCTACGACGGCACACAATACAAAGGCCGCATCGTCGAGCCGATTACGCCTAACGAATTGTTCTATTGCGTGACCAAGAACGTGGTCGATCCCAAGGTGAATGTCGATCTCTGGCACCTCGAAGTGAACGGCCTTGTGCAAAATCGCGCTGCATGGCGCTTTCAGGATCTCGTCGGCTTCCCCGCGCGTGAGCAGCAGACGACGCTGATGTGCATCAGCAATGGACTCGACGCCGGCCTGATCAGCAATGCCATCTGGAAAGGTATCCCGCTGGGCGACCTGCTCGATCAAGCGGTGCCGCTTTCAAACGCCGCGCGCGTGCGCTTCCATGGTGTTGATAACTATACCGATACTATCCCACTGGAGAAGGCGATGAAACCGACCACTTTGCTGGCGTATGACATGAACGGTGTACGACTGCCGCAGCGGCACGGCTATCCGTTGCGTCTCATCGTGCCTGGGTATTTTGGCGAAAAACATGTGAAGTGGTTAACCCGGATTGAAGTGACGCACGCGGCCGCAAAAGGATTTTACGAGGCGCAAGGCTGGGGTCCCGATTTTATCACGCCGACGCGCTCACGGATCGATGTGCCCGATTACGACTCACGATTCTCTATTGGCGAATTACAGCAGCCCATCGAAGTGAAAGGCATCGCCTACGGCGGTGACCGCGGCATCTCACGAGTCGAACTTAGCTTCGACGGGGGCAAATCGTGGCGCGACGCAGAGATTTATTACTCCGGCGGCGACCTCGCGTGGTCGCTTTGGAAAATGGAATGGAAACCAGATGTCGCAGGTGATTTCGTCCTCGCCGTCCGCGCCACTGATGGCGAAGGCGACGTGCAGGAATGGTATGAGGATCGCGGCTCATTTTCTGGCGTGGCCGGCTTGCATCAAACCGTTGTGCATGTCACGGCGTGAATTCTGGTTTCTGGGGAGCACAGGCTGCCAGTCCGCCACAGGACGGATTCGCCGTGGCGAACCTGTTCTTTTCGGCAGCTTGCCGAAAAGGTAGTGGGCACACTGAAACCGTTTACTTCCCGCGTTCCGGATCTTCGCAACTTGCGCAATGTGCTAAATTTCATCGATGGAGAAAGTGATCATTGTTGGGAGCGGCTGCGCCGGCCTGACAGCGGCGATTTACGCTGCCCGGGCTAATCTAAGTCCACTGGTTCTGGAAGGGCGGCAGCCGGGCGGGCAACTCTCGACCACAACGTTAGTGGAGAATTATCCCGGCTTTCCCGATGGAATCGACGGACCGGAGCTCATCCTCAATATGCACAGGCAAGCGGAGAAATTTGGCGCGCGTTTTTCCTACGCGGAGGTGACTGATTTTGATGGAAGCAACAAGCACGTCCGGATCGAGGCAGATGATGAATGGCTGGAGACGCAGGCACTGATCATTGCCAGCGGAGCGTCTGCGCGATACCTGGGGCTTGAAAACGAAGAAAAATTAATCGGTCACGGACTAACTTCGTGCGCAACATGCGACGGCGCATTTTACAAGAATGTGCCGGTCTGCGTGGTCGGCGGAGGCGATTCCGCCGCGGAGGAATCGTTGTTTCTCACCCGGTTCGCTTCAAAGGTGTATCTAATTCATCGCCGCGACAAGATGCGCGCTTCTGTAATCATGCAAGAGCGCGTGTTCGCGAACAAAAAAATCGAACCGATCTGGAACACGGTCGTTACAAACTACATTCCGGACGAAAAGGGCGAGATGCGCGCCGTGTGTTTGCGCAACGTGCGTGTTTATTGCGATCGGTCACGACCCGAACAGTCAACCCTACCAAGGCAAACTCGACATGGACGGCGATGGATATTTGATCACGAAAAAGCTGGTGGAGAGTAAACATCCTGGCGTGTTCGTGGCGGGCGACGTTGCAGATCGCGTTTACAAGCAGGCAGTAACCGCGGCCGGTTCCGGCTGTGCCGCAGCGATGGACGCGGAGAAGTATCTCAGCGAATTAGAATCGCATTCTTGATTGCGTCTGGCACAGTCGTCGCGTTTCTGTTGTCATGCTGAGCGAAGGCGAAGCATCTCGGATTGTTGGATCCGCGGTGGGAAGGAAAGGTAATTAGAGATTCCTCGACTTCGCTCGGAATGACAAAACTGCCTTGAAAATCTGCGACCTGACCCAGTTCTACTCTCCGCGAAGCGGCGGCGTAAAACGGTACGTTCACGAGAAAATTGGGTATATCAGGAATTGCACGCCTGAGAACGTTCTCATTGTGCCCGGCTCAAAAACTGAGGTGACCAACGGTGCGCGCTCGCGGGTCTATTCAATTCATTCCCCATTAGTCTCACGAACTTCCCGGTATCGCGCGCTCCTTAACTTACGCGCGATCGAAGAGATCCTGGAACGCGAGCGCCCTGATCTCATTGAATCCAGCGATCCATATCAGGTCGGGTGGAAAGCGGTCGCTGCCGGACGCGCGCTGAAAATTCCGATTGTTGGATTTTATCATTCACATTTCCCGGAAGCATATCTTCGCGGCACCGCGAAATTCTTAGGGCTGCGCGGCACGCACCGCGCCATGAAGCTGACACGCACTTATGTGCGTAAACTTTATAATAGCTTTCAAGCCACGCTGGTGCCTTCCGAAAAGCTGGCCGCGGTTCTTTCGGACTGGGGCGTGCACAACGTCCAGCCGGTCCGGCTCGGTGTGAATACGGAAGTTTTCAAGGCGGCGCCTGATGATGCCCAAGCCACACGCGAGTCATTAAGAGTCGAGCCGGATCGAAAGCTGCTACTGTATGTTGGACGTTTGGCGAAAGAAAAAAACGCGCAAACACTGTTTCGAGCCTTTGAGCTTCTGCGCCGGGGAGACAGGAATCAATTCCACCTCCTGGTGATCGGCGATGGGCCGCAGCGAAAAAGATTAGAAACGTTGCGGCGCCACATTGGAAACGTCTCATGGATTCCATACTGCACCGAGTCTGGTGATCTGGCGCGCTACTATCGCGCAGCCGATCTCTTCGTTCATCCAGGCGTCCAGGAAACATTTGGCCTTGTCGCGCTGGAGAGTCAGGCGTGCGGGACACCAGTGGTTGGGATCCGCGGCAGTTACATGGACAACGTCATTTGTCACGACCAGCAATTATGGGCCCGAGAGAACAGCGGGGAAGCTTTAGCGGACGCCATCGTGGCAGCGAGCACAAACAAGTTGGCCACTTTGGGTGAATCCGCAGCCCGCGCGGCGCAAAAGCTGTATAGCTGGCCACGTGTGTTTGACGAACTCTTTTGCATTTATCGCAAGGTTCGCTCAAACTATCGCCGATTTTAAATGACGAACGACGACGACCACAAGCCGTTCCTCATTCGTGGCTGTCGCAGATCGGACCGCGAAGCGGTAAGAAAGCTCTGCTGCGATACCGGCTTTCTCGGCGAGCCAATTGATCCCGTGTACGAGGATCGAGAATTGTTCGCTGATTTTCTTACTACGTACTATACCGACCACGAACCGGAATCCTGTTTTCTCCTGGAGGTAGACGGAGAAATTCGCGGTTATCTGCTGGGTTCGCGCAAGCCGCTACGAAACCAGCTCTACGCGCTTTATCAAAATGTCTGGCTCTTTTTTCGCGCGCTCACGCGCTATTTTCGCTACAACGAGCGCTCCCGCCGGTTCATTCGCTGGACGCTTGTGCATGGCTGGCGCGAAGTGCCGGCTGCGCCGCGGCGTACGCCACATTTCCATATCAATCTGTTGCCGGACGCTCGCAAAGTCTCGACCACGCGTGCGCTCATGAGCGCGTATCTGAGCTATCTGTATCGCTCCGGCGAAAAACGTGTTTACGGCCAGATCATCACATTTGAGAGCAGGCGCGGAGAGAAAATGTTCGAACGCTACGGGTTCAAGGTTCTGAATCGGGCGGAGATCACGAAGTACAGGGCAATTTATCCCCAATCGGTTTATCTCAGCACCGTCATTAAGAATCTAGAGACGGCCGAACCGCTCTCCGTCACGACGCGTTCACGCTTCTAAGATACGCAACTTGTCCCAAACGGCGGCGTGCGTTAATATGCGCCGCATTTTTGCCGGCATAGCTCAGCTGGTAGAGCAGCTGATTTGTAATCAGCAGGTCGTCGGTTCGAATCCGACTGCCGGCTCCAGCCTTCGCTCGGAGCGCGGCCGAAGGGAAAGATTGGAGCCACGCCGGTGTTAACGAAAAGGCGGCGTGTTGAATCGTGCTTGAGAGGATCCGCTCCGAGACTACGGCTTGGCAGGCCATCTCAATTTTGGATTGCGGATTGCAGACTGAATTAAGACGCTGCGGTTTCGCCGACGCGGAGGCTCATGCCCATCACGCGGACAATGAAGTCGCGTCGCCGGCGAAGTGGAGAAGTTCGAGAATATCCGAGCGCAGGCGAAGAAATTCGGAGCTGCTGCGATCACGTGGTCGAGCCAGTGCATTAGTGATGTCCCGGTCGATTCGGCCCGGACGCTGAGTCATGATCATGATTCGATCACTCATGTAGATAGCTTCATCAATGTCGTGAGTGACGAGAAGCATTGTGGTGCGGCGATTTTCCCAGAGCCGCAGCACTTCGTCCTGCAGGCGCATGCGGGTGAAGGCATCGAGCGCGCCGAGCGGTTCGTCGAGGAGGAGAACTTTCGGGTGATTGATGAGTGCGCGTGCCACAGCAACGCGCTGGGCCATGCCCCCGGAAAGATGATGCGGATACGCATCTGCAAATGCCTCGAGTCCGACGAGCCGCATGAATTCGTCGACTTCATTTCGCTTTTCGCGTAAGACTCGGCGCGCAACGAGGCCGGCCTCGATATTGCGGCGAACCGAAAGCCATGGAAACAGATTTGGGTCTTGAAAAACGAGACCACGTTCCGCACTCGGCTCGTGGATTGGGTCTGAGCCAATCAAAAGTTCGCCTGAGTCGGGACTATCCAGACCGGCAATGAGCCGAAGCAGGCTCGACTTGCCGCAGCCGCTTGGCCCAATGAGCGAAACCAATTCTCCCGGCGCTATCGACAGCGAGATATTACTTAGGGCTTGTCGACGCGTGAGCGGGTCGTCAGGCGCCGGAAAGCTTTTGCTGACATCCTGAACGCGGAGCGAGGAGGGTTCGGTCTCAGCTACTGCTACCATTTGATGATTCCTTTTTGCCAGACGAGCAGGCGGTCCCGGATCTTAAACAAAAGCGTCATCAGCGTTGAAAAGAAGGCTGCCATGATGATGAGGGCGGCGAAGACTTTGCCGTATTCGGCCCAGCCTTGCGCCCAACTGACATACCAGCCGAGACCAGATTTAACTCCGATAGATTCCGCAACCACAAGAGTAAGAAAAGACGCACCGAGGCCCATGAATAAGCCGATGAAAATATTCGGAACTGCGGCTGGAATCGCGACTCGGAAGATGAGATAGGCGCGTCCGGCGCCGAGCGTTCGGGCGACATCAAGGTAGGACGCGCGAGTATTGGAAATCCCGGACGCAGTCAACATTGTAACGGGGAACCATACCGCGAGCGCGATTAATCCCGCTGCGGATGCGATTGCCGAAGGGGATACAACCATCGCAAGAGGAATCCATGCTGTAGCTGGAATGGGCCCTACAACTTTAAGCAGCGGCATTCCCCAATAGCGCACAGAAGTCGACCAGCCGATGCACACGCCGCTAACCAGTCCAACGAGCACGCCGAGTGTGTACCCGCTCAAGAGCAAAACGAGCGAGTGCCAGGTGCTATCGAGCAAAAGCGCGCGATCGCTAATCAGACTGCGTAATACCGCCGCTGGCCCGGGAAAGTACGGCAACGGGAGCAAGTGGAAACCCAACGTAATCACATCCCAAATACCGAGTAACAGGATTGCAGCCGCAAAGATTGGCCACATGTGCCGCATCCATTGGCGCAAGGCCGACCAGAAACTTTGCGCGATTGCCAGAACGATTGAGACGCCGAGAATTTCCCAAAACAGGAGCATGTAAGAATGTGTCTCAAGCGGCGGCGACTGTTTTGATAACAACAAGTGAATTCCGAATGTTATTAGGCTTGCGACGGGAACAGCCAACTGCATTGGCCAAGGCAACGTCGATGAATTCTGCAGCCGATTCGTGCTATTATTCTCCGGCCGGGTCCGCACGAAAGTTACATAACCTTGCGGTACATGGGTCGCCTCGCCCTTGGAGGGAGAGGGGGAGGGTGAGGGTTTTCTCCAGGACAACTTACGCATGCAGGCTCCCAAAACCCCTCACCTTACTCCTCTCCACTTAACCAAGGGGAGAGGCGAGAAAGGCTGGCGTGTTAGTTTCATTTCTCAACCTGACAATCAATGAACAGTACCTGAGTTCAACAGAGTCGGCGTTGCCGGTCTGCTTATTTCTGGGCGGCTACCGTATTCTTCTGAAGGCACGGTGCGTCAGGGTCGGCCAGATTCGGAGCGTCCTGATCCGGCTGATCGAACATTTTTCTTCGGCAGCAGGAATCTCCCGTATCTTTCTGGATCAACTCCGCGATTAGCCGGATATCTTCGTCGGGCGAGACTTGCCCGCCGGCGACTTTTTCTACCTCCAGGGTCTTAATCCATTCATCGGTAATGCCGTCAAGGTGCATAAAGGCACGTTTGGCCAGCGCTTCCGTATCGGTTTCCGGAGAAAGCATCTTAGCCACTTTCATCTCCCGGCCGGCAGTGTGAACCGACTCCTCAGCCAGCTGGACGCTTGGTACATAGCGCAAACGCGCAAGGGCCGCCGTATTCAATTCGGGTGTTGAGGCGAGATATTTTTTTT
>Ga0209470_1002279_pt1 | contig 13710 bp, 11 predicted proteins | sample GraSoiAngelo_125_FD_185882 | JGI IMG/M metagenome (GOLD analysis project Ga0209470, IMG submission 185882) | Grasslands soil microbial communities from the Angelo Coastal Reserve, California, USA - 14_0927_05_40cm (SPAdes) (version 2) | ecosystem: Environmental > Terrestrial > Soil > Grasslands ... | reverse complement strand
GACGCTGGAGTTCTTCCAGCATCCTTTTTCGTAATGGGGTCATAAGGTATCTCCTTTGACCCCACACTCTATTGTCGGCCGGTTAGGTTGGGTAGGCTAACGCGCAGCGTCCGCCGCGGCAGCGGCTTCGTTCAAGTCGGCTTCCGGGAAGCAGCCGTTTGGAGGAGCCTCAAATCGCGGCTTCACTCTCCTGCTTTGGCTGGCGAGTGAGTTGCCAGAATTGTATCCCCTGACCGTGGCGTTCCCCAGTCTTGCATGGTTGGGGTGCCCTGGAACTCCACGCGGCGGACCTTTAGTTGTTCGTAGGTTTTGTAGACATCGTCGGTATCGAAGGCGCCGCCGCCCAGCGAAGTACCGCAGAACCGCCATTTCGATTATTTCCCTCCCACATTGGCGTTCCCTGCCATGCCGGGCGGGTCGGAAACAAACCATTTCTTGGTTGGCGGCGTGCATGTTGGACATGACTGTCCGGCGATTTCGCTTGGGTTTTTGAACCATTCCGTGAGCGCACTGGTCATTTTCTAAGAGATCCGCAAATCTAGGAGAGGATCATGACAAGTCTGCTACTGGCCTTGATTCTTCAGTTGCAGGGAAGTGCAGTACCACCTCCGACACGGGCAACTCTCCCTCCCTTTCGGCTGAAGGAAGCGGTACGCGATTTCCCGCGATCGCAACTCCAGCTCAAACATTCAGATCCGGTTTCGGTCGACTTGAATCAAAGTGCTCGTGCGTCCTACGAAACTCTCGCGGAGCTGGCTGGAGTGAATATCATCTTTGATCGTGACTTTCAGAACGACTTCTTCCCGCCGTTGCGTGTCGAGAAGGCCGACATTCTTGAAGCGTTCGATCGGCTCTCGGCGGTAACGGGAAACTTCGTCGAAGTCTTCGACAGCAATACCCTTCTGGTAGCTCCAAACAATGCAGCGAAGCGCCTGACGTATGGGACGTATGGGACGCAGGTTGTAAAGACGTGCTGTCTTGAACATGAGATATCTCTTTTCATCGTCGACGGCAAAGGCGATCGCCATGCAGGACACACCGAATCAGATCGCTCTTGCTGAAAAAATCATCGCGGATTTGGGCAGGGCCACAACGACAGAGGCTCCTACGAGCGCTGGTACGGCGCTTGATGTTGGCAGTGAACTGCCTGCTCTTTTGAGGAGCCGGGCGGTTCGTAACCTGTCGGCGAATCACTCCCATCTCGATGCCAGGTTTATGGAAACGGTTTCCATAGATCTCAACGAAAGTGTCCAGCGCGCCTTTCAAGAACTCACCGGAAAGGTCGGACTCCAAGTGACGTTTGACAAGAGGTTTGAGGATGCGCCGGCGGGGCGGCTCACGCTGAAGGACGTCCGGATTGTGGACGCACTCGATTTCCTGTCGCTGCAGACCCGGACGTTCTGGAACATCAAGGAAAGTAGTGGCACAATCCTCGTTGCGCCCGATTTCCAGGCTGTCCGGCAAGAGCTTGAACCTCGCACGGAGAAAGTGATTCCTTTGAGGAATATCCGAACACCGGTAGGAATCGTCGAAATCGTTACCGCCCTCCGGACCTTGCTCAACATTCGGTATGTTGAAGGGAACGTCAATGGGATAGTCCTTAAAGACACATCTGACACCATTGCACTCGTCGAGAAGCTGGTCGCGGACCTGGACAGACTTCCGCGCTACTGACAGGGGTAGTTCGAGCAGCGACGGTGACAATTCGGGATCATCACATCGTCTTTCAGTCATTGCCCCCGGGCTTTCTGAAGAATCATGAGCAATAACGGAAGACTGCCAGGACCCTTCAGCGGGCGGGTAAGCTGGCTTAGCACACTAAAATCGGTTCCAGCAGCTCTGGGCACAATGACGGGATGGCGGTAATACGGCCAAGTGACGGGTGCAGCAACAGGACCCGAGTACCAGGGCGAGGAGCTCATCGGGCAGACAGACTGCAGGGATAGGCTGCGAGCGTTCGCGGCCTATCTCAAAGACAGCGAATGATACTGCTCCGGTTATTATACCGTCCAACAATGACTTCATGCCTTGCAGGTTCAAACGAGACTTTGAAATATCTTGCGATCTCTGCAGCTTTATGCCGAATATACTGACCAGCCGAATAATAAGTTAAACCGCTCTGAAGACTCATAGCCATCGGAAGGAGGTCCAAATGCTTCAGTGTTGTGTCATACTCCTAATGTTCCTAGGCGCAGCCACGGGGAGCCCATCGTCTCTCGAAGCTCCAGCTCAGGCGCAATCGCCGGCACCAGATTTCTCCAATTATCCGCAGACCGAGTCGTTTAGGTTTTATTTGCGCAGCCAGACCAATGCGGCAGAGCATCTCCAGCGGGCGAATCTGTTGGCAATTTCAGCGTTCCCCATGGGAGACCGTTTCGCCCTTCAGTATGTCGTGACGGAGGCGGGCCGAGAGAGTGACCATCGTCAAGTCTACAACTGGGCTATCCAGGCTTCACACTGGAGACAGCTATCGGAGGCAGACCTCAACAACCTGCGCTCCGCCATACGTGAGCTTCCGGTCGAGAGCTGGTCACCACCCGTTGAACGGTTGGTAATTGTCAGTTTCCGCGAAGGCACGAATTGGGTGACGCGAAGTTACGATAGTGCTGCACTTCCAAAGTCGATGCGCACGATCCATTTCCTGAAAGCCTTGTGGCCGCACTGGGTTCGCGCTTGAAGGACTAACCGTATGCGAAAAGGGTTTACGAGAAAACCGCAAGGAGACGAGCCCGCCGCGCGAGTCAAGAACTACATCACGCCGAGCGGCCTGCAGCGCCTCAAAGACGAGCACCGGTTTCTGCTCACCAGGGAACGACCGGCAGTGACCAAGGTGGTGGCGTGGGCCGCGAGCAACGGCGATCGCAGTGAAAACGCCGACTATCAGTACGGCAAACGGCGGCTGCGCCAGATCGATGGGCGGATTCGCTTTCTCACGAAGCGAATCGATGCCGCGGAAGTGGTGGACCCGGAAAGCCCGAGAGCGGGGCAGGCGGCGACGAGGGCATTCTTCGGAGCGACCGTGCGCTATGCCAATGCCGCAGGAACGGAGCGAGTGGTGAGCATCGTCGGCACCGACGAGGTCGATCTCGACCGCGACCACATCAGTTGGGTGTCGCCCCTGGCGCGCGCGTTGATGAAGTCCGAAGCGGGCGACCGAGTGGTTCTGCAAGCGCCGGGCGGTACAGAATACCTGATCGTCCTGGAAGTGTGTTACGAGCGCATCCCCGTGAAACCGTTCCGTGAACCACCTGGAGCCGAGGCCTCGGCAAAGGAGCTCCCCGCCGACGCCGATCGACCTAACGAAGGTTAGCGATGCGGCACCTGAGAATTCCAGGCCCGCGGCGGAAGGGTGTACGAACCGCGATTCCTAAAGCCTTGGCGACTGATCGTTACTAATCGGCTCCCTGGAGTCTCAGCCATTTTCCCTCGTACCAGTAATATGTGACTGAGGCTTTTTCCAGAAAAGCGTCATCGATGCCCTGATGGTCAATGGGCGGGGGTTCCGGCCCACCATACGCGCGGTAATGAGTCATGATGAACTTCCGGTCGACCGCCGTGATCTCACGGGAGTACTCGATTTTGTCATTACCGACATCTTGCAAGTAACCTTTGTCCTCGCTTCTTGCCAACTCTTCCGGATGAGCGTCGAGATCATCTCGGAACACGAGAATCGAGCTGAATCCGCCTGACCCGCACAGTACAGCCCAACCCACTTGCCCCGGGGCGAAAAAATCGCCTCGAATCACATTCCGTGGCGGACCGCTCGCGCTGGGTTGCGGTATCGTGCATCCCAGGCTGCGCAGCGTGGAAATAATGGCGTCGGGCAATTGAGGAAACGCATCCGGTGGAACTGAGAGAATCGCTTTGGCAGCGGCATCGAAGCGCGCCCGGAAATCTTGCGGGGAACGGGCACCCGGCGCCAATATTCCCACCATTTTCAGATCCAATTTGGGAAAGACCCAAACATCGTCGATATCCGGGTCAAGCGCCTTGGCCTTGAGAAAATACCGTCGGGCAAGCTCGCCCAAGGCAACATTCTCTTTTCCCATCATCAACGAACGATTGTATTGGTTCTGCAGCAATCGGACAGCGGGTTCCAGCAATAGCGCGTTGCTCGTGGTATCTAATACTTCGGCAGCATGCCGGGCAAGATCGGGATCAGCAGTGCCACGCTCGGCATACATCGAGTATCCGTTCCTCAGGATCGCGCTTGCATAAAGCCCGCCCAGGTCCCGAGTGTAATTTTCGTTGCCGGGCGCGAGCACCACAGCGCTTTCCAGAAAGGCCCTGTGCAACCTGTCATCTGGCGTGCGATAGAAATTTGCCGCGTTCCACATCACGCGGGCATCGGACGGCCGCGCCTTCGCGGCAGAATCCCACAGTCGCATGGCGCGCTCCAATTGTTCTGGCGTTAACTCTCCGGGTTGAAATATAGAGTACGGCGATCCGAGTATCTCGGAATCGGGACGGTTCTCAACTAACCACAACACCAGATCCGTCCGGCTCCTCCGGCTTTCCTCCAGACCGGCGCGATCCGCGCGCATAGCGTAAGCGATCAGTTTGAGACGGGCGGCGAAGTCATCGGGACTTTCCGTCAGGCGTTGCTCAAGTTTCTGCACATCCTCAGTCTCAAGGGCCAAAACATCGCTAAGCGCTTCGGCATAAGCCTGACTGAACAGCGGCGGTGGAATGCGATGCTTCGTCGCGGCCGGTGACTGTTTTGCAGATGCAGACTGGCTCAGCGGCTGTTGTTGCTGCGGTCCTGAACAGCCGCCGACCACGACAGTCACGACCAAAACCAACCCGGATTTGATTCGGAGCCTTCGCCAGAGCTTCGACACAGTTCCTATTTTATGTCGAAAAGCAGGATGCGGTGAAACCCTGTAGGATTAGTCGCGCGTAACGCCGCAGTATTTACGCATTTCCAACTCCTGGTTAGTCGCGTTCTCGTACATGTGAATTCTCCTCCGGCCTCTGGTTCACATTTACGGTTTTGCGGTTTAACGGCCAACTGACTCCCGCTTGAAATGGTAACTGTGGGACCCTCGTAACGATTCGCGGTCTCTTGAGTCTCTTTCCAAACGTGGCCCGTCAGACCTTATCGAGTTGGGCCGCGATGAACGCTGCTGGGTCAGCGCAGAATGCGCGCATGAGGCGGAAGTGTTCGGTCTCATATAGCGTTGTCTCGGTAAGGCCGCTTTTTGAAAGCTGCAACAGATGGGCATCGGGGCACGCCATCAGGACCGGAGAGTGAGTCGCCATGATGACCTGACAGACCTTTGATTCGCTGATCCGGCGCAAGATCTTCAAGAGTTCGATCTGTCGTGAGGGCGACAAAGCTGACTCTGGCTCATCAAAGATGTAAAGCCCTTGCTTACTGCATCGTTCCGCGAACAACCGTAAGAAGCCTTCGCCGTGCGAGTGCGACAAGAAATCCGGCGGAGCACTATTGGTTTCGATCGCTGCTTCGTCGAGATAACGGGCAACGGGGAAAAAGCTTTCAGCCCGGAAGAACCAACCATTGCTGAGTTTGGGGAGCCAGCTTGCGCGTAGGGCTTCTGCCAGGCCCCCGCCACTGCCTTCGATCGCACGCGAATGATCCACCGGCCGGTAGCCCTTTGCGCCACCCGCTTCGTCGAACCCGGCGAGCACAGCGATGCCTTCCAACAGCGTCGATTTGCCGGTACCGTTTTCACCTACGATGATAGTAATGGCCTTTTTGAAATCAAAGCTGAAGCCGTTTTTGAATAAGGGCAGGCAAAACGGATAGGCCTCTGGCTCGCTCACCAAACGTTGGTCAAGCGCAACCCGCTTGAGATACGGAGCCGGAAGATTGATGATCCGTTGCTTTCGGCCCATGATCGTTCTTATATCTGATTTCTGGCGGCCGCAATTGAGCAATTTGATCAAAAATCCTTTCAGCAAGATCGTGCGACTCGCAACCGGACGCCACATTTAGGTCGCTGACGTGAAGTCGACTACACGGAAAAGTGACGATGCGGTCGTATGCGCTTGGAGGGTTTCGGCAAGGGATGGAGCTTTGGCGTAAATGAAAAAGACCGCGGGGGCGCGGTCTTTTTTATTCGGGGTATTGGGTGTGCTCATTTTGAGCCGCGCATCCTTTTCAGTAGCTCTTCCGATTCGCTTAGGTCTTTCTTAACCGCCTTGTAATCATCGCCGTCTTCTAAATCCCGCAAGAACTGCGCCAAGTAACTTACATGAGAGTCCAGCGCACGGCAGATTATCTCTTGGTCTTTGGATGTAATTTCCATATAGATTTTAGCGATAGTTGTGCCTTCATCGTATCCGGGTGGAGGATTTCGGCAAGGGATGGCGGGCCGCTGTTTACGACGGTGGGGAACTGAAAAGACCGCGGCAAGGTGCGGCTCGACTTGTTCTATTGCCATGGTAACCGCACCGAAGTCCCTGTGTATTCCCAGAGGGAGAGGCGGTTGTTTTTGCGGGCACGTCTACGGTTTCGCGGTTTTTCGTCAACTTGGCGTGCGCCTCGCCGGGACGACCGTGATAGGGCGGCTGCAAATGGCGTTAGTGAACGCTATAAGAAAGGACGCCCGTTGTGGTGGAACCGAAGTGAACGCGAGGTAGGTTCCTCTGGGGGCTTTGCCCCCAGACCCCCAAGGTTTACCGCGTTAGTGCCGGTCCGGAAGTTAGGGAAGGGGAAAACGGGGTCCTTTGCAGACCCCGCTTCCGTCCCGGCCCCTGGGACGGCGCTCGAGTTGCTCCTCAGCAGAGCCCTATCCTCCGCCCAGGCCGAAGGGATTGTAGCGAAGGAAGAGGAAAGAAAACAGCGGAGCAAATGCGTCAGACGCCCCGCTTCTGGGCGATCGTCCGCGCAAGAATACGGGCAACCGTTCAACGGAGCAACGTTGGACCCAGAAGGGAGCGCCCAATGAAGTGCGACAAGTATATAGGTATGGATGTGCACCAGGCAATGACAGTGGTGGTGGTCCTGGATGCAGATGGCAAAGTGATTCTGGAAACGATGGTGCCGACCGAAGCGGCGGCGATTATCCGGTTGATGCAGAGTTTGAGTGGACCGCTACGGGTGACATTTGAAGAAACCACTCAAGCAGCCTGGCTCTATGAAGTCATCCGAGCTCATGTGACCGAAGTGATTGTTTGCGATCCGCGACGCAACAAGCTGCTGGAAGACGGTTCAAAAGCAGACAAGATCGATGCGCGAAAGCTTGCGGATCTTCTTCGGGCTGGGTTATTGCGATCGGTCTATCACGGACATGAGGCGACCCGGAACTTAAAGGAGTTGGTGCGTGCCTATGAGACGTTGTCGATCGATACCCAGCGCACGATGGCCAGGATCAAAGCGATTTACCGGGCGCGTGGCGTCCGAACAGCGGGCCGCGGAGTCTACCAACCCAAACAGCGGGAGCGATGGTTGGAGTTGCTGCCAGAAGCCGGAATACGCCAGCGGGCCGCGTGGCTGTATGAACAACTGGAGCAACTCAGGCCGCTGCGGCGGAAGGCGAAGGAGGCGATGCTAGCCGAAAGCCGAAGACACAGAGCCGTGAGTCTGTTGAGAACGATTCCGCAAATGGGACCCATACGCTCGGCTTTCATTGTTGCGACCGTGGACACGCCGCATCGCTTTCGGACCAAGCGTCAATTCTGGAGCTATGTCGGCTTGGCGGTCGTCACTCACATGAGCTCGGAATATGAAATGACGGCCGGCCGTGTGGTGCGACGGCGAAAGCCCGTTGCCACGCGAGGCTTGAACCACAATTGCAACCGGCGTTTGAAAGAGGGGTTCATTTCAGCGGCAACGGGTGGAAGTCTGCACGAGCCGTATAAACCATTCCTAGAGAGATTGAAACAAAACGGCATGCGCGCGGAGATGGCTCGACTGACACTCGCGCGGAAGATCGCCGCCGTCGCGTTGATCGTTTGGAAGAAAGGAGTCGCGTTTGATCCGAAGAAACTGAATTGCACGACATAGCCGTTCCGAGAGGGTTAGCCGGCAGCAGTATGAATTCGACAGCTCATTGTCGGTGTGCTCGGAACGGTGTAGGGTCGAGGGTGAGGATCACGCCCAGCGATGGACTACGGCCAACGTGCCGAACTATATCCCCCCTCGCACGACCTGGAAAAGCGATAGCCCTCGAGGCTCAGATAGAACTATGGTCGGCAACTAGCCGCCGTCTTGCTTTTCAGTTTCTGAAGACAACACCGCGCTGTCATGAAACGTCGAAAACTACCGAAGCCGGATCAGCAGATCGTCTCGACGGAGCAGGGGCTGGCTGCCACGATAGATTTTCCGTCCCGGTGGCCGGTCGGCGGCGAGATCTTTCTCTTGACAGCCCCTTTCATAGAACGCTGGGCGACTTTGCGGGACCGATCCCGGCGATACCGTGCTCTGTGTATCTCGCGTGCCGATGCTGACAGGGCGTCGAGGGCCTTCCGGCTCAAATTGCGCTTGCCCGCCGGGTTCTGGCATGCTGAAACTTCCGCGCGGCATGGCGCCTAACGCCACGTGCGGCAAGTACTGGCATCAGCAGTGAAGCGAGGGAAGGAAAGATATGACGCTTAAACGGATGGACAACGTCCTCATCGTTGTCGACGATCTCGAAGTCGTCAAGGCGTTCTTCCTCGAACTGGGCCTCAAGCTCGAGGGCGAGTCGACAGTCGAAGGGCCTTTGGTCGGGAGCCTGATCGGGCTCAAGGATGTCCGGGCCACCCTCGCGATGATGCGGACTCCCGACGGGCAGGGCATTGAGCTGGACAAGTTCCACACGCCCAACGCGATCAGGTTTGGGCCCGTGGACGCGCCGGTCAACACGCTGGGCATCCGTCGCGTCATGTTCGCCGTCGATGACATCGACGCTGTCGTTGCGCGCATGCGCGCCCACGGGGCCGAGCTCATTGGCGAAATGCAGTACGAGGACACGTACCGGCTAGCCTACATCCGCGGGCCTGAGGGCATCATTGTCGCGCTTGCCGAGCAGCTCGGCTAAGGCGTGCCTGGTAGCAAGCGAGACTCGGGTTGGCAACCATGGGCGTATAACAAGTCGTTCGAGCCGCCGTTAGCAACGATCAACGGCGTAGCGTTTACGAATCTACATTGACGGGTTGTCGGCTACCCGTACTTTGAAAATTCATTTCGTTTTGATTGATGCCACATTACGGTTTCGCGGTAATACGCCATGTGAACGTTGTCTGCAAAGAAGCCGCGAGAGTGCTAAACACTGGGCGTATAGTTACTAATCCGGCGCCCCATCAACACGTGCTTTGTAGGCACTTCGACACTTCTCGGATAGCCGAACTTGCCGTTAGTGTCTCGGCGCCAGGGGCTCATACACGAGGGTTATATTTCCCCAGTTGTCGCATCACCGTCGCGAGATCGAAGTAGACTTTCTCGCAGACGAGCCGGTCCTGTTCGAATTCCAAAACACAAGCTACCTCATGCTTATCCGGTTATTTCAGCACGCCGCGATACCTCTACGAAAACGAAATCATCCCCTTGCCGACTGCTGGAGGACCGCTTTCAGTTGAAGCTGCGCCACGAAAGCCGGGACCTTCTGGCCTATGAATAGTTGTGGGGAAAGGCGGACCGAAGATCCGGCTGTCGGAAGACCAGACGCCCCTCGACATGGGCGGGCCGAGTACACTACTGCCACGTTTGGGGAGCGCGCCACCGGAGTTGACCCGAGGCTCTTCACGGATACAACGCAGTCCAGGTGGCATGCAGTTTGAAGCGAAAGCCATACCACTGGACCTAATTCCGGGTTCTAATCATCCACTTTGACTTGGCCTCGGATCTCGCCGCCCAGATGATTTACGGTGTGAACGTTGACGTATGCATTGCCGCTTTTTAGAATGCGGAGCAAATCCGAAAAGTCTCCTCCCGTGATGCCCTGCTCGGGAACCGCTAGAACGTCTGCCGCTGTGATCGTACCGGTTACGGTTCCGCCAGCGGCCGGGCAGGGGGGTTTGCTGCCTCCGCCGCAAAGAAACACAAAGAACATCCCGGCCACTCCTGGCTCGGCGAAATGAATATGAGACACAGTTACGCTACTGGACAAACCGGAGAACCTTTCGGTATACGAAATCGATGTCCCTCCCCGGTCGAGACTCGCAATAAAAGTACCCGTTCCATTCGAAAGGATGGACGGAGTCTCTCGAAACCCGATTAACTTCGCCTTGAATTTGTTGCCGTCATCCTCCGCGAGCAAGCTGGAGACGCCGACCATGAGCATACAAAAAGCAAGACAACGCAGCTTCATCTGATTCCTCCTAACGATATTCAGACCTATATGGAATATTTTGTGGAACGAGTCTATCATGCTGTATGCATGCCCCAGGGCAGTTTTTCCCAGATCCCGAGCGAGTCTCCTTTCATTCTTCCAGCGGCAATTTTTTCAGCACCGCGATGATGGCCGAACCTCTGGCCGATATGGTGTATTAGCCTCGGGCGCCATTCTACTCTGGCTACTCGACCAAGCTGGGGAAAGTCGTTGATTCATTCCACTGCGAACGCAACATCTCGATCATTTCCGGAAACCAAATCCGATTACCATCTCCCGACGGCAACGTCCCAATCCTCCCTCGTACGAAGATCACTTATCAATGTACATCATAAAACTGTCTCGTCCGGTTTCAGATCAAGAACGGTAAGTTGTGCAACGTTTACCGATTGAGTTGGGCTAAGTTCTTAGTGGATGTATAACGCTACGCTTCTGCAGCCCGCTTGGTTTTGCCTCATCGCAAATCCCGGGTTGTGATCAAAATCCCAGAATTTTGATCACAATTTGCTGGATTGTGATCAAAACCCAGGAATTGAGATCACAATTTTCCGGACTGTCATCAGAATCTCAAAATTGTGATCACACAATTTGCAGATTGTGATCAAACTCCCACGTTGTCATCGCAATTTGCAGATTGCGATCACAACCCCAGAATTACGGTCACAATTTCCAGGTTGTGATCAAAATCTCAGGATTTGCGATCCCAATTCCCCGATTGGGAACAAAATCCAGGAACCCTTGGAACGGAGCCGCCATACTTGCGGTACCTCGCTTGAATCTTCTAGCGCGGCCCGAGGCCGCAACCAAACGTGAAGGATTCGGGTGGCCGCGCGCGATCAGCGCTCGGCTTTCAGCGGTCAGTCTGCGGTGTTATATCTATGCTCTCACGACGGACGTTCCGGCCTCAGCTCTTCGCCTGCATTCGAATTTAACGGTGATCGCGGACGAAGAAGCCGCCCCAATCTTGCGGCGCTCTGGAAATTGAAGAAACGCGCCACATCGCAAATGTTGATCTCCTCCTCCGGCTCAGATATAACTTGAACACGTTCCATTTCAAGTGCCGGATCATATCCGACTAGACCAACACCCCAACGCGCAGGAGTAGCGAATTCGAGCAGCGATAGTTCGCAAGAAGGAAGCACCCATGTTCAAGAGAACAGCAGTTCGTTGGGCGTGCCACCCTTGTTCCCTCCAGCAGGTAGAGCACCGTCGAAATGCGCGACAGAGTCCTACCGTATGTTCCATCACGACCCATCGGCTCGGTGCCCACAATTTGATTTTGGCGATGATCGCCCTGGCCGTGTTTGCGCGATCAGGTCAAACCCAGACAGTTGGCGTGACGCGCTGCAGCGCGGGCGTGCACGAGGCAACCGGCACGGTATTCTTCCCGCAGGACCATATCTTCTGCCCGCTGCTGGCCGATCCGAAGGAGCCGCGTACTTTCTTGAGTTATCAGCGTGGCGAGTTCGGCACGGTCGCCGACCCATCGGGTAAGGACACAAACATTGGTTCCATCGGGGTGGGGGATACCGTCGGTCTGGTTCGATGGGGTGGGACGAGGCCAGGTGAAGGCGTGCAACTGGATGCTTTTGGCAGCATCTTTGCCCAGTTCGATCTGGGTGCGCCGTCCACTGATCTCATCAACGCCGACTACCTCGTCGGGTTTCCGCTGACGATCCGCCGAAGGGGTTTTAGCGCGCGCATCAGGGTCTATCATCAGAGCTCTCACCTAGGTGACGAGTTCCTGCTACGCGGTCAAAAGATCCGGCGGGAGAACCTCTCCTTCGAATCAGTGGAACTGCTACTGTCGCAGGAGATCGGCCCCCTGCGCGTGTACGCCGGGGGGGAAGACTTATTCCGTCGTGAGCCTGACGCGCTGGCGCCGCAACTGGTCCACGGAGGACTGGAGTTCCGCCAGGGAAGCGCGGGTCCGTGGCGATTCGTTGCGGCCGGCGACGTCAAAGCGACAAGACAGCACGATTGGTCACCGGCGACCAGCGTGAGGACCGGTGTAGAGGTGGCCCGCTCTGGGGGAGGCTATCCTGCGCGTGCCGCGCTCATGCTCGAGCTGTATAAGGGTCCGTCGCCTTACGGGCAGTTCTTCCAGGATGACATCAAATATATCGGCATCGGACTTCATCTCGGGTTCTGAACGGACCAGTTTCTGTCGCTGACTTTTATCGGAGCAGTGAACCAGAATCGACGTGAGGTTTCCCTACCCCTGGCTCGTTTTCCGAATTTTAACAGCTGTATGCCTTTTGCTGTACCTCGCGGCGCTTGACGAGTCCAGGAAACAGGCGTACAGTCGGAGCAATTATTAAAACGACAAACCTTCTCTAAATTTCGCAGGTCGTCAAGAGGTGAGCGGTGACGATTACGACGGACGATACGATTTTGCAGAGTCGAAGGCATTCTTCACGCATTTTTCTAAAAAAGCTGTACCAGCGGACCTTTACATTTCGGAGGATTTTGCGGGTGAGTTGCCCCGCGGGCGTGGCTTTTCAGCCATGTCGAAACGATCCAAACAGCAACTACCAAGGCACACGATTCCTATTCGTGCCTTGAGAAAAACAAGAAGGGTTAGACGATAGCTTCCCGCGAAAATTTGCTGCAGTTCGGCGGGCATCCCTAATCCACGCAGCGAACGGGGCTTCGGCGAAATCAGCCGCAACCCAGATCAAAGAGAGGAGAGTTATGGTCAATGTCAATTGCAGAAAAAGAGGTTTGACTAGGCTGACCACAACGCTAATCGGGATTGTTGGAGTGATCACATTGGCGGGTGGTTTGGTGTTTGGACAAAATTTCTCGGCTACGATCTCAGGCTTCGTGCGCGACAGCACTGGAGCCGTGATCCCGGGAACAACGGTTACCGCTAAGCATACCGAGACCGGGCTGACACGCTCGGTTCAGACCAGCGAGGAGGGCAGCTACGCGATGCCGGCCCTTCCGGTGGGCGACTATGAAGTGACGGCAGAAAAACCGGGCTTCAAGGCACAGGTGCGGCAAGGCATCACTCTGGTTGTGGCGCAGGAATTAGTGGTGAATCTGACGCTGGATGTCGGAAACCTGGCCGAGAAAATAACGGTGACGGAAGAGACACAGATCGTGAATACCACGCTCAGTTCCGTCTCCGGGTTGATCAACCAACAACAGGTCAAGGACCTGCCGTTGAACGGGCGCAGCTACAACGACCTTCTGTTGCTCAACACGAACGTCAACGATAACCGTTCGAATACCGGCGCTCGCGCGGTCTCGTACTCTATAGGGGGCAAGCGGCTGGAAGCCAATCGCTGGACGATCAACGGGATGGACTACATCGGCACCAACTCGCAGGGCACTGCGAATGCGCCGGTTGGGATTAGCGACCAGTTGCTTGGCGTGGAGGCGGTGCGCGAATACAACGTCCTCAGCCACACCTATGGCGCCGAATATG
>Ga0209470_1002273_pt1 | contig 13729 bp, 15 predicted proteins | sample GraSoiAngelo_125_FD_185882 | JGI IMG/M metagenome (GOLD analysis project Ga0209470, IMG submission 185882) | Grasslands soil microbial communities from the Angelo Coastal Reserve, California, USA - 14_0927_05_40cm (SPAdes) (version 2) | ecosystem: Environmental > Terrestrial > Soil > Grasslands ... | reverse complement strand
GGAGCTGGAGCATCCAGATGATCAGCATCGCAACGGGCACGCCCGCGTAGATCGCGAGCCAGAACCACGCGGCGCCCTGTGCACTTTGAATCGCGCTCGAGAAGTGAAACTTGTCGAAATGCAGTAGCGTGGCGACGAGGGTGAGCGTCGTGAATAGCCAAATGGCCGGCACGGCGACGCGGGCACTCGCCCAGGTCGATTGGCGAGCCGCGATGACCTCGACGGGGACGGCGGCCCAATATGACGCCCCGAGGAATGCCGCAGTCAAGGGAGGGGAGATGGTCCAAGCGAAATAGGTGGCGGTCTGCTCGGTGAACACCGTGAGTTGGAGGCCCGCGAGGAACACGAGGGTGCTGGCGGCGTAAAGGAGCCACCGCATGGGAATGATCAACGGCCGAACGCCTGGAGGTGCTTCCGACGTCGACATACGCGGCCCGCACGCGGGGAACGGTCCGGGCCATAAGAAGCATGCGGGAGGCCATCTCGCGCGCGGGCTCCTCGATTCACAAGTGGATGCCGCGTTCCTCGATGGATTCCCAAACCTGAGTTCTGTCCTGGGAATCCCTTCAAAGAGTTTAAGTATATCGCGATATATCGCAATGGATCATGCAATCCTCCCGCACAGAATCAGTCGCCCGCGAAATCCCGGTTCACCTGGAGGGGCTGGGCAAGGAGTACGGTCACTTCACGGCCTTGAAGTCCCTCGATCTCACCGTCCCGCAGGGCACGTCCCTCGGGTTCCTCGGTCCGAACGGCGCGGGAAAGTCCACGACGATCAAGATCATGACAAACCTGATCCGACCGTCTCGGGGCCGCGCCGTCCTCTTCGGCATCGAGGTGCGCCGGGAGCCGACCCGTGCCCTCGCGCGCATCGGTGCGGTGATTGAGACGCCGGAGTTCTACGGATACCTCTCGCCGCTCGAGACTCTCGCCTATGTGGGGCGCCTCCGCGGAATGCCGTCGAACGAGATCGAGCGACGGAGCGAGGCCGTCTTGAAGGAGGTCAAGTTGACCGAGTGGGCGGATCACCGGATCCAGGAGTTCTCCAAGGGGATGAAGCAGCGGCTCGCCATCGCCCAGGCGCTGCTCCACGAACCGGAACTCCTCATCCTCGACGAGCCCACGTCGGGCCTGGATCCGCGGGGCATGGCGGAGGTCCGCAATGTGATCAAATTGCTTACGGGCGAGGGCCGGACGATCTTCATGAGCTCCCACCTCCTCGGCGAGGTCCAGGAGGTGTGCGATGATGTCGCGCTCCTGAACCACGGGGAGCTCTTGGTCCACGGCTCCGTGCGGGACCTCTCGCGCGGCGCGGACACGTCGACGTTCCAGACGACCTTCCTCCGTTCGCCGACGCCGCAAGACCTCGAGGCGCTGGCCTCGGTCCCCGGGGTTGTGGAGGTCAAGGACAGCGGCGACTCGAGCGTGGACCTTCGGATCTCCGGTGGCGAAGAAGGGCAAGCGCGGGTGCTCGAGGCGATGGTTTCCCGCGGCCTAAAGGTCATCACGTTCCGGCCGCTCGGCTCGTCGCTCGAGCAACTCTACCTCGACCGAATCCAGGAGTCGGATCGACTATGACCCCGAGTCCCTTCGCCCAGGTCGTCACTGTCGCGAGCTACGAGATTCGGAAGTACATCCGGGGCCGTCGGCTCCTGGGTATCTTGATCCTCGTCGGGCTGATTGTCGGCTTGTTCCTCGGCCTGCCGCCGGCCCTCGGCGTCCCGTACGCCTCGACTCCGAATGGGTTCGTCTCGACGTTCGCGACGTTCAGCGGCTTGCTCGCGGTCCTCAGTGGCGTGCTGTTCGCGGCGGACGCGCTCGTCTCGGAGCACGAGAAGCGGACGGGCTATTTCCTGTTCCCGAACCCCGTCCGCCGCGAGTTGCTCGTCCTCGGGAAGATTGCAGCGAGCCTGATCGTGTCCGCTGCCGTCCTCTCTCTCTACTACGGCGCCGCCGCAGTCGGGGCGCTCATCGTCACGCACTCGCTGACGTGGGACGTTGGGCTCTCCTACGTCTACGCGCTCGCGTACATGACCGCGGTCGTCGGAATCGCCTACCTCCTCTCTGCCTTGTTGAAGAGCACGGTCGCCGCGACGGTCCTGACGTTCTTCCTTTTCACGCTCATCTTCGCGATCATCAGCGGGATCCTCTCGCTGGCCAAGGTCGATCCTTGGTTCGTCGCGTCGTCGGCCTCCGGGATTATCACCAACGTACTTGGTAGCGCGACCGTTCGACCGGGCCCCGGCGGCGGAGGCGAAGGATTCGTTCCGGACCCAGCGACCTCCCTCCTCGTCTTCGCCGCGTACGCGATCGTCGGCGGGCTGCTCGCGACCCTCTGGTTCCGGCGAAAGGAGTTATCGTCATGAGCACCCCGGAAAAGTTCGGCGGTTTCTTCCACTTCTTCGGCAAGGGCGACTTCAAAGGACTCGTCCTGCACCTGCTCGAGGAACACCCGATGCACGGGTATGAGATCATCAAAGCGATCGAGGAACGGTACCATGGGTTCTACAAGCCGAGCGCCGGCGCGATCTATCCGGCGTTGAGGGCCCTCTTGCGGAAAGGATACCTCTCCGTGAGCGGCGAGGAACGGCGCAAGACGTACCGGATCACCCGCGAAGGCAAGGCGTACCTCCGGAGCCGCCGCAAGGAGATCGAGGAGCGCTTCCGCGCCTTCGAATCCGCGGTGGGCCCGGAGCGAGCCGCGCTGTTCCGAGAATTCCGGGCGACGGGGAAGCTCCTCCGCACGAACATGAGCGAGGTCACTCCGAAGCAGGCGAACGAACTCCGCCAGGTTGTGATCGAGATGCGAGAGAAAGTGATGCGGATCCTTTCCAAGTGATCGAGGTGCTGCATGACGAGTGATGCCATCGTCACGGAAAATCTCACGAAAGTCTACGGGAAGCTGACGGCCGTCGACCACGTCAACGTGAAGGTCGCCTCGGGGACCGTCTTCGGTCTCCTCGGTCCGAACGGCGCGGGCAAGACGACGATGATCAAGCTGCTCACGGGCCTGACCGACATGACGGAAGGCGAGGCGTGGGTCGCGGGATTCGACGTCCGTCGGGATCCGATGCACGTGAAGCAGCGGATCGGTTGGGTCGCCTCCGAGGTCATCCTCGACGACGACTTCACGGCGTGGGAGAACCTCTGGCTCCAGGCGAAGCTGCAGAGCCTCCCGGAGTGGAAAGAGCGCGCGGGGGACCTCCTGACGTACTTTGGACTCAACGACCGGCGCAAGGATCGGGTGAAGACGTTTTCCACGGGCATGCGCAAGAAGCTCGAAATCGCGTTGGCGTTGTTGCATCAACCGGAGGTCGTCTTCATGGACGAACCGACGATCGGCCTCGACGCGAACACGCGGCGGATGCTTTGGGACCTCATCACCGGCGTGAACAAGGAATTCGGGATCACCGTCTTGCTGACGAGCCACTACATCGAGGAAGCGGACGCGCTCTGCCAGCAGATCTCGATCATCGATCACGGCAAGATCGTCGCGTCCGGCTCTCCGTCGGCCCTCAAGGCCCGAGTCGAATCGGACTTCGTCGAGCTGGAGACGGGCGAGGCGGTCGACGAAGCGAAGCTCCGTTCGATCCCCGGGGTGACCGAGGTGCGGAGCCAGGGGAAGACCTGGATCCTGCAGGTCTCTGCGGCCGAAGAGGTCCTACCGCACATTTTCTCAACCCTGAAGACGGATGAGATCCGCCGGATCAACGTGGAAAAGCCGAGCCTGGAGACGGTGTTCCTGGACATCACCGGCAAGCGGATCGACCAAGCGGGGGCCGACGTGCCCGACTACCGCAAATTCTACGCCACGATGAGGAGGGCGCGACGATGAGCACGGAAACGAAACACATCCGCGTGTCCGCTCCACAGACCGAGTCCGCGCGCCGAAGTGTGAGCCAACGGAGCCAGTTCTTCGGTTTGTACGCCCGCGAAGTCCTGCGAACGTTCCGCAATCCCTGGGTCCTCGTTATCACGTTCGTCCAGCCGTTCATGTGGCTCGCGTTCTTCGGCAGCAGTTTCAGTGGAGCCTCGCCGGCCCTCGTGCAGCAGATCTTCCACACGAGCAGCTATATCGCGTTCCTGCTCCCCGGGGTCCTCGCCACGTCGATGCTGACCGTCGGGATGTTCGGATCGATGAGTACGATCCAGGACAAACGGTTCGGATTCATGAAGCGAATCTTGCTGACGCCGACCACGAAGGCGACCGTCTACCTGTCGAAGGTCCTCGGATCGACGACCCGCGGGCTCGTGCAGATCCCCGTGATGATCGCCGCGGCCGCCCTCTTCGGCGTGACCTTCGCGGGGAACCCGCTCATGTGGGCGGGCTGGATCCTTGGGATCTTCCTCCTCGGCCTCGGCATGTCGTGCTTCTTCCTCGCCGTGACGGCCTCGAGCACGGACTGGCAGACGCCGGGCGTGATCTCGAACTTCATCACGATGCCGCTCATGTTCGCGAGCGGCGCGCTCCTTCCTCTGGCGAACTTCCCCTCGTGGATGCAAGCGATCGCGAGCGTGAATCCCGTGTCCTTCTCCGCTTTGTTGGGACGCGGGATCGTCGTGTTCAACACGGCGGATTGGTCATACCTCGGATACCTGGCGATCTTCGCGACCGGGATGCTCGTTGCGGGAACCGCGATTGCGAGCCGCTATCTGAAGGCCGAGTGACGAGCCCGCGCCTCACGCGTTTCGAAACGTATGGTATGCCGAGTCGATCTGGCGTGTCTTGCGGCCACGCTGCCCCGGAATCCTGGGATGCGGCTGCAGACTCGTGTAAAACTCCCCGAATCGAAAGTCCCGCCTAACATGGCCCCAAATCCTCGTTCGGGATTTGACAGGACTCATGTCCGGGTTCAACGCAGGTATATCGGATCAGCGGAAATCGAACCTCAAGATTGCAGTAATCGGGTCGACGGGTCGTACCGGCCGACTCGTGCTGGCCGAGGGTGTGCGTCGCGGGCATTCGATGACGGCGTTCACACGCCGCCCTGATGCACTCGCAGGCGTGCGCGGAATCGACGCCGTGGTCCGCGGAGACGGCCGGAATCTCGAAGACGTGCGACGCGCCGTCGCCGGGCGGGACGCGGTCATCTCAATCGTCGGCGCGGAAGGCCGCGGTCCGACCACCGTCATGAGCGACGTCGCGCGCGCCGAACTGGAAGCAATGGGCGAGGCCGGAGTCCGGCGCCTGGTTATGGTGAGCGCGTCCGCCCTGGAAGGGCGACGGCCCTGGATCGCAATCAACCTCGTCCGCTGGATCTTGCGGAAACCTTACGCCGACTTCGCCCGGATGGAGCACTTGATCAAGTCCAGTGCGGTCGATTGGACGATCGTTCGACCCCCGTATCTCTCGAACGGACCGATGACGGGTCGGGTTCGAACCCAAACCGGGAGGAAGGACCTCCCTCACGGTCCGTACCACATCTCGCGCGCCGACCTCGCGGCGACCCTCGTCGACCTGGCGGAGGACTCGCACCACATCCGGGAGGTGGTCTTGGTCAGCGAGCGGAAAGCGGAACGCGAGCGCTGGAAGAAGCGAGGACAGGAAACCTGAATATACCTCCCTCCTGATACGGGTGAGATCCCGAATAGGGAGACGCCGACTTTTCGCGACGCTGCGGGATCACGTGGAGGAACATCAATGCCAAACATCACGAAGTCGGTAGAGGTGGGCGCGCCGGTGGAGAAAGTATTCGAGATGTTAGACAACCCGGAGAATTTTCCGGTCTACGTCCCGAACGTCACGAAGGTCAGCAACATCCGCCGGAGCGAGAAGCGATTGGGCGACTCGTTCGACGTCGTCTACTCGATGATGGGGATGGAGTTCCCCGAGACCTTCACGTACAGTGAGTACGCGAAACCCAAGCGGCTGGCCGCGCGGTACGAAGGGAGGATGTCGGGCTCGATGGGCATTACGCTGGAGCCGAAAGGCGACAAGACGCTCGCGACCTTGGACGTCAACTACGAAGTCCGACCGGGGCCATTCGGGAAGATCGCGAACAAGCTGCTGTTCGAGCGGATGAACGAGAAATCCGCCGATCGGATGTTGGAAAACATCAAGATGGTCATCGAAGCCACGAAGTAACCGGGAAAAAGCGCGCGCCGCTCTCCGGTGGACGCGTAGAACCGAGGGGTAAACGCATCGGAGCCGCAGCTCGTCGATCGATCAAGGAGGTTCATCACATCGAGTTCGCGCCGAGGGGGGCGCGTTAGAAGTTCCCGAATCCTGCATTGCTGCGGGAGGAGGTGACATCATGACGAAGCAGAAGACGCTGGAAGACATCAAGGGGACGTTCGGATTCGTCCCGGGCTTCTTCGAGGACTTCAAATGGGACGAGCTCGCCTTGAGCGGAGGCTGGGAGCTGTTCAAGAAGTTCGAGCTCAGCGAGACGAACATCCCGCTGAAGTACAAACACCTGATCGCGTTGGCGGCAGCCGGGGCGGTCAAGTGCCCGTACTGCACGAAATTCCACACGGCCGCGGCGGAACTGTTCGGCGCGACGGAGACGGAACTCCAGGAGACGGCGTACACGACGTCGCTCGTAGGATACTTCAGCAACTACCTCCACGGTCGGCGGTATCCGCTCGAGAAGTTCGACGAGGAACTGAATCACATCGTCAAGAACTTCCAGGCGGCGGCCGCGGCGGAAAAGGCGTGAGGCTGGGCGAGCCAACTCGTCTCCCCCTTTGACGGAGATGAAATGCGAGTCAGGGCATCTCAGGGAATTTCATCCACGTGGACTTGCAAACCAGGGAACGATGGCCGAAAAAATCGAAGAGCCCACCCGGCGAGAATCCTACGAAATGCGATCCTGACCCGGGCCCGGCCGTGCGCTGATTTTCCTTCGAACTCGCATTTCTTCGGTGAGAATCCACGTCTTGCCGTTGTCGTGGGTCTCCTCGGCATGCCACCGGAACGAGTTCTTCGTGATCTCGGAGAAGATCCATTTTTCGGGATACCCGTCACGCGTCTTGCTCTCCAGGACGATTTCATCCCCGATCTTTCGGCCGATGAACGTCTGGACGAGTTCCTGGACGGGGGAGATCCAGGTGGATTGCCAAGCGTCCAGCTTCGGATCGTAGAACCGAACCGTGGTCCCGACCGGAACGGCGCGGCCCGTGTCCGGATCCCGGCTCATGAAGACATCTTGCACCGCCCTTCCGTCCAGGATCCATCCAAAATGGATTTCGCCTTGGGACCGGAGCTCGACTCCGTGGGGCCTTGGATAGCGGGCTTCCTCGATGACCCAGTCTCCGACGAACTGACCGAAGAGTGCGAGTTTCTCCTTGTAGTCGGGGAAGGGCTTTTCGGCACCGAGCCCGCCGATCGTCCATGTCGGTTTGGGTTGGCTCAGCCCGGGCTGTTGCTCGGTCATGAGATCAGGGGAGCGCGCGAGGCCCCTTAAGCCCTGAGCCGTCAAGCGACGGGCGAGGAACCGGTCCGGCGATTGTGGTCAGCGATGCGAGTCTCGATACCGTCGACGATCATTCCGACGCGCTCCTTGCGGAGCCCGTCTGGGTCGCGGGCCTTCATGGCCTCGCACCTTCGGCGGAGGCGGCGCACGATAGTCGAAGTCTGGAAGGGTGACGCGAGGGATCGGTTTCCCGAGGGCTCGCTCGATGCCGCGGAGGTCTCCTTCGTCCTCCGCCGTCACAAACGTGATTGCCTCGCCGGTCGCTTCCATCCGCGCCGTCCGCCCGACGCGGTGCACATAGTCGGTCGGGACCGTCGGCACGTCGTAGTTGATCACGTGGGAGATGCCCTCGACGTCAATCCCGCGCGCCGCGACGTCCGTGGCGATCAGGACTTGGTGCCGTCCGCTCCGGAATCCGGCGAGGGCGGTCTCTCGCTGGCTCTGGCTGCGGTCCCCGTGGATCCGCGCGACGTCGAAGCCCGCAGCGCCGACTTGACGGGCCACGCGGTCCGCGCGTCGCTTCGTGCGCACGAAGACGAGGACGGACATCATGTCCTCCCGGCCGAGGAGACGGACGAGGAGAGACGTCTTGAGGTGCTGTGGGACCGGATAGACCTCATGGCGAATCGTCGAAGGGGGCCGGTGCGGCGGGGACACGGAGATGCGGACGGGATTGCGCATGATCGTCCGCGAGAGCGTCTCGATCTCCGGAGCCATCGTCGCGGAGAAGAGGAGGGTCTGTCGCTCCCGTGGGAGGGCGTCGACGATCCTCCGGACATCCGGGAGGAAACCCATGTCGAGCATCCGATCCGCCTCGTCGAGGACAAGGACCTGGAGCCCGCGGAAGTCGACGTTGCGGCGGGACATATGATCGAGGAGACGGCCTGGCGTCGCGACGACGACGTCGACGCCCGAACGCAGGGCGTGTTCCTGCGGGGACATTCCGACGCCGCCATAGACCGCGTGGCCGTGGATTCGGGTGCCCTTCGCAAGCCCGCGGAGGGCGACCTCGATCTGGGCCGCGAGCTCTCGCGTCGGCGACAGGATGAGGGCCCTCGTGCGGCCCGGGGATTGTTTCATGAGTCGCTGAAGGATCGGCAGCAGGAAGGCGGCCGTCTTGCCGGAGCCCGTCTGCGCCGTCCCGATGACGTCGCGACCGGCGAGGATCGGAGGGATTGCCTCCTTCTGGATTGGCGTCGGGGCCTCGTATCCGAGGCCGTATACCGCCCGGACGAGAACCGGGTCAAGGCCGAGCTGGTCAAAGGCGCCCTTCGTGTGCGCGACTTGCATCGCGGGTCCTACGGGTTCATCGGCTTAAGGGTTCCCACAGACGGCCGCGGACGCGGCAAGACTTATCTCACCTCAAGCCCGTTCCCGGGGTCAGCAGTCAGTCGAGGCGTTGGCAGTATGAAGGGAGAGCGTTCTCGTCGGGAGTGGACGGGCCCCGAATATCGCATCCGCGTCTCGTTCGGGGTTCCGCTCGACTTTGCGTTCGCGTGGTGCACGGATTACACGCCCGAAGATGCGAGCTTGGAGGGGGAATCATACCAGCGCAAGATCATCGAGCGTACCCCGGACCGCGTCATCTTCGAGGATCTCGAAGAATCCGACGACGGATGGAATTGGTCGCAGGACGTCGTCACGTTGAGCCCTCCGAACAAATGGCATATGGACGGGATCGGCAACCGCCGCGACGTCACGGCCGATTACGTCTTGTCGCCGCTCCCGGACGGGCGGACCCGGTTCGACCTCCGATGGAGCCGACGGCCCAAAGTCCCGGAGGCGAAGAAGCTCACGAAGGCGGAGCGGGAAGCCTCTACGATGCGCGCGTGGAAGCGGTTCGCCGCCGCGATGGAACAGGACTACCGGCGGTCGCGACGCCGACGGACGAAGTGAACGCGCGGCCGGAGCGCGGCGCGCAGTCACCGAGGCGATGTCGTCGTCGCCCACCCGGTCACGCCGCGGTAATCGTGCCGAAGAGTCCGTCCGACTCGTCGTTCGGGCCGGCCGTGAAGAACAGCGTGTCGACTGGGCCGTTGTTGACCGTCCCGTGCCCGAACTGCAACGCCCAGAGCCCGTCGATGACGAGCTTCCGACCATCGGTCGTCCGGAGCGCGCCGATGAGCTCGAACGTGCCATCGGGCGTCTCCTGGTACGCGTTCACGTGGCCGTCGCCGAAGTTGCCGATGAGCAGGTCGCCGCCGAACCGTCCGAAACTCGCGGGCGCGAGCGCCAGGCCCCACGGCGCATTCAACAGGCCGTGTTGCGCCACGCGGACGAGCAGATTTCCATCCGTGTCGAATGCGTCGACGAAGCCGAGGCCTTGGCCGTCGATCTCGTCTTTCGCCCCCGCGCCCTGCTTCGCGAACGTCACGAAGATTCGCGTGCCGATCGTCTCGATCCCGAACGGCGCGTAGCCTGAGGGGATCTTCGGATCGACGAAGCCGCCTGCAGGCGTCACCGCCATCCATGTCGCGTCAAAGACATCGATGCGGGCATTGTGGAAGTCCGTCGCGTACAGTTGGGGGCCCGTACCCGTGGTCGCGATCGCGAGACCTTTGTAGATCGCCCCGCCCGCGGACGAGTCGACCTTGACCTCCGCGGCCGTGCCGACGGACGGATGCCAGCCCGCGATTGTCCCGCCCTCCGTTGCGAAGATGAAGAGGGCGCCCGCACTGTTGGGACCGACGGGGAAGCTCGCCGGGTCGCCGTTGAACACGATTCCCGTCGGAGCGCCGTCCACGCTGACGTTGAGGTTTCGCTTGACGCCGCTCGCAAAGTAGAGCGTCGAGAAGTCCGCGCCGTTGTCGGAGACCCACCACGGAGTCCCGGGACCGGCAACGAGGCCCCAGGCGTTCACCAGGCGCTCGTCCATCGTGGTCCCGGGGACGCCGTTGTTTGAGACGAGCGCCGTCACGGTGTATGTGCCCGAAACGGCAGCAGCAGACGCCGGGATGGCGAACAATGCAAGCGCAGCGAACGCGAATACGACGACCCCGACCCCTCGAAGACGCACCAAACCGGAAACCTGCCTCATGTCCCCCACCGGACCCATGCGCGGAGGCTTTGACACGATAGATAATCGTATGCCAAAATCCGTGTCCGAATTGATTTGCCCTCAATCTAACGTTGGACCACTTTTTCCCGAGCGCCAATCGGGTCCAACACGACGCCGGCGGCCCAATTGAAAATTGACTCGGAAGCTTTCTTTAACATGACGAGCCTCGGGGCCGTCCATGGCCGTCGACCTTCGAGACACGAACATCGACCCCGCCCGGCCCGAGTACCGCAAGATGCTGGAGAACCTCCAGAGCAACATCCTGAAGCCGCACGGCCGGAAAGAATCGAACCATCTCGTCCTTCGATTCGCCGCCGGCCCGGAGACGATCCGGGGGTGGATTCGGGAGTTCGCCCGACGAGAGGTGACCTCCGCCCAGAAACAGCTCGAGGAGACGGGCACGTACCATGATCACGGAACCCGCGGCGGGCTCGTCGCCAGTCTGGCTCTCTCCGCCGCGGGCTACCGGGCGTTAGGCCTCCTTCCCGAAGACTTCGGAGATCCGGGTCGGGCGTTCCGCGGCGGGATGAAACGGCGCTCCTTCTCGCTCCTGGCAAGAAATCGGGATCCTCCACCGGGAGAATGGGAGGCGGCGTATCAGGGAGACATCCATGCCCTCGTGAGCCTATCCCATGATTCCGCTGAGGACCTCGCGGCGAAGACCCGCGCGGTGTCCGAGAGCCTCCGGCCTATCGCCGAGATCCTGGCGGTCGAACGGGGGACCGTCTTGCGGAACGCGCGGGGCGAGCCGGTCGAGCCCTTCGGGTTTGTCGATTCGCGAAGCCAGCCGCTCTTCCTCCAGGCGGACCTCGAGGCCGAGAAAGCAGCGGGGGTCGACGTATGGGATCCGTCCGCGCCCCTCGGCCTGGTCTTGGTCGACGATCCGTTCACGAGCGAAGAGGATTGTTTCGGGAGCTACCTCGTCTTCCGGAAACTGCAGCAGGACGTCGAGAATTTCAATGCCGGGGTGAAGGACCTCGCGACGCGCCTCGGGGCGGACGAGGCGCTCGCCGGGGCACTCGTCGTCGGACGATTCAAAGATGGGACGCCGGTCACCCTGCGACCGTGGGACGGCCTCGGGGCCGTGAACAACTTCGAATACCTGGCGCACGACCGCGTCGGGAATCGATGTCCGTTTCACGCGCACATCCGGAAGGCGAACCAGCGGGGAGCGAACCCGCTCTTGAATCCGGAGGAAGAGCGGACTCATCGGATCGTGCGCCGTGGCATTCCCTATGGAGTCCGGCCGGCCTCTCCGGGCAGCGCCTCCGCCGATGCATCCGTCGCGGGCGAAGTCGGCCTGCTGTTCCAGGCGTTCCAAGGCGACATCGCGCGGCAGTTCGAGTTCATCCAACGCACGTGGGTCGACAACCCGAACTTCCCGGAGCCCCTTCTCTTCCCGGGCCTGAACACGGGGGACGACGCGCTCATCGGGCAACATCCGCGAGCCGCGCAGAAGTGGCCCCGCACGTGGGGTCGGTCGGGGCGGTTCCTCGATCGATTGCGGTTCAACTTCGGAGACTACGTTCGATTGCGCGGCGGCGAGTACTTCTTCACGCCGAGCCTGAGTTTCCTGAAGAACTTGTGAAGGTCCAGCCCCAAGAGCCAGCTCGGACAGCCTCCCGGTACAAGTGATCGGACCGATCGGATAGATTCTTCACTTACTCAGGAATGAGACCGGTGAATGCCTCGGGGATTTCCTCGTATCCCATCTTGTCAAGGAACTCTCGGCGGTTTGGCAAGACGAAATCCCGGTCGAGGGCCGCAACGGACAATCCGTCGGACGTGACTGCCTCTAAGGCCACACTGACCCCCTTCGGATCCGTGGTCTTCGAACGCCCCACGATGCGGAGCCGCGTCCCCGTGGGTACCCACCGTTTAAGATTCAGCGCGCTCGTCCGAACAGGAACCCCGATTCGGCCCGCGATCCCGAAGACGGTCCAATTCGCCGCTTCCAGCATCGCTGTGTACAAGATGCCCGAATGGAGACGCCCTGGCCACCCTTCCATCGTTACGTCTGCCAGAAGTTCAGTCTCCACGCGATTGCCGACGCGACGAAACACGAGCTGCAATCCGCGCGGATTGCGCGGGCCGCAACCGAAGCAAGGATTCGTCTCGTCGTTCTCCAAGACCACGACCGGTTCCACTTCCGTCATCGACTTGCCCCATCGAACCCAGGTCGAAAATTCGTATAAAGCTTCGGTGGTGGGAAGCGCGTACCTTATGGCCCACGGTCGATTCGGGGCGTCCATGCTCAAGTTCGAGACCGTCGCGGTCGTCGTGCGAGATGAGAAAAAGGCGACGAAGTTCTGGAAGGAGAAGGTCGGCTTCCGCGTCGTGACGTCGTTCCCCCATTGGGTCACCGTCGCGCCACGGGGTGCGAACGTCCGACTCCACCTCTGCCCGGACGCGCGTCCGGAGAAGGGGAACACCGGATTCCTCTTCTCGACGAAGGACGCGAAGCAGGAGGAGGCGAGACTCCGCAAGAACGGCGTCAAGATTTCGCAGTCCGTGAAGAAGGAGGAATGGGGCACGACGCTTCGATTTCTCGATTCCGACGGGAACGAGTTCCAGGTGATCCAAGACGAGTGATCCACCGTCCAACGTCGTGCTCCGGCGATTCATCGCGGGCCGAGGAACAACCTCCTTCAGGATCTCGTCCGCTAAGTCGCGGCGCCGGTCCGTCCACGCCGCCCTGCCCCGCGAGGACGACGCCTCGGCAAGCGCATAGACGTAGGAATTATGTCGCCCTCCGCCATTCCGCTAGCGTGTCTTCCGATTCGGATTCGTGGCTCCTCCGGGGCGCGGTTGCCCACATGTTGTTTGGCGTCTGGCTCGCCCCGTTTGGCCTGGCGTTGGCATTCTTGTTCTCCCTCGCGTTGGTCGTTCCGACCTCTCGCGAGCAGACCCGGTCTGTGGCGTTCGTGACCTTCCTCGTCTTCTTGGCCCTCGCCTGGGCATTGATGGGCCGAGGCCGTGGCGTTCCGGCCGAATACCAGCCGATCGTGCGCGGCGTCCGGCGGATGCTGACGGGCGCGTTGCTCGTGTTGGACGGCACCGCCTTTGGCTTCGTGATCTCAATCGGCGGCGACCAGTTCCTTTGGTTGTCAGTCGAGGCCCAGGTTGCCGCGCTCCTCATCGTCCTCTGCATCCTCGTGGGTTTTTTTGTCACGATGAGCGGCCATGCCATCTTGGTCCCGTCCGTTCTTCCCGAGCCGGAGTCCGAGCCGCACGCTCCCGCTCGCTAGGGCGGCGT
>Ga0209470_1002272_pt1 | contig 13730 bp, 15 predicted proteins | sample GraSoiAngelo_125_FD_185882 | JGI IMG/M metagenome (GOLD analysis project Ga0209470, IMG submission 185882) | Grasslands soil microbial communities from the Angelo Coastal Reserve, California, USA - 14_0927_05_40cm (SPAdes) (version 2) | ecosystem: Environmental > Terrestrial > Soil > Grasslands ... | reverse complement strand
CTCGTGAGTATGGTGGAGCAGCGACGGTAGTGGTAGCTTCGGCAGTCATAGCAGTCTTGTAGCGGCGATCTCTGATCGTCGCAAATGCTCAACCGTCATTGCCGATTGCCAGAGTTGGACAAACGTCCATCGCACGCTGTGCGGCGGCCTTTTCCTCCCCTGTTTCAGGCTGCTTAAAAAAATGAACAGCAGATTCGTCGCGGTTGTAATTCAAAAGATTTGGTGCCTGCTCGAGACAGAGACGGCACAATGCGCAGCTCGTGTCCACGTACCAGGGTCCTGGCGCGTTCTCGGACTGTTTGCTTAGTTTGTCCGCCATAGTTCGGCAAGCGTTTGGATGGACGGTTTCAACTGGAGGAAGAACGAAGGCGCGAGTGGCGTTTGCCATGGCGGATTTTCATCGGCGCATCCGAAGCGATTGCGAAATCCACTTGCCGCTTGAAGGCATCGACGCGGACAACAAAGACGCGAACCTCATCGCCTACGCTGAATCTTTTGCGCGATCGTCTTCCAACGAGCTGTCGCCGAGCGGGTTCGAATAAATAAAAATCGTCCGCCAGTGACGAGACGTGGACGAGACCCGTGATAAGAGCATCGGGTAATTCAACCACGAGTCCGTAATTGCGCACATCGACAATTGCGGCGTGAAAAATCTGTGGGTTGCGTTCGTCGAGCTGCCGTTGAAAAAACTCAAGCTTCTTCATCTGAGCGGCCTCGATCTCGGCGTCGGCGGCGACGCGTTCGGTAATTGAAATGTGCTCGGCGACCGACGCGATTTGGCCCATGTCGGTGCGCGCGCGGTGCTTCCCGTTACGTTGCGCCAACGCGCGATGCACAACCAGATCGGCATAACGGCGAATCGGACTCGTGAAATGCAGGTAATTAAGTTTCGCCAGTCCATAATGCCCGAGCGGCTGCGGAAAGTAGCGCGCGCGTTTCAAGCTTTTGAGCAAGCCGATCTTAAGTGCTTGCTCTTCGGGCTTTCCCCGAATCGCGGCAAGCAGACGCTGGACCTCGCCGCGGTGCGTCAGATCACCGACCTTGTAGTTAAAACTGAGAATAAATTCACGATACTCCGCCAGTTTTTCCGGATCGGGATTTTCGTGGATGCGATATATTGTGGGAACGGCGCGCTTGTTCAGCTCGCGCGCGACGGCCTCGTTCGCGGCCAGCATGCATTCCTCTATCAATTGATGGGATTCGTCATTTTCGACTCGCTCGAGTTTCACCGGATACCCATTTTTGTCGAGCCACACTTTCACTTCCGGAAAATCAAGATCGAGCGACCCATGCTCGAAACGTTTTCGGCGCAATACCGAGGCAAGTTCCCACGCAACGTGCAGCCGTTCGCCCAATTGATCGCAAGGCGCGGATTTCAAAATTGCGTAGGCTTGTTTGTAAGTGAGGCGATGCGCGCTGCGAATTACGCTGCGGGCGAAGCGCGCGTTTCTCGCGACTCCATTCCTGTCGAAATGAATGAAAGCTGAATGCGTGAGCCGATCGACTCCTGGGTTAAGACTGCATACGCCGTTGCTTAAACGCTCTGGCAACATGGGAATCACGCGGTCCGGCAGATAGACGCTGTTTCCGCGCCGGCGCGCTTCGCGATCGAGCGCGCTCTGCGGTTCTACGTAAGCGGCAACATCGGCAATGTGCACGCCGAGACGCCACCCGCCATGGTCGATCGTCTCGACGTGGATTGCGTCGTCGAAATCGCGCGCGTCATCGGGATCAATAGTGACGATAAATTCGTTGCGCAAATCCTCGCGCCCATCGAGTTGGCGTACATCGATTTTTTCGGAAATCCCATCCGCTTCGTCCAAAACGTCGCTCGGAAATTCTGTCGGGAGATGATATTTCCGGATGATCGACAACATGTCGACGCCCGGCGCTGAGGCCGGCCCGAGCACTTCGACGATTTCGCCTTCTGGATTGACGTGGCGCGATTCCCAAGTCTCTAGACGAACCACCACTTTGTCGCCAACTCTCGCCCCTGTTTTCCCCGCGCCATCTCGCTCAGGACGTACATAAACGTCGTGCACAAGGCGCGGATCATCCGGAACAACGTAATAAAATTTGCGCGAATGTTGTAGCGTTCCGACGATCGTATCGTGTGCGCGCTCTAAAATTCGAATCACGCGTCCCTCGCGCCGTCCCGTCGCGCGTCGGTAGGGTGCCTCCCGCGAGATACGAGCAACCACGCGGTCGCCGTGCATGGCTGTTCCCGTGTTTTCCGCCGCGATGAAAATATCCGGCTCGCCCGATTTTTCGCTGATTAGAAATCCGTATCCTGCCTGATGAATGTGGAGCGCGCCAGTGACCAGATCGGCTACAGGCGGCAGAACGTAGCGATTTTTCCGGATCCGCGCGATCTCGCCCGCGCGCTCAAGGTCGCGCAGCGCCTCGTTCAAACCCATGCGCACGCCGCTTTTCCGCCCGAGCGCTTTCGCCAGTTCGCTCTTGTCCAGCGGTCGATAATCGGCCGACCCGAGAAGCGCGAGAATTTGTTCTTGAATCTTACGTCCGTTTAGAGCCATTGCAGCGAAACAATGTCGTTGAGTTATGGTCGATGTAACGCGGTTTCAACCGGAGGTCGAATAGTGCCAAAAGCGATTACGGCTGGCTCATATGTAATTGCACTGGCGGCAGTCGCTTCATTTGCGGCAGGAGGAGCCAAGATGAAAATCACAAGTTCTGCTTTTCAAGAAGGCGCAAACATTCCATCAAAATTCACCTGCGACGGTGGAGACACCAGCCCGCCTTTGCAGATTGCGGATGTTCCTTCCGGGGCGAAGAGTCTTGCCCTGATTGTCGATGATCCCGATGCACCGAGCGGATTGTTCACGCATTGGATGGTTTGGAATATCTCTCCACAAACCAGCACCATCGGCGAAGGCAGTACGCCAAAAGGGGTGCAGGGAACAAATGACTTTGGCAAATCGGGTTACGGAGGCCCGTGTCCGCCCTCGGGCACGCATCGTTACTACTTCAAGATTTTCGCGCTTGATCGCGAACTGGATTTGCCATTCGGTGCGAAACGGAGCCAAATCGAGGCGGCGATGAAAGGTCACGTCGTCGCGCAAGGCGAGCTAATGGGGCGTTACTCGCGAAAAAAGTAGCGCGAGCCTCCCGGCTTGCGAAGCTGTGGATCGCAAGCGAGACGCATACGTTACGTTGGCATCCACGTCGAATAAATCGTCGTCTGTGTTAGTCTCACGAATGATGGGTGGGAGGCTCTGGAGAATTGGCGACCGCATTTTCGATCTCTCCCGACAGGGGCTGATCATGGGCATCCTGAACGTCACTCCGGATTCATTCTCCGACGGCGGCAAATTTTTCACGGCGGAGAGCGCAGTTGAGCATGGGCTGAGAATGGTGGAGGAAGGGGCACAGATTATTGATGTTGGTGGCGAATCAACGCGACCTGGTGCCGAACCTGTCGCCGCAGAGGAAGAATTGCGCCGCGTGATTCCTGTGATCGAACAATTGCGTGCGAAGATCGACACTGTTATTTCGATTGACACTTCGAAGGCTCAAGTTGCACGCGCGGCGATTCGAGCAGGCGCTTCGATTGTAAACGAGGTCACCGGCGGACGAAGCGATGCGGGGATAATGCCGCTAGTTGCCGAGACCCGATCAGCTTTCATCGTCATGCATATGCAGGGAAATCCGCGTACGATGCAGGTGGAACCGCGATATACCGACGTTGTCGCGGAAGTGGCTGATTTTTTTCGACAACAGTATGCGCGCGCCCTAGAGTGCGGTATTCACCCCATGGCGATTGCGTTTGATCCGGGAATCGGTTTCGGGAAAACGCTTCAGCATAATCTCGAATTGCTGGCACGGCTCGCCGAACTTCGCGTGCACGATCGGCCGCTCGTGATTGGTGTTTCCCGCAAATCTTTTCTGGCGAAATTGATCGACTCTTCAGAGATGAGGGATCGGCTTGCGCCGGCAGTGGCGCTAACTTCGTTTCTGCGTGCGCGCGGCGCGAACGTGTTTCGCGTCCATGACGTCAAAGAAAATGTAAACGTGTTACGGGTAACCGAAACAATTCTTCAAAGGACGAAATGATCGACCAACTCATTCATCTCTGGATCAGAGGATGGCGCAGCGCCTTCGAAATCATTTTGCTGAGCGTGGCGATCTACTACGGCTACCTCTATTTCCGCGGGACGCGCGGAGCGAAAGTGCTAACCGGGCTGGCAATCGTTTTTTTAACGCTGACGTTAATTTCGCAATTGCTCAATCTGGTCGTCATTGGATGGATTGTCCGGAGTTTTTCGGTTTTCCTCGCAGTCGCATTGGTAGTGATCTTTCAACCGGAACTGCGGCGGGGGCTGGCCGCGCTGGGCGGCCATCCGATTTTTTCGCTAACGAGCGAAAAACGCGAAACTGTGCACGATCTGGCTGAGGCAGTGACGCAACTCGCAAACAAACAATTCGGTGCGCTCATCGCGATCGAACGCGATACGTCGATTCGCATTTATGAAGAAACCGGCGTAACGATCGACGGCGATTTTTCTGTCGAGCTCATCCTGGCAATCTTTCACCCAAAGGCGGCTCTTCACGATGGCGGAGTTATCATCCGCAACGGACGGATCGCGGCTGCGGCCTGCATTTTCCCTGTTAGTCAACGGGAGACGCTGGACCGCAGTTTGGGATTACGGCATCGTGCTGGCCTCGGGATCACCGAGGAATCGGACGCGATAGCGGTGGTTGTCTCGGAAGAGACTGGCGGTATTTCCATTTGTCACCGTCGGCGAATTGAGCGCAATTTCACTCCGGAAACATTTCGTCAACGCATCGCGGAAATTTTGTTGCACAGCAATTATGAAGAGACTGATCCTGAAAAACTGGCGCGCGAAGTTGATCTCCCTCATGCTCGCGACAACGCTTTGGTACCTGATCAAAAAGAACGTAGCGACGACGCCCTCGCCGTCTGAAAGGCCGTTGCCCACGCCGGCTACGGAAACGCGCTGAAGCCGTTTAGCGCAAAAAACGCGACAGATTCTCTTCTTCCCAACGTCGCGCGCGGCGATAGCTTGGAAATTCGCGCTCTCGTCGGTTGAATTCTTCTGTGTGAACTCGTCGGCGGCCTTCTGGCAGCGTCTCATCTGGCACTGCAGAATGAAGCATCTCATGATAAAGCACGTACCGTAGAAACCAAAGCGGCACAAAAGGTTGATCGAGTGCAGGATTGATTCGAATGACGCAATCTTCCTCCTGGATCGTGCCGAAGATGAAATATTCTCTCGGACGACGTTTTCGCCGACGGCCCCACATGACTTTGTAATCGCGAAGGCGTCCGCGAAAATATCGTCTGTTCAAATCGTCAAAGATGGGGCGCAGATCGAATTGCGTTCCCTCCTGACGCAGATTCAACTGCCCTTGCATCGGCAGTTTTGGGTGTGCCAGTTTTCGTTTGGTTTTTGCTTTTTTCTTCCCGGCCATTCACATGTCCTCCGAAAATGAAGAAAGTGGAGACTACTTTAGTGGGCTTTAAATCGGGTGGCAAGCGAAGCGCTAATGTTTGCTGGGAAAAAGGACAAGTCCCTGAACTCCAAGTGCTTATGTCGACGATCTGGTGCTTCAGGGCAGGAACGATGTAATCTGCACCTCCTCTGGTATTTGCGAGGAAAATTTTTGCCTTTGATCCTGCGATGCCTCTTTTCTTTGCAAGGGCAGACGAAGCTTTGCGAAAACTGCAACCTGGATATAATCCTTCTCACTCCCTGCGAATAGACCGGAAATTTTAGGGAGATCGAAGAGCATGACGCCTTTTCTTAGAAAGTTGTTCGGCCAAAATTGGCTTCTCCTAGTCGCCATGCTCGCGCTTGCCATCTTTGGTGTAGTGGCGATCTACAGCGCGACTTCAACGCGCACAGATTCCTACGCAGCAGATTTCTGGCGAAAGCAGGCAAACTGGGTCGCGGTCGGCGTTTTCGCGTTCATGATTACGAGTCTGATTGACTATCGCTGGGTCCGTTGGGGCGCCTTGCCGATGTATCTGGCTGGCATTGTCTTTTTGATCCTGACCAAGTTCATGGGCACGAAAGTTTATGGCGCGCGCAGTTGGCTGCATTTAGGGCCGCTCAATTTTCAGCCCGCGCAACTTGCGGTTATCGCTGGGATCATGGTTTTGGCGCTATTCTTAACGCAATTTCGCGACATGCATCCCATGCTGCGGTTGCTACTCTGCGGAGCAGTTGCTGCGGCGCCCTGCCTCCTCATCTTGATGCAACCGGATCTTGGCGAGGTGATCATTTGGGTACCGGTGCTCCTGGCGCTGTTGTTCGTCGGCGGTCTTCCGCTGCGTTATCTGATTTGCATCATTCTAATCGGGATCGCATTTGTCCCAATCGCGATCAATTTCGGTCTAAAGCCGTATCAGCAACAACGGATCACTGCCTTTACACATCCCGATATCGACAAACAGGGATCCGCATGGGCAATTAATCAGTCGCTCATTGCCATCGGTTCGGGCGGTTGGTCGGGAAAAGGATTTAAAGCGCCCAACACCCAGATCGAGCTCGGCTTTCTGCCCGCGACCGCCATACACAACGATTACATTTTCTCCGCGATCGGCGAACAATGGGGATTTGTCGGAGGAATGTTTCTCATTGGCGCCTTTGTCTTGCTTCTCCTGACATGTCTCTTTGTCGCATTTTTTGCAGGCGACCAATTAGGCCTGCTTCTGGTTATTGGAATCACGACGCTCATCTTCACACATATCTTCCAAAACATGGGGATGACGATCGCGATGTTGCCAATCACCGGCGTGCCCCTGCCATTGATCAGTTACAGCGGCTCGTTTGTGCTGATGATCATGTTTGGACTCGGGCTCGTGAACAGCGTTTGGATCCACCGAAGAGTTCTCGTTTAATTCTGAGCGACTTTTCGCAAGCTCGGCGGCCACCGCCCGTTTGTCGATCGCCCGCCGTTTACTTTGCGCGTTCGCTTGCCTAAAGTCGCGGGCGACGCATGGAAGCCGATTACAAGGTCAAGCTCGACGTCTTCGAGGGGCCGCTCGATCTCCTGCTTTACCTGATCAAACAGGACGAAATCGATATCTACGACATTTCGCTCGAGCGCATCACTCGCCAGTACCTCGAATATCTTCAGGCGTTCAAAGAGCTGAATATTGAACTTGCCGGCGAATTCATCGTGATGGCAGCAAACCTCATTTATTTGAAAAGCCGCAGCCTGCTGCCTGTCGATCAGCAACCGCCCGGAGAAGACGCTGAGGAAGACGATCCTCGGTGGGATCTAATCCGGCAGCTGATTGAGTACAAGAAATTCAAGGAGGCGGCTGCGAAACTGCATCTGCGCGAACTGGAACAAGAGCGAATTTTCGCACGCGAAGGAGGTTTGGCTCCGCCGTTGGAGGGACAGCTTCGTCTCGGAGAGGTTGGAATTTTTCAGCTGATCAACGCGTTCCAGGAAGTGATCAAACGCGTGGAAGCGCGACAGGACGTACAGGAGATTTTCGGCGAACGTTTTAGCGTCTCGGAGAAGATCGATACCATTTTGCAGCGGGTCGCGGGTGGTGATCCCATCCGTTTCTCTAGTTTATTTGGGGCCGTCGCGTCGCGGGTCGAAGTGGTTGTAACGTTTCTCGCGCTTTTGGAATTGATTCGTCTCAAACAAGTCCGAGCAACTCAGAAAAACATCTTTGAAGAAATTGAAATCGCGGCCGCGACAGCGTGAAGATCAACAATCATGCCGCGAATCTTGATCGCCGGCTGTGGTTATGTCGGGCAAGCAACCGCGGATATGTTCCATGCCGCCGGCTGGGCCGTAGAAGGCTGGACACATTCCGCGGAATCCGCAGAGAGCCTATTTACTAAGCCGTATCCTGTTTACGCGGTTGATATCACAGACCGGGCCCAGATCGCTACACGCGCCGGCATGTTCGACGCGGTAATCCATTGCGCTAGCTCGAGCGGAGGCGATGCAGATGCCTATCGCCAAATCTACTTGAACGGCGCGCGCAATCTTCTCGATCGATTTGTCGGTTCGACGATGCTTTTTACGAGCAGCACCAGCGTTTACGCGCAACGTGATGGTTCGTGGGTCACCGAGGAGAGCGAGACCAAACCGGCGCGCGAGACGGGTCGAATACTACTTCAGACCGAAAATCTCGTGCTTGCCCATGACGGCATTGTAGCGCGGCTTGCAGGTATTTACGGGCCACGCCGCTCGGCTCTGCTGACCAATTTTCTGTCGGGCACAGCGATTATTGATCCGAAAAACGATCGGTTTCTTAACCAGGTCCATCGAGACGATATCGCGGCCATACTTTTCCTCCTACTGGGTCGACTAACGCCGGCGCATGAGATTTACAACGTGGTTGACGATCAACCGATTTTGCAAAGCGAATGCTATCGCTGGTTGGCGAAGAGACTGAATCGGCCGATTCCGCATTTCGGAAAACCAAAGGGACAGCCCAAGCGCGGCGCCAGCAACAAGCGTGTGAGCAACGCGAAACTGCGTCGTCTTGGCTGGATCCCGCGATACACCACATTTGCGGAAGCGATGGAAAAAAGCATCCTGCCGAGCTTCGCAGCGGTTATTTAGTGAAGGCTAGCTAGCTCGTTTGCGCGACTTCTGCGGTGGCGAGATTGGCAGCGCGATGATCCTCGTGCCGCTCGCCAAAAAGTTGGCGAATTACTTCCTCAACAGGTACTTCTTGGACGTTGATGTCGCTGACGTCGCAGGCCTCGAGCAATTGCCGGCACGTTTCGGTGACTTTCGCGCGCGGGACTTTCAGTTGCACCGAAACAGGCGTTTGTTCAGTCACTTCGCCGAACGCGGAAAGGTCGCGCATCGCCTCCCTTTCGAAAGTGAGACTGAGAATTTTGTATCCGGAAAATCGATCGATAATCTGCGCCAGTGGGCCGTCGAAGAAGATTTTGCCGTGATCGATTACGAGAACGCGATGACAGAGTTCTTCGATGTCCTGCATGTAATGGCTCGTCAGCAGCGTGACGATCCGATGTTCCTCGTTGTAAATACGTAGAAATTCGCGGACCCGTTTTTGACTGACCACGTCCAGGCCGATAGTCGGTTCATCCAGAAAAAGGACGCGCGGCTCGTGAATCAGCGCGGAGATCAGCTCCATCTTCATCCGCTCGCCCAGCGAGAGTTCGCGCACCATCACATTCATTTTGTCCTGCACTTCCAAAAGGTCGGATAATCCATCGACAACTTTTTTGAATCGCGTACGATCGATCCCGTAAATAGCTCGGTTGAGCTCCAGGGATTCCTGCGCGGGCAGGTCCCACCAGAGCGCATTTTTTTGTCCCATGAGCAGGCTGAACTGCCGCTTCATCTCGTTGCGCCGTTCCCAGGGAACGAACCCGAGCACGCGCGCATCACCCGAAGTCGGGTTCAGCAAGCCGGAGAGCATCTTGAGGACAGTGGTTTTGCCCGCGCCATTGGGGCCGAGAAAGCCGACAAATTCTCCTTCCTCAATTTGGAAGGAGACGTGGTCGGCGGCTCGCGTCTCATCGTACCGACGCTTGATCAGGCCTTTGATTGAGCCCCAGAGACCGCGCTCCTTGCGGTATGTACGATAGACTTTGGTCAGACCAGAAGCTTCGATCGCTGGCATAAGGCAGGATGAATCACGCGTGCAGGTATCAAGCTACGCTGCGAGGTGGCCGAGAGAAACTACAGAACGTCGTCAAGACAGGCGAGTAGGTGCGAAACAGTTACCTCCGTTTCGTCGCCCATATTTGAAAGGCGAAAGGTTTTGCCTTGGATTTTACCATAGCCGGGGTCGATGACGAGATGATGTCTGGACCGCAAATCACGGGCGAGTTTTAGCACGTCAATGTCTCGATTGTTCTTCACGCAGGTGAGCGTTTTCGAGCGGAATCCTTCCTCGGCGAAAAAGTCGAAACCAGCGTGGCGAACCCAATCGCGCATAAGCGCGTTTGTGCGCGCGTGTCGAGCGAAGCGCGCTTCCAAGCCTTCCTCGAAGATTTCCTCGAGCTTTGATTGGAGCGCGTGAATGTGCGCGATGCTCGGTGTGCTGGGCGTCATCCACCGCGCTTGCTGTTTCCTGAATTCGAGAAAATCGAAATAAAATCCGCGGTGTGGAATTTTTTCGGCGCGGGCAAATGCTTTCTCCGAGACGGAGAACAACGAAAAGCCGGGCGGGAGCGCGAGCGCTTTTTGGACGCCGGTGAGCATCACGTCGATGCCGAGCGCGTCCATTTCGATGTTCACCCCGGAAAATGACGAGACGGTATCGACGACGAGCGATACTTCGGGATATTTCGCGAGGATACAACAGATTTCCCCGAGCGGATTCATCACTCCGGTTGAGGTCTCGTTGTGGATCAACGTGACGGTATCGAATTTTCCGGTCGCTAATTGACGATCGATCGCCTTGTGATCGATGTGTTTTCCCCAATCGACTTGGAGGCCCTCTGCGTTCTTGCCGCAGCGCTTGGCTACGTCGAACCATTTATCAGAGAACGCACCGCACATGCAACAAAGCACCCCCCGATCAACAAGGTTCCGGATTGAAGCTTCCATTACGCCCCACGCCGAAGAGGTCGAAAGAAATACGGGCTGCTTTGTTCCGAACAACGTCTGAAGCTTTGGATGAACCGCGCGGTAAAGATTTTTAAAATCTTCGCCGCGATGCCCAATCATTGGGCGCGAAAACGCCGTCCAGGTCTTCGGCGAAACCTCGACTGGCCCAGGGGTAAAGAGCTTGTCGTGCGATTGCACGTGCAAAAACTAGCGCGTAAGCCGCAGCCACGCTACGACTGGGAACAAAATTCCTCGCGGCGGTGTCTGGATTTTACCCCTCTTTCTTGATAAAGCTTATGTCGCCGCTTCGTTCGATGCGGGCGAGTCGAACTTTCGAAAGGTCATCAATGTGCGCGTCGAGACGCAGATCCTCCTCCAGATCGTGCATCGAGACATGGTTGCGCCGCATCATGGGAAGGTCGCATTTACCGTCACGCACGATGGTGTCCGGTGCGCCTTTGACCAAGATTCCAAATCGATGGGAATAGTACGCCAGGTGGGCGAAGGCCCGGTGTAGCACGACCAAAACCACGCCTCCGCCGAGCGTGGCGAAGAAAGCTGCCGAACCGTTGATCGCGCGTGAAAGCACCGAGGCGAGAATGACCAGCAGAACGGCGTCGAACGGGGTTTTGTGTGCGAGCGAGCGCTTATGCCCCAGTCGGACCATGATTAATGTCGCAAGAAAGACAATTATTCCGCGCAGAGAGATTTGAACGAACGTCAAATCTTTGGGTTCCACGCTCAGACCAAGCAATGTGTCAAAAGAGTTCCAGAATGCATTCATAGATAAGACTGTATCGCCGGAAGAAACTTTGTCGCGCGCATGCCGATTTTGATGACGCGAGCAAATCCAAGCAGCAGGCGATATCTGTTACGTTCATGGAAGGACTTAGGTGACCAGCTTAGACAAGCGGGAGCTAATTGGCATGAGGTCTACGGACCGCCATGAGTAATCGACCCGACAAACATCCTTTGGCAGAGGGTAAACTCGAAACCGAGCTGCTTGCCGATGAACGCACCCTTCCTCGCGTGGGTGCGGACGAGCATCGCGGTAATGGGCTTGGGATTTGTTGTCGCGCGGTTTGGGCTTTGGTTCTAGGAACTGGCCTCGAAAATCAATCCGCAGATTCAATTAAGATCGAGGGGCTTATCCCTGCCGCGAGGAGAAATTATGATCGGTCTCGGCGGGTTGCTAACAGCTCTTACTGGATGGCGGTATCACATTGCCAACGGTGCAATTGAGACGGGGAAAATCAAGGCGGACCGGGGCATGGTCGTGTCAGTCAGCATCCTCGTAGTCGCGACCGCGATAGCGATCATTCTTTACATGTTTTTCACGTCGACTCAGGCCTGACAGAGTTGATTGGCGTTGCCGGCCTCTTTACAGCGCTTGCGCGAGAAAGTTTCGCGTGGCATAAGACCACGCTCCCGCGGTTTAGATGGGCGAGAGTAGCAGATCGAAATCGAATCATGCCCACGGCCCCCCCTCCTTCCCACGATGCAGCGTTGGAAACGCGCGTGTTTTGGGAGCGCTTCAAAAATGAGATTATTGCGGTGCTCACTATCGTCGTGCTCGCCGCTATCGGGTTTACAGGTTACCGTTTTTATTCTGATCGTCAGGCTGCAACGGCATCGGCCTTGTTAGCCAGCGCAAAGAGCGCGCAAGACTATCAGCAAGTGATTGACCGTTACCCGAACACGCCGGCGGGCGCCGATGCTTATCTTTTGCTCGCTGAAGCGCAGGGTGGTGAAAAGAAGTTCGCAGAAGCGAACGCAACTCTTCGGATCTTCGTTACGAAGAATCCGAATCACGAGTTCGTGAGCACGGCGCGAATGGCGATGGCAGCCAATCTGGAATCAATGGGGAAGAGCGACGAAGCATTGTCGATCTACGAACAAATCGCATCAACCTACCCGAACAGTTTTAATGCGCCGCTGGCACTGCTTTCGCAAGTGTACATTCTGAAGACGAAAAACCGAATGGACGACGCGCGCCGTATCTGCGAGACAATCCTTACGCAGCACCGGGCAAGCTTTTGGGCTGGCGAGGCGATGCAGGAATTGCGCTTGCTGAAGCCGAGCGGCCCGTCGGAGCCCGCCGCGGCGCCGTCACTCCCGCCATTTTTGGCGGCGCCAGCTCCAATGCCAGCGGCATCGGTTGTTCCGAAAGCTGCCCCGACGCCAAAGTAGATCGGGCACGCTTTTCAGCCCATGCCCGATATTATCGTTTCGAGAACTGGAAGCGTTTCCGCGCGCCGGGTTGCCCTGATTTCTTTCGCTCCTTCATACGCGGGTCTCGACGGAGCATACCTTCGGTTTTCAACGTGCTGCGCAAATTACCATCCACCTGAAGAAGAGCGCGCGCAATGCCCAGCTGCACGGCGCCGGCCTGTCCGGTCGCGCCACCGCCGCTCGCGTTAATCGACAGGTCGTAGGCATTTACCATCTTTGCTGTTTGGAGCGGTTGTAGGACCGCGTTCTGCAATGACGCCGTCGGAAAATAATCTTCAAAGCTGCGACCATTGATATCGATCTTTCCACTGCCCGGCGTCATGCGAATGCGCGCGACTGACGTTTTGCGGCGACCTGTGGCGACGAATTCTTGGCTTTCAGGCATAAGATTACTTCCAGGCAAGTTTGATCACCTGCGGCTGTTGCGCGGCATGCGGATGAGAATCCCCGCAATAAACCTTCAACTTTCGGTAAACGGCGCGACCGAGCCGATTGTGCGGAACCATTCCACGCACAGCCCGCTCGATCAGTAATTCCGGATGCCGAGCACGACGCGCCCGGACATTCTCTGATTTGTGGCCGCCCACGTAGCCTGAAAAGCTCATGTAACTCTTCTGGTCTTCTTTTTTTCCGCTGAGTCGCACCTTTTCAGCGTTGATGACTATCACAAAATCACCCGTATCGACGTGGGGTGTGAAAATCGCCTTTTCTTTGCCGCGCAGTAACTTGGCGGCTTTTACTGCGACCCGGCCCAGCAGCTGGTCCTTGGCATCGATGACCCACCATTTACGCGGGACGTCGATGCCTTTGGCAGAAAAAGTCTTCATACAGGCGGAAAAGGCAGGAAAACTATGGGCCATGCCACGGAGTGTCAAATTTTCGGTCGAGATGCGCTTTGTCCAGCTGGTCTTCTTCTGCGCGCCCGCGATGTGCAGTGTTTCAGCAAAAGA
>Ga0209470_1002266_pt1 | contig 13744 bp, 13 predicted proteins | sample GraSoiAngelo_125_FD_185882 | JGI IMG/M metagenome (GOLD analysis project Ga0209470, IMG submission 185882) | Grasslands soil microbial communities from the Angelo Coastal Reserve, California, USA - 14_0927_05_40cm (SPAdes) (version 2) | ecosystem: Environmental > Terrestrial > Soil > Grasslands ... | reverse complement strand
TAATCCTCTACTTCACCGTCTTCAGTTCGATATTCGGAAGCTCGCTGATAGGCCTTGAAGTCTACGGCGTAATAGTTCTCTTCCTAATCACCCTCGGAATGATGACCCGGGATAAGATCACCGTCCGTATGAGCTTGAGAAACTTCACCCGCCGAAAAACCAGTATGGCCCTCGTCATCGCGGGACTCATGATCGGCACAGCCATGATATCCGGATCCCTAGTCACCGGCGATACGCTCACCAATCTCTTCACAAGAGGAGCCTACAACGGCTACGGCTACGCCGATGAAGTGGTGTACACGCAGAGCGGCGGGGGCGGGTACCAGTTTTTCGGCCTCGGCATAGCCCACAGTCTCTACCAGGGCCTCTCTGGTAGTTCCAGTGTCAACTCGTACGTTCGCGGAGTAACTCCTGAGATACTGAGCACTGCCACTGCGAATAATACATCATGGGGTGTTGTTCAATCTGGGGCTACCCTCATTGGGACATTCACCAATGCCTCGCAGGTACTTGGTGACTTTCACGCTAGCGATGGGTCCGTCATCCCGTCCAGTTTGACCGACACCGAGGCAATCGTGAACGATCGGGCTGCACGGGACCTTAACGCAACTGTCGGGGACCAGCTGACAATATTCTCTCCGGTCAATCAGACATTTTCAGTCTCAGTGAAACTTGTCGGGATCGCGCTATCGGATGCCAGGGGCTCTTTCTCAGGAGGCGACAATATCTTTGTCAGCATGACCACGGCTCAAGCTTTGACATTCCATCCCGGATCTGCAAACTTCATCGCAATAACAAACGTCGGCGGACTTCGCAATTCCATCCAGTACACTTCAACCGTTGGACTAGCGGCAAACCAGACCCTTAACAGTCTTCAATCGCTCGCACCCAACTTCGAGTGTAAGACCAGTCCAACTGTCTCGGCAAACTCAACAACTCTACTCTGCGCCTATGGGTCAAAGATGGAGGCAGTCAACAGCGCCACTACAGGAGCAATGCAACTCACGAACCTCTTCACCGTCCTCAGCACAATCACGATCATTGCCGGCGTCGTGCTGATCATCAACATGTTCATCATGCTTGCCGAGGAACGAAAGTCTGAGATGGGAATGGCTCGCGCCGTAGGTATGAAGAGAAGCCAGCTGACCAAACTGTTCCTCTTCGAAGGAACACTATACGCAGCAGGCGCGTCCCTGGTTGGAATCTTTGTCGGGATCGGCATCGCATATGGAATACTCTACGCGTTTGGAAGCATCATCAGCGGCTTCTTCCCCGTAAGCCTAGCCCAAGTATTAGACAGCTTTACGTTCACTCCTGTTAGTCTGTTCACCGCTTTTACAGAAGGTCTATTCATCACATATCTCACGATCCTCCTGACCTCTTGGCGAGTCAGCAAGCTCAACATCATCCGAGCAGTCAGAGATATCCCAGAGCCTCCACAAGGAAAAAGAACCTACACGGTCCTCTCAATCCTCGGCGTCGTTCTCGCGATCCTGGGAGTCTACTTCTTTGAAGCATCCTTCGCAGCGAAGTCAGCAATAGAAGCGCTGGCAGGTCCCAGCCTAGTAATCATCGGAGCAGGACTAGTACTCTCACGGTTTCTCCTAAACCGATACGCGTTCACACTGACGGGGATAGCACTCCTAGTCCAATGGGGCGTTCCGAGCTTTTCGTTCAACAGCAGCATCATCCAGAACTACAACGTAGGCCCGGAAACCCTGATCGTCGGTGGAATGATCATGGTCATGGGCGCCATCCTCCTTGCCCTATACAACACCGACGTGATCCTGAAGATCCTCCATCTCTTCTATCGAGGCAGAAAACGGCTCACCGTCATCTTCAAAACAGCACTCTCCTACCCTGGAAACAAGAGATTCAGAACAGGCGCCACCGTCGCCATGTTCGCACTCGTACTCCTCTCCGTCACCGTAATCGCATTTCTGACCGCAGAACAAGGCGCTGCCCTGAACAGCGTAGTCCAGCAAGACTCGGGCGGCTACGATATCGTAACCCGAACAACATTGCCAGTAGCCGACCTTGCAAGTCGAATTGGAACCGACCCGGCACTCTCAGGCAAAGTAGCTGCCGTAATCCCGTTCAACAGCACGGGAGTAGCGGTCAGAGACCTAACTTCGGGAATAGGTTTAGATCCTCAGCTAGCAGTGGGAGGTGACCCAAACGCTCCCGCGCAGAGCAACTTCTACACTGGCAATACCTTCACCATGGCGCTGATGGCCAACGGCTACAAGACCGCAACAGATGTCTGGAAATCCGTGACCGCTAATAACTCCTCCAACATTGTCTGGTCCTTCGGGTCCGTGAACTTCAACGGGCCACCCACCGCTTCTAGAACCCCCGACGCTGGGGACCTACTGCAACTTTACTACCAGCCCAACAGCACTACAGTACTCTCAAAAAATGTCACCGTAGCAGGAGTATTGAACGGCGTCTTCTTCAACGGGATTGTAGGCACAAGCCAGCTTCTCAAGAACGCTTTTGGAATAGGAACAGGACATCTCGGATTCGTAAAAGTCTCCAATGGTGTCGACCCGACCTCAGTCTCAAACATACTGAAGAAGGACTTCGCCCACCTCGGCATGCAGACCATACCCATAGCCGCCCTCGTCAGCACCTTCATACAAATCGGCCAGTCCTTCCTCGGAATCTTCGAAGCATTCCTAGCCCTTGGATTGGTAGTGGGAATTGCTGGACTGGGAATAATCTCGATAAGGTCTGTGGTCGAGCGCCGGAAGGAGATCGGAGTACTGCGCGCGATAGGCTACAGGAAAAATATGGTGCTCGCCGCATTCCTTCTCGAAAACAGCTACGTCGCCCTTCTCGGAATACTTATCGGAATAGTCCTCGGAATAGACCTAGGCTACGCCATAGCCACGAGCCCCGGTTCAGGCCTAAGCTTCGTCGTACCTTGGGTATCGCTTCTCGAAATCATCGCTTTCTCATACGGACTATCGGTTCTCGCCACCCTAAGCTCTAGTAGGAGAGCAGCCCGGATTCCACCGGCCGAAGCTCTCAGATACACTGAATAGACTCACCCGTTCTACCGGAAAGAATGGGAAAGACACTGACAACGCGGTTAAAGACTTAGGAAACACCTAAGTCCCAGTTTTGCTTCTCAGTTATCTTCCTTGACAGGCCCCGTTCCTAAGACTCAGGGCGGAAATTCGAAGACTATCTTCCTTGTCGGTTACGTGTTATTTTCAGTTGTTTGGTTGCTCGTCTCATTGGAGTTGGTTAGCATCCAGCCAATTGACCCATTTTTGGTTCTCGGAAACATTGTGGTCGTTTGTGCCTTGTTGGTTCTCTCAGCAATGTTCTATCAGACTACGAGAAGGCAACGCAATGCAAAGATTTGATTCAGTAAGCGCTTAAGTTCCTGACACGCAAAGTCGTGAAGGAAGTTGCTCAACGAACTAGAGCTCGTTCATTCAGACATAATGGGTTGCACCAAATGCGAACTTCACAAGAGCCGGACAAGGGCCGTTCCTGGTGAGGGTCCTCACGATGCAAGAATCATGTTCGTGGGAGAAGGTCCAGGTCAGAACGAGGATGAGCAAGGCAGACCCTTCGTAGGAGCGGCAGGCAAGTTTCTCACAGAACTCCTAGAATCCATCGGGCTAAAAAGGACCGACGTTTTCATCACGAACATAGTCAAGTGCAGACCCCCGAACAACAGGGCACCAAGAAAATATGAGATAGAAGCCTGCAACCCGTACTTGCAGTCGCAGATCAGACTCATCAACCCTAGAATCGTCTGCGCGTTGGGAACCCCGGCCATCACCACGCTGATGGGAGACGAATACTCCGCGAGCAGGCACCACGGAAAACCCTCCACCAAGGGAGAAGTCACAATCCTACCCATGTACCATCCGGCAGCAGCCCTCTACGACGCCAGCCTCAAAGAAACAATCCTCCACGACTTTCGGCTCCTCAAGCGACTGTTGGAGAACATGGAGATCCTCAACCCTGGCACTCCAAAGAGTTCAGAGCCAAGTGGGAGGAAGCAGACTCTGGAAAAATGGGTGTAAGAACAAACACCGAGTCATCAATTTCCTAGCAGAAAAAATTCATATCACCGTGAAATGATCTAGCGTCCTATGCCAGAAGTTGTCATCCGTTCCACGGAAAACGTGCCTAATCTGGTCGTCGTCGACGGAAAGGTAGTGAAGGCGTACTGTCGGTGCGGGCGCTCCAGGCAACAAGCCCTTCTGCGACGGCACACGCGCTGAGAACAGCCTCAGAGCACATCCGCACGAAGTCAAGGTTCTCTGACGGGATCGCCTCCAAACGCCATCACACGTCTGTAGAATTATCGATCGCCCTCCTTCGATGGGAAGCGAAATGTACCCGTTGTTCGAACGAACCCTTCATGGACGAGCAGACCACCATCATGGAGCTCAAGAAACAGGTCTCCCGTTTCAGGGACGAACGAAACTGGCTGAAGGATGATACTCCCAAGAATCTAGCAATTGCGATTAGCCTCGAAGCAGCGGAATTATTGGAGCATTTCCAGTGGAAGAATAATCAGCAGATACGGGAACTGGTCAAGGATAGTGAGAAGAAGAACCAAGTTTCCGATGAGCTTGCCGACGTCTTGATCTACTGCCTAGGTTTCTCTGATGTTTTGGACATTGACATTTCTGAGGCGATCGAAACGAAATTGAGAAAGAACGCTGAGAAATATCCAGTGATGAAGACCCCGCTAACGGCTGGACTCTGAAAGCAGCGCGAATTAGGCGTTCTCTTGATAACTAGACTTTTGCACTTTCTGACCCGGAGTCAAGAATTGCACATAGCTCTTCTTCAACCGTCCCGTATTTCTTGGGCGTCTCTATGAATCTGCCGATTTCTTTCCAGTTCTTGTCGAAGACGATGATTGTTGGGAGTTTCCTCACACCCATCTCGTCTCCCATGTCACGGTAGTTATCATGGTCTATGACCCTGGCCTGAATCATGTTGTTCTTCGCAATCGCGAGGAATTTTGCAAGTGCGGGAACATAGGCTACACAGTCGCCGCACCATTCGGCCGAGAAGACTATGAGATGATACTTCTGGTCAATATTCTCCATCTTATCGATCGAGCTGGGATTCGGCGTGTACTCCTGTAACCGACGCTTCATTGCATGCTTGGACCGTTCGACCTTTACTTCGTTGATGTAATCGAAGGGGTCCTTCCCGACTCTGAGCGCCATCATAACTTGCTCACAAGATGGTCTATGATTTCTCGATCTGGGTTAGAAATACGGTGGAGGCTTCTTTCTCACCGTTCATGTTCTCTCGGACCTTGATGCCTACCATTCTTACAGTGTCTCCGGTTCTTAGGCTTTCAGTCTTCTGCGCGTGGGTATCCCAGAGGCTGACCCGTACCCTACCCGTACCATCCTCCAGTTCAATATTTGAGACTCTTGTTCTCCGACCCTCCTTCGTCTCTATCTCTCGTACATCGCCTCTGTCAACGACCCTTCCTTTGATACTCCATAGCGAGGGTCCGGGTTGCACAGACTCAATAGTCGCAATGGGGATGTCAGGAACAAAGTCTGTGCTCTCTTTCTTGAGAGAGGCCTTTGACCCGACGTTGACGTAGACAAGGCCGTTCCTCTCAGTAACCCAGTGATTCTCTATCGCAACAAGCGAGCCTTCACCGAGTTCGAGGATGTGTTGAGCCTGGTTGTCCCAGAACTTCGCTATCATCAGTCCCGCCTCGTTGGAGCAGAGTGCCCAGGTGGGACCTTGCTCTGACTGGCTCTTCTGAAGTTTGAGGAGACGTACGCGGAGCACATCTGACGCTCCAATCTTAGCCGCGGCGCTCGACACGCCAGTTGTACCGAATCCTTGCGACGCAGCTCTACGCAAGATCTGAATGTTCGCCCGAGACCCGAGATGAAACTCTACTTCTCCAGCTCTACCAAATTTAGTGTATCCATGCAGGAGCCTAACTTGCGAGCCGGGAGTCAACGCCTCCCTCGCTACAGTGTCCGCTAAGGAATCCCAGAAAACACCAGTAATCTGGCCGGAAGGGTCCCCGACCCTCATTCTCAAGACCTTCCCCGCGGTCCCATCAGATCGTTGAAACTCGTGCACATCAGTGACCGAAATCACTTCACCAGTAATCGTGGAATCATTCAACCCCGCATGAACACTGGATATCCGCTGGTCCTTCAGATCAGAACTTGTAGACGGAGAAACGGCGAGTTGTTGAGCCAACAGCCTGATCGCGCCCTCGTCTGACAAGAGACCATGAGATTCTTCCTTTTTCCGCTGGACCATTGTCAGAAGCTCGTCTCGGCCGATCTTCGGGTTGTCAGATAGAATCTGGTTCAGAAGATCATCAAAAGCTGGCATAGCGGCTAGTCCCAGAACATGCGCGTGCGTTCGAACTCTCTCTCAGCCCTCAAAATACTCAGGTATAAACTATCTTCCCCACCACTACGATTCCGCAATATCCGAGTCGCCGTGGTCGGACCCACGCCTCTTGCCGCCAAGACCAAACCTGCTTTCTTCCCGTAGGTCTGCAGGAGACCCGCGGATCGCCAAGCGGTCATCCATTCCTTCTCTTCCTCGCCTGATAACTTTCCGCTTCTCATCTTCTTCAGAATGATCTTCGGCAGAGCATCATCGCTGAGATAGGTGGCCGCGATCAAAGTCGATCGACACTTTGGACAACGAACCTTGTCCTGCAAATTATCGACGGACCTGATCCCATCCCATTCTCCACAGTTCATACACAACAATCGCAACTTCGTCGAGAGAAGCCTGCTCTTCACCACATCAATGATAGAGGTCTCCTCAATCGCCGGACGCAGAAGCCCGTGAGGAACGATCCGATCCAAAAGGGGCAGCGCCAACGGAGTGCACTGACCTGCGTCCTGGATCACGTCTATCGAAATCTCGCCTGAGCTCACCATTGCGAGAATCTTCTTGGCTCCCTCCACATCCAGCTTCTCAGTGAAGAGTTCGCGCCGAGTTTCTTTGTTGGCGATAGAGTTCTTGAAAATATCAACCAATAACCGGGCCTGTCGGGCTTTGTACTCTGCCTGTCGACTGACTGCACCAATGCGTCGGAGTACATGCCAGTGCTTCCAAGCGAACAGATCTGACGCCTCCACTGTCTCGTGAATCATTGATTCCAAGTCGTTCGGTGTTAGCTTTCTGAACTCTTCAGCAACCATGTGAGCGCTCACAGGTCGGGGAAAAATCAGTCCGAAACGGTACTGGTCGACCTGGGTGGCGATGTTGGATCCGAGCCGGGAGCCGAAGAGCGCGGCCATCGCGTTTGCTAGCGCTTCATTGACTAGGTTGCCTGCGCATGTGTGGACGATTACGCTGTTCTCGAAACCCTCGATCAGGACGAGCTTGTCAGAGGGAATCTTCGCCTGCTTGCCCTGCAGAGAAAGTGTTGAGCTTACTCTATCCCTCTCCGCATCTTCCAACCCATCGTCAGCCTGTCCAGCAAGTCCGAGCGTGCGCCTCATTCTGCCCACCTCAGACGCTACGTCCATCTGGACAGGAATCATGTCCCCCTCCCAGCCTGGAATCGCTTTGAGACTCGGAGGCGCAGCCTCAACCTTGACATGGTACTTTTCTTCATCCACTGAAATCACTCTCCAGGTCTGTCCATGAAGAATAAACTCCACGCCAGCAACACATCGCCGAGCGACAAAGTCCTGGTCAAGTGTCCCGATGCGACGCTTGCGGAAGAAATCAAAGACAGTATACTTCTGCACATCGGGGATGACTGAAAGGTTCTCGAAATAGTACTGGAGCGCCTTTGGATTGCGAGGAGAATAAGAATCGCCGAACTTTCGAAGCAGACGCAACTCGTCCAGTTGGCGGATAGCCTCCTCCAGCTCGCCAACCTCCAGATCTCGAAAAGGATAAGATCGCCGGACCAGCCGAAGAATCTCCTCGACAGTCATCCGGCGCTGCTGCATCAGCATGCCGATAATCTGGTGAGCCAGAACATCAAGCGCCTTCTCGTGAATAATCGGTCGTTCGAGCCTTCCCTCTTTCGCGCGCTGGATTAGCACCGCCGACTCTAGAATGTCATCAGGAGTGATAGTGAGAATTATTCCGCGTGAAGTCCCACCTAGCGTGTGTCCGCTACGACCGATTCTCTGGACGAGCCGGGTTGTCTCTCTCGGAGACGTGTATTGAATGATGAAATCTACGCTACCAATGTCAATCCCAAGCTCAAGTGAACTAGTGCAGATGAGCGCTCTCAGCGAGCCTGCCTGGAACTCTTTTTCCGCTTCTTCTCGCAACTCGCGAGACAGAGAGCCATGATGGACCTTTACACCAACCGCGCCCAACGCCAATAGTTGAGACGCTAACGCCTCTGCATGTTCTCTGGTGTTCGTAAACACCAGCGTTGACTTGTGAGCCTCGATCAGCCCTAGTATCTTCCGAGCACGGGCGACGGTGGAGATAGGAAGACCCAGTCTTGTGGCTTCCTCGTGATCCTTCCCCGTTGGGGAGACAGATCCGATGCTAATCTGGAGACCTCTCTCCTCGTTAGAGCGCAGAATACTGACCTGCCGACCTGTCCCGACCAAGAACTGTCCAATCCTCTCCGGTTCTCCTATAGTTGCTGAGAGCCCGATTCGCTGAAACTCTCGCCCGGTCAATTCTAACAGTCTCTCCAGGGCAATGGATAGCTGGACCCCTCGCTCGTCTGTGGCAAGCTCGTGAACCTCATCGACGACAACCCATCGTACGGCTCGAAGATGCTCCTTCATTCTCTTCCCAACTAGTATCGATTGAAGAGTCTCCGGTGTTGTGATCAGCATGTCTGGAGGGCTCTTGGCTTGTCGAGACCTAGCGCTCGTTGGGGTGTCCCCATGACGCACCTCGATTTTCACATCAAGGTCCCGTCCCATTTCTTCGAGTCGTCGCAGTAGGTCCCGGTTCAGCGCGCGGAGAGGCGTAATGTAGAGAATCGAGATGCCATGGGTCTTCTCTGAAGAACGAGCCTCGAGAAACTTGTCCAAGACTGGGAGTATCGCAGCCAGAGTCTTTCCCGTCCCTGTCGGGGCGATGAGCAGAACATTTTCGCCCCTGAGAATCGCAGGAATGGAAAGTTCCTGGATCGGACTGGCTTCTAGGAAGCCTTCCTTCTCGAGTCTCGTTAGGACTGGAGGTTTCAGGACTGAAAAGGCCGAACTAGGCATCTACCGACCTAGAACGCTGAGCGGTTCATAAACCCTAGACGGCGGGGTACTCTACCGAACCTAGCAATAGGTTGGCGCATTAAGGCAAGGGCTTCGAGGCTTTCCGGTTCGCCAAGTAGACCATGGGAGCGATAAGAAGAACGACGGTTGAAGCGATGAGCGCAACTACTTCGTTGATCGTTATTCCGACCGGTACGGCCACTCCGACAAAGAAGAATTGAGCTTGGTCGCCTGGGGCAAGGAATACGTATTCGATGGCTGCGAAGATTCCGGTTATTGCCGCAATTCGGGGTTTCTTGAATATCAGAATGAGAGATGCAAGGTCCAGAATGGTCCCGCTGAGAAAGAGTGGAATCAGAGCGTAGGATCGTAGTGCGGAGAGGGGACGAGTTTCAAGCCCTACGGGCGTGAAGAGTATGCCGCAGATCGACATCACCGCGAAAGCTATTGCCAGAATCTTCTCGTTTCTCGACAGCTGCATTTTCCGCTAGTCTTCTTCCTCTTCTTTCTTCTTCTTTTCGCCAGGTCTCTCGCTGGCAATGTAGAGGAAGATTAGGAGGACAGTGACAAAGCTCAGAACGTAGAGTATGAGCTGGAGTAATGAATACTCTGCATCAGGCGTGAGGTTGTAAGACACGCGCGCTCTACCATTTCGAGACGATTCGCCGAGCAGCGGCTACTAAAACTTTCAGCTACGCAAAGAAGAGCCTGCTTTCCAAGCAGATGCAATCATTGAACTCATAAAAGATGTCGCAGAACGGTGAACCACCGAGAGAATCAGACGCGATTCCCGGAGCGAGAGAGCCTGTTTCATTTCTTGCGGCTGAGGATTCCAGAGACGTAGTCTTGGAATGGCTTGTCGAACATTTCTCGAGAGGACTGATGAACGTCCCTGAAAACGGGGTGTGCGGCAACAACTTCAAGAAACGCTGCCCATTGCTTCCACGTGTCCTCGTCAATCCATTTCCGTCTGTAGAGGAAGTGGATTCTTTCGAAGAATCCGTAAAGCATAATGACGTAGTTGCGGATGACCATTTCTTCGCGAGAGTATGACTTTTGTTCTCGGCCGAATGGTCGCCCACTTATGTTGAATAGCTCGAGTTGGAATGCGTAGAGCTCAGGCCGCTCAGAGAGCATCCTCATAGCGTCACCATAATCGTCCATTACCTTCTGGTAGGCCTGTTCTTGGATTGCCTTGTTCTGGCTACGGAAGGAGAGCGTAAAGATGACAAGCGTCAGAGATAGAACAATCGTCTGGACGATAGTACTCCAGACTATAGGATCCGAAATATCGGCCAAAGTATGCCGTTTCTTTCCAGAGTTCTAAATAACTCTGACCCGCGACAAATGTTCGATTCCTCTCTCGGAGAGATACTGATCTCTGAGCGCCTAACCAGATAGGCCGGTTTCCCCCATTTGATAACTAGGATCACTCCACTTCGAAGTAACCTCGGCGTACTGCGAATCGGCAAAGTCTAACACGCCATATCGGCTGAGAGCCTCGGCAATCTGCTGCGCAACTAGGTGATAGCATAACTGTTTCTTGTTGTCCATCACACGGAAGTAGTAGTCGTCACATGTACAGAACATGCTCTCAGGCATCACTTGATACTCGCCTTTGCGACCCTTAACCACCCAGAGGGTTCTTCCGCTGGGCTTGAACCTGTAACTCGTTACCTTCCTCGCCTCAACAATTGCGAGCGCCTGCGGAAAGCGTTTCTCGAAGACCTTCGACAAAGCTTGTTTCTGCTCATTCGTCAGAAGATGAGTCCGGCGAAGCTCCTCAGAGACCTGCCGGAGAACAGTGTCTTCCGTTGGCTTGCTAGTCGTCGCTCTTCTCTAGTACCACATCACGCCGCCATATGATAGGGTTTCTAACTCAAATCAGGGGATTGTGTGGGGGGCGTTAGAGAATGCGGACTGGAACATACTTCGCGACGTTTGCGATACCATCTACGTGCCGACTGCCGCCGTTCTTCCCAGTGTTCCAAGCTCGAAGCTGGTCCCAGAAGCGTTCCCCTTCAAGCGCTGGACCGACCCCCGGTTCTATCTTCATGTCCGTGAAGAATCGATCGTAGACGGTAGACCTTTCGTGTTGAAGAGGCGGGCTACAGAAGCATGTCTCGGACCATGAGACCTTGTCACCCTTTACTACCGCCCTCTTCATTGATGCTACGATCTCGGAACCGTCGGGTTTCTGGGCGTTAATTGTCCCGTCATTGAGGAGGCTCCAGAACCTTGTCATTTCGGCAAGTATTGGCCGAGCACTTACGAAATATTGCACGCTGAGTTTCCCTTCTATTGGGTCCTTACCTCAGCTGTGAGTAGAGATTCCTTGCTTGAGCTTTGCCCTTTGTTGCCTCGATTGAGAGGCTGGCGCTTTTGACGGCTCTTCGACGCATCTCGAATGCCGGGGCGGTCATGCACCGCACGCAGGTTAGGCCTTGCCCTGTTTTGTGGATCGTTGGAACCAGTGACGATAGAGGACCTTTGTTATTTTGGGAGTTCTTTCCAGTTCCCAAATCTAGACTTCCTTTATTCAAACTCATGTTTCATTCACACAAACCAGCCTTTCACAGGAGTTATTAAACTCTTGGTTTTACTGACTAAAACAGACGTATGGCTGATTCAGAAAGCGCTAATAGTAAGTAAACTCCTTACTTGGTAAGTAGAATATGAGAGCTTGAGGACATTCAAGTTCGTCCGCGACCCCAACGCGTTCGAACTAATGGCCGACGACACCCGCAGACGCGTAGTCTACCTCCTAAGAGCAAAAGAAATGACCGTCGGCCAGATACACCACGAACTCCAACTAACACCTCAAGCAATCTATCACCACATCCGCAAACTCCTAGACGCGGGACTAGTCGAAGTAGCAAAGGAAGAACGAGTCGGCCACTTTATCGAAACATACTACAGGGCAACAGCAGAAGTCTTCGAATTCATCCACGGCGAAGGAGGAAGCGAGAAGTACGGTGAACAACGAACCCGAGACGCTCTCCAGGCCATGAACCAGCTCGGCATCAACGCCAACGTTAACGATGAGATCATCGCCAAAATGATGAAGATTGCAAAGCAGAAAGACAAACTAGCGCTGACGCCCGAAATGGAAGAAAGAATACAGGCACTTGAAGGAGTCGACTTTATCGGAAAGCAACAGATAGCAGACTACGTCAACCTCCTCGTAATGAGCGACAAGCAATTCGAAGAATGGCTAAACTTCGAGAGGAGCCGACGCAACCTGCTAAAATCTGCGGTAGCCCAGCCTATTCAAGTCACAGTCAAACAGTCAAGGACAAAATAGATCCCTTCAAAAGAATTATCGAAACGGTTAGTTGCTAGTCCTCTAGCGCTCGCACCTGCGGCCGTCGCGCCGCGAACTCTATCACAATATCTCTCAGAATCTGAACCTGTTTGATTCCGTGAATCTTGATTTCAATCGGCTTCTCGAGACCACTCTTCGGCGTAATTCTCAAGTAACCTGGCTGGGAGGATAGCCTTCCCCAGATAGCATGCTTCATCGAGAGCTCAGAAATCTCCTCCCGCCTAAGTTCGAAATCAATCTTTGAGCCGAGTTCGCTTGTGTTTGCAGGATTGTTCTTTCGCATGATCCTTTCTGGGAAGGTACGACTCAATCTACGCATTAGCTGATCGAAGATCAGTGGTAGGAATAGAAAGATGGAAGTGGCGTAGAATGTTCCGGACAATCTCAATACAAATTGGAGATAGAAGAGAAGAGCGGTCAGTGGCACTGCACAAGCTATACCGAAGGCTATAGTAACTCTTCTTTTTCTTACTCCGATGATTCTAGTCTTGCTGAAGTAGAGACCGTAGCCTGCTGAGCGTCCACGCGACAGGAAGGCACTCGTAAAGCCAACTATTTGTTCTTCCGGCCGATAGACCTCGGCTCTTCCGGAGGATGAGCTGCTTAGGGAAGAATCGAACGAGTCCATGAGGACACTCGGCCCCTCACGGATCGTGGCGTCGTCTGTTTCTAAAGAGTCTTTTTGATTAGCTTATCGGGGGAGGCATTTCAGTCAATTGACAAATCTGAGCTTAAACACAAGATCCCATCCCAGACAGCTGAGGGAAGGTGCGCCGTGCCTGAAGCGGTAGTGGTGAAGCCTGTAGCGGACCAGCCTGCTCTCCTGATGGAGAAAGACGGAGAAAGGGTTCTGGTCGTGGCAGATCTGCATCTGGGCTGGGAAGTATCCTTGTCCCATCAAGGAATTCACGTGCCTTCACAGGTCCCGCGTTTGCTGGAGAAGCTCCGCAAGATCATCAACGACACCCATCCCCGACGACTTATCCTCCTTGGCGATGTGAAACACGCGGTTGCAAAAGTTGAGCTGGAGGAATGGAAGTATGTTCCGGAATTTTTTGAGGGTCTTGTAGAAATAATCCCGGACGTACAGGTCGTGCCGGGAAACCACGATGGAAATCTCGAACCACTCACCCCTCCCAACGTTAAGATCAGCACTTCTGAAGGAATTTCCATCTGGAACAAGGTGGGCCTCTTTCACGGCCACGCCTGGCCCTCACCACCATTGCTGGGATGC
>Ga0209470_1002265_pt1 | contig 13744 bp, 13 predicted proteins | sample GraSoiAngelo_125_FD_185882 | JGI IMG/M metagenome (GOLD analysis project Ga0209470, IMG submission 185882) | Grasslands soil microbial communities from the Angelo Coastal Reserve, California, USA - 14_0927_05_40cm (SPAdes) (version 2) | ecosystem: Environmental > Terrestrial > Soil > Grasslands ... | reverse complement strand
GCCCGATACCCGAGCGCGCCTTCCTTTTCCAGCCGCGCGGCTCTGCTATAGAGCGCGCATGGTGCGCCGGATCGGGCTCATGACCAGCGGCGGCGACGCGCCGGGCATGAACGCGGCGATCCGCGCGGTGGTGCGCCACGCCCTCGGCCGCTCGCTGGAGGTGGTGGGCATCCGGCGCGGCTATGCCGGGCTGCTCGCGGGCGAGCTCCTCCCCCTCACGCGCGCCGGGGTCGCCAACATCATCCAGCGCGGTGGCACGATCCTCGGCACCTCGCGCTCGCCGGAGTTCTACCAGCCCGGGGGCCGGGCACGCGCCGCGGCCGTGCTGCGCGGCGCCGGCATCGAGGCGCTGGTCGTCGTCGGCGGCGAAGGGACGCTCCACGGCGCGACCCTCCTCGCCGCCGAGCACGGCGTCGCGATCGCCGGCGTGCCGGGAACGATCGACAACGACGTCTACGGCACCGACTTCACGATCGGCTTCGACACCGCCGTGAACACGGCCCTGGAGGCGATCGACCGCATCCGCGACACGGCCGCGTCGCACGAGCGGCTCTTCCTGGTCGAGGTGATGGGGCGCACGTGCGGCGAGATCGCGCTCGGGGTGGGCGTGGCCGGCGGGGCGGAGGACGTGCTCATCCCCGAGCAGCCGACCGACCTCGACACGCTCGGCGCCGAGCTCAAGCGGAGCTGGGAGCGCGGCAAGCGGAGCAGCATCATCGTGGTGGCGGAGAGCGGGAAGGAGGGCCACGTGTTCACGGTCGCCGATCGCGTGCGCGCCCTGACGGGCCTCGAGCCGCGCGTCTGCGTCTTCGGCCACATCCAGCGGGGCGGCACGCCCACCGCGCGCGACCGCATCCTGGCCAGCCGGCTCGGCACCGCCGCGGTCGACATCGTGCTCGACGGCGGCGGCATGATGGCGGGGGAGGCGGGCGGCCGGGTGGTGCGGGTGCCGCTCCGCGACACGTGGGAGAAGAGGCGCGCCCTGGCGGCCGACCTGCTGGCGCTGGTGCGGGACCTGGTGTGAGCGACGACGCGCTCGCCGACTACCCGAAGACCGTCGTCCTGAAGGACGGGGCGCATCTCGTGCTGCGCCCGCTGGGTGCCGCCGAGCAGGGCGCGCTCGGCAGGGTCCTCGCCCATGCGGCGCCCGTGGAGCGCTTCGCGCCCGACGCCGAGCCCGTGATCCTCGCCTGTGACGGCGAGCGGGTGGTGGCGGCGGCGGCCCTCGAGCGGGGCGCGCCCGAGGTGGCCCGCCTGAGCGTCGTCATCGATCCCGAGTACCGCGGGCGGCGCCTCGGCACCTGGCTCGTGCTCGACGCCGTTCATCTCGCCGCCGCTCTCGGCGTCGAGCGCCTCGAGGCCACGTTGCATCCCGAGGACACCGCTTACCTTGCGGCGCTCGAGCGTCTCGACTTCGCCGTCGATCCGGCGCGCAGGTCGCCGTCGGGCGCCGTGCTGGTGAAGCGCCTGCACCGCGGGTGGACGGATTTCTGACCCCGCGCCGATCTGCCAGCGCGCTTCGTCCCGACGGCGGGCGGCGCGGGATCCGGGGCCTGATCTGGATCGGCGCGGCGCTCGCGCCGCCGATCGCCTGGTTCGTGGTCCACCTGGGCCACCTCGCCACCACGCCGCTCGAGGTCGCGCTCTGGTCGGGGGGCGGCATCTTCGGCGCCGCCTTCCTGCTCTCCTGGGCCTCGGAGGTGGCGCAGCTCGACATCACCCGCGCGCTCGCGCTCGCGTTCCTGGCGCTCATCGCGGTCCTCCCGGAGTACGCCGTCGACGTCTACTTCGCGTGGCGCGCCGGGCAGGACCCGACCTACACGGCGTACGCGACCGCCAACATGACGGGCGGCAACCGTCTCCTGATCGGCGTCGGCTGGGCGACCAGCGTCCTCGCCCTCTGGCTGCGGTACCGCCATCGCGAGGTGCGCCTGCCTCGCGCGCAGGCGGTGGAGGTCAACTGGCTCGCGCTGGCGACGCTCTACTCCTTCGTGATCCCGGCCAAGGGCACGCTCTCGCTCTTCGACACGGCCGTCCTCTTCCTCATGTTCGCGGGCTACGTGCGCGCCGCCGGCAGGACGCACCACGAGGAACCGGAGCTGGAGGGGCCGGCGGAGCTGCTCGCGCGCCTCGCGCCCGCCCGGCGCCGGGGTGTGGTCCTGGCCCTCGCGCTGATCGCCGGCGCCGCCATCGTGACCGCCGCGGAGCCGTTCGCGGAGAGCCTGATCGCGACCGGGCGCCAGTTCGGCATCGAGGAGTTCCTGCTCGTTCAGTGGCTGGCACCGCTCGTCTCCGAGTCGCCGGAGTTCGTGGTGGCGGTGCTGTTCGCGCTGCGCGGCTCGGCCGCGGCCAGCATCGGGACGCTCATCTCCTCGACCGTGAACCAGTGGACGTTGCTCGTGGGCGCGCTCCCGGCGGCCTTTGCGCTCTCGCACGGCGGCATCGTCCCCATGCACCTGGACGGGCGGCAGCGCGAGGAGATGTTCCTCACCTCGGCGCAGTCGGTGTTCGCGCTGGTGGTGATCGCGAACTTCACCTTCTCGCGCCTGGAGGCGGCGGTGCTGTTCGCGCTCTTCGTGCCGCAGCTCTTCCTGACCACGGCGGCGGCGCGCTGGACGCACGCCGGTCTCTACCTCGTTCTGGCCGTCGCCGTCGTGTGCCTGAGCCCGACGGCGCGCGCAGGGGTCCGGCAGCTCCTGCCGCTCGGGCGACGGCGCTCGTCGTAGCGGCCGACGCAGCCGCGTCCGACGGAAACGCATCGCGCCCGCGGGCGCGGAGCGCGCGCAACGATCGCTCGTCGAGCCGAATCCGAGGGAGAAGTCCGAGATTGGGGCGCGGCTTAGCGAGTGTCCGACTCGAGGAGCAGTGTGCGGAGGTCGTTCAGCACCAGCGCCGAGTCGAGGAGCCCGACGCTGTACACGTTCCGGACCCGGCCACGCCCGTCGAGCAGGAAGACCTTGAGCACGTGGCGGAAGAGGCCGGTCCACGTGCCGTCGTCGAAGCGGAGCTTCGCCACCGGCTGATCGAAGTCGGCGAGCAGCGGCCGCAGGTCCTCTTCGCTCCGGGTCGTCGTGAAGCGCCAGTCGCTCCGCGGCGCGTGGAACGAGCGTACGACCGCCATGCGCCCGGGCGTGTCGCGCTCGGGATCGAAGCTGATCGTGACGAGCGTGGCACGTCGCGCGAGCTCCGCGTCGGCGGCGACGGCGCGGTCGACCCGATCGAGGACGGCGAGGCTCAGCGGACAGCCCGTCGCCTCGATGCAGGTCGTGTAGACGAAGGCGACGACCGCGAGCCGGCCGTGCGTCACGGCGAAGAGGGTCGTGGACCGCCCGTCCGCGTCGAGGAGCGGGTGGTCCGTCACCGTGTTGATGGGGGGCAGCGAGTAGGAACCGGGCGCGGGCGGCGTGTACTCGGGGGCGAAGGCGCCGACCGCGTAGGTGTAGCGGGCCGCCGCGGGATCGACCGCGCCGAGACGCGGATCGCCGGCCGCCGCCGCTCCGACGAGCGCGAGCAGGGCGGCCGCGATGAGACGATGCCGCCGCACGGCGATCTCAGCGGAGACCGGCTCCGCGCGCCGCGTCGCCGGCGTAGATCTGGTTCTTGTAGAAGCGCTCCTGCCCGAAGAGCATGATGTGGGGGCGGCCGAGCCCCTCCTTCAGGAAGTCCACGGCGAAGAGCGGCGTCAGGCGCTTGCCGTCCCAGCCGTACGCCTTGAGGAACTGCTCGCCGTCCTTGCCCTTCTTGTCCCAGTTGCTGAGCAGCGAGGACGTGAAGTAGACGCGCTTCCCGTCCCAGGTCTCGGACACCATGTTCACCTGGGAGCCGATCCGCTGCGTGTGCACGAGGCGCGGGTGGTGCGGGTCGCTCACGTCGTAGACGCGGCACGACCCGTCCATGAAGGTATCGACGAAGAGGAAGCGGTCGTCGGCGGAGAGGCTCACGTCGACCGGGAGCGGCGTCTGCTTGGGGTCGGCGATGTCCGCGACCGCGGTCGCCTTGAACGCGCCGTCGTCCTGCTGCTCGACGAGCCAGATCTTGGAGGTGAGCGCGGTCGTGGTGAAGGCGTAGTTGTGGCGCGGCTGGAGAGCCCAGCGGATCTCGAGCGGCGCGCCGGGGACGGCGAGCGTCTGGATGGGCTTCCGGGCGTGGAAGTCCCAGACGACCATGGTGCTGCCGAAGTGCTTCATCGCCTCCGGGTCGGCCACGACCTTGCCGAATTCGGTCATGTAGTTGTTCCAGCCGGTGAAGGACGAGGTGAGCATGCGGTTGAGCCGGGGCTGCACGCGGGCGTCGTAGCCGTACTCTGCGTGCTCGGGCAGCCAGAGCGTCTGGATGAACTTGCCGTCGTTGTTGTACTCGACGAGCCCCGTCTTCCCGCCGCGCTCCTTGTCGTTGGAGAGGCCGGTGATCAGCATCCGGCCGGGCAGCGCGAAGAAGGTGTGCGGGCCGATCACGCCGCCACTCTCCTTCGCGAAGGAGTCGATCGTGCGGACGAGCTTCGGGTGCGCGGGATCGCCGGCCACGTCGAAGACCCAGATCATGCTGTCGTCGAGGCCGCCGGCCCAGAGGTGGCGGCGGTCCTCGCCGAAGCCGCCGTGATGCGCCTCGTGCCGGCCGCCGACCGACACCGTGGAGATCACCTTCCCGTAGCGGGCCGGGTCGGCCGGGTTGCCGCCGATCGTGACCAGCTTGTCGGACCCGTCGCCCACGCCGTCGATGCCGAGGGTCAGGACGTAGACGTAGTCCTCCTGCCCGGTGATCTTCGGCATGTACGGCGACATGCAGGTCTCGTCGCCGCGGACGCGGACCGGACTCAGCAGCAGCGCGGCCAGCGCTGCGCCCATGAGGCGGCGTCGTGTCACTGGTGAACCCTCCGTTGGACCCCCGGCAGCTAGCAGCCTCGCTCGGCGCTGTCGAGTAGGGGCCTCACGATCTGTTTCGCATGAGGGCCGACGGGGAACGCGGCCGGCGCTACACGAGCGCCTGTGCGGCGCGCAGGCGGGCGATCTCCGCCTCGCTGTACCCGCACACGTCGCGCAGGACCTGGTCGGTGTCGGCACCGAGGCAGGGCGCCACCCGGCGCACCCGGCAGTCGCTCTCCGACATCCGCCATGGGACGCCGACGTGCTTGCGGGTGCCGACGACCGGGTGGGGCAGCTCGACGAAGAAGCCGCGCGCGGCGAGGTGCGGATCCTCCGCGAGGTCGCGGTTGGTGGCGGCGGTGAAGGCCGCGACGCCGGCGCCCTGGAGGGTCGCGGTCGCCTCCTCGGGAGAGCGCGCGCGGGTCCAGGCGGTCACGATCTCCTCCAGCGCGTCCTCGTGGCGCTTGCGTGCGGCGGCGGTGGCGTAGCGCGGGTCGCTCGCCAGCTCGGGACAACCGACCGCCGCCGCGAAGCGGGCCCAGGCCGCGTCGTCCTCGACGGCGAGTGCGACCCAGCGGTCCTCGCCGGCGGCGCGGAAGACCCCGTGCGGCGCCATGTGCGGGTCCCGGTTGCCGTCGCGCTCGGGCGCGGCGCCGTTCATCGTCCAGGCGGTGATCGCCTCGGCGAGCACGGCCATCGAGGTCTCCCACTGCGAGAGGTCGATGTACTGGCCCTGGCCGGTGCGCGCTCGGTGGACGAGCGCCGCCAGCACCGCCACCGCGCCGTGCAGCCCGCCGGTCGGATCGCCGTACGAGATGCCGACGTGCATGGGCGGGAAGCCGTGGTAGCCGGTCACCGAGGACATCCCCGAGAGGGGCACCTGCGCGGGCCCGTACGACACCTTGTCGGCGTCGGGGCCGGTCGCGCCGTAGCCGGAGAGCGCGATCATGACGAGATCGGCGCGGAGTGCGCGGAGCACGTCCCAGCCGAGGCCCATGCGCTCCATCACCCCTGCGGCGTAGTTCTCGACCACGACGTCGCTCGCGGCGCACAGGCGCTTGGCGGCCTCGATCGCCTCGGGCCGCTTCAGGTCGAGCACGATGCTCTTCTTCCCCTGGTTGTACTGGTTGAAGTAGCCGCTGCGGTCCGGGCTGGGCTCGAAGTCGGCGAAGGGCGGCAGGAGGCGCGTCACGCACGGGCGGGTCGCGGTCTCGACGCGGATGACCTCGGCGCCGAGGTGCGCGAGCTGGAGCGTGCAGAAGGGGCCCGCCCACACCCAGGTGAAGTCGGCGACGCGGATACCCGCGAGCGGCGCGCGGTCCGCCATCTATACCACCCCCTCGCGGGCGAGCGCGGCCGCGTCGAGGCCGATCTCGGCCAGCACCTGGGCGGTGTGCTGGCCGAGGCAGGGCGCGGGCGCGCGCAGGGTCCACGGCGTGGCGGAGAGCTTGCAGGGCGCGCCCGGCACGGTGACCGCGCCGGCCACGGGGTGCGCGATCGTGGCGAAGAAGCCGCGTGCCTGGAGGTGCGGCGAGGCGAGCAGGTCCCCCATGGTCGACACCGGCGCGAGCGGGACCCGTCGGAGCTGCGCCGCCTCGTAGAGCTCGTGCACCGACTGCTCGCGGCACCACTCCTGGAGGAAGACCTGGAGCGCGTCGAAGTTGGCGCCGCGCGAGAGGCGGTCGGCGAAGAGCTCCATCGACGCCCACTCCGGGTTGCTCATGATGTCGACCAGGCTCTTCCACTGGTGCTCCTCGACGCAGCACAGGAAGATCCACCCGTCGCGGCACTCCATGAAGCAGAGCGGCTGGATCGGCTTCGCGCCGAGGCGTGACGCCGTCAGCCGACAGTAGGGCCAGAACTCGAAGGTGAGCTCGAGGATCGCCGCCACGCACTCCTGCGTCGACACCTCGACGTGCTCGCCGCGTCCGGTGGCGAGGCGGGCGAAGAGGGCGCCGAGCGAGCCGACGGCCGCGTTGAGCCCCGCCTGGAAGCCGGACTGGTCGCCGAACGCCTTGAGCGGCGGGAGGTCGGGACGGCTGGGCTCGCCGTTCAAGGCCGCGACGCCGCCCGCGCTCCAGGTGACGACGTCGGGGCCGCGGTAGCCGGCATGTGGGCCGGAGAGGCCGAAGGGCGCGATCGAGGTCATCACCAGCCCCGGGCGGGCGGCCGCCAGGCGCTCGTAGTCGAGGCCGCGGCCCGCCATCTCGCTCGGGTGGACGTCGTGCACCAGGAGGTCCGCCCGCGCCATCAGGCGCTCGAGGACCTCGCGCCCGCGCGGCCGGGTGAGGTCGAGGGTGATGCCCCGCTTGTTGGCGTTGAGATAGAGGAATAGGCCGCTCTTCTCGGGGTGCGGGACGTTGCCCGGAAAGGGGCCGCGTGCGCGCGTCGCGTCCCCCCCTGCGGGCGGCTCGACCTTGACCACTTGCGCGCCCAGGTCCGCGAGCAGCTTCGCGGCGTAGGCCGCGGCCACGCCGCTCCCGACCTCGAGCACGCTGAGGTGGTCGAGGGCCGCGGACATGTCAGCCGCCGCTTGCGAGCCGCACCAGCTCGGCGACCGTCGCGGGCTCCTCGAGGACCGCCAGGCGCGCCATGAGCTCGGTGTGCGAGTGCTCCTCCACCGCCCAGTCCTCGAAGACGCGCCAGTCCCCGCCGACGCGCTCGAGCACGCGCACCCGCTTCTGGTCGTCGGTCACGCCGATCGCGGCGCGCTCGCTCGGGGTCATCGCGAAGAGCGCGTAGCCCGCGCGCTTGCTGGTGACGAAGTACACCCGGGCGTCTCCTACCAGGCTCGCCCCGGCACCGGCAACCGAGAGGGCCACGCCCTTCCGGGTTCACTTGATGCCGGCGATGCGCTAGGGATGCCAGGGCGGTGTGGCGGAGGTCCTCGCATGAACCTGAAGCCCGGCCTGTCCTTCCTGCGCGAGGTGGCGGCGGAGTGGCGCAAGGACAACGCGCTCAGCCTGGGCGCCGCGCTCGCCTTCTACACGCTCTTCTCGCTCGCGCCGCTCCTCGTCCTGGTCGTCGCGATCGTGGGCCTGGTCTTCGGTCGCGCCGCCGCGCAGGGCGAGATCGTGGCGCGCGTCGGGGGCGCCGTCGGGCCGGAGGCGGCGAAGGTGATCGAGGGCATGATCGCACGGGCCAGCGCGCCCACCTCGGGGGTGATCGCCACGGTCGCGAGCCTCGCCACCATGCTGTTCGGCGCGTCGGGGGTCTTCGGCCAGCTCCAGACCTCGCTCAACCAGATCTGGGGCGTGACCGGCGGCCCCCGCCGCGGGGTGCGTAGCCTCGTTCGCCGGCGGGTCACTTCCTTCAGCCTGATCCTCGGCATCGGCTTCCTGCTCTTCCTCTCGCTCGTCGTGTCGGCCGTGCTCGCCGCCGTGAAGCAGCTCCTGGCCGAGCATCTGCCCGTGCTCGGCGCACTGCTCCCACCGCTCAACTTCCTGGTCTCGCTCCTGATGATCACCGCCCTCTTCGCCCTCATCTTCAAGGTGCTGCCCGACGCGCGCATGCACTGGCGGGACGTGTGGCTCGGCGCGGCGGTGACCGCGCTCCTCTTCACGGCGGGGAAGGGGCTGATCGCCCTCTATCTCGGTCGCACCGGCCGCGCCTCGGTCTACGGCGCCGCCGCGTCGCTCGTCGTCCTCCTCTTGTGGGTCTACTACTCGGCGCAGATCCTGCTCGTCGGCGCCGAGTTCACCGAGGTGTACTCGCGCCGCTACGGCTCACGCCGCGCGGAGGCCGGGAGTGGTTAGTGTGGTGTCCGCGCGGTGGCTTGTCGCGAGAGCGTCGAGCCGGGAGCCGAGGCGGGCGAGCGCAGCGACGACCGACGAGGCGTAGCCAAACACACGCGGCGCGTCCCGCGCCGCGGCCGCAGGAAAGAGGGAGGAGCGAGCACGCCCGCCGCAGGCCCCGGATCGACGGTCGCAGCAAAGCCACCGTGCGGAAACCACACTAGCGCTGCGCGCAGACGCCGAGCGTGCCGAAGCGGACGGCGCGCGAATAGGCGATGACGCGGAGCCCGTCTGGCCCGAACTCGCCGAGCGCCGCGTAGCCCTGGTCGGTGCTCAGGCTGCGCGACCAGTCCCACGTGGCGGCAAGCAGGCGCTCGCCGTGGACGCGCTGCCAGAGGAGCGTGTCGAGGGCGATCTCGGGCGCGCTCCGCCGGCGGGGGCGGTCGGGCGGCGCGGCGCCGAGGAGGCGGTCCTGATCGCCGTAGGTGCGGTTCAGGGTCTCGCCGAGCGGCTCGCGGCGCACCAGCCACCAGCCCGCCGCACAGGTCTCCTCGGCCGCGAAGGGCTGATCGTCGATCGTCCACTCCGGCCGGAGGAGGTAGCCGACGCCCCTGTGGACGGCCGGGTCGAGTCCGGCCTGCAGGCGCGCGGCCAGGCGAAGCATGGTGAGCGGCCCCTCGGGATCGCGCGGCAGGCGCAGCACGAGCATCTCGCCCGCGGCGCGCGCCCGTTCCAGGTCGGAGGGGCCGAAGGGCAGGCGCGCCACCGTCTTCTGCTCGGCCGGCGTCAGGACCGCGAGCGGATCGAAGCCGAGGGCGGCCGCGAGCTCGCGCGGCCCCAGCATCCCTCCCCCCAGCGCGCGTGTGGCGGCGTCCAGCCCGTGGATGTCACCCGGCCTCATCACCCGCCGAGCTGGTACATCTCGCGCCGCTCCGTGGAGCGTCCGAGGTCGAGGCGGTGGCCAGTCGGCTTGAAACGGACGGCGCGCATGAGGATGTCGGTGACCGCCTCGGGCCCCCCGCCGGCGCGCAGCGTGCCGCGGACGTCGAGCTCGTCGTCGTTCAAGAGGCAGAGGTGGAAGCGGCCGTCGGCCGTGAGTCGCATGCGGTTGCAGTCGGCGCAGTACGGCTCGCTCACCGGGCTGATGAAGCCGACCACGCCGCGCGCGCGCGGCAGGCGGTAGTTGCGTGCCTCGTCGGCGCGCTCGACCGACGGCACGGGTGCCAGCGCGCCCAGGACGTCCGCGATGCGCGCGCGCGTCTCCGTGTTCGGGACGAGCCGCCCGCGCGCCAGCGCCGCCACGGCACCGGTGCCGAGTGGCATCGTCTCGATGAAGCGCACGTGCCACGGCCGCTCGAGCGTGAGCGCCGCAAGGGGCACGACGTCCTCCTCGTTGAAGCCGCGCGCAACCACCACGTTCAGCTTGATGGGGCAGAGCCCCGCGGCCTCGGCCGCCTCGATCCCGGCCCAGATCTCGGCGAGCGTGCCCCGGCGCATGATGCGGGCGAGGCGGCGCGGATCGAGGCTGTCGAGGTGGATGTTCACGCGCCGCAGCCCGGCCGCAGCGAGCGGCGCCGCGAGCGCGGGCAGGCGCACGCCGTTGGTGGTCATGGTCAGGTCGCCGAGGCCCGGCAGGCGCGCCAGGCGCGCGACGATCTCGAGCAGGTCGGCGCGCAGCGTCGGCTCGCCGCCGGTCAGGCGGAGCTTCCGGAAGCCCACGGCGAGCGCGGCGCGGGCCACGGTCTCGATCTCGGCCACGGTCAGGACGTCGGCGGGCGGGGCGAGCGCCGGTCAGGCGGAGCTTGCGGAAGCCCGCGGCGAGCGCGGCGCGGGCCACCGTTTCGATCTCGGCCGCGGTCAGGACGTCGGCGGGCGGGGCGAGCGCCGGGCCGTCGAGCGGCATGCAGTAGACGCAGCGGAGGTTGCAGTGGTCGATGAGGGAGATACGCAGGTAGTCGATCTCGCGGCCGAAGGCGTCGCGCGGCACGGGCGCATCTTCGGCCCGGCGCCGGGCCAAGTCAATTCGCACGCCCCGCTCTGGGTCAGCTCGGCCGCTCGGCGAGCCCGTGCGTCAGGGCGAAGAGCGCGCTCCGGTACGGCGAGTCGGGGAGCTCCGCGAGCGTGGCCAGCGCGGCGTCGGTGTGGGCGCGCGCCCGCTCCGCGACGGCGGTGAGGACGCCCGTAAGGCGGATGCGCGCGAGCCCGGCCTCGATGTCCGCGGCCACGAGGCGCTCGCTGGCGAAGAGACGGGCGAGCTCGCCGTCGCGCGCGAGGGCGAGCACGATCGGCAGGGACGGATTGCCGTCGCGCAGGTCGACGCCGCGCGGCTTGCCGGTGAGCGCGGGCTGGCCCTCGACGTCGAGCAGGTCGTCGCTCATCTGGAAGGCGAGGCCCAGGTGGCGGCCGCACGAGCCCATCGTGTCGACGAGCGCCGGCGGCGCGCCGGCCAGGTGCGCCGCCGTGCGCGCGCCCGCCGCGAACAGCGAGGCCGTCTTGCGCTCGACGATCTCGAGGTAGTCGGAAACGGTAACCGCCGGATTATGCCGGAAGCGCCCCTGCATGATCTCGCCCTCGGTCAGGCTGATGCACGCCTCGGCCGCCCAGCGGATGACCTCGGGCTCGAAGCCCGCGCAGAGCGCGAAGGCTCGGCTGAAGAGGAAGTCGCCCGTGACCAGTGTGTCGGCGACGCCGAAGGTGCTGGGGGCCGAGGGCCGGCCGCGGCGCGTCTCGCCCCGGTCGATGATGTCGTCGTGCAGGAGGGTGGCGGAGTGGATCAGCTCGAGCGCGACCGCCGCCAGGGTCGCATCGGCGCGCCGCAGAAGCGGCCGCTCGCCCGCCGAGGCGTGGTAGACGAGCAGGACGACGAGCGGGCGGACGCGCTTGCCGCCCGCCGCGACGAGGTGCGTGGCGATCGCGTGCAGACGGTCCTCGCGTGAGCGGAGCTCGGCGTCGAGCCGCGCCTCGATCCGGACGAGGTCCTCCTCGATGGCCGGCGGGAGGGGCGGGGTGGCGGCGGCCGCGGCGCTATCGGCGAGGGTCTTCACGGCGGAGGCGAGGCGAATCAACGAGAACGGGCCCTCAAAGTCAAGGACGGGCGCGGAGTGCCCGGCGATCGCAGGCAACATTGCACTCGCGCGGGGCCGCGGCTAGTGTCCGGCGGGCATGGCGGAGCTCACGCCCGAGCGGGTGCGCGAGGCGCTTCGCACCGTCCTCTTCCCGAACTTTCGGCGCGACATCGTGACCCTCGGCATGGTGGGCGAGGACATCGCGATCGCGGGGGACACCGTGCGCCTGCACGTGCGCCCGGGGACCGACAAGCCCGAGGCGCTGCAGCAGCTGGCGCACGCGATCGACGCCGCGCTCCGCCGTCTTCCCGGCGTCGTGCACGTCGACGTGCACTTCGCGCGTGCCGAGGAGGGGAGGGGGCGCGATCCCTTCACCGAGCGCGCGGCGCTGCCCGGCGTGGCGCACATCGTCGCGGTGGCGAGCGCGAAGGGCGGGGTCGGCAAGTCGACCGTGGCCGTCAACCTGGCGCTCGGGCTGGCGGGCGAGGGACGCCGGCGCGTCGGGCTCGTCGATGCCGACGTCTACGGTCCGAGCCTGCCCATCATGCTGGGCACCGACGCACGCCCGCGCGTCACACCGGACAAGCGCATCCATCCCCTCGAGCGGTACGGGATCAAGCTCATGTCCATGGGCTTCTTCCTCGACGAGCAGTCGCCGGTCATCTGGCGCGGGCCGATCGTCATGGGCGTCGTGCGGCAGTTCCTGCGCGACGTGGAGTGGGGCGAGCTGGATTTCCTCGTCGTGGACCTCCCGCCGGGGACGGGCGACGCGCCGCTCACGCTGGTCCAGCAGGTGCCGGTCACGGGCGCGGTCATCGTGACCACGCCGCAGGACGTGGCGCTCCTCGACACGGGGCGGAGCATGGGGATGTTCCTGCAGGTGAACACACCCGTGCTGGGCGTGGTGGAGAACATGAGCGGCTACCTCTGCCCGCGCTGCGGGACGGAGGATCCGATCTTCGGCCGGGGCGGGGCCGAGGCGCTGGCGGCCCGCTTCGGCGTGCCCGTGCTGGCGCGTATCCCGCTCGTCGCCGCCCTGCGCGAGGGCGGCGATGCCGGGCGCCCGCTGGTCGCCGCCCAGCCGGAGCACCCGGTGAGCCGGCTCTTCGCCGCGCTCGCGGCGCGGGTGGCCGAGACGGTGGCACCGTCCGGCGCAGCTGCGGCCGCGCCCGCCTGAGAGGCCGAGCCGCCCTCGCGCCGGTTGTCTCGCCGCCGGGCCGCGGTCATGGTCCGCGCCAACCGACGCGACCTGCGAGGACGGGGTGTCCTGGCAGAACCGAGCAGTGCGCGGTGGTGCGACCGGCCGACTGCTGCGTGCCGAACCCCGACGACCCGAGACGGAGTCGCAGCTCCTCGCCCAGGCGCGCGCGATCCATCCCGAGCGCGACTTCCCGCCCGACTTCCCGTCCCGCTTCCGAAAGAAATAGAGCACGCGCGTCGATCGGGCGATTTACAGGCCTCCCCCCGTTGAGTATATGGGGCGCGCCCGTGCACGGGCCGGCGGCGGCGCACGCGAGCGAAGCGTATGGGGAAGATCCGGATCGGCATCGTCGGGGTGGGCAACTGTGCGAGCAGCCTCCTCCAGGGCATCGAGTTCTATCGCGCCGCCGACGAGAAGACCGCGGACGCGCACGTGGGCCTCATGCACTTCGACGTGTGCGGCTACCGCCCGGGCGACATCGAAGTCGTGTGCGCCTTCGACGTCGACCAGCGCAAGGTGGGTCAGCCCCTCGACGTGGCCGCGCTCGCGCCGCCCAACAACACCCGCCCGCTTTACCCCAAGCTGCCGCGCTCGAGCGTGATCGTCGAGATGGGGCCGGTCCTCGACGGGGTGGCCGAGCACATGAGCGAGTACCCGCCCGAGGAGGCGTTCGTGGTGGCCGAGCGCCGGCCGGCGGACGTGGTCGAGGTGCTCGAGCGCAGCGGCGCCGAGATGGTGGTCAACTACCTCCCGGTCGGCAGCCAGGCGGCGACCGAGCACTACGCGCGCGCCTGCCTCGAGACGGGGGTGTCGCTCGTGAACTGCATCCCGGTCTTCGTCGCCTCGGATGCGGAGTGGGCCGGCGAGTTCGAGCGCCGCGGT
>Ga0209470_1002264_pt1 | contig 13745 bp, 8 predicted proteins | sample GraSoiAngelo_125_FD_185882 | JGI IMG/M metagenome (GOLD analysis project Ga0209470, IMG submission 185882) | Grasslands soil microbial communities from the Angelo Coastal Reserve, California, USA - 14_0927_05_40cm (SPAdes) (version 2) | ecosystem: Environmental > Terrestrial > Soil > Grasslands ... | reverse complement strand
CTCTGTCATCGGTCGTGGAATTGGATTTGGACAGTTAACATTCCTCGCGCGGTCATCCTGAACGAAGTGAAGGACCTCTCACAGGATGATTGATCACACAATCCAGGCCGCGTTTTTCCCCCTTCGACTGTGAAGTCCCTCGCTACGCTCGGGATGACAGCGTTGTTGAATGCATTCAGGGAGTTTTGGCGCACGTTGCTCGAATCGCGTCAACCACCAGATCGTCCTGCTGGGCAAAAATCGTGCGCAGATCGAGCTTGAAATGCTCGTTAGCGATGTAACCGATGACTGGAGGGTTGAAGGTGCGGAGACGCGCGGCAAAATCGGCCAGCGACCAGTTCCTTGGAACAATGTCGATTGTAACCGACGACATCACTGACTTTGGCAAAGTGCCGCCGCCAACTTTGACTTTGCCGCGGCCAAGCGCGATTTGCAGTGGCAAGCCCTCCAACCGGTCGGCAATCGCTGCGGCTCGAGCGCGCAATTCATCTTCTGAGATTTGCAAAAGGGCAATCGCAGGAATTGCGGATATCGAGTGATTGAGGTGAAGATCGACAGTCGCTTGTAATGCCGCGAAAATCAGTTTGTCGCAGCGCAACGCGCGAAATAAAGGTTCGCGCTTCAACGCGCTGGTAAATCGCTTCTCCCCCGCGATGATTCCCGCCTGCGGACCGCCGAATAATTTATCGCCGCTGAAACAAACGAGATGGGCTCCGTCCTTCAGAGCTTCAGCGGGCGTCGGCTCGTGCTCGGCTATTCCAAATTGCTCGGTCGCGACAACCGCTCCGCTTCCCAAATCCTCGACGAAAGGGACGCGCTTTTTTCGCGCGAGGGCAACGAGTTCCGCCGAAAGAGGGGATTCCACAAAACCGCTCATGAAGAAATTGCTGCGATGAACTTTGAGAATGAGAGCTGTGTTGGGCCCAATTGCTTTCGCGTAATCGTTGAGCGTGGTCTTATTTGTCGCGCCGACCTCGCGCAGTCTCGCCCCGGCCGCCTCGATAATTTCGCCGATGCGAAAGCCGCCGCCGATTTGGATCAGTTCGCCGCGCGAGATTACAATTTCCGGTTTGTTCCTGGTAAAATGCCGAACAATCAGCACCAACGCCGCCGCGCAATTATTGACAACAGTGGCCGATTCTGCTCCGCACAGCAATGCGAGCGCCTTCTCGATGTAATTGCCCCGCCCACCGCGCTCGCTGGTTCCGAGATCATATTCGAGATTCGAATACGCCGGACCGATCTTGCTGAGCGCACAAATCGCTTCGGGAGCGAGTGGCGCCCGCCCAAAGTTCGTGTGAATGACAATTCCGGTCCCGTTGATAACCGGTTGTAACCGGCTGGCGCGAAGCCCCTCGATCGAGCCGCGCACAAGATCGACGATCGATTCGAATTCCGGAGTCTCCGCCTTCTCACGAACTTTCGAAAGTTCTCTCCTGACAACATCGACAATCAGTGGGCGTGGCAGATCGTAATCGCCTAGCGCATCGAGAACTTTGCTCACTGCGGGAATGTCCCGGCGCAAGCGAGACTTTACCTCGTCATGCATATCAACGGACGGCGGCGGCGTTGCGGGACAATTCTTCCGATCACGGCAGCGCTGGGTGCGCGTGCCTTTCGTAAAAGGGTCAGCACCTTCTCCACCCTGGCTTCGGCGACACAAAGCAATAGTCCGCCGCTTGTCTGCGCATCAGTTAAAAGAATTCTGCGGGTTTCATCGGTATTTTTCCAATCCACAACTACGGTCGTGGCGTAAAAGTTCTGTCGTGTCCCTTCGGGCACGCAACCTTGTTCGATAAGATCGCCGATCTCATCGCTGATCATCGGCACCGTGTTTGGATCGATATCGGCGGACACGCGACTAGCGCGGCAAAGTGAAACCAAATGACCGATCAGACCGTAGCCAGTGATGTCTGTCGCTGCGCGGACGAGACCAAACTCGGCGAGATCGGCGCCGACAGTGTTGATTCTCGACATGAGGGCGATCACTTTTTTCTCGAGGACACGCGAAGCGAATCCGCGCTTGATAGCAGTAGTAGCGATGCCGGTTCCGAGTGGTTTCGTTAAAATGAGCAGATCGCCCGGGCGCGCATTCGCGTTCGTTGTGACACGGCGAACATCTACGATTCCAGTAACCGCCAAACCGTAAATCGGTTCGGGATTACGAATGGAATGGCCGCCGATCAGCGCGCATCCGACCTCGGTCGCCTTGGCCAGACCGCCGCGTAAAATCGAGGAGATCGTTTTCGGTCGGATGAGATCAGGAGGAAACCCGACAATGTTGAGTGCGGTCAACGGCCGTCCGCCCATCGCAAAGACATCGGACAACGAGTTGGCAGCGGCGATTTGCCCATAGGCAAATGGGTCGTCCACAATTGGGGTGAAAAAGTCGAGGGTCTGCACAAGAGCGCGATGTCGATCCAGGCGGTAAACGCCGGCATCGTCGAAAGTATTCGAACTCACGAGCACGTTCCGGCCTAACGAAATTGGAAGCTGCGGCAAAACTTGCCGCAGGGCCTGTTGGCTCAACTTGGAAGCTCACCCCGCACAAGATGAGAGCGACGTCAGTTTACGAATTTGCTCGCGCGACATTCCATTCACCTCCTTTCAACTGCTGTAGCCGTCGCTCTGTGGGCGACGCGCGCGTTTCGCACAGCGAAACGCGCTACAAGAGATTGCAGAAATTTGGCGGAGAGGATAGGAATCGAACCTACCTCGGTCCAGCGGTTGCCGGATCGACAACGGTTTTGAAGACCGCGAGGACCACCAGGCACCCTTCACTCTCCGGATTGCGGATTGCGGATTGCGGATTGCGGAAAGATCGACAATCGCTCGTGCTGAATGCGCGACGAAGAAATTGTTACTACTTGAGTTTTTTGATTGCGCGCACGATTTGGTCGAAATCCGGCCAGTCACCGGAGTCGAGCTTGGAATGGAGAAGTTTGCCATTGGCGCGAATCTCGAAAGCGCCACCGCTCGAGGGAATGAGCGTCAGCGACTTGATGCGCTCGCCGAGTTCAAGAATTTTGGTCGCCAAACTGACGGCCTTCGGCGTGTAGTTTCAAACGACGCAATATTCGATCGACACCTCGTTTTTCACCTCGAGCTCCTTTCCAAGAATAAAACTATCGGTGCGATTTAATGCGGTCAAGAGATGTAGCTTACACGCTCTAGCGATTACGCGTCGAAGCGGGCGCTTCGGCTCCGGTTTCGCCTCCGGGACCGAATACGATGGAGAAAACGACGAAAACTTGCGCGCGCGGTGAGTCATCCGTGCAGCCGAAAAGCGGCGAGACGTCCACGCGGGTATTAGCTGATGGCTTCCACGCGATGGTTGGGCCGATCACGAAACTGTTAAGCGGATCGCCGCGTGTGTCTTTGTCGGTAAAATTACGATACGCCATCTCGACGCCGCCCTTGAGCCGCTCGTGCTCGAGCCAGATTGGAATTAGGGCGCTCTGTGCAAAACCCCACTCGCGCCCGCGATCAAACCCGACTTCCTGCTCGAAAAACCAATTCATTGCCCATTCGACGCGCTCGCCAAAGTCTTCCGCCAGCAAAAGCCGGAACTCGTAAGCGTCAGGCATTTTGGGGTTTGCTTCCGCCTCCATCTCAGCTTCTTCGTCGAAAGGCTCGAGATTGAGGTGTTGGCGTCGCGCCATTTCCTCGTTGGCCATTTCTTCCTCGGGTGGCCGCTCCCCATGCAAGATTCGGCCGGTGCCAAATTTGTATTCGGCAAAGAGCGTCGGATTCAGTGGAATCTTGTTCCAGTCGGCGAGCGCATAACGCGCTTCGACACTGAAACTCTTGTTTTGAAAATCACCATTGAAGCGCTCCTGACTGAGCTCGAATGCGACTCCAAAACGATGCGGCAATCCCACTTCGACTTCTTCAGTAAAGAGATGGTCAGGCGGTCCATTGCGAAATGCATCTCCTTCGTAAATTATTCCGGCGTAAACGGCGCCGGGCGGCAACACATACGCGGTCGTTGTGGGGGAGAAACGGCTGCGCGAAAATCCGGGCGGCGCGCCGTAAGCGCTCGGCACTTCCTCGCCGGTAACAACGATTTGCTCTTCGACAGCCGACTGCGCGCGAGATACTTTGATCGAGACGAGTGCGCCGAATATAAGAGCCAAAAGAACTACTGCTCCAGTCACTCGCGAAAATTGCATGGCTGGCTTTTAAGGGGACGCGGTGGAGCAGCGCAAGCAAAATCACGTCGCCACACCTGCCTCGGATAGACGTGACTAGAACCTGGGCGATATTAAAGGACTAGTTCTACGGGTGTGGTGGGTGAGTTGGCTTGGGCTTTGGCGTCGGCGTTGGGGTAGGTCCGGCACAAGCGACATTGCCGACCACGGCGTACGTGGCAGCCGGATGCCCGTTGTCCCTCTGCCCCTTAACAAACGTATGATCTACCAGCAGAGTTGACCGCTCCAAGTTTTGAGTCTCGCTCGTATCGCCGGTGAACGTCCTTCCATTAACAGCTCCGAGCAGATCTCCCGGCTGTGGATTTCCGACCGCGGATTTCGGGACGACGAGCGTGATCGTTCCATCAGCATTAAAGCTGCTTCCAGGCAAAGCTCCGATTGGAGTTTCTGTCGGGACACCGATAACCAGACCCACGACGGCCGTGGCAACAGTCCCATACTCAAAGGTGACAGTTCCATTCTGATCCGTCCTCATACCAGCGTAGAACTGCTCGGCTGCCGGATCGAACGATTGCGCCGCGTAGGAGTTCCAGACTATCCTCCATCTGCTGTTCGGCGGAACGCTGCTAAGATCAGTTACTTTCATTTTGAACATCAGGTTGCTTGTTCCTGGAGGCTCGCCCGCTGCAATATAGTCAATAGCCAGCGAAGCGGGGGCAGTCCCTTGCAGAGGCTGTTCTGGATGACCGGGCGGAGTTCGCTGGAGGATCAAACCGCTACACGTGTCACCAATGTAAGGCGCAGCAATTTCATTATTCGCGCAGGACATACCGACGCTGTTTACCGCAAGCACCTTATAATAATAGGTCTTGGTAATGTCGGTGGCTGTCAGGTCATTATATGTTGTCTGGGTTCCTCCAACGCTCGTCAGTAAAGTTTCAGCGCCACTCGCCGTGCCTCTCCATATCTGATAGCTTTTGATATTGGAATTGCCTGTGTCGGCCTCGGACCACGCGAGACGCACGGATGAACCTACCCTTCGCTGTGTTATCGACGGCATGCCGGGCACGGATTTAGCATGTAGCGGGTTCGGTGGATCGAAGCTAGCGATAAGCCGGCGTCCGCTCGACTGCCGCGCAATTACACCTCTCGCGGTGTAGGCGTTGCCCTTTGCGGTCAGTGCCGCCTGCACGCAGGTGCCATCGGTGCACCCATCTACGTACCCGACCTCAACGCGCCCCTGTTTGTCAACGGTCATGTCGAAAAAGTCGAGCAGGTTGCGGCAGATGTCGGCGCCGCCGTGCGACCAGATACAGCCGCGTTGCAATGTATCGTTAGGTGTAGCGTCGGTTGTTGTCCAAGTCTGTCCGCCGTCGAATGTATTGGCAACATAGAGATGCCAGACGCCGTTGAAACTGTTTGCGGAGCCATCTCCGGATGTGGTCGAGCCATAGAAGGCTACACTAGCGCGGCCCGCATCGCCTGCCACTGCCGCCGGGAAGGCGATGTTTTTTAGACCGTAAACTGCGCCCACATCGAAAATGTTCTGCCACGTCTGGCCGCGGTCGTTGGATGTCGCCACGACTGCGTTAGAACCACCGATAGCACTGCCAGCCACTGTACTACTAGACATCGCGAAGTAGACACGACCGTTACTGTCGATCCCAACGGCTGGATCTTGAAGATTGGAGTTAGCGCGGGTCTGACTCGTTGCGTTCTGAACCGGGCGTATGTTCCACGTTAAGCCGTTGTCTTCCGAGACTACAACGGCTCCAGTCCCACCACAGCTGTTATTGGGAAGATAAACCGTTCCGTCCGGTGCGACCTTTACGTGACCATGGAGCCCGCCGCATTGTGACGTGTAGGTTGCAACGGGAGGACCGTAAGTGGCTCCTCCATCATCGCTGCGTAAGCAAAACGCAGTAACGAGATCCTGCGAGCAATAATAAACTGCGTGCGGGTACGGCGTCGGCAGCGACGGGATAGGCGTATGATATGGACCGCCGCCGATCGTCTCGTGGTCAATGCCAGATCCAAGCGGGCCGGAACTCGGCGACCAGCCGGCAAGCGTTGGTTGCCCCAACGCGTCAAGACCGTCAGTGTCTGTGAATGAGACCTTGCATGAGGGAGAGGTCAAAGTCAGCTCCCCAGCGAAGACCCTACCCGTGTCACGGTCAGTGAAGCCGATCGGGTCGGAATCAACGAACAAAGATGTCGGGGCCGAACTGTTATACCAGGTTGCTTTCTGACCGCTTGATGGACAGGAATCATCGAACTTGATGAACAGGGTTTGGAGGTCCGACTGAAAGTTAGTTACGCCAGTGGCTGAATTTGGTGAGTTCCAATTAACCCCGACGGAGGGTTCGCCCGCGTCATGTCCCATGTATTCGACGGTATGCGCGGTGGGCCCTTGACTGCTCGAGGCAACTTGCACCAGCGTTCCGGGCGCCTCGAAGTTCTCGAATCCGATCTTGGGACCAGTATCCTGAGGCGCTGAGGGAGCCAGGGTAGACGCCGCTGATGTAGATACTGCGCTGGCGCTGCCGGAATACTGGAAGGCAGCAGTGGCGCTGAAATAAACCACGTGCACAGAAAATTGCCCGGTGCCGATTGCCGGGTTGCTCGGATCAAGGTCGACAACTTCCGGTGGCGTCCCCCCGTGGGCTGATTCTCCGCCCGGGACGATCGGGCCCGAATTATCACCCTTGTGGACGTAGAGGTCGTAGTCAGTTGCACCGGACGGGTCGGCGGCGCTAACGACAATACGGGCTTTCAGCCCGCTCCAGTTAGTCGGTGTACCGGACAAAGTCAGCATGAAGGTGTCGCAGTTTACGCCTTCAACGCATGTGCTTTCGTCCAGCGACCCGCCGCCAGCCGCCGTGCCGGCCCAATTCACGGTCGGGCCGCCCGGGCTTAGCGTCCCAGCGCTGGGCGTCGCCGAGCGTAAGCCCGTTGCGAAGAACGCGAACACGACAAGGAAAACGCCGATTACAAAAAAAAGCGCGCCGATAGTGGCGCGCGCGGTCATGGAAGAGGAGATTCTTTTCATAGGAAAGGCCTCGATAAATTGTTTGCCCTAAGAATCGGGGAAAGGGCCAAATGTGGTCGCCTCGCATTCGGCTGCTAAAGCCTGGTTTTTTTTGAACTAGCTATTTCGGCGAGCAGCGTGACGCTGCATCCAATTGTCATTCTGAGCCGCGATCCTATAGGTAGGTGTTACAGGCGCTGGAGCGCTTTTTGGGCGAGCGTTTTCGATTTCTTGATCTTGGTATCTTCGTCATCCGTTCCGCCGAGGCTGATGGAGATGAACGCGTCGTCTTTTAAGACATAAAGCACGCCGCCGAAACGATTGCTGGCCCAGAAGGCTTCATCGCCGATGCCGTCGATCTTTTTCGGTGGAACGGATTCTTCTTTTTCTTCTTTCCGCTCCGATTGCTCATTATCTTTATCGCGTTCTTTGTCGTCGCCGCTATAACGACCAAACCTTTCCCTCCAGAAATCTTTCGGGCTGGTTGTGGTCGGGTGGCCCGGGTCACGCTGCATAACGGCCAGGCTCACCGATTTGCTGAACTCCGTCGCGGTATAAAAGCATTGCGATACGAGAAAGGCCGCATCCGAGCGCGCGCTACCCTTTGTTTCTTTGACGGGCGATCCTTGTACCGTTTCGATCTCTTCCCTTGTTAGCAGTCCGCAAACATCGACTCGCGCCTGATTCGATTCCTGGCTGCTTCTCGGGACGGGCGGAGGCGTTTCACGCTTCCTACATCCCGGCGAAACCACGATCAAACAGAACAATGGAAGTAAAACATACCAGCGCATACCAATCCGTCTTCGGACATAGCTCTTATTCCGCTTAGCCCAACGCTGGTAATAGTTATCGTACCCATACCGCAGACGTAACAATACACTTAGCATGCTATCACATTGCCAACTTACGTCGCACCGTGAATAACTACCAGACCGGTTTACTTTTTCTTAGGCGGCTTTCCACGAACCGTGATCACAACCTGTGCAGTGTTGGTGCTTTGCAGGCCACGAGAATCAGTAACCGTGAGCGTTGCCGGATAGATGCCCGACGCAGTATAGGTGTGAGAAATAATCGGCGTAGGTTGAGTCACCACAGGCGAGCGATCTCCAAAATTAAATGTGTAGGAAGCGATGGTGTCCGGCGGCGGCGCGGTGTCCGGATCATACGAACCCGAGCCATTGAACTTCACCGCCAACGGCGCAGTACCTGACGTTGGCGTTGCAGTTAAGACTGCTGTCGGCGCAGCGTTCGGCCTGCAGACCTGGTTACTATTTACGGTATAACTGCCGGTAAAGGCGAGGCTATCAGGCATCTGATCATAGAGCCCGGTAATGACGCCGCCCGCAGTCTGCGACACCCCAGAAACGAAACCGCTGATAGTGTCGCCGGGATTCAAGCCTAGATCGCTTGCCTTCACTACAATGACAACCTTGTTGAAGGGCGGTGCGTAACCACTGCTCGGCTCGGCAGGCTTCTGGCTGCCGGCAGTTACAAAGCGGCCATCAACCCCGCCGCTACCATTCGGGGCCGGCGTATAGGACTCAAACATCGGCGTAGTCCCGTTCCAAGTCATGTGCACGCCCTTGTAGGTCGTAGTGCCGTTCTTGATAATCTTCATCGCGACATACCAGGACGAGCCTATTGGCTGCGGCGACTCGCCGTTGTCGGTATTGACGGTGAACGCGAGCCTGATGATATTGTCCGAGGCGTAGGGTTGCGCGATTTGGAAGGAAAGGAGATCCGATCCAGGTGGAGCCGGCGTAGGTACAATCCCCAGTATCGCACTAGTGTCACCTGATGGATCAGTGAGCTCGGTGAGGCCGGGCAGCGCGCAGACGTCTTCCGGCGGTAGCGGTACGACCACGGTTAGGTTCGCTTCGTTACTCGAACTGCTCGTGCCTGCGCCATTCACCGCCTTTACCACATAATAGTAGTGGGACACTGCGGGATTGGCCGTGGTGTCGTCGAAGGCGGTTTTGTCGGTCTGGCCTAGTAGCACCTCGCCACCCGGCGATGTTCCGCGGAGGATCTGATAATTAACAATATCGGAGCCGCCGTTGTCCGGGGCCTTCCAAATGAGATGCGAAGCGGCGGGATCGCGCGTACCGGAGAGGCAAGGAGGTTTGGGCGCTACCGGTTCGGCTGTGTCAAAACTGGCGAACAAGCTCTTGCCTCCGGACTGCCGCGCCACACGCATGAAGGCGACAAAATCATCGGCAGCCGTGCCCGCAATGCAGCCCGGAGTCACGCAGCCATCGCTGTATCCGTAGAGAGCCCGCCCTTTGTCGTCCACTGTGATTTCGTTGAAGTCGAGCAGGTTTCGATCATCATGGCTGCCGCCCTGCTGCCAGATACCGGTTTTGCTTTGGACGGGATCGTTAGGCGTGGCGTTAACCGTCACCCAGGTCTGGCCTTCATCGTAGGTGGTCGCAACGAACGCGTACCATTTGCCGGGAAAACCACTGGATTGGTAGTCGCCCGCCACATCAGTGCCTAAGAACCCACAGGCGGCACGTCCAGCACTTCCGCCAATAGCCTCGGTATGGGCTGCGTTCTTGATTCCATGAGATGCACCGACGTCGAAATCGCGAATCCAAGTTTTGCCGCCGTCCTTGCTGACCTTAATATGAACATGGCCTTCGGGCGGATTGCCGGGGGCTACCGGCTCGTTGTTCACATAGCAGTAATAAGCAGTGCTATTGCTATCAATACCAACAGAAGGATCGGCGCCATTGATCTGCGACTGGCTGCCGGTCACAATAAATTCACTCCAAGTCGTGCCACCATCCGTGCTCACAGCGCCACCTTGCTTTCCTCCGCACTGATTAACCGGCAACCAGACTGTACCATTCGGAGCCACGTGGACGTGACCATGCAGACCGTGGCATTGCGTGATCCCGTTGCCTTCGTAAGCGAGAACGCCTGGGCCATAACTGGCGCCGAGGGTATCGCTCCGCTGACATGTCGCCGGGCCGAGAGGAAAGCTTTGGGAGCAATAATATACTGCCTCGCCTTGGTTCACTGGGTTCGACAGCGCACTCAACGAAGTTGGATAGGGCCCGGAACCGATGGTTTCATGATCGGTCCCACCACTGGCCGGAGAGGCGGCCAGTGGCACCCACAGATCGCCATCATTGTCACTGTATCCGTAAACAGCATTGGCGCCGACGGTGGAATTAGAGGCAAAAGTGCGCCCAGTCTTCTGATCGGTAAACAGGATCGGATCGAGACCTGTGATGGTCGTGAGGTTGGTTTTATCTTCCCAAAGCGCTTCACAACACTCCGGCTTGGCTGGACTCAGGCGTTCCGGTGGAGTCAATCGCCAGATCGGCCCGATATTCATTGTCATGATCCGGCCGGTCTTCGGATTGAAGCCAATATTGAACTCACCATCGCTGTTCTGAGCAGAGGTGCCGTCAGGCGCGAAAAAATTCTGATAGCGCGGAACGCCGGGCGTGGTTGGGTCGGGGCCTCCGAAGCCGGTACTGCCGCCACTGCCGGAACCCGGCAGCAATTCGATGGTCACATGGACGCTTTCGCCAGTCGGCGTGTAAGGGACGACCTTCACAGTATACTGGCTCGTGCCATCGGACAGAGGGCTAATGCTTGCGATCTCTGGATTGGCGCTACTCGCGGATTGATAGTTGGCCGCCTGGCTACCGTCGGTGTTGTGGACGGTACCCTTATAAATATAGAGATCGTAGTCTGATGAACCGCTGCCGGCATCGTTCCAAGCCAATGTGACTTTCACCGCGGCGTTTGGATGCGCGGCGGCGTAACCGGCAGGCAACGTCACCGTCAGCGCAAAATCATCACATGGCTGTGCCGAACCGGAGCATTCGGGGCCTTGGTCAACGAAAAGTATGGGGGTCGGATTTGCTACGAAAAACGGGCCCGCCGTGTAAGACAACGGACCCGACGTGTCGGTCAACGTTCCGCTCGATGGCGTTGCCGCGAGACTGAACATCGCGAGCAAAGCACCCACAGAACCAAGACTAAAGGCTATCAAGGCGCGTGGATTGAAAAGACCGGATGGGGAAACAGGATTTTTTCGCATAAGATTTTCCTTCGTTAGCCCGCAGCGGGGGCCATCGCTGATTATTCGGAACATCCAGCGCAATCGGATGTTAGGTCGCGCCCGAAATCAGCAGCCCTAAGTAAATCGGACTTAAGGTACCAGTGGTTCGTGCGAAGGCGGGATTGGAACCACCCGCTCGGCGAGCAAAAAAGTTGGCGTTGCCGAGAACAGGCAGTAGCGGCAGAACGCGTGAAGGAGGAACGCTTGCATGTAGAGCAGGCAAAGCACTACGCCAAACATCTCCCACACGATGAGTGCAAAAAATCTTCGAGCGCACCTCTCGACGCTATGGCTAAAGGGAATCAACAGCCTTAGGCTTCCTGATCGAGAACAGCCAAAGCTCGCGTGTAAGTGGCCTTCGCTTCCTCATGTGAGTTGCCAACCGCGGTTAAGCCCATTCTTCCAAGTTCGCCCAGTGCGCTCATCATGTGGAATACGACGCCTGTCTGTCGCGTTTGACCGAAGTGCAAGCCGTGCCGCACAACGATATCAAAAAGATCGTCCGGCGTCAGAGTACGATAACGTGGCGATTCAACGTGATCGCTCGCAACAAAAAACTTTTGCTGTCCGTTGGGAGCAGTAAAGATTGCCGTCTTCGGATCGTATCTACCGTCAGTAAGAAATTGCAGAGTCAAAAAAGGATGAGTCGTCCCGCCTTTTCTCAAATTGATCTCAATGGCGTATGGCTCCCATTTTCCGTTTGAGCGCACCACCACAAAATCCAAAGCGAAGCGTCCAATAACTCCTTCTTTTGCCAGACGCTTGCCAACCTTTGTCGCCTCCGGCGTGATCAGCGAAGCATAACCGCTGTCAGCCGGGAAGACGCACCCGAGGTAACTTTGCCCCGATGGACCGCCCAGGAGCTGATCATGCGTAGATAATAATTCAACGGAGCCCAGCGGGGTAATGCGAAGCTGCACGCTGGGGCTTCTAAACTCTTCCCCGGCGATGCGTTCTTCGACAACTCCCTTCCGCTCTTCCAGCTTCTTCATATAGCTATCGTAGGTAATTCCCTTCAGCTCGAACCGCATCGCCCTGAGGCGATCCTGTAAAGCGGCCCGCGCATCCGAGTCCTCAGAAGGTGGGAGTCCGCTTAAATCGACGAGGGCATTGCCCTCGCCGGAGACGCCCTCATTAAGCTTAATCAGAACTTGCTTGATTGAAGGCTTTCTGGTGCGCATTTCCGTGATGGCCTCAATCACATCATCTGCACTCGCGAGATTTTCATGGCCCAGCGGATGCGCGACGCCTTCTTCCTGGAAGATTTTCCGGCACCCGCTCTTTGTTCCTAAGGAAAAAAACTTTGGATCGGCGCCGTACATTGGAATGCCGAGCCGCAGTGCCAGCTCTTTCTCCATATCGGTTGTGTTGAAAGGAACAAGGTGGGCGCGATCGGGATCCGAGATCAAAGAACGTATTCGCTCGATGAAGCGTGGCCGATCGAGCAGTTTCTGGCTCAGCGGACTCACTGACCCGTCTAGCGGCGAGAGCAAAAAGAGCCGCTGATGCGCATGGCTCGGGATGACGCCGGGCAGTAGATCGAGGTAGTAGTCGATGATACTTGGCAGAATCGCTTGCGACGTAACATAGATTAACCGGGCCCGAGGTTGACGCAGCAGCAGCAAGAGAAAGAGAAAGCGTTCTTCATACGCTTGCATGACCGCGCCCTCGCTAATCGCGTCGATGGATATCGAGGGCACTACAACAATTGTTTGCGGATCCTGATTGAAACGCTCGATCGATTTCCACAGTGGCACCAATTTCTTCTGTAAGTGATCGAATTGATCTTTCGATTCGCTGGCGACCTTTGGTTTAGCCATAAACAAATTGGTCGGCGAAGTTGTTGCTCAAAGTGAAGTTAGTCAAACGAGCGGCCGTAGCTTCGCGCCATAATTCGCCGATTTTTGCGGCTCCTGGTTCCATCCCTGATCTTCAACGCCGGCGTCGCCCAAACGAATATCCACGATGAGTGCGGCCGCCGCCGATGGCACGTTTGCCACCGGCCGTTGATTCCAGTTCAAAGAGCGCTGTGTAAAGATAGGGGAAGTTTTCCAGCTTTAGCCGCGGAATTTTCTGGCCGATAAAATGTTCGATCGCTTGCAAGGCCGGAAGTTCTTCACCGTTCACCAGAGTGAAAGCGTCGCCAACGTTTTGGGCCCGGCCAGTGCGTCCGATCCGATGGACATAATCTTCCGGGTGCTCCGGCACATCGTAGTTGATGACGTGGCTCACGCCGGCGATGTCGAGCCCACGCGACGCGATGTCCGTCGCGACCATCACTTCGTACTTGCCGCTCTTGAATCCTTCGAGCGCTTCGATTCGCTCCCGCTGAGTGCGGTTGGAATGCAATACTGCGACGGCATGCCTGGCATGCTTTAAGGAATGCGCGACGCGGTCGGCGTTTTGTTTCGTGCGGCAGAAGATTAATACGCTGTCGAAATTTGTTCGTTCGAGCAGCGCCATAAGCAGATCGAATTTTTGTTCCGCG
>Ga0209470_1002256_pt1 | contig 13768 bp, 12 predicted proteins | sample GraSoiAngelo_125_FD_185882 | JGI IMG/M metagenome (GOLD analysis project Ga0209470, IMG submission 185882) | Grasslands soil microbial communities from the Angelo Coastal Reserve, California, USA - 14_0927_05_40cm (SPAdes) (version 2) | ecosystem: Environmental > Terrestrial > Soil > Grasslands ... | reverse complement strand
GCAGGAATCGGCGAGCCAATTTCTCCCCGCGCGCGCCGCGACGGAGATGTTCAGGCAATTTCTGCGAGCGCGAGAAGCGGCTGCGCCACCGGCTCGAAAGAGCGGCGATGGATCGGACAGGGTCCAAATTCATGAAGTCGGGTGAGGTGCAATTCGGTGCTGTAGCCCTTGTGTTGGCCGAAGCAATACTCGGGAAATTGCGCGCAAAAGTCACGCATCATCCGATCGCGCGTGACCTTGGCGATCACGCTCGCGGCCGCAATACTGAAACTGTAGCAATCGCCATCGATGATGGCGGTCTGGGGAAAAGGAAAAGGAAAAACTGGAAGACCGTCGATTAGCACGTGCTCGGGCGGGACGGTGAGCGCGGCAAGAGCGATGCGCATCGCTTGATGAGTCGCTCGCAAGATATTGATGCGATCGATCTCGATGTGATCGACGATCCCAACGGCCCAGGTGATCTCGCTGTTCGAAACCAGCTCGTCGTAAATTGTCTCGCGCACTTCCGGAACGAGCTGTTTGGAATCGTTCAGTTTCCGGTGGCGAAATTTTTCCGGTAAAACCACGGCCGCCGCCACAACTGGTCCGGCGAGCGCGCCGCGGCCGGCCTCGTCAATACCGGCAATTCGAATGACGCCGATGTCGCGCAGTTTTTTTTCGTAACGAAATCCGCAGCGCCGATACATCGGCAGAAGTTATCCGCAGATTGCGCAGATTTTCACAGGTTTTTTTTGGGGAGCAGAAATTCCCGTCTGAGAATCTGCGAAATCTGTGGATGAAAAGTCCGCTTTTACTCGCGAACGGTCGTTGCTTCCTGGCCTTTGCGCCGACGGAGATAATTCAGTTTGGCCCGTCGCGCGCTGCCTTCCGTTTCGATCTCAATCTTTGCGATACGCGGCGAATTGAGCGGGAAAACGCGCTCGACGCCTTCGCCGTAGGAAATGCGTCGCACGGTGAAGGTTTCATTTAAGCCACGGCCTTTGCGCCCGATCACGATGCCGACGAAAATTTGGATCCGCTCCTTGTCTCCCTCAACCACTCGAGTGTGCACGCGAACGCTGTCGCCAACTTTGAAACTGTTGGCGTCGCTCTTTTGCTGCTCTTTTTCGATGAGATCGAGAATACGGTTCATAATTACGCAGCCGCCCGGCTGGTGGGCGGACACTTTCAATCGGCCGGGCTAGAAATGCAAATGGGAAAGACGTCGATTTTTGCGCTCGTGCTCTTCCTCGTGATCATATCGCCAATTCGAGCATGAGCACGATTACGAGCATGAGCAGGAGGATTTGGCAGAAATTATGTGTGAAAATCTGCGGAATCTGTGGCTAATTTCGTGCTTCGTTCGCGCCCGTAGCTCAACTGGATAGAGCGTTGGCCTCCGGAGCCAAAGGTTGTGGGTTCGACCCCCGCCGGGCGCAGAGCTTCGCCGAGCGGCAGAACGATGAGCGGCTTTGGCTGGCGCACGACGGCGACGCTGAATCCTCGGGCATGGAGATGCCGAAATGACTCAAATATTCAGCGAGTCTACAGCGGGCTAAGTTAGACGTTGCTAAAACCTGACGAATGCGGCAGTCGTTGATTAACTGCCTGAAGCTCGGCAATTGTCTGCCGCAGCTCCGCGGTCCGCTCGCGCACAGCTTCTTCTAACGCAGAGCGCTGATTCTCAAGCAGCACGTGAAGGCGGCGAACTTCGAGAAGGTTTCGAATGCGCAAGAGCGCTTCCGTTTGGCTAACTGGTTTCACCAAGAAGTCCGTCGCTCCAGCTTCCAGCGCGCGAGATTTGGCCTCCTCGCTTACGTCAGCGGTCAATACTACGATTGGCAGGAAACTTTCAGAGCCATCTGAACGGAGCGCTTCCAGTAAAGCAAATCCGTCCATCTCCGGCATGATCAGGTCGAGCAAAATCAGGTCGGGATCAAAGGCAGCGCAGGTTTCGAGCACTTCGCGCGAATCAGTAACTCCCATCACGCGGCTGTAACCGTGTCTTTGCAGAAGTTGTTCCAATAGTGTCACAGTTATCCGGTCGTCATCGACGACGAGGATCTTCATTCGGTGAAGCAACGGCTCTGAAATCATAGCGCGCCTCTTAATGCCAGCACGTCTCATTCCGGCGACATCCCGAAGTGGCCCAAATTTTAATTCCTTATGCGAGAGCTTTGATCCGGTTAAGCAAGTCTTTCTTGCTCGTCATTCCGGTGACTTGATCGCGCAGCTGGCCGTTTTTGAAAAATAGCAGCGAAGGAATGGCGCGGATGTTGTACTTAAACGAAAGGCTTTGGTTATGGTCCACGTTTACTTTCGCGACCTTTACCGCGTCAGCTTTCTCGCGGGCGATTTCATCGAGCAGGGGCGCGATCAACTTGCACGGCCCGCACCATTCGGCCCAGAAGTCCACTAGCACCGGTTTGTCGGTGTTGATTTCGCGGTCAAAGTTTGATTCGTCCAGATTGATTGTCCCTGAGTTTTCCATCGCTTTAGGAAAGATAATTCCAAATCTGGAGAATCAAAATCGCGGTTGAAACCGCGAGCAACGCCCAGCAGAGCGGCATCGGTATTTGCTCGATTCCCAATTGCGGCCTAGGTGTCAGGGTGACTGTGGTCGAAGGCGTCTCGATCACCGGCAAGTCGATCAATGGCTGTGTCTTTTTCATCTGCACAGCTGGCTTCGCTGGCGGGTCTGGCAGAACCGAGATCCGCGCTGTCTCTTTTTTTGGAGCGAGTGTTGTCCTCGGTGCGGGCATGGCAGCAGCGGCTCCTCGTGCCGGCGAAGGCGAATCCGCAGGCGCGGGGGGAGGGTTAGTCGGCGGCCGGGTAGGCAAATGAATTCGCACGGTGTCCCCTGATTCGGCCGGTGCGGGCGGCGGCGAGCTTGGCTGCGGCGAAGCGGTGATGCGCACCGTCTCCTTTTTCGGTTCGTTTGAATCGGCCATGCGGGGTCAGACGTTAAAATAAGAGCTTGCCCGATACCGCAGATTTTGTCACTCCCGAAGTTCACCCACGCCGAACAAAATCTGCGCTTTTGAGGTCGATTTACGCAAGCAGATCGTAACCGCGCGCTCCGGTGACTTGCCTGGTCACGAATTCTCCAACTGGCGCCGGTTTCGCCAAAATAACGCGGGTATCCACGTCCGGTGCGTCCGCTTCGGTTCTGGCAATCAGCGGCTGATCGATCAGCAATTTCAATTCGCCCCCGATCTTCTCGCGCGCCATCTCGTGCGCGATCTTTTGTTGGATCGACATCGCCGCGCGGTAACGCGCGTTTTTGATTTTCGCGGGAACCTGCCCAGGCATCTTCGCGGCGCGCGAGCCATCTTCGCGCGAATATTTGAAAACCCCCAGGCGTTCAAATCGGACCCGACCAATAAATTCGAGCAATGACTCGAACTCTTCGTCAGTCTCGCCGGGAAAACCAACGATGAACGTTGTTCGCAGGGCTAAACCAGGAATTCCGGCGCGCAATCGGTCGATCAAATTCTCAATGTGCTCTCGCGAAGTTTCCCGGCGCATCCGCTGCAACATCGATTCATGGATGTGCTGAAGTGGGACGTCGATGTAACGAGCGACTTTGCTGCACTCGGCGATCGTTTCGATCAACTCGTCGCTCCAATGCGCGGGGTGCGTGTAAAGCAATCGCACCCAGAATTCACCGTCGATTTCCTGGATCTCGCGCAAGAGAGCAACCAGCGTTGGGCCGCGCGCGGAATCGACCGGTTGGCGCGGGCCGGCTTTTTCGCTCCACAAATCCATTCCGTAGTAAGTCGTGTCCTGACTGATTAAATTGATCTCACGCACGCCTTTTGCGACGAGGCCGCGAATTTCCGTGAGCACAGACTCCATTGTCCGGCTGCGATGTTTGCCTCGCATTTGGGGAATGACGCAAAAACTGCAGGGATGATTGCAGCCCTCGGCGATTTTTACGTAGGCGGAATGCGCCGGTGTCAGGCGAAATCGCGGCGTATCGTAATCGGGAATGTAAGTTGGTCGCGTGTCCGCGAACGCAAGGTCGACATCTTCATTCGCGATAACTCGCTCGACAATCGCGCCAAGCTCTTTCACTTCATCGAGGCCGATGAATGCATCGACTTCAGGCATTTCTTCGCGCAACTCGCGCGCGAAGCGTTGCGACATGCAGCCGCTCACAATCAACTTCTGGCCGGGACGTCTATTTAAGCCGCGCGCCTGATGCGCAGTCAGGATCGCGTCGATTGATTCTTCCTTTGCAGAGTCGATGAACGCGCAGGTGTTGACTACGAGCACGTCGGCGTCGTCAGCCGACGAGGTGATTTCCATGCCGTGCGCCAAAACGCTTCCGAGCATGATCTCTGCGTCCACCAAATTTTTGGCGCAACCGAGACTGATCATGCCGACTTTTGGTTTAGCCGGAAAACCCCTCACCTTCATCCTCTCCCCTTGTGAAGCGTAGAGGCCAGGGTGAGTAGTCGTTCTTTTTTGTTTCACTGCGCTATTCATTTTGCGGGCGCCGGCGTTGCCGTGCGCGTGCTTGCGATCCTTGGACTCACTACTCGACAGTGACGTCGCCGTCGTCACCGGAGACGGGCTTGCCGTTTTTCTTGATTTGAATTGCGTCGCGATCCAAAACGCGGACTGCGATTTTTTGTCCGCGGAATTCAACGGTTCCGTCCGAAGGTGAAATCCACCGTTCGAATGCAGGTTGAAGCGATTCATTATCCACTACGACTTTGATGTAAGTCTTTTTCAGAGGCTTAATCGCGATGTGGTTTGGTCCTTCGGCTTCCGCAGATTTCTGTGCCGTCTGAGTTGTCTGAGCCGTCTCGCTTGCGCCTGCCTTTGCAAGATCTTCAGGTCGCACGGGCTCCGCTCGGCGAACCTGGGGTTCTTTCGGCGCAACACTCGCCTTTGCTGCCGCGTTCGCATTCGCGAATGCAGGCACAAACGCTTCCGGGAGCGCAATCGATGGCGCTACAGTTGCAACTGGCGGCGCAGCTTTCTTCGGTTGTGCTTCGGCCACCGCGGCCGGAGGCGGGGAAGGCGCGCGCGATAGCGCCGGAGCGACAGGTGCGACCGACGCTTGCGTAGGTGCAACCTGCGGCGCGGGCGATTGCGCGGTGGCCGGTTGGGGAACACCGACCATTTGGTGCGGAGCAATTCGCTGAATGTTCATGATCAATCGCATGAGAATGAACCCGACAACGATCACGCCGACTGCGATGAGGATCGGAAATGGCGAACGGCGATCTCCACTCGTTCGTTGGCGGCGAACAACCGGCGCGCGCGTCGTGCGAACGCGCCGTGATTTCGGGGCCGGCTGGTCCTGCAGGTACGAATAACCATCCACTGTTACTTCCCGCGACGTTTCGAACACATCGAGATACGGCGTAACATCGACATCGAGAAATTTTCCGTAGATCAACAGGAAACCTTTGGCGTAAGCCAGGCTGGGAAATTGGGAAAAATCGTCAGCTTCGATCTCAGCCAGACGTGACGGACGGATTTTTGTCAGGCGCGCGGCTTCATCGAGCGTGAGGCCACGGGCCAGTCGCGCATCTTGAAATTTCTTGCCCAGACCTTCAATTGTCATGACGGATTCGCCGGCTAAACGGCGGCATCGAGATCGACCAGGATCTCGCGGGGTTTGGCGCCTTCGCCGGGCCCCAAAATACCGCGCTGCTCCAGAATATCAACGATGCGCGCGGCGCGGGTGTAGCCTAAGCGCAGCCGCCGCTGCAGCAGCGAAGTGGAAGCCCGTTTTTCCTGGCGAATGATCTCCAAACATTTCTCAACTAGCTCTTCGTCTTCGTCCGTCACTTCTTCGGTCGAACTGGCTGCAGCTTCGAGTTTCTCATGCATCGCCGGATCGAATGCCGGTCGGCCTTGCGCCGAAACAAACTCAACCAGACGCCGAATCTCTTCATCAGTCACCAAAACACCCTGGGCGCGGATCAATCGTGACGCGCTCGGCGGGAGATAAAGCATGTCGCCCTGGCCTAACAAACGATCGGCCCCGTTTTCATCCAAAATCACGCGACTGTCGATCTTGCTCGCTACTTGAAACGCGATCCGGCTCGGAATGTTCGCTTTGATCACACCGGTGATCACGTCCGCGCGCGGCGTTTGCGTTGCGACAATCAGGTGGATTCCGGCTGCGCGCGCCATTTGGGTGATCCGCGCAATGGCGCTCTCCACATCCGCGGGCGCGGTTTGCATCAAATCCGCCAGCTCATCGATGACGACCACGACGTAGGGAATCTTCTCCGGAATCGGAATCTCATGTTCGCGCGGCACTTTAATTTCGCCGGAGCTTTCCGAGTCCGCAGCATTTGTTGTAAGATCGACATCCGACTTTTTCTTCGGCCGCGCGTTGAAGCTGATGATGTTGCGCACGCCGACACGTGCAAAAATCTTGTAGCGCCGTTCCATCTCATCGATCAGCCAGCGCAGCGCGAGCAGCACTTTTTTCGGATCGGTCACCACCGGGAAAGCGAGATGCGGCAGCGCGTTGTAATGCTGGAGCTCGACCACTTTGGGGTCGATCATGATGAAGCGCAGCTCTTCCGGGGTGAAGCGGAAAAGCATGCTGGCGATGAGCGCATTGATGCAGACGCTTTTGCCAGCACCAGTCGTGCCCGCGACGAGCAAATGCGGCATTTGCCCGAGGTCGGTGATGATGGCTTTACCGTAAACGTCTTTGCCGAGCGCGAGCGGAATGCGCGCGCGTGTTTTCGCTTCTTCCCAATCCGTCGATTCCAGCAATTCGCGTAATGTCACAGTGACTTTGCGCGTGTTGGCCAGCTCGATGCCGACTGTGTCTTTTCCGGGGATCGGCGCGAGAATATTGATTCGCTCCGCGCGCGTGGCCCGCGCCAGATCGCGCTCGAGACTCACGATCTTGTCCACCCGCACACCTTTGGCCGGATAAACTTCGTAGCGCGTAATGGTTGGTCCTTTCGTGATGTCGCCGGGCGCAACCGCGATCCCGAACTGGGCCAGTGTGTCGATCAGCGTTTGCTGAACACGCTGCAATTCAGTCGGGTCAGCGCCGCCGCGGCCTTCCGGATCGTGCTCGGCGAGCAGGTCCAACCCTGGCAACGCATAAGTCTTCGGGTCCCACGCACGACCTGTTAGGCCCGACGCGGCAGACGTCGATCTTGATGAAGAGCCGCGCAATTCGGCGAGTGACGGTTTCTTCCGCCCCGCGATCGACTCCTCTGGAAGCGCGGTCGCGTCGACGACTTTTGGCGCCGGACGGTTGGCCAGCTCTTCTGGTGAAATGAAAGCCGACGACGGTTCGGGCACAGGTGCGCCTTTCTTTTTAAGCTGCTTCTCGATCGAGCGCCGTTGTTTTGCCAATTCGCGCCGGCTGATTTCAAGCCGACCTTTGATGTCGGCTTTGCGCAGTTGTCGATGCAAACGCCAATCGTGCCATCTCGCGAACGCGGCGCGGGTGCCGGACACAGTTCGCTGGACGAGATGGATCGGCCGGAATCCGGTCATCAGGATCAGACTGGCAACGTAAATTCCGCTGAGGAGAATGATCGACCCGATCTTGCCCATCGACGTGAGGAGCAACGTTTTGCCGAAAACGTAGCCTACCCATCCGCCGGGGCCCTGAATGTTAAATGCCAACCGCCAGCCTCGGAGGTGGCTCGTTTGCAATTGCAGCAAACATGCGCCCGATGCGATGAAGAGAATGATCCATGGCAGCCGCACGATGAGTCGCAAGTTCGCGTGGAATAATTTTCCTGCACCGAAGAAGAGAAGAACTCCCGCGAGGAAATACGAGGCCGCGCCAAGCGTCAGATAACAAAAACCGGCGAAGATTGCGCCGAACGGGCCGACGAAATTCTGCGCCGGCCGATTCGGTGGCGACAAGTAACTCCACGGCACCCAGGAAGGCAGGTCTTTCGGATTGTAGGAAATCAATGCGAGGAAGAGCAACGTCCCGACGCCGAGTAGAATAATGGCGACGACTTCGTTCCAAGCGTTGTTCTTTGTGCTGCGGGACACCGGCAATCGATCATACTAATGCTGCAAGCGCGGCGTTTATCAACAGATCGATCTGATTCTTCGTTTTAATCTTGCTTGCGAGATTCAGGCTAAGACTGAGAGGAAGAGAAACCACGCCGGTCGCTGTGAGAAGCTACAACCTTTCATCTTGCGCAGCACGCGCATGCCCGATTACTGTCCGACCGCGCTATGCACTTTGGTGTTCGCCAAACCGCCGCCGCGATTTCCGCCAGCGCGCTGATTTTTTGCTGTTCGTGCGAAAAACATCATCTCGGCGAGGATCCGGAAGTGCAAAAGGAAAATGTCGATACTCCGGCACGGGCCGAAGAAAATTTCACTGCGACCAAGGAAGCGTCGAAATCTCCGACAGCGGATGCGTCACCAACACCGGCTGAGTTTTTCCCCGAGAGCACGCCGCCGTAACGAGATTCGTCATGGCTAAAGACCAATACCTCACGTCGCCGCCGAAGATCAGCACGATGCCACCCGGCGTTCCCTACATCATTGGGAACGAAGCTGCGGAGCGCTTTTCTTATTACGGAATGAACTCCGTGCTGACCATCTTTATGACCAAGTACCTGTTGGACAGGATGGGTCACTTGAGCGTGATGCAGCCGGCCAACGCCGAAGCATGGTACCACACCTTTGTTTCGATGCTGTACTTTCTGCCGATCTTTGGCGCAATTCTGGCCGACGCCGTCTTCGGGAAATTCCGGGTTGTCTTGTGGTTATCGATCGTTTATTGCGGCGGTCACTTCACCCTGGCGTTGATGGGATCGCCGGTGGCCCACACCATCGAGCCGCGGTATTTGCTCGCAATAGGTCTGCTCATGATCGCAATGGGCGCGGGGGGAATAAAACCGTGTGTTTCGACCAACGTCGGCGACCAGTTCGGGGAAACAAACAAGCATTTGCTAACGCGCGTATTCAACTGGTTTTATTTCTCAATCAACGCGGGCTCAGCCCTTTCGACGCTTCTGATTCCGTGGTTGCTCGAACCCTACAAAGCTGCTTCGGACGGCTTCATCGCCAAACTTTCACCGTCGATCGTGAGTTTTCTTGAAAGTCCGCGACTTCACAGCCCGGACATCGCCTTCGGTTTGCCCGGCATCTTCATGGTGATTGCGACGATTTTCTTCTGGGCGGGCCGCAAGAAATTCGTGCACATTCCGCCTGTCGGGGTGCGAACGTATGCGCGCGAAATTTTCAACAAAGAGACCGGTAAAATCCTGCTCAACATTCTAATTCCGGTCCCCTTCGTTGCGATTTTCTGGGCGTTGTGGCAACAAAATTTCTCCTCGTGGATTGTTCAGGCGGAATCGATGGATCGACACCTTTTTGGCATCGAGTGGCTGTCGTCCCAGATCCAGACGGTCAACCCGATTTTCATTTTGATTATGCTGCCGCTCTTTTCTTACTGGCTGTATCCGGCGGTGGAGAAAGTTGTTCGCTTAACCCCGCTGCGAAAAATTGGCGCCGGCTTGTTTGTTACGGCAGCATCATTTTTCTTGGTCGCCATGATTCAAACGCGCATCGACGGCAGCGCGCGGCCGAGCATCATCTGGCAAATTTGGGCGTTCGTGATCTTGACGGCCGGCGAAACCTTGGTTTCGCCGACCCACCTTGAGTTTTCCTACACCCAAGGGCCGGTCAAACTTAAATCCCTTGTCATGTGCACGTATTTGCTCGCCGTCTCACTGGGCAACCAATTCACCGCCGCGGTCAATTTCTTCATCCAAAATCCTGACGGCTCCGTGAAGTTGCAAGGAACCAGTTACTTCATGTTTTTCGTTTGGGTGATGTTGGGAACGGCAGTTTTATTCGCGATTGTCACGCCGTTCTACAAGGGTCGCACCTATTTGCAGGATCAGACCGCGGTGGCTGGTGACGCCGAACCTGCCCTCGGGTTTGCAGTTCAGCCAGAGGCTTAGACTCAGAACATGAAGAAAATTATTTTCCTTGTAGGACTCTGTCTTTCGCTTTCGTTCAAGGCAGAGGCGAACCCGAAGGACGACGAATTCGAACAGATCGCGAAGGATTACGTCGAAAATTTCCTCGCCTCTCATCCGGAAAATGCGACCGAACTGGGCGATCACCGATTCGACAGCGTTCTAAGCGATTACTCGGCCCAGACTCGCGGCCGCATGTTGGCGAACGCAAAGCAAGTTCGCGAGGCGCTCAAGAAGTTCGACGATTACAAGCAGTTGACCGGCGCCAATCAGGTGGACGTGCGCATTCTGCGCGACAATATCGACAGCGAAATTTTCCGATTGGAAGAATTGCGGGAAGCGGAATGGAACCCGCTCGTTTACAATCAAAGTCTCGCCAACAGTCTTTATGTGCTGGTCGCGCGCGATTTCGATTCTGCCGAAAAGCGCATTCCGAATCTACGCCAGCGGATGGATGGCATTCCAATCGTGATCAAGCAAGCGGAAGCGAATCTCCAGCATCCTCCCCGAGTTCACACGGAAACGGCGATCGAACAGATCCAGGGCGCAATCAATCTGGTGCGCAACGGTCTCGACCCGCTGCTCAACCAGGCGCCGCAACTGAAAAAAGATCTCGCCCCGATCCAGGAAAAGACCGCCAAAGCGCTCGAAGATTACAAAAAATGGTTGCAAGGCGATCTGCTTAAACGCGCGGACGGCGATTTCCGTCTCGGCGCGGAGAAATTTCGGAAGAAGCTGCACTTCGCTCTCGCGTCCGATTTGTCGATGGAGGAGATCAAGCAACGCGCGAACGCTGATTTGGAGCAGACCCAAGCTGCGATTTATGAGACGGCTCTTCCACTTCATAAAAAATATTTTCCGAAGGCGGATGAAAAAACGTTGTCCGATAAAAAACAGGTCACGGCTGCCGTCCTGAAAAAGCTCGCCGAGCAGCACCCGGACGACAACACGATCGTTAGCTACGCTCAGAAAATTGTCGGCGAGGCGACCGATTTCGTAAAATCACGCAACCTGGTGGCAGTGCCGAACACACCGCTCGATGTCATCGTGATGCCGGAGTTCAAGCGCGGCCAGTCGATTGCCTATTGCGATTCATCTGGGCCGCTCGAGAAAAACGGCAAGACGTTTTTCGCCGTTGCGCCCACGCCTAATGATTGGCAAAAGCTACGCAAAGACTCGTTCTTCCGCGAATACAACAACTTCATGGTGCGCGATCTCACCGTCCACGAAGCGATGCCGGGACATTATTTACAGTTGTCCCACTCAAATGAGTTTCACGCGCCGACGCTCGTGCGCGCAATTTTCCAGAGCGGCACATTTATCGAGGGCTGGGCAGTTTATTGCGAGCAAATGATGGCTGAGCAGGGTTACGGCGGACCGGAAGTAAAAATGCAGCAGTTGAAAATGCGCTTGCGCGCAATCGCCAATGCCATTCTCGATCAAAGCATTCACACCGGGAACATGAGCGAACAGGAGGCGATGAATTTGATGATGAAAGAGACCTTTCAGGAGGAAGGCGAAGCGGTTGCAAAATGGAAACGCGCGCGACTGAGCTCGGCGCAACTCTCTACCTACTTCGTCGGCATCAGCGAACATCTCGATCTTCGCGCCGCCGCGCAGAAAAAATGGGCCAAAGATTTCGTTCTCGGGAAATACAACGACCAGGTAATTTCCTACGGCAGTCCGCCCGTGAAATACGTGCGCGAGCTGATGGGACTGTAGCCAGGCCCTGGTGGGCCGTCGAAATCAACGTGCCGCAGGCACGTGGCTACATTAAGATCGACATTATGCCCAAACTGGCCACCTGGTTGCGCGGGAAAGACGAAAAATGGTTTCAACTATTTTTCGCAAAACATCCCGAGATCGAGATCTGCGACGCACGCAAAGGTGAGGTCGCGATTGCGAATGTCGATGGTTTGCTTCTGACGGGCGGTTCAGATATCGCGCCGGAATTTTTGCGGCAACCAATCCCTGATCCTTCAGTCCTCGAGAAGGATGTCGATGCTGTGCGCGATCGCTGGGAATTTGCGACTGTTGGTCTGGCACTTTCGCGCGGTTTGCCGATTCTCGCTATCTGCAAAGGTCTTCAACTGCTCAACGTCGCGCTCGGCGGCACTCTGAAGCTCGACATTCCCGGTCACAAACTTCCCGAACAAAAGGACAACGACATCCAGCCGCTGCGTTCCGACGCAAAGGCAACGCACCAGTTTGAAAATGTGAATAGCTCGCATCATCAAGCGCTCGATTTGTTAGGCGAGGGGCTCGTTGTCGAAGCTTGGTGCCCGTCCGATGACATTATCGAACAAGTCCGCCTGCGGAATCAGCCGTTCGTGCTTGGGGTTCAATATCATCCTGAGCGCGGCAAGATTTACGATTCGCTCTTCGAAGATTTTTTCTCGCGTCTGCAGAACAATCGTTAAATCATTGAACCGCTAAATCGTTAACTGTTTCCCGTGTCGGCGCCGCAAAACACCATCGCAATCGTTTACGATTACGATCAAACACTCAGTCCGAGTCACATGCAGGACGAAGTGATTTTTCCGGCGTTCGCGATCGATGGCCTGAAATCTTGGACGCGATGCTCCGAGCTGGTGCGCGATCACGGTTACGACAACGTCCGAACACATACCTGCACCTGCTCCTCGAGCAAATTGCCGACCGCATTGTCGAGCAGTGCAAGTTTGCCGTTGACACCGGCACCGTTCGTGCGCCGAAACATTAAATCGCGACGCCGACATTCGTTTTCTGATCAACTGCGCGATTGAGTGCATTTGAGAAGCTGTTTTGCCCCATGAGCGTGGATTGTCGATCTTGATACGCGACCGTCGGCTTTGTCAGGTCGCTGACCTCAAACTCGGGCGGGACATCGCCCATAACCTTTCGGAAGAACTTCGCCTGCGTTTCAGAAAACGGAAAACAACGCCAGAGCGCGTAAGAATTTAGGCCATTGTTGAGTGCGGTCCTCGAAACCGTCGATGAAACCGAGTAGACTGCTTCGATTTCGGCGAAATGCCGGAGAAAATACAAATCGGCGACTTCGCGATCGTCTTCGACTCGAAAACCGGCAAGGTTGATATTACTTGCTTCGCCTTTCTCGAACGGGTGCGGCCGATAAATCAAATCGCGGCCCGAATAATTTCGACGGATATAATCGAGACAACGGTTCAAGTGCTCGATGTAAACCGTGGGTTCGAGATTTTTCACCAGCAGGAACGGTGTCCCGAAAAAAATCACCCGACGATGTCGATCTTGTGTTCGATCAAATTGCGCCGCAAAATCGCGCAGCTCGGCGATGCTTGGAAAACGTGACGGAATGATTTGGTGCTCTGCTCGGGGGGGCAGTTCGCCGCCGCTGTTGCTCATAAAAATGATCACGTCGAAAATTTCCTCCGGATCTTTTTGCAAACGTCGCAATCGTACGCCATCGCCTCCGGGATTGATTCGCGGCTTGTAATGGATTGTCCGCTCGACCCCGGCAATCGGTTCGACGAAACGATTCTGCAACCAACCTGAAGTGGTGAAGCGATATCGCGCGCGGTCGCCGTGTCGGGTCAATTCGCCATAGGCTTTTTGGGACACGCACAGAATCTTGTAAATATCCGGATGAGCCGACAGCGCGGCGTTTCCCAGGCCGAGCAAGCCCGCGAGACAAAGCAGGACATCATTGTCGGGATCGATTGGCAGCGAACCGACGCCTCGTTGTCGATCCACATTTTCGCGATACAGCCGCGGCAAGTCTTTTAACCCCCGGCACGTTCGGACTTTCTGGAACGCGTGCACTTCGGCGAAGTCGCCGACAAACTCCTGCCACTTCGCGTTTTCCCACCATTTCG
>Ga0209470_1002235_pt1 | contig 13840 bp, 12 predicted proteins | sample GraSoiAngelo_125_FD_185882 | JGI IMG/M metagenome (GOLD analysis project Ga0209470, IMG submission 185882) | Grasslands soil microbial communities from the Angelo Coastal Reserve, California, USA - 14_0927_05_40cm (SPAdes) (version 2) | ecosystem: Environmental > Terrestrial > Soil > Grasslands ... | reverse complement strand
CCATCGCGCCGACGCTATCACGCTCGCGCTGAGGACCACGCTCGCCACAACGGCACCCCGCTGACATTGACCGACGGCACTGCCAGCGCCACTGTGCGCGCGTGCCAGCGCCTTCTCATCGACGAGGGTGACCGCTCGACGTGAGCTGCTCGTGGTGGTCGCGAGCATCGCGGTCGCCGTCGCCATTCGTGTCCCAACACTGACGCAGCCGCTGCTCGAGATCCACGCCTTCCGCCAGACGCAGACAGCTTTCCAGGCGCGGATCTTCCACGAGAGCGGGATCGATCTCCTTCAGCCGGAGGTGCCGGTCTTTGGCCAGCCATACGCGTTGCCGTACGAGTTCCCCCTGTTCCAGGCGTTCGCATCGCTCCCGATGGACGTGGGAATCGACCCCGATCCCGCGATGCGTCTCACTGCACTCGTCTCGTTCGTCATCGCGGCGTTCTGTCTCTGGCGTCTGGTCCGGCGCATGGCTGATGCGGTCACCGCCGTTGCCGCGCTCGTCGCGTTCCTGTTCTCGCCGTTCGCGATCGTCTGGAGTCGTACGTCGATGATCGAGTACTTCGTCATCGCGGCCGCGCTCGGTTACCTGTGGGCCGGCCTGGCCTGGCGTGACGAGCGCGCGCCATGGCAGTGGCTCGTGGCGGTCGTGCTGGGGTCGATCGCCATGACGGTGAAGTTCCAGAGCGCGTTCTTCTGGGGACTGCCGCTCCTCGCGTACCGTCCGCGCTCGTCTCGATGGCGCGATGCGGGTCTGCTCGCGCTCATCGCCATCCCGCTCGTCGTCGGCCTCGGGTGGACGCGCTACGCGGACGTCGTTCGTACCGCGGACGGCGCTCGGCCCTGGCTCGGCGCCACCGCGCTGGCCGACTTCCTGTTCGGCGCGCCGCTCGACCGGCTCGATCCAACGGCGTGGAGCGCGATCGCGGTCGCGCTCGGCCTCGTCGTCGGTCCGGCGCTGCTCGTGATCCTCTGGTCGGCGAAAGACGCGCGCTTCGTCCACGGAGCGCAGCGTCGCTTCTGGCTGTCCTTCATCGGGGCGCCACTGCTCGCAGTCGTCGTGTTCTTCAACGTGTACCGGATCCACGACTACTATTCCGCCGCCATCACGCCCTCACTTGCGGCCGCGCTCGGGCTGGGCGCGGGTGCTCTGTGGTCGCGCCGGGACCTCGCGCGCGCATCGCTGCCGGTGATCCCGCTCGCGGTCGTCGTCGGATTCCTCACGCTGGCGACGCCGGTCGCGCTGGCGCTCGCGGTCGCCGTCGTCGCGATCGCTTTCCTTGTCAGACGGCTCGTCCAGGGCGACCACCACGCCGCCGGCCGCGCGTTGCCCGTCGTCGCGGTGATCCTCATCGCGCTGAACCTCGCGACCACGTCGTGGTACTGGGGCAGGGCGTACGCGTCGGCGGACGAAGGCGACATCGGTCGGATCTTGGCGCGCGCGCGAGAGCTCGCGTCCCTCTCAGCGGCCGATGACCCGGTGATCGCGGTGGGCCATGACTGGTCGCCCGACCTCTTCTACTACGCCCACCGTCGCGGCTTCATGCTCGCGGACTGGCTTGTCGATCTTCCCGCCGCGAGTGACATCGACTTCTCGCGATACACGATCCTGCACGCGTGGGATCCGGATCGCGATCCACTCTGGCCGGCCGCGCGCTCACCATGGATCGGCGCGATCGGTGCGCATACGTGGGCGCTCGGACGGTCGTTCGCCGATCTGCGCGGTGCCATCCTCGCATCGACGGATGACGAGAGCGCGTACATGGGTGCGGCGCGCAACGGCGTCCCGATCCTCAGCCAGCCGACGAAGGTCACCTGCGATCGGGAGACCACGCTCGATGCGGGACGCGCCGGCACGTGGCTGCGGCTTGACGGGACGAACCGGGACGCGCGCGTGCGCGTCTCTAGCGACCTCGCACCGGTGCCCGCGCGCGGCGTGATCGTCGTCGCGCCCGGCTCGGGGCAGCTGCGCGTCCGCTGCAGTGGTGCGGCCGCGATCGTCATCGTCGCGGCGCTCGACGCGGCGCCGCCGCGCTGAGCTCGCGTCCTAGGCACGACCAGCGATGTACAGCGTCTGCTTCCCGAGCAGTCTCCACGCCGGCGGGAACGCGAGGTACGCGCGCACCAACAGCGGGTGAGTGGGTATCCGTGACTTCGTCGTGTACGGAAGGAAGCGAGTGATGATCTTCAGCGTTCGAAGACCCGCCTGCTGTGCCGCTTCCGCGAGCGAACGTTCAGTGAGGGCGACGCGGTGATCGATGAAGTCCCAGTACGAGGCGCCGATCAACCTGATGTTCGGTTGCAGCACGATGACTTGGCCATTCGCCGCGAGGAGCTCGCTGCAGCGTGCGAGAAGAGCGATCACCGCATCCGAGCCGGGCAGGTGTTCGAGGAGATTGCTCATGAAGATCCGATCGAACGTGCGACCGAGCTCGAGCCGTTCGCCCTGCGCCTGCACGAACGTGATCTCAGAAGGGAGGGCCGCACGCATGTCCCGCATGTCGGTCGCCCACCGCTCGCGAGCCTGGATGTGCCGGATGAAGTAGCCGCGGTCGCAGCCGACGTCGAGCACCGATCCGTTGATCGGGACGTAGCGCTGCAGGTAAGCGCAGATCTCGCGCCAGTTCGCGTCCTTCCGCCGCTCGGCCCGCTCGTCGAATCGCTCGCGGTACAGCGAATCAAGATCCATGCGTCGCCTGACGCGCTCGCGGGAGGAATCGCGTGGCGATGCCGTACCGGAACCACCGCAGGTAATGGGGCAGCCACTTCCGCAGCCGGAACCGGCTCTGCCCCGCGGTGCGATCGCGCCATCTCGTCGGCACCTCACTCATCGGGAGGCCCAGGCGGTGCGCTTTCACGGCGAGCTCCAGCGCGAGCTCGAACCCGGCCACGCTCTCGATGTCCACGCGATCGAGGAGATCCCGCGAGTACAGCTTGTAGTTGCTCGTCGGATCGTGGATCGGCATTCCGGCGACGGCATGCAGCAGCAGACCCGCGAGCCGGCTGAGGCTGCGCTTCATGAGGGGACCGCCCTGCTGCGATCCGCCAGCAACGTAGCGACTCGCGGCGATGAGCGCCGCGCCATTCTCGCCGGCGCGCAGCATCGCCGGCAGGTCCGTGTAGTCGTCGGAGCCGTCGGCCATCGTGATGAGCACGAACCGACCCCGTGAGGCCTCGAGCCCGGTGCGCATCGCGCCGAGAACGCCACGCCCTCGTGTATTGAGCACGAGCGCGAGGTCCGGCATCACCGCCTGAAGGCGCTTCGCGACGGGGAGCGTGTCGTCCTCAGGGACGTCATAGACGATGAAGATCTCGCGGGACCGCGGCGCGCAACGCGCGAGCTCGCGCAGCACGCGCTCGATGTTCGGTCCCTCGTTGTACACGGGAAGCACGATCGACAGGAGCGGCGCTGAGCTCAGCGCGACAGCTCCGATGACTCCGTGCGCATCCATGCGACCAGCTCGTCGATCGCCGAGGCGAGCGGCGTCGTCGCCTCGAAGCCCAGGACTTCCTTCGCCTTGCGGATGTCTGGCCGCCGCACCTGCACGTCGTACACGAGCGGCGCGTCGTGGACGATCCGCAGCGGCCGGTCCGGATGGATCTTGCGCCAGATGATCGCGGCGACCTCTTCGACCGTGGTCGGCGTCGCGGTGGCGAGGTTGAACGTCTCGTTCACGGCGCGCGGCGACCCCATCGCGAGACGGATCCCGATCGCGAGGTCGCCCCCGTAGGTGTAGTGACGAACCTGCTTGCCATCGCCGAGCACGTGCAGCGGGTCCTGTCCCGCGAGCACCTTCGCGATCAGATCGGGCACGACGTGCGACGTCGCCTGCGTGACGTTGCCCGGCTGGGCGTCGCTCGGCAGCACCGCGCGACGCTCGCCGATGCCCACGCAGTTGAAGGGCCGCAGGATCGTGAACGGCAGCTGGTACTGCTCCCACGCCCCTCGCGCGAAGTACTCGCTCGCGAGCTTCTGGAACCCATACGTCGAGAACGGCGGCGGGCTCGTCTGCGCGACTGACTCTGGGGTGGGGAACACCGTCGCGTTCTCGTACACCATCGAGCTTGATAGCACGACGATGCGCTCGAGCCGGCCGCGCGCCCGCGCAGCAATGGCCGCGTCGAACGTGGACGCGAGGATCCGCTCGTTCTCGGCGATGAGGTCGTACGCCCGCGCGTGGAAGTAGGCGATCCCACCGATCATTGCGGCCGCGGCCAGCACCTGGTCGCAGTCCGCGGCCAGCTCGGTGAGGAGCGTCGCGTCCTTGGCGTCCCCCTCCACGAAGCGGTAGCGCGGATGCTCGTCGTACGACTTTCGGAGCGGGCCGTACTTGCTGTGGTTATCGATCCCGACGACATGGTGGCCGTGCGCGAGCAGATCTTCGATGACGTAGCCCGCGATGAAGCCTTTCGCGCCGGTGACAAGGACCTTCACGCGCGCGAAGTCTAGACGCGGATCTCGGGCGCGAGGGCTCCCCAGACATCGATGAGCTCACGACCACGGAGGTCGAGCGAGCGATACACGGGGTGCGGCACGCCGACGAACAGGATCTTGGCGTCGCGAAGGACGCGATCGAGCGGCACCAGCCCGTCGTCTGCGACGTACGGGTCAGTGCACAGCACTGTCGCGCCCGCTGCGTCGAGCAGCTTGCGCAGCTTGTAGCTGAGTGAGGCGCGGCCATCGTCGCTGCCGGGCTTGAACGCCATGCCGAGGATGCCGACGGTCTTGCCGGCGAGCGGGATGCGTCGCTGCACCTGATCGACGACGTACTGCGGCAAGCCTTCGTTCACCGCCATCGCGGCAAGGCCGAGCGAGAACGTGTTCCGCGCGAAAGCGGCGACCTGCATCGTGTCTTTGAGGAGGCACGGCCCCGCGGCGAATCCGGGACTGGGGAGATCTGCGGCGCGCGGGTAGTCGTGGCGGATCGCCTCGAGGACCCGCGTGTAGTCGACGCCCGCGTTGTGCGTGACCATGAAGAAGCTATTCGCGACGGCGAACTTCATATAGCGCCACGTGTTCGTGAGCAGCTTCGCGACCTCGGCCTCGCGCGTGGTCGCGTCGACGAAGCTCGACGTGATCGCGGCGAAGAGCGCACGCGCGCGCGAACGCGCGACCTCGGTATCGGCGCCGATGATCTGGGGGAGGCTCGCGAGCTCGTCGAGCGCGTGCCCCTCGACGATCCGCTCTGGGCACATGGCGACGTCCGCCTGTATACGTTGCTCATGCAGCTCTCGCGCGAGCCATTCCGTCGTCCCGGGATACACCGTGCTGCGCAGCACGACGAGAGCGCCCTGCGAGATGTAGGCGCGCAGATCGCGGATCGCGCGGCGGAACGTCGCGAGATCTGGATTCAAGAACTCGTCGACAGGCGTTCCGATGACGATGACGATCGAACGCGCCCGGCGCACGAGGTCGGGGTCTGTCGTCGCGGTCAGCGCCTCACCGACGAGGGCGTCGCGTAGTGCCTCTTCGCCGCCCTGCTCCATGAACGGCATGCGACCCGCTGAGACCGTGGCGACGCGTTGCTTGTCGACGTCGTACGCCGCGGTGCGAAGGCCACCCTTGGCAAAGGCGATGGCCAGAGGCAATCCCGCGCGACCGCAGCCGCCGACGACGCAGACGTCGACGTCATGGCTGCCCGTCCTCACGCTGAAACCCTGCGCAGCGCGTGAGAGCGTGTCAATAGCGAGGATGGGTGGTACCTGGTTGTAACTCCGGCCGCTGCGCCACCGACGCGCACAGCGCGATCGCGAGGAATGGGGTGACCGCGACGGCCGCGCGAAATCCCGCCGCGCCGACGAGGTACGCGGACCAGCCGTAGCCGAGCGCCGCGAGGATCACCGCGAGCGACCCGACGGTGCGCAGGCCGCGCGATCGCGTGTTCGCCGCGCGAAGCACGAGGAGCCAAGCCGGAAAGAGCGCGAGGTGGTCGTAGGTGTGGGCGTAGGGCGCCGCGGCCACCGCCAGCGCGAGGGCGCACGCGATCACCATCTCGGTGCGCGATGCGGTCGGCGAACGCCGCACCGCGACGGCGCTCGCGACAAGAGCGCCTGCGAGCATGAGCGGCGCGAGGATCGCGACGCCGTCGCCCGCGACCTCCCACGCGAGCCGCCACGTCGACGAGTTGTCGTGCAACGCGTACTCGCGCGCGGCATCCAGTAGCGATGGGTCGAGCGGGATCGGCGACACGACGAACGCTACGGTGTTGAGAACGATCCAGACGACGGCCGAGGTGACGAGCGCGCGTCGCATCGGTCGTGCGCTCATGACGCCGAATAGGCCCGCGAGCACGACGAGGAAGAGCTGCGGCCGGATCGAGAGCCCAAAGCTCGCGAGCCCGATGCGCGGGCCGTCGATCCGCCTCAGTCCCGCGAACAGGAGCGCTGTGCTCGGGAGGATCGCGAGCGTCACGGTGGCTGCTCGCATCACCTGAACGAGCGGAGGCGATGCGACGAGTACGGCGAATGCGAGCGGCCGCAGCGCCGGCGGCATGAGGACGCGCACGAGCCAGAGAGCAGAGCCGATCGCGATGACGATGGTCGCGACGTGTAGCGCGGGCACCCCGAGCTCGAACGGGAGTGCGCCGAACGGAGCGAGGAGGATCGCCGCGATCGGCGGCCACAGCCAGCGCGAATAGGTCCGAAGCTGGGCGAGGTCGAGGCCGTCGAGCGTGTTCACAGCGAGTCCACCGGCGAGGGGGCCGTAGCCATGCGTGGTCGGCAACCAGTTCGCGGGTTCGAACGGCGACATCCCCGTCGCGACGAGATGCCCGGCGTACCAGAAGTAGAACCATTCGCCGACGTGCGGCACGGTCCAGATGGACGGCAGCTCGATCGCGAGGACGATCAGCGGTCCGATCCACGGCACCAGTCGGCTCACAGGCAAAATGACTCTATGCCGCCCGCCGCCCAAAAGCGCATCGCCGACCTACGGGAGCGCATCGAGAAGGCGAATTACGAGTACCACGTGCTCGATCAGCCGACGATCGCCGATGAGGCCTACGACGCGCTCATACGCGAACTGCGGGAGCTCGAGGAGAAGCACCCCGAGCTCGTCACGCCGGAGTCGCCGACGCAGCGCGTCGGGGCGGCGCCCTCGACGCGGTTCGCCCCGGTCGAGCACGCGCGCCCGATGCTCAGCCTGTCGAACGTCTTCGATGAGGCCGAGTTCCGCGCCTTCGATCAGCGCGTGCGCAAGGCGCTCGGTCGGGACGACATCGGGTACGTGTGCGAGCTGAAGATCGACGGTCTCGCGATCAACCTCACATATCAGGACGGCACGTTCGTCCAGGGCGCGACCCGCGGCGACGGGACGACGGGCGAGGACGTCACCGCGAACCTGCGTACGATCAAGTCGATCCCGCTGTCATTCCGCCAGAAAGTGAGCGGTCGCGTCGATGTGCGAGGCGAGGTGTACCTCCCCAAGAAGTCATTTGAGGCGACGAACAAGGAGCGCGCCGAACGCGGCGAGCCGACGTTCGCGAACCCCCGCAACGCGGCCGCGGGTGCGGTGCGCCAGCTGGACCCCGCGGCCACGGCGAAACGGAACCTCGCGTTCTTCGCGTATTCGGCCGCCGGTCTCGACGTCGCATCGCAGGCGCAGCTGCTCCAGCGTCTGCGCGATCTCGGCGTCCGCACCAATACGCACTGGCGTGCGGCGAAGGAGGTCGATGCGGTCCTCGCGTTCGTGAACGAGTGGAGACAGAAACGGCAGGAGCTCGATTACGGCACCGACGGCGTCGTCGTGAAGGTCGACCGCATCGAGGATCAAGAGAAGCTCGGCTTTGTTGCGAACAACCCTCGCTGGGCGACCGCGTTCAAGTTCCCCGCCGAACAGGCGACGACGACGATCGAGGACATCCTCATCTATGTCGGCCGCACCGGCGTGCTCACGCCGGTCGCGGCGCTCGCGCCGGTCCTCGTGGGCGGCACGACGGTGAAGCGCGCGACGCTCCACAACCTCGACGAGGTGCATCGCCTCGACGTGCGCAAGGGAGACCGCGTGGTGATCCAGCGCGCCGGCGACGTCATCCCCGAGGTCGTGCGCGCCGAGGTCGACGCACGCGAGAAGGGAAAGGACTTCCCGGTCTTCGAGATGCCGGAGACGTGCCCGGTGTGCGGTGGCGACGTCGAGCACAGCGAGGGCGAGGTCGCGTACCGGTGCGGGAATCCCGCGTGCCCCGCAAAGACCGGTCAGCGCATCGGTCACTTCGTCGGGCGTGGAGGTATGGACATCGAGGGCATGGGCTGGGCTCTCGTGACGCAGCTGCAGGAGCGCGGGTACGTCGCCGATCCGGCCGACGTCTTCTTCCTCAGCAAAGAACAGCTCCTCGGCCTCGACCGTTTCGCGGAGAAGAGCGCGACGAACATCTACGAGCGCATCCAGGCGGCGCGCCGGCGACCCCTCGCGCGCGTGCTCAATGCGCTCGGGATGCCGCACGTCGGCTGGACGACGTCAGAGGACCTCGCGAAGTGGCTCGCGCCGAAGCTGCCGGACAAGCCCCGCTTCGCGGACGCGCTGCGCCTACTGCGCGAGGCGAGCGCGGAGGATCTGCAAGCGATCGAAGGCGTGGGCGCGATCGTCGCGAAGAGCATCTACGACCACCTGCACGATCCCGAAGAGCAGCGCGGCCTCGATCGCCTCGCTGAAGCAAATATCGAGGTCGTGCCTCCCGTAGCGCGGGCGATCGCGGCAAGCAGTCCGCTCGCCGGCAAGACGGTCGTCTTCACCGGCAACCTCGAGAACCGGTCGCGTGAGGATGCGGAAGCGCTCGCGAAGTCGCTCGGCGCGAAAGTAACGGGCTCGGTCAGTGCGAAGACAGACCTCGTCGTCGCGGGCCCCGGCGCGGGCAGCAAGCTCGAAAAGGCTCGGCAGCTCGGTGTCAAAGTGGTGGATGAAGCGACCTTCGAGGCTATGCTCCGTTAGCGTTTGCGAACGCTGATTCGGGAAGGGTAGTGACCGTGTACCAGCCGCAGACCGCGCCGCGACCCATTGTCCATACGGCGGCAGCCCCTGCGCAGGGCGTCGGCGTCCCGGCCATCCCGCTCCCGCCGGAGCCGCAGACGATCGAGCAGACCGGGCTCACGCTCGGGTTCCTCGCAGACCTCGCCCTGAAGACGCTCTACCTGCGCGGCCAGATGACGATGGGCGAGATCGCGTCGGCCCTCGGCCTGGCCATCACCGGCGTCACGGACCGGGTCATGGAGTTCCTGAAGAGCGAGCGTCTCGTCGAGATCCGCGGTGGCGCGGGCATCTCGTCCGCGTCGTACCAGTTCGTCATCGTCGACCGCGGCTCGGAGAAGGCGCAGGAAGCGCTCGCGCGCAGTCAGTACGTCGGCAAGGCGCCCGTGCCCCTCGCGACGTACGTCTCCGCGGTGCAGCGGCAGACGATCTCGAACATCCACGTCACGCCCGAAGACCTTGCGCGCGCGTTCGCGCACATGGTCATCCCGCGCGAGACGCTCGCGCAGCTCGGGCCCGCGGTGAACTCGGGGAAGTCGATCTTCCTCTTCGGCCCACCCGGCAACGGGAAGACGACGATCGCCGAGGTCCTCGTGTCGCTGCTCACCGGCGAGGTCGTGCTGCCGTACGCGGTCGAGGTCGATCAGCAGGTCATCAAGGTGTTCGACCAGGTCTACCACCGGCTCGTGCTCGAGCCGGCCGCCGCCGAGCGCATCCGCTACGACCACCGCTGGGTCATCAGCAAGCGTCCGATCGTCATGACCGGCGGCGAGCTCACGCGAGACGCTTGACCTCATTTACGACGAGACGTCGAAGTTCTACGAAGCGCCGTTCCAGCTGAAAGCGAACGGCGGCATCTTCATGGTGGACGACTTCGGCCGCCAGCGCGTCTCGCCGAAGGACCTCCTCAACCGCTGGATCGTCCCGCTCGAGAAGCGGGTCGACTACCTCACGCTGCACACCGGGAAGAAGATCGAGATCCCGTTCGACATGCTCATCATCTTCTCGACGAACCTCGACCCTGCGGATCTCGTCGACGAGGCGTTCCTGCGCCGCATTCGCTACAAGATCGGCATCGAGGCGCCGACCGTCGCACAGTACGAGGAGATCTTCAAGCGCATGTGCGCGCGCAAGAACATCGAGTACCGCGCCGAGGCGATAAGCCAAATCCTCTCGATCTACCGCAAGAAGAACATCGGCCTGCGCTCATGCCATCCGCGCGACATCATCGAGCAGCTCATCGACACGTCGCGCTTCCTCGGCCAGCAGCCAGCGCTCACGCCGCAGCTGATCGAGATGGCGTGCGACTCGTACTTCGTGTCGCTCGATCCCTCCGGAAACCCGAAAGATTAGGCGCGCCAGACTGCCGGAGTACCGCCGCTAGTCTTCGGGCGTGGGTCTCGGTGTCCTCTCCGATGGGCTCGCGCCGACGCCGCCGATGGGCTGGAACTCGTGGAACCGGTTCGGCCCGTTCGTCTCGGAGCGTCTCGTCCTCGAGACCGCAGACGCGCTCGTCGAGAGCGGGATGCGCGACGCCGGTTACCGCTACGTCGTCGTCGACGACGCATGGCACGAGAGCGCGCGAAATGACGACGGTGACCTCGTTGAGAACCGCTGGGCATTCCCGCGCGGCATGCGCAATCTCGCTGACGAGATCCATCGCCGCGGGCTGAGCTTCGGTCTCTACACCGACGCCGGGACGCGCACGTGCCAGGGCTATCCGGCCAGCCTTGGCAACGAAGCACGTGACGCACAGCGTTTCGCGGACTGGGGCGTCGACTTCATGAAGGTCGACTGGTGCCACACCGCCGGCCTCCGCGGACGCACCACGTATCCGAAGTGGACCGAGGCCATCCGCGCGACGAGGCGGCCGATGGTCCTCTCGATCTGCGAGTGGTCGCGCGACAAGCCGTGGGAGTGGGCCGGCAGCGTCGGCCATATGTGGCGCACGACGTCGGACATCGCCGACACGTGGGCGAGCGTCATGGACATCGCGGCTCGGCAGGCCGATCTTCACGAGTACGCGGGGCCGGATCACTGGAACGATCCGGACATGCTCGAGGTCGGCAACGGCGGCATGAGCGACGAGGAGTACCGGACGCACTTCTCGCTCTGGGCGATGCTCGCCGCGCCCCTGGTGGCCGGCAACGACGTGCGCGCGATGAGCGAGGGCGCGCGCGCGATCCTGACGGCACCCGAGGTCCTCGCCGTCGATCAGGATCCGCGCGGATCGCAGGCGCGGCGGGTGCGCCGCGACGACGTGAGCGAGGTCTGGGCGCGTCCGCTCGCCGACGGCACGCACGCGGTGCTGCTCGTCAACCGCGGCGATGCGCGCGCGAACGTCGTCGCGCGTTGGGATGAGGTGCTCGATGCGAAGGGCTCACGCCGCGGCAACGTGCGCGATCTGTGGGAGCGCGCCGATGTCGGCGAGCGCGATGGCTACTACGACCGCACGCTCGCGCCGCACGCGTGCGCACTCGTGAAGGTGGCGTTCACCTAGCGGCAGACCGATGCACAATTTGAAGGCATTCCCGGGCTAGGGAGGTAGCGACATGCCGATGAAGAAGCCCAGCCCATCGCGCAGCGGCCGTGGCACGAACCCGCCCGGTGGCGGGTGGGGCCGCGGCGGCAAGAAGGGCAAGGCGAAGCCGAAGAAATAGCGCTTAGCGGATTCGCCGCTCGTAACGCCGCGCGTGCGGGACCACGCGGAGCGGTCCGGGCGTCGCCGGCACGAACCGGCGCAACGCCGAGATCACGAACCGGAACCAGAGCCGCTCTCGCGTCCGCCACGGCAGGCCGTACGAGAGACGAACCGACGGCGGGAGCAAGCCCGTCGTGAACGCGTCGCTCATCCAGTAGAGCGGCGCGGGCAGCCAGCGCATCGGGCGAAGGACGGCGCGCGCGACCGCGACGGCGTTGTCGTCGGGGATGACCGTATGCGCAAGCATCACGCGCTCATATCGGACGAGATCCGCGTACGTCCGCGGCAGCGCGGCGTCCGTCGCCCCGAGCTGCGAGGCGAAGAAGCGCGCTTCCGCCCAGTACGACTCGCGATCCGCGTCACTCAGGCGGCCGAGGACGAGTTCGTACAGCCGTAGCGAGGTCAGGACGAGCGTCGCCTGCACCCACACGACGAGCTTCGGATCGCGAGCGTCGTAGGCACGTCCTTCGCTCGTCTGACCGCGGACCGGTGCGTGCCGCCGATCGATGCGCGCGAGGCCCGCGCGAGCTTGCCGCGTCGTGCCGAAGACGATGGCGAGTGTCGTGTTGAGGGTCCGCAACAATCGGCCGAACGGTTGGTGATGGAAGTCCGAGTGCTCGGCCACTCCCGCGGCGACGAGCGGATGCGCGACCTGGAGCAGGAGCGCCGCTGTACCCCCGAGCAGCAGGAACGTCTCACGGTTCATTCGCCGCGCGACGGAGTCTCTGGCGAGGACGCCGGTGTCGGTCACAATCCCAGTGTGCCGTTGGTGCGGTCGTTCCGCTTCGCGCTCGCGGGCTTTAGGTACCTGCTCACGACGCAGCGGAACTTCCGCATCGAGCTCGTGATCGGCGTGGTCGCGCTGGCGGCCGCGGTGCCCTCCGATTTCCAGCACTGGGAGTGGGCTGTACTCGCGCTCACGATCGCGCTCGTCCTCATCCTGGAAGCGGTCAATACCGCGATCGAGAACGCGGTCACGCTCGCGAGCGAGCGCTTCGATCCCCGCGCGCGCGCTGCGAAAGATGTGTCCGCTGCGGCGGTCCTCATCGCGGCGGTCGCTTCCGTCGCGGTCGGCGTAGCGCTCTTCGGCTCACGCCTCGTCGTCGCGCTCTAGTTGTTACCGAGAACGTCGAGGAGCGAACGCGCGCTGGTCGCGGCGCCCAGCCGTGGCAGGCGGTACAGATCCTCGACCGTCGCGAGCAGTGCGTAATGGTCGTACGCGCCGGTGAGCTCGCCGGAGAGGCCCCGGCTCGTCGCGATGATGAGCGGCACGAGGTTCGCATCGCCACCGTCACCCTCGTCCCAGGCGATGAACAGGATGCCGCGTTCGCTCCAGGCTCGCGACGCGGTGATGCGAGCGACGACGCTCGCGAGCCACGCGCCGGCCTGATCGATCGGACAGTCATGGCCGTCATGGCAGAGGCCGGGCGTGATCCAGACGAATTGCGCGGTCGCACCCGCGAGATCGGCATCCAGGGACTCGAGGGGGACGACGTTCGGCGGGCATGCGCCGCCGTAGTAGGCGAACGGGTTGTGCTTGAGCGCGTAGGGGTACGGGCTCCGCATGCACCCGCCGGCCGCCGTCATACCTTCCATGTAGGCGCGCCATGAGATGCCGGCGCGCGTGAGTTGCGCGCCGATGTCGCCCGCGGGGAGGGCGTGGTAACCGTCGTCAGTGATGCCGTGCGTGCTGCCAGAGGTCATCGCGAGATAGTTCGGAAGGCTCGGGCGCGCGACCGCGTGGTAGTTCGTCGCCACGGCGTACTTCGCGGCGAGCGCGTCGATCGATCCCGCCCGCAGCGCTCGCTGGAGCCCGGTGTTCTCCATCACGATGACGAAGACGTGCGGGAAGTCCGCTGCCGCGCTCGGCGTCGCTGCCGGCGTGAGCGAGGGCGGTGTCGCGTCGGCGGGGAGCGAAGCGGCTGCCTGTGGCGCAGACGTAGTCACGGGCGGCGCCGCTTGGCCACACGCACCGAGGAGCAATGCGAACGCGGCCACGCAGGACGCCGCCGACCTCATCACAGCAGCGTAAACGCGTGCAGAATCGCGGCCTTCCCACCGTGCTAGTCTACTAGTATCCTATGGTCGATGACGACATGCGGCAGTTCAACGTGTACCTGCCGGTCGAGCTCATCCGCGACGTGAAGCACCTCGCCGTCGACCGCGAGATGAGCCTC
>Ga0209470_1002220_pt1 | contig 13892 bp, 12 predicted proteins | sample GraSoiAngelo_125_FD_185882 | JGI IMG/M metagenome (GOLD analysis project Ga0209470, IMG submission 185882) | Grasslands soil microbial communities from the Angelo Coastal Reserve, California, USA - 14_0927_05_40cm (SPAdes) (version 2) | ecosystem: Environmental > Terrestrial > Soil > Grasslands ... | reverse complement strand
TGTCGCCGATGTGCATTACGACTTCACGCAATTTGGTCTGGACCGCGGCCAAAATTCGTTCTCGCATAATCTCCGTACGTCGCTGATTTTCGATCCTCCTGATGGAAGAATCCCTACGATGACGCCCCAAGGCCAAACGCGGGCCACCGAAGCTGTCGAGCGGCGGAAGCGTGTAGGCCGGTGGGATTCGGCGGAATCCAATGACCTCGACGATCGATGTCTCATGATGCTCGGCCCGGGCCCGCCGATGCTGAATACGGGCTACAACAACAATTACCGGATTGTACAAAGCCCGGGTTACGTGATGATTCTTGTCGAAATGATTCATGATGTGCGGATTATTCCACTGGACGGGCGTCCCCATGCATCACCCAACATCCGCCAGTGGATGGGAGATCCCCGCGGCCACTGGGAAGGCGAAACGCTGGTGGTCGAGACAACGAATTTTAACGGTAAGAATCCCTTGAGGGACTCCAGTGAGAATATGCGCGTCATCGAACGGTTCACACGCGTCTCAGATGACACGATCCAGTACACCTTCACGATCGAAGATGAATCGACCTGGGTCCGGCCGTGGTCCGCAGAACTGCCCATGAAGAAAAGCGTGGGACCGATTTTCGAGCACGCCTGCCACGAAGGCAATTACGGCCTCTACAATACGCTCGCTGGCGCCCGTCTGGAGGAAAAGAAAGCCGCCGAAGCCGCGCCGAAGAAGGGGAAATAAAAAGGGGGGCGCACACCTGAATTCCCAAATTAATTCGGGAATTCAGGTGTGCGCCCCCTCTCCCTAATCCGGGCTTTTCTCCTGCGCTCTGGCACCCGCCAGCCCGCCCGTCATCGCGTAGTTCCCTTCGTGGCAAGCATACTCGAACATGGGTGCTTCACTTCGCGGAAGGGGAATCTCGACAGTCCAGGGCTTTTCAAACGATGACGGATCGTCCACCGTGTACTGATACAGCAGTGTTTCGGCGTCCATACGTTTGAATCGCTCGATCACCCGCATCTTCTCGCCAGATCCGCGGAAAGCGGTTTTTCCGGTGAAATTCGTTGTCTCGACCACGAGCGTTTCGCCTTCCCAATGCCCGCGCGAGTCGCCTCTCCACTGTCGCACGCTGGAAGCGATGTGCGAGCTGCCATCGAGGGGGATCACGCGCGCGTCGTGAATCATCTCGATCAGGATGGTGACGTATCCCGGAGACTGCACGATGCGGATGTTGTTGTTATACGCCGTCGGCATCATCGGTGGACCCGTCGATGCCCAGATGATGCAGCGTTCTTGCAAGGGGCGGTTCTCCGGTCCATCGAACTCATGCCCGAGATTCGCGTTTTGCCGTTCCTTTTGACGTTCTTTCGCGGCCGCAGTCAGCGGCGGAATCTTCCCGTCGGGAGGGTCGATGATCAGCGACGTGCGGCGCGTCTTGACGATTCGGGTTCCGCGATCCCACCAGAAATCGTTGTAGGCTCGCCGGACATCGGATTCTGCCGGACCATCGCGGCGGTCCATGTTATTGCGTTTGAGTATGTCCTGCTCGTAATCGGCGGCTTCCTTCGGCGTAAAGAACTCCTTCCCTGCGAGTTCCGCCGGCCTTTCGAACGGCGTGATCGTGGCAAAGCTCCAAATTCCCTGCAAATCCGGCTGACCATCCGGCGTCCGCAGCGCCTTTGCCTGGCTGAATGCCGAAATCGGAATCAGCCCGGCCATAACGATCAGTGCAACAACCAATCGATATCTCATGAGAAATCTCCTTGTGGCTACGATAAACGAGACGTCACCGCTGATCAAGCAGAAGAGATTCGCGCTTATTAGTGCGAAACCGTTTGCGAGATTGATAACGGCAGCCCGTCGGGGTCGAGCACGACAGCGAGGCGAACACCTTCACTGGGACGCTGTGTCGGGGGCATAACAACTCTCACACCCTTCGATTTCAGTTCTTCGAAGACTTTATCGACGTTCTCAACACCGAAGCCGATACTGGCGCGCCCCGCATATCGCTCCTTCTCCGGGGGAGGAGCCGGCACGCCTCCGCCGTGAAGAGCCAGAGTGCTGGAGCCGGCATCGAATTCGGTCCAATCGGGCGACTGGAATCGCAGCTTCAGTCCGAGCGTATCCCGGTAGAAGCGGACCGAGCGATCCATATCCGAAACCATGACCATCGTTATCATGTTTTGCATGACGGATATTATAGTCGCCCGGGGATTTTGGGGACAGACACCGAATTCTTGTACTTCAGAATTCGGTGTCTGTCCCCAAAATCCGCCCCTTGCGATAGAATGCATAACTCATGAGACTCAATCTCTTCTTTTTGGCTGCATTGTTCTTCATGACCGCTTGCGCTTCGAAGCTTGCGGCTCCGGAGGGTCCACCCAGCGGCACGTGGCTCGGTGATTACGGACCCGACGCGGAGCGGCGCGAGCAGATCAGATTGGATTTGACATGGGAGGACTCGAAACTGCGCGGAGTGCTACGCGCCGCCTTTCGAGATCTGCCTGTCTCGAAAATATCGTTCAAACCAGAGACCGGCGCGATCACAATGGAGTTTGACGCGCAAGGCAACAACGGCCAGACTGTACATTACCTTATCGATGGTACGGTAAAGGGCGATGTGATGACCGGCACCTGGAGTCATGACGGCCAGCGCGGAGACTTCCGGCTGACGAAACGGTAAAGAGGACCTTTTGGAGGTATCTCATGATTAGGATGCTATACGTTCGAGCGGTCGCGGCAGCGATCATGACCCTGACGCTTTCCTGGCTGTGCTTGGGCCAAGAACCAGGCGGCCAGCAAGCGCCTCCTCCAGGGCAGCCACCGGGAGGCGGGCAGCAAGGCGGCGGTGCCGGACGGCAGCCTGGAAACCAGCCCACGTTTCCAGACCGTGGGATACAGCAACCCGTCCCTGAAATTTCGCGGCCCATTTATCTCAGTGGCAGCGTTCGCCTCAGTGACGGCAGCATTCCTCCGGTGAACGTGGTCATCGAACGCGTCTGCAATGGCGTCATTCGACCCGAGGCATATACCGACTCCAAAGGCAATTTCAATTTTATGGTGGGGGGCCAGAATTCCGCCGTTTTCGCCGATGCCAGCGTCGCCAGTCCGTCTATTACCGGTCCAGGTCCGCAGAGTGGAATCAACGAGCGGAGCCTGACCGGATGCGAAATCCGGGCCAACCTTCCGGGCTTCCTCTCGGATTCCATCATCCTTGGTTTCCGTGGCGCCCTCGACGATCCGGAAATCGGCGTTATTCATCTCCAGCGCCTCGCAAATGTCGAAGGCTACACGTTCAGTCTTACGACGGCCCTTGCTCCAAAGGAAGCGCGCAGGGCCTATGAAAAGGGCCTTGACGGCATGAAGAAAAAGAAATGGGCCGATGCTGAACGCGATCTCTCGAAATCGGTCCAGCTCTATCCCAAATATGCCGTTGCGTGGTACGAATTGGGCCGCACATATCAGCAGCAGAAAAAATTGGACGAAGCCAATCACGCTCACCTCGAAGCGATCAAGATCGACTCCAAGTTCATCAGCCCCTACGGTGAACTCGCAACGATGGCGGCCGTTCAGCAGAAGTGGGACGATGTCGATCAATACACATCGCAGATGTTGAGGCTGAATCCCTACGTCGTTCCGGAGATCTACTTCTACAGCGCCGTCGCCAATTACAATCTGCAGAAACTGGATCTTGCCGAGCGGCGCGCAAGAGAAGCCGCGAAGGCAGACGCGCAGCACAGGATTCCGCGCGTCAATCACCTTCTGGGAGTGATTCTGGCGGACAAGCACGATTACAAGGGCGCCGCGGAAAGTCTTCAAATTTATCTGAAGTACAGTCCTAACGCGAAGGACGCGGATGCCGTGAAACAGCAGCTTGCCGAAGTCGAGAAAGCGCTCGCCGGAGAACGATAGGGAGATGAAACTCGGATTAGAAGGAAAAGTCGTCGTCATAACCGGAGGCAGTAAAGGAATTGGCCTGGCGTGCGCCCGCGCATTTGCCCGCGAAGGTGCGCGCGTGTCGATCGCATCGCGCAGCGAAGCAAACCTCAACCAAGCCCGGCAGAATCTGGCGAACGAAGGATTCGAAGTTGTTACTGTGCGCGCAGATTTCGCCCGGATGAAAGACGCCGAAACCGCTGTGAAGCAAACCGAGAAACTCTTGGGCCCGACCGATGTTCTTGTCAACAGCGCGGGAGCTGCCCAGCGCTTCTTTTGGGAGAAGCTCGATGAGGAAGCCTGGCAGCAGGGGATGAATGCCAAATACTTTCCCTACATTCACGCGATGGATGCTGTCCGGCCGGGAATGATCGAGCGCAAACGCGGATCCATCGTCAACATCATCGGAATGGGTGGAAAGGCCGCTGCGACGATGCATCTGCCGGGCGGGGCCGCCAACGCGGCGCTGATGCTGGTCACAGCCGGTTGGGCGACAGCGCTGGGCAAGTACGGTATCCGCGTGAATGCCATCAATCCTGGGATGACGGTAACCGAGCGGCTGCATGAAGCCCTTCGTCTCGATGCAGAAAACCTGGGAATCACCGAAGCAGAAGCCCTGAAGCGTTACGAACAACGCATCCCGCTCGGACGCGTGGCCAAGGCCGAAGAAGTTGCCGCCGTCACGTTATTTCTGGCTTCTGAGCAGGCGAGCTACGTCACGGGTGCGGTTATCCCGATGGATGGCGGCCGTCTGGGCGCTATTTAAGAACGGCCACAAAAAGGCACAAAAGTCACAAGGATTTTTTGTGTTTCTTTGTGCCTTTTTGTGGCCTATCCTTCCACTGAAAAAGGAGGAGGTGCCATGCCGTTTTACGAAAAAGGCCCCGTTCGCATCCACTATGAGGAGGCCGGTTCCGGCTTCCCGTTGTTGCTCATTGCCGGAGGAGGATTGAACTCGACGCTCGCCGGCTTAGCTCGCGGCCCCTTTGATCCGATCAAGGAGTTCAAGGGAGAATACCGTTGCGTCGCGGCGGACCTGCGCAACGCTAATGACGGCCAGTCCTCCGGCCCGCTCGAGATCGACCGGCCGTGGGATTCATATACCGATGACCAGATCGGCGTCATGGATCACCTGCGCATCGATAAGTTTATGGTGATGGGCTTCTGCATTGGCGGCCCCTTCGTCTGGAATCTCCTGAAGCGGGCGCCCGATCGTGTTGTCGCAGCCGTGCTGGCGCAGCCGAGCGGGTTCCGGCCGGAGATGCCCACCCTTTCCTACGACAACAATATGACCGGTTGGGGTCCGGAATTGGTCAAGCGCCGGCCTGACATCAAAATGGACATGGTCCAGAAATTTCTGACCAAGATGTACCGCAACAACCCCGACTTCGTCTTCACGGTGACGCGCGATTTCGTGCGCAGTTGCCAGACGCCCGTACTGATCCTGCCCGACGATATCCCGGCGCATCCGTACGCCGTCGCTATGGAGGCCGCGATGCTCGCGCCGAAAGCCGAAGTGAGCATCTACCCGTGGAAGGAGCCTAAGGAGCGGATTCCCTTAGCGGTACGCCAGATACGTTCTTTCCTTCGGGCGCACCGGCCTGCTTCTGCTTAAGATGGCGACTGCCGGTACGCTTCATCACCGGCGCAGAACTCGCCGAGCGTATTCACCTCATCGCAGGAGGGTACTGCAAAACTGCCGAGGTGCCTGCGTCGGTTACGGCTTTGCCGCGCTAAGCCTTTTGTGGCCGATCTTCTTGTGTTAGATTCCCCTACATTACGGGAGGACAACGATGAAGCGAACGATCTTCTGTTTGCTTCTGTGCGCAAGTTCGTTAGCCGCGCAAACAGGAGCCAAGAACGGAGAGTGGAAGACATATGGCGGTGACTTGGGAAATACTCACTATTCTCCGCTCGATCAAATCAACGCCTCAAACTTCAACAGTCTCCAAATCGCCTGGCGATTCAAGACGGATAATTTGGGTGCGCAGCCGGAATTCAACCTGGAATCGACGCCGCTCATGGTCAACGGTGTTCTGTATTCGACAGCCGGAACACGCCGTGCTGTCGTCGCGATCGATGCGGGCACGGGCGAATTGATATGGACGCACGGAGAGCGTGAAGGCGGTAGAGGAACAGTCGCGCCACGCCAACTCTCCGGCCGGGGGCTGGCTTATTGGAGTGATGGGCGGGAGGAACGAATTCTGTATGTGACGCCGGGCTACCGGCTCATTGCGCTGGACGCGAAGACCGGCGCCCCGGTTCGTAGCTTTGGCACAGATGGCGCTGTGGACCTGAAGAAGGATGACGACCAGGAGATCGATCCGCTGTCCCGCGAAATCGGACTTCACGCGGCCCCGGCTGTGGCCGGGGATATCGTCATCGTAGGCGCAGCCCACCGTCCAGGTGGCGTCCCCAGCGCCAAGACGAATGTCAAAGGTTATGTCCGCGCATTCGATGTGCGCACAGGCAGGCGTCTTTGGATTTTCCACACCATTCCGTTGCCCAACGAGTATGGTGCCGAGACCTGGGAAAACAATTCCGCATCCTACACCGGAAACACCGGCGTGTGGGGCCAGATCAGCGTCGACGAAGAACTCGGAATGGTCTTTCTCCCGGTGGAATTGCCGACCGGCGATTACTATGGCGGCCACCGTCCCGGCAACGGATTGTTTGGAGAAAGCGTCGTCGCGTTGGATCTCAAAACCGGAGCCCGCAAGTGGCATTACCAGTTGGTGCACCACGGCATTTGGGACATGGATATTCCCGACGCACCGATGCTCGTCGACATCACCGTCAACGGCCAGACCGTGAAGGCGGTCGCACAGCCTACCAAGCAGGCGTGGCTGTACGTTTTCAATCGTCAGACGGGTCAACCGATTTGGCCCTTTGAAGAGAGACCTGTGGAAAAAGGCAATGTCCCTGGGGAATGGTATTCGCCCACACAACCGTTCCCGACAAAGCCTCCGGCATACGATCGGCATGGATTCACCACGGATGACATCATTGATTTCACTCCGGAACTTCGAGCCGAAGGCCTGAAGATCGCGTCGCGATACAAGCTCGGACCGGTTTTCACTCCACCGGTTGTCAGCAAATGGGAAGGTCCGCTTGCGACGCTGGCACTAGCAACGAACCAGGGCGGCACGAATTGGGCGGGCGGCTCATACGATCCCGAAACGCACATCGCCTACATACCATCACAGCGCTCGCTGGGTCAGCTCGGCCTTGTGCCCGGCGATCCTAACCGGAGCGGTGACTTCGCGTACATTCAGGGCCAGGCGAGAAATCCGAATGCTCCCCCCGCTGGAGCCGCCGGTGGCGGCGGCGGTGAAGGCGGCGGTCCGGGCGTGACCGTCCAGGGACTGCCGCTGCAGAAACCACCCTATGCGAGTATCACAGCGATCGATCTCAATAAGGGCGACATCGTGTGGCAGATCGCTCATGGCGAGACTCCGGACAACATTCGAAATCACCCGGCTCTGAAAGGTGTCAATGTCCCGCGTACGGGCCGTGCCGGAATATTTGGGGTCCTGGTCACGAAGAGTCTCGTCATTGCCGGCGAGCGCGGTACGTTCACAACACCTTCCGGCAAAGTCGGCGCAATGTTGTGGGCATACGATAAAGCAACTGGCAAAGATGTTGGCGAGGTATACATGCCCGCGGGCGAAACCGGTACAGCGATGACTTACATGCTGAACGGCAAACAATATATTGTCGTCGCGATAGGCGGTCCCGGCTTCCCGGCCGAGTTCATCGCGTACAAGCTGCCGAACTAGGAGAATCTTATGAAACGAATCTCTTTAATCGGATGCATCCTGCTGTCGGCCGTCTCCTTAATCGCGCAGACCGGAGCAAAGAACAGTGAATGGCGATCCTACGGTGCCGACGTCGGAAACACTCACTACTCACCGCTCGACCAGATCAACGCATCCAACTTCAGCAAGCTCGAACCGGCGTGGCATTTCAAAACGGATAATCTGGGGCCGCGTCCCGAATTCCAGTATGAAGGTACGCCGCTCATGGCCAACGATGTTTTATATGCGACGGGCGGAACTCGCCGCGCGGTGTTTGCTCTGGATGCGGCGACCGGCGAGCTCTTCTGGACTCACAGCGAGCGCGAGGGAAAACGCGGCGCAAACGCTCCACGGCAGCTATCGGGACGCGGCCTGGCGTACTGGACAGACGGACGTGATGAACGAATTCTGTACGTCACGCCCGGTTATCGTCTGATCGCGCTGGACGCGAAGAGAGGAACCCCCGTGCCGGGCTTCGGACAAAACGGCGTTGTCGATTTGAAACTCGACGACGATCAGGAGATCGATCTCGTCACGGGCGAAGTCGGATTGCACTCGGCCCCTGTCGTCGCGAAGGACGTGGTCATCGTGGGCGCAGCCCACCGCTCGGGCGGAGTACCGCGGGGTAAGAAGAATGTGAAGGGTTACGTCCGGGGATTCGATGTCCGCACCGGCAAGCGCCTCTGGATCTTCCATACCATCCCGCTGCCTAATGAGTATGGCGCTGAAACCTGGGAAGGCGACTCCGCCTCGTACACGGGCAACACGGGGGTATGGGGACAAATCAGCGTCGATGAAGAACTCGAAACGGTGTATATGGGGGTCGAGTTACCCACAGGCGATTACTATGGCGGCCATCGTCCGGGCAACGGACTGTTTGGTGAGACTCTCGTCGCAGTTGACCTTCACACGGGCGCGCGCAAGTGGCATTTCCAGCTTGTCCACCATGGTATTTGGGATATGGATATTCCCTGTGCTCCAATCCTCGCCGATATTACGATTAACGGACAGACCATCAAAGCTGTCGCGCAACCCACGAAGCAAGCATTCCTGTATGTGTTCGACCGCGTGTCCGGAAAACCGATATGGCCGATAGAAGAGCGGCCGGTTCCCAAGGGGGACGTTCCGGGCGAGTGGTACTCAGCCACGCAGCCGTTCCCAACCAAGCCTCCGGCATACGATCGCCAGGGATCGTCCGTCGATGACCTCATCGACTTCACTCCCGAGCTTCGGGCCGAAGCGCTAAAGATTGTTTCCCGCTTCAAGATGGGACCGCTATTTACACCGCCCGTTGTAAGCAAGGTCGAAGGCCCGCTTGGAACTCTTGTCCTGGGCCCCGCCGGCGGCGGCACCAATTGGGCAGGCGGTTCATTCGATCCGGAAACGCACATTCTTTATGTGAATTCACAAAGTGTGATGGGTTCGCTTGGTCTAGTGCCGGGCGACCAGAAGATTTCCGGTGACTTTGCCTACGTTCAGGGCATTGCGACGAGTGGCATCCGGACCAGGGGCGGCGCAGGATCAGACGCCGGTGCCGAGCGTGCCGGGGCCGCCGATGAAAATGCAGGGACGAGCTTGTCAGTTCAAGGGCTGCCGCTGGTGAAACCGCCATACGGCCGCATTACTGCCATCGACCTCAACAAAGGCGAAATCCTCTGGCAGGTTGCGCATGGTGAGACGCCAGACAATATTCGCAACCATCCCGCACTCAAAGCACGCAACATTCCTCGTACCGGCCGCTCCGGTATTGTCGGCTCGCTCGTCACAAAGACACTGGTCATTTCGGGCGAGCCCGGCGTATTCACAACTCCAAACGGCCAGCGCGGCGCCATGCTCCGCGCATACGACAAGGCCACGGGCAAAGAAGTGGGCGCCGTTTATATGCCGGCCGGCCAAACTGGCACCCCGATGAGCTACATGTTAAATGGAAAGCAGTACATCGTGGTCGCTATCGGCGGGAGTGGAGTTACGGCGGAATTGCGGGCATTCCGGCTGCCGGGGTAATTCGGGGACAGACGGATTTCATCGGCCCAAGCGGCGGGCGTCGTTGACTTGAGTGTCGCCGCCATTCAGATAAACTTTCCCGGTTTTCTCATTGCAGCCGCCTTCGGGGAAGGTCGTCCCGCAGCCGATGAGCCTTCCTCCGGTGAGTGTCATCGCTCCGAAGTTTCGCCCATCCCGCAACTGCCAAAGGCTGACCGTGAAGATCGTGCCGTAAGGAAATGTTTCGACCGTGATACCCGCGCCGGCCAGTTGCTTTGCAGAGCCAGTTTCCACACCCCAAACCACCGGCTTGCCGTTTGCGTCGAGTTGCGGCTTGCCGTCTGGGCTCAGCAGCTCAAACAGAAGCTGGGCATGATTGGCTCCCAGAACAAAACGCATGAGCTTTCCTGTCATCGTCAACGTTTTCGTCTGATCGTACATGGCGAACGAGTGATGAGCCAAAGCCAGCGAGCTCAAGATCGTTAACAAAATAAGTGCAAATACTATGTTCTTCAATCCCCTCTCCTAATGCTCAGGACGTTGCCAGCCTTTTTCGAAATGCTTCTCCCAATTCTCGGCCCAGGGTCTGCCAAAGTAGTCGATGAATCCTTCATCGGTGGGAATCAGTTGAGTCGGCCTGCCATCGGGTCCATTCACAATCGTACTTTGTACGCGACATTCAATAAACGTATATCTCGCTTCCCGATCGTCGGGACCATTCCGGCGAATCCATGGTGTCACGATGTGCAGAGGCCGGATGAAAGCCTCCGGGTCATAGAACGTCGCGTCGACTGTAATTCCGTTGCCATCCCGGCTCGGCGTGAAGACCTCGATCACCTGCAGCTTATCGCTGTATTCGAACATCGAGTGTGACATTGTCCAGGGAATGACATTAGCGGTCCAGGCTACAAGCGTGTTTCCGTCCCAGAATCCAACCGTCTCACCGTACCATTGCGGAACCTTCTCCACATGCCGGCGCCCGATGAGAACCTTTCGAAGAAAGTTGTCGGCAACGCCGCTCAAGAGTTGCACCTGATTGGAAGTAACGACGACCTCGATTTCATTTATTGAAAACTCCGCCCACCATCGCATGAATCCTTCCGGATAGCAGAAGGCCGCCATCCACTGCGGCGCATTGCTGACAGCCTCGTGGTAGTCCATCTGTGTCATGCGCTGCTGATATTCAGGTGTCAGGAGAGAAAGCATCGTTGAAGTTTGCAAATTACGGCCGTAGGTCCACTGCTCTTCTCTGGCTCCCCGCGTGTACCAGCCTTCCCAGTTCGGTAGTGTTTGAGCGTTGTGGCTCGTCGGTCCGCCCTTCGCTTTGGCTTGTCCCAGTAAAGCGGTGTAGTGGTCCGCGGCGGTCTTGTAGGGATAGGGGCTCACTATTTTTGAGACGTCCTCATCCAGATTGCAGTCTCCCCATTGCCCGAACCGGTTATTGGTCCACATGTCCGTCAACTGGCGCGGAGTGTTGCACCGGACGTAGCGTTTGTCGGTCCAATATTTCCGGTCAAAATAGAAATTTTTCGTCGTGAACAAATCCACCGGCAGCGGCTGTATTCCCGGGGGTGGTTGGACCTTCGCCGTGGGCGCCTGCTGTGCATTGAGGGTGATTACCGCAGCTGAAAAAAATAATGCGGACCAAGTTGCTCGCATAAACGCTCTCCGTATTCAAATGACATATGACAAACAGTGAACAATGACAAAACATTAAATGTTCACTGTTCAATTGTCATTTCTTAAGGAATCTCATCCTCCAGAAACCATTCCGTCGGCAGCTCCCGTCCAAGCCCAAGGTCGCGAGCGCGCTTTAGCACGGTGGAGCCGAGAGCGGCGAACTGCACTCCCGCGCCGGTGTTGTTGTTGAAAAGCGTAGTTTGATCGGCTCCTGTGCGTCCGGCGACCTTTCCGGTAAGCAGATCCTGGATCTCGTGGATGGAATCCCAATCCTTGATCCCCTTCTCGGCGGCTTCCCAAATATCGGGTGATTGATCCAGCCGGGCGACTTCCTTCGAATGGACGATATAAACATCGGCACGCTGGATCGTCTCGTCATCGATCTCCCGGCGTTTGCTCGTTCGGTCCGCGCCTCCGATAGAAGCGATGTACATCCCTTTCTCGACCCAATGTCCATCGAAGACCGGATCCCACGCCGCCGTAGCCGCCTGAATAAAATCGCTGCCCTCCACAGTCTCTCGCGGAGATTCGGCGGCAACAACCGGCCGGTCCAGTTTCCGGCTCATTTCGCGGGCAAACTGCCGGCGGTGTTCTTCATTCGGACTGTACACTTTGATCCGTTCAAAATCGAAGAGCTTGGAGAGATATTCGATATGCGCGCTCGCCTGCCACCCGCTGCCAAACAGGCCCAGCACTTTGGGTTTTGCCGGCGCGAGGTATTTCGCGGCAAGCGAACTGAGCGCCGCGACGCGCATCTTTTGCATGATACCGTCGGGCATGATGGCGATCGGCTCGATGCGTTCGATATCGAATAGAATCACAAGCCCGCAGTAGCGGTTTCCCGTCGCAACAGGCAAAATGCGGCGGCGTTTCTTCCCTCCAGTGAAGGAATGCCCCGACATATCGGAGGTGATTCTCAACGCCCAGACGCCGGTTCCGGGGCTTCCACCCTCCTGCGATTTGAAACGATAATGAAAACCCGGATGGTTTTTGGATTCCGCTGGCAGATAAACCTGGCTCCGGGGCCGGTTGTAGGCCGTGCCTTCGGCAAGCTCCCGGTATATCGCTTCTGTGGCCTGGATGCTGATTTCCGGAGTCAATACCTTCTCGACTTCGTCATTGTTCAGAAGCAGCGTCATCGTTTAAATCCACGGGGATTTTACATCATGTGTAGACTGTAGGGGCATGAAACGCCTGATTGGACATCTCTATTTCTGGGTCTTGCTCGCCATTATCAGCGGCGGAGTCTTCGGCTATGTGGACCCTCCGGCGGCTGTGAAATTGAAGCCGCTCGGTGACGGATTCATCGCGCTCGTGAGGATGTTGATCAGTCCCGTGATCTTCTGCACGGTGGTTTTAGGAATTGCCGGTGCTGAAAACATGAAGAAGGTTGGCCGGGTTGGCGGGAAGGCGCTCATCTATTTCGAGGTCGTCTCCACGTTCGCGTTGATCATCGGATTGGTTGTTGTGAATGTCGTCAGACCCGGCGCTGGTTTCAACGCCGACCCACGGACGCTGGATGCGAACGCCGTAGCCGATTACGCCAAGCGAGCGGCAGCCCAGAGCACAGCGGATTTCCTCTTACATGTGATCCCCGCGACGTTTCTCGATGCCTTTACCGGATCGGGAGACCTGTTGCAGGTCCTGTTTGTGGCCATTCTGTTCGGCTACGCCATGATGCGCATGGGCCCGGCGGGCCAACGCGTCCGTGAATTCATTGAAGCGTGTTCGCATATTTTCTTCTCCATGATGAACACCCTTATGAAGCTTGCGCCGCTCGGAGCCGGCGGCGCGATGGCATTCACCATCGGCAGGTATGGAATTGCGGCGCTTCGCCCGCTGGCACTCGTGATGGGCAGTTTCTATCTCACCTGCTTTCTGTTCATCTTCATCGTGCTGGGCTCGATCGCTCGGTGGACGGGATTCAACATTCTGCGCTTCATCGGCTACATCAACACCGAACTGCTGACGGTCCTCGGCACCTCGTCGTCCGAATCCGCGTTGGTGCCGCTCATGCAGAAGCTCGAGGCCTTGGGCTGTCCGAAGTCGGTCGTCGGCCTTGTCGTGCCCTCGGGTTATTCCTTCAATCTCGATGGGACCAATATCTACCTCACCATGGCTGCCTTGTTCGTTGCGCAGGCGCTCAACATTGACTTAACACTGCGACAGCAGCTCACCATACTTCTGGTGGCGATGCTGACATCCAAAGGGGCCTCCGGTGTCACAGGCGCCGGATTCATTACGCTGGCCGCAACGCTGGCTGTCGTGCCGTCGATTCCAGTGGCCGGCTTGGCGCTGATTCTCGGCATCGATCGGTTCATGTCGGAAGCACGGTCCTTGACGAACTTCATCGGTAATGGCGTAGCCGCGATTGTCGTTTCGCATTGGGAGAAAGAGCTTGATCGAAAGAAGCTGGCGCAGGAGCTTTCTGGTCAACTGCAGCGGCGGCCTATGACCGTGTGAATGAATTGGAATCGAGCGTATTCCCCTCCTTGCGGTGATGCAAGGAGGGG
>Ga0209470_1002218_pt1 | contig 13901 bp, 14 predicted proteins | sample GraSoiAngelo_125_FD_185882 | JGI IMG/M metagenome (GOLD analysis project Ga0209470, IMG submission 185882) | Grasslands soil microbial communities from the Angelo Coastal Reserve, California, USA - 14_0927_05_40cm (SPAdes) (version 2) | ecosystem: Environmental > Terrestrial > Soil > Grasslands ... | reverse complement strand
TGGTTGCGCATCCGCGAGATTGTTTTCCCTGACTTCGGCCTCCAGCCACTTCACGTGGTTGTTTTGAGCAAAACGCTCGACCTTGTCGGCGAGCTGCGCGCCCAGGCCCTGGCCTCGATAAGATTTGGCGACGCCGACCAGCCCCTGGGCTCGGTCCTTGAGGCGCGAGCCGTCCTCGCCCAGCACCGCTTGCGCGACCCCGGCCAGCGTTCCGTCGGGCGCCCAGGCTCCGAGCCGCAACAAGGGCTCATCTGGCGTCCTCAAGGAGTCGTCGAAGATCGTCCCCGCGGCGTCGTCCTGCCAGTACCGGCTCTGGTTGGCGAGATCCACCCAGGCTTCGAGGTCCTCGTGTCCCACTCTGCGAATTGCAAACGTCGTGCTGGTAGTGGTCATGGGGCCCGGAAAGTGTACCCTCCCCCGGCGAGGGGGAGGGAATTCGTCACCTAGAAGGTCAGCGAGACGGTTCCACTGACCGATGCCGCGTAGACGACGCAGCCGACCCACCACACGTTGGCGCGGTAATGGGTCAAGGTCGCGCTGAACGATCCGGTGCCGCTGCCGCCGCCGACCCCGACGCCGTTCAGCGCGCCGTGCACGCTGTAGCGCTGGTTGGCGCAGCCGCTGAAACCACTGAGCTGTGACACCGAACCGCCGTACGGAACAAATGAACCCTTGATCGCCGACGGCCAGTTATTGATGACCGTATTGAGACGAAAGCTGCCGCCCGAAATGTATGCCGGATGATGACTCAAGTCTTGATGCTTGACGTCGATGTACCATCCGCCGTTGAAACTGCCGGTGGCCTCGCCGACGAATTGACCCTCGGTGGTGGTCGCGTTGGGCAGCTCGCTGCCGTTGATCCATTCGGTGTACGTGCTACTGGCGGACGCGCTGACGCCCATCAACAGCGTGGCGGCCAGTGCGAGCGCGATTGATATAACGGGTCGCTTGATCATGTCCCTCTCACCCTCTTTATTTGATCGAGCGCGCTCAGCAGGTCAACGCCTGACCTGGTGGGAAGTTACGCGGCGACCGATCCCAGCGCCTCTTCGAGGATGTCGAGACCACGGTCCAGTTCTTGCTCGCTCGCGGTCAGCGGGAACAACAAGCGGATGACATTGTCGTAAAGACCGGCCTTCAGCACCACCAGGCCGTGCGTGTGGCAGTAGCGCAAGACCTCGTTGGTCATCGTCGCGGCAGGTTCACGCGTCGCCCGGTCCGCGACCAGCTCCATCGCGATCATGGCGCCAAGCCCGCGGACCTCGCCGATGTGCGAATGGCGCTCCATCCAGCCACGCATGCGGGTCAGCGCGCGATCACCGAGCCGGGCCGCGCGCTGCGGCAACTTCTCATCGATCATCACCTCAATTACCGCGAGGGCCGCCGCACAGGCGACGGGATTCCCGCCGAACGTCCCACCGAGCCCACCCGGATTGGTGGCATCCATCAACTCGCCGCGTCCCACCACCGCCGCCAGGGGCAAACCTCCACCGAGCGACTTGGCCAGCACCATCAGGTCTGGCTCGATCCCCGAATGCTCGACGGCGAACATTGTGCCGGTCCTGCCCAGCCCGGTCTGCACCTCGTCGGCGATCAGCGGAATCTGGTACTCCGTACAAAGTTTGCGAAGCGCGGGCAAGAAATCCGGCGGCGGCACGACAAAACCACCCTCGCCCTGGATGGGCTCGACAAGGACGCCGGCCACCCGATCCGCGCCGACCGTGGTCTTGAAGAGCTGCTTCACCGCCTCGACGCATGCCCCGCCCAGGCTCTCCGCCGCCATCCCGGCGGGACGGCGGTACTCGTACGGGTACGGCACCTGGTAGACCTCGGGCGCATACGGCCCGAAGTTCTGCCGGTAGGGCGAGACCTTCCCGGTCAGCGTCATCGACATCAGAGTCCTGCCGTGAAAGGAATTGTGAAAGCTGATGATGGCCGGCCGGCCGGTTGCCTGGCGCACCACCTTCACGGCGTTCTCCACCGCCTCCGCTCCACTGTTGAGGAGCAGCGCTTTCTTCGGAAAGGCTCCCGGAGTGATCTCGCAGAGCCGCCGGGCCAGGCGCACGTAGGCCTCCGGCATCATCACCGGGGCGCCGGAGTGGACCAGCCGCTCCGCCTGTTCGTGGATGGCCTTCAGGACGCGTGGGTGGCCGTGGCCGACATTCATCACGCTGATGCCGGTGGCGAAGTCGATATAGGTCTGCCCATCGACGTCGGTCAGCGTCGCGCCGGAACCGGAGGCCGCGAAGACCGGCATCGCGGACGACATGCCGCGCGGCAGGTATCGATCTCGCTCCGCCTGGAGTTCCCTGGACCGTGGCCCTGGCCCCTCCCCCATCGGGGATATCCTAAGGGTCGCGGCGAGAGTTCGCGTGAGCACAGGAGGGTGGACAGGACATATGGCCACGGCAGTCAAGCGGCGAGAGATGTTCATCGGCGGACAGTGGGTGGCGGGCTCGGGCAGCGAGGGCCAGCCGGTCACCAACCCGGCGACCGGGGAGACCATCGCCGAGGTTCCCAAGGGCACCGAGGCGGACGTCGACCGCGCGGTCAAAGCCGCTCGCAAAGCCTATGTCGAGTGGTTCGAGACGGTTCCCAAGGAGCGGAGCGAGATGCTGCTCAAGCTCGCTGAAGCGGTCGCGGCCGATGGTGAGGAGCTGGCGAACCTGGAGTCGGCGAATGTCGGCAAACCGCGGGCGCTCTTCCTCTCCGACGAACTGCCTCCCTGCGTCGACCACCTTCGCTTCTTCGCCGGCGCGGCGCGACTGCTCGAGGGCAAGGCGGCCGGCGAGTACATGCGAGGCTACACCAGCATGATCCGTCGCGAGCCGGTCGGCGTGGTGGGCTCGATCGCGCCCTGGAACTATCCGTTGATGATGGCGATTTGGAAGGTCGGCCCAGCGCTGGCCGCCGGTAACTGCGTCGTGCTGAAGCCTTCCGAGTGGACGCCGCTGACCGCCCTGCGTTTGGCCGAGCTGGCCGCGGACATCTTCCCGCCGGGCGTTTTCAATGTCATCACCGGCGACGGCGAGCCGGTGGGGGCCGGCCTCGTGCGGCATCCCGGCGTGAACATGGTGTCGCTGACCGGCGACGTCGCCACCGGCAAGGACGTGGCGAAGGCCGCATCACAAACGTTGAAGCGGGTCCACCTCGAGCTGGGTGGCAAAGCACCGGTGGTCGTCTTCGACGACGCCGACCTGGACGCCGTCAGCAGCTGGGTTAAGACCGCCGGCTTCTTCAACTCGGGCCAGGACTGCACGGCCGCGACGCGCGTCATCGCCGGTCCCCGGATCTACGACAACCTCCTGTCAGCCCTGACGAAGAGCGTCCAGTCGGTGAAGGTCGGAAATCCGCTCGAGGAAGGGATCGAGATGGGCCCCATGGTCGCCCGGGAGCAGCTCGAGCGCGTCGAGGGGTTCGTCGATCGGGCGCGGGATCGCGGCGCGAAGGTGCTGGTCGGCGGTGCTCCGATACCAGGTCGCGGCTACTTCTATCAGCCAAGCCTGGTCACGGACGTCAGACAAGACGCCGAGATCGTGCAGAAGGAGGTCTTCGGCCCGGTGGTCACCGTGCAGCGCTTCAAGGACGACAACGAGGCGATCGCCTGGGCCAACGACGTCGATTACGGCCTGGCGGCATCGGTCTGGACGCGCGACATCGGTCGCGCTATGAATGCCGCGCGCCGGCTGCAATTCGGCACCGTCTGGATCAACACGCACATCCCGTTGGTGAGCGAGATGCCGCACGGCGGATACAAGCGCAGCGGCTACGGGAAAGACCTCTCCATGTATTCACTAGAGGACTACACCAACGTCAAGCACGTGATGACCGCCATCGACTAGTCATCCGAATCCACGACGCCTGTGTCCCAGAAAAAGCTCGACCCCATCCCCATAACCGCGGCCGGCCTCGAGGCCCTGAAGGCGGAGCTGGCGGACCTGCGCGCGCGCCGACCCGCCATGGTCGAGGAGGTTGCCGCAGCGCGCTCCCAGGGCGACCTGAGCGAGAACTTCGCGTACCACGATGCCCGCCAGCATCTCGGGATGCTCGATGGCCGCGTTCAGACGATCGAAAACACTCTCAAGCGGGCGCATGTTGCGGAGAGCGGCGTGAGTGGCATCGTCCGGATCGGCTCACGAGTCGTGGTCCGAGATGAATTTGGCGACGCCACCTACGAGATCGTTGGCCCGACCGAGGGAAACATGGCACGCGGTCTGATGTCGGTGGCAGCCCCGCTGGGTGGCGCGCTCGTCGATCGTCGAGCCGGCGACACGGTGACGTTCAAGACCCCAGCCGGGGAACGGCAGGCGACGATCGTAAGCATTAGCTAAGAATCGCAGCTAGAACTCCGTAAGCAATTTTGCTCCAGCTTTTGCCTCATTGCTGTGTATAGTCTCTGCGTCCAGCCGGCTTGGCTCGGGCCGCTTGAATCTTCAGCCTAAGGGGATTGTCATATTGGTGAGACTGCTTGTGTCTCGGGGCGCTCTCGGTGGAGCGATCTTGCTCGCCATTGGGATTCCGCATGCGGCGCCAGCCCAGCGCCAGCTTGTGACTCAGGCCGCATCGATCCCGCAGTTTCCGGTTTCCCTGCCGCAATCTGGGCCGAGACCAGATCGGGTCAAGACGCTCTTGCCGCCGCCTCCGACACCGCAGCCCCGGCGGGTGGCCAGTCTGCCTCCACGGAAGCCCACATCGGCGCCCCCTCCGCAGGCGTCCCTGCGTGCCGTACTCGGCACGGGCCAGTGGGGCCTGATCAACCAGGATCGCCAGCGGGCCGGGTTAGCGCCGTTGCAATGGAATGACTGCCTGGCCAACATCGCGAAGGGACAGGCTGCCCGGATGGCAGCGCAGGGGTACATCTCACATGCCAACGGCCGTACCCTCGACCTCGGTTGCCATCTGGGCACCAGGACCGGGGAGAACATCGGGTTCCAGTCGTCGATTAATGATGCCGCCATGAACGCCTGGTTCATGGGGGATCCGCCGCACCGCGCCAACATCCTGGGGCCGTATCACTATGTGGGGGTCGCATGGGTACGGGCAGCCAACGGCACGGCCTATCTCGCCGTCGAGTTCGGCTAGGCCGAACCCGCTTTACGTTTCCTCGACGTTTACCTCGATCAGCGGGCTGTAGTTCATCATGGTGTCGACGTCGTTACGCTTCCAGACCCGGGCGATCTGCTCCAGAATCTGACGGCGCTCCGTCGGGTCGGTGATTTCCCTCGCAGTGGCAGGGACGTCGGCCCGGATCCCGCGCTTGAGGTGGATCGTGATTTGCGGGTTGGCGTCGATGTTGGCCAGCCAGCTGCGGCGCTGCCGGAACGGCATGCCGCTGATGTAGCGCCGGCCGCCGAGGTTGTGCATGACGATCTCGATCCGGCGCGGCTCCCCGCTCGTCCGGCCGGTGGTCGTCATATCGATCAGCTGGCTGCGGGTCAGCGCCTGGCGGACGCGGTCATCGAGCGGTTGGATTGCGGCCACGCCCTCCTTTATAGAGGTCCCCGCCGACAGCTGCCGGCCGCATCTTGAATTGCTGGGGGCGGCAGGCGCCCTTCGCTTGGATTTATAGTTCTCGCACATGCGCAAGGGACCGGTTTAGGCCGGTGAGGGAGAGGGCAGCGCTGGCGACTCCGCAGGCACCGAGGGAGGACGTGCGTCCCGCTGCCCTCCGCCTAGCGGGCGTCTCGAAGCGGTATGGCCGCGTGCTCGCGGTCGACGATGTCAGCCTGGCCATCGCCGAAGGCGAGTTCTTTACGCTGCTGGGACCGTCCGGCTCGGGCAAGACCTCGCTGCTCCGTCTGATCGCCGGATTCGAGCGTCCCGATGCCGGCCAGATCGAGCTTGGCGGCAAGGACGTGACCGCGGTGCCACCCTACGCGCGGGCGACCAACACGGTCTTCCAGGACTACGCCCTCTTCCCGCACATGACGGTGGCCGCCAATGTCGAGTACGGCCTCAAAGTCCGGCACCTGCCCCGCGATGAGCGCCGGCGTCGCGTGGCGGAGGGACTCACCATGGTGCGCCTTGCGGGTCTTGGCTACCGCCGTCCCAACCAGCTGTCGGGCGGTCAACGGCAACGGGTCGCGCTGGCCCGGGCCATCGTCAATCAGCCGGAAGTCCTGCTCCTCGACGAACCCCTCGGCGCCCTCGACCTCAAGCTCCGCGTCGAAATGCAGGCGGAGCTCAAGCGGATCCAGCGCGAGCTGGGCATCACCTTCATCTACGTCACGCACGACCAGGATGAGGCGCTGACGATGAGCGATCGGGTGGCCGTGCTCAACGGCGGCCGGATCGAGCAGTTGGGGTCCCCCGTCGACCTCTACGAGCACCCGGCGAATGAATTCGTGGCCGGCTTCATCGGTGTCTCCAATCTGATCGAACGGGACGGCCGTCGCCTGGTGGTGCGGCCGGAACGCATCCGGCTCCTGCGCCTGGAGGAGACGCCGGAACCGGGCAGCCACCTCGAGGACGGCGTGGTGCAGGACGTCACCTATGCCGGCATGGTGACGCGCTACGCGGTGCAGCTCGACCGGGGCGGCCGGCTCCTCGTGGTGCAGCAGAACACGGAGAGCGCGGCGCGGGCAAGCGATTTCCGCGGGCGCCGGGTGCGACTGGCCTGGCGTCCCGAACAAGCTTTTAACATTTCGGCGGCACAATCGGAAGGACCTGAACAGCAAGCCAACGCGTGATGGAGGTGGGAGCGACATGGGCGATCGTTTGAGAAGACTGGCGGGGGCACGGCAGACGGTGACGGGACTCTCGTTGGTGGTGCTTTTGGCGGCCTGCGGCGGCACAACCTCGAGTCAGGGACCGGCCGCCGCGCAGCCACCAACCGCCGGCATGAAACCGCCGACGTCGATCGGGCCCGGCGAGGGCCAGTTGAACCTGATCGCATGGGAGGGTTACGCGGAGAAAGACTGGGTGCAGCCTTTCCAGCAGCAGACGGGATGCCAGGTCAACGCCAAGTACGCCGGCTCATCCGACGAGATGGTGACGCTGATGGCAAACGGCGGCGGCGGCCAGTACGACATGGTGTCCGCATCCGGTGACGCCGACTTGAGGCTGATCTATGCCGGCAACGTGAAACCGGTCAACGTCGATCTCGTTCCCGATTGGAAGAATTTTCAGCCGCAGTTCAAATCCCCATCGTTCAACACGATCAACGGGATTCACTACGGGGTCTCACTGCAATGGGGACCCAACGTTCTGCTCTACAACAAGAGCCAGTTTCCGACCGCGCCAACGAGTTGGAGCGCGATCTACGACGCCAAGTACAAGGGCCAGGTGACAATCCCGAATAATCCAATCCAGATTGCGGACGCGGCCCTCTACCTGATGAAGACAAAGTCCAACCTCGGCATCACCGATCCATACGAGCTGACGCAATCGCAGCTCGACGCGGCGGTCAACCTGCTGAAGACACAGCGACCGCTGGTGAAGAAGTACTGGGACCTCGCCTCTCAGGAAATCTCGTTGTTCACGAACCATGACGTGGTGATCGGGGCGGCCTGGCCGTATCAGACCAACACCTTGCAGGCGGCCAACGTTCCGGTCGCCGACACCATCCCGGCCGAAGGGGCGACGGGCTGGGCCGACACCTGGATGCTGGGCACCAGGGCGCCGCATCCGAACTGCGCCTACCTCTGGTACAAGTGGATCAGTACGCCGCACGTCCAGGCGCAACAGGCGATCTTCTTCGGCGAGACGCCGGTCAACAGCAAGGCGTGCGACGAGATGGAGACGCTGCAGGCCGGGAGCTGCGCCCAGTATCACGCCAACGCGCCGGCGTCCTATTTCACCACCATCAAGTTCTGGAAGACGCCGCTCGCCGACTGCGGCAATGGCAAGAGCGACTGCATGCCCTACTCGAAGTGGCAGACGGCGTGGACGTCGATCACCGGCTAACAACCTCGGCGTAGGAATCGGATGACGGTCGGCGCGCTCGACCGCACGCGTACGGCAGGGCGCGTCGGCCGCATCCAGGCGCTGCTCTGGCGGCGACCCTGGATGCGGGCCGCGCTGCTGCTCGGCCCAGGCCTGACCTGGTTCGTCGTCATCTACCTCGCCTCGCTGGTGTTGTTGCTGATCACCGCCTTCTGGCAGATCAACCCCTTCACGACGGCCATCGAGCGGGTCTGGAATATCGACAACTTTCGCACCCTGGTGACGGATGGGACCTACCGGCTCATCATCCTGCGGACCATCGGTCTCGCGACGGCGGTCACCATCACCGACGCCGTGCTCGCTTTTCCTTTTGCCTACTACATGGCGCGGGTCGCGTCGCGTCGAGTCCAGACCGCCCTGTTTGCCGCGGTGCTTCTGCCGCTCTGGGCCAGCTACCTTGCCCGGGTCTACGCCTGGATCTTGATCCTGAATCACGATGGGGTGCTCAACTGGAGCCTGCTCCTGGTGCATCTCCCGCCGGCCAGCCTCGGCTACACCAACTGGGCGATGTGGATCGTGTTCTCCTATATCTGGCTGCCGTTCATGATCATCCCGACCTATGCGGCCCTCGAGCGGATCCCGCCCTCCTACCTGGAGGCCGCCGCCGACCTCGGCGCGCGGCAGGGCCGGACGACCTGGGACATCGTCCTGCCGCTCGCCCTCCCAGGCATCGTGGCGGGCAGCATCTTCACCTTCTCGCTGACCCTGGGCGACTACGTGACGCCGCTGCTGGTCGGCGGAGCCGGGTCCAGCTTCATCGGCAACGTCGTGTACGGCAACGTCGGCATCGCGCACAACATTCCCTTCGCCGCCGCCCTCGCCGTCGTGCCGGTGGCCGTGATGGCGCTCTACCTGCTTGGCGCCCGCCGCCTGGGCGCCTTCGAGGCGATGTAGCGATGGAAGGGCCATGGGTTCGGTTCGCGCTCCGGGTCTGGGCGGTTGGAATCCTGCTCTTCCTCTTCATCCCGATTGCGCTGGTCATCGTCTACGCCTTCAATGTGTCGACCATTCAAAGCTGGCCGATTCCCGGCGTCACCCTGAAGTGGTTCGGTCAGACCTGGCAGGACCCGGAGGTGCGCCGGGCGCTGCTGCTGTCGGTTGAGGCCGGCCTGATGGCGACCGCCGTGGCCCTCGTCCTCGGGTCGATGGCGGCCTTCGCCATCCATCGTTTTCAGTTTTTCGGGCGCGAGGTCATCTCCTTCGCGCTCGTCCTGCCGCTAGCGCTGCCGGGAATCATCACCGGGATGTCTCTCAACTCGTTCTTTGCCTTCAACCAGATCACGTTCTCGCTCTGGACCATCGTGATCGGCCACGCCACCTTCTGCATCGTGATCGTCTACAACAACGTGCTGGCCCGGCTGCGCCGAACCTCTTCCTCGCTGATGGAGGCGGCCATGGATCTTGGCGCCAGCGGCTGGCGATCGTTTGTGGATGTCACCCTGCCCCTGATATCGACAGCGCTGGTTGCCGGCGCCCTGCTGGCCTTCGCCCTCTCCTTCGATGAAGTCATCGTCACCACCTTCACGGCCGGGGCGCAGAACACGCTGCCGCTGTGGATCTTCGGCGCCATCCGGCTTGGCCAGCGGCTCCCCGAGGTCAATGTGGTCGTCTTCTTCGTGATCCTGATCACGATCGTCCCGGTGGTGATCGCGTCCCGGCTCACCGGGGGAGGCGCGGCCGGACGGGTGGAGGCGGTCGCCGCAGCTGAGGAACTCTAGACGGCGCTTGCAGACCGCGGGCCGGTCCTGTAGCTTTACCGGAACAGGTTGTCGGATTTACTGAAATAGGACGAGACTGAGGAGGAGTGGGATGGCGCGCACGCCGCTGCTGAGCAACTTCCAGGGGCTCTACCGGGACTTCGCGGAAGGACGGCAGACCGGGTTGACCCGCCGCGATTTCCTCAAGGCCGCCGGGGCCACGGCCGGCGCTGCCGCCTTGAGCGGCCCCATCGCCGCCTTCGCCGCGCCGCCACCCCGAATCGCCATCGTGGGCGGGGGCATCGCCGGCCTCAACGCGGCGCTGACGCTGCAGGATGCCGGCTATAGCGCTAGTGTGTTCGAGGCCTCGAGCCGGGTTGGCGGGCGCATGCATTCCGACTCGCCGCTGCTGGGAGGCGCCACCTGGGAGAACAACCAGGTCAGCGAGCACTGCGGCGAGCTGATTGATAGCGGCCATAAGACGATCCTCAAGCTGGCCAGCCGCTTCAAGCTGGCGACGACCGACCTCCTGGCCGCGGAGCCGAGTCAAACGGACGACACCTACTCCTTCTTCGGCAAGTACTACACCCGGGAGCAGGCCAATGCGGACTTCAACGCTGTCTACAACGCGGTCCACAAGGACGCGAATGCAGCCGGATACCCCACGACCTACAAAATCCACACCGACGCCGGGATCGCCCTGGACCGGCTGAGTGTTTACGACTGGATCGAATCGCGCGTTCCGGGAGGCCACAAGCGCCCAATGGGTCAGCTGCTGGACGTCGCCTACAACATCGAGTACGGCAACGTGACGACGCAGCAGAGCTCGCTGAACCTTATCTACCTGCTCGCCTTTCAGCCGATCCCGGGGAATTTCCGAATCTTTGGGGCGTCGGACGAGCGCTATCACATCACGGGTGGGAATGAGCAGCTGCCGCGGGCGATCGCGGCCAGCCTGCCCGACGGCAGCATCATGCTGAACACGCCGCTTAGGGCAATCGCAAAGAATGCCGACGGCAGCTACACCCTCGCCTTCACCAGCCCGACCGGCCCGTTCAGCGCCAGCTTCGACCGCGTGATCCTTGCCCTCCCCTTCTCGGTGCTGCGCACCCTGAACTACAAAAAGGCTGGATTCGACAGCCTGAAGGTGACCGCGATCACAAAACTCGGCTATGGGGCGAACGCCAAGCTGCACCTGCAATTCGACACCCGGTACTGGAACCAGAGCGGACCCTGGGGCCTCAGCAACGGCAGCAGCTACGCGGATACCGGCTATCAGAACACCTGGGAAGTCAGCCGCGGTCAAAACGGCGCGACCGGTCTGCTCGTCGACTACACCGGCGGGGGTGTCCCGCTGGCATCGTTCGCGGGCCAGCCCACGGCGGACGACGCCCAGAGCCACGTCAAGACCTTCCTGGGGCAAATCGAACCCGTTTTCCCAGGGATCACAGCGCACTGGAACGGTCGTGCCACGCTCGACGTACCGCGCACCGATCCGTACCTGCTCGGCTCGTACTCGTACTGGAAGGTCGGGCAGTACATCGAGTTCAGCGGTTACGAGAAGGCGCGCCAGCCGTTCCCGGATGGACGCTGTCACTTCGCGGGCGAGCACTGTTCCCAGGACTTCCAGGGCTACATGGAGGGGGGCGCCTCGGAAGGCGCCCGAGCGGCGAACGAGATTCTCAACGACTACAAAGTGGGAGTTTTCCCCTAGCCGTCGAAGTCCGGAAAGTAACGCTTGATCACCGAAAGGTCGAATGCCTTGAGGATCGATTCCTTTGGCTCGCGCGCGAGCAGGAATCGAAAGCTGTCTCGAACCAGCTCCTCGACCGACCGGCCTTTGCCCCACCGAGCGAGGTCGCTCGCGGCCACGGAAACCACGTGGTGGCTCGTCGAGCCGCCGTCCGACACAGTGACATCACACCGATATCCCTCCCCCTCCGCCGCGCAACGAACCTCGACCGCCATTCGACCCCAAGCTCCTCCTCAAGGATCCCATCAAGAAGTATGAGGCGATGACGACGGTGGCTCGGGCGGCTACCAATCCCGATACACTCGAGGCATGAGCACCGGTGAGCCGACCGTCTACATCGACTTCCTCTGTCCCTGGGCCTACCGGGGAGCCATGTGGCTGGCGGACGTAGAGAAGGCTGGTCGGATCCGGCCGCAGTTTCGATTTTTCTCGCTGAGCCAGAACCACGACGCCCGCCAGGGCCTGCCCGAGCCGCCCGTATGGGAACGCGACCCGCACGCCAAGGGTCTGCCCGCCTTTCTGGCTGCCACCGCCGCCCGCGTCCAGGGTCCGGAGGCAGGCGATCGCTTCCGGATTGCGCTCCAGCGAGCTCGCCATGAAGACCACCTACCGGTCGACGATCCAGGCACGTTTTGGCGCGCCGCCGAGCGGGCCGGGATCGACGTCGCCCGCTTCGAGCGCGATTTTGAACAGAGCGATTTCACGACGCTGGCCCTGGAGCACGCCGAGGCCGTCCAACGCGGGGTCTTCGGGGTTCCAACGCTGGTATGGCCCGAAGGGCGCAGCTACTACCTGAAGATCACCGACCTGATACCGGCCGACCGGGCGGTTGCTCTCTACGACGCCATCGAAACGGTCCACCGGTTCGGTGAGGTGATCGAGATCAAAACGCCCGAGTCCGAGGGAACGCTCGCCGCGTAGGGCCCCACCCGGAGCCTCCCCCGCAAGGGGGGAGGGAGTTCCTGGGTTTAGTCGGCCTCGAACATCACGTCGTCGACGTAGCAGTACATCCAGTTCTCGCCGCGCTCGAGAGACTTGACGACCGGATGTCCGGTTGCGCGCGCATGTTTCGTTGCGTGCTTGTTCTTGGACGAGTCGCAGCAGCCGACGTGCCCGCAACTCTCGCAGAGCCGCAGGTGCACCCAGGTGTCCCCCATCTTCAGACACTCCTCGCAGCCCTTGCTCTTCGGCCTGGGGTTTCGAATCTGATCGAGATGCGCGCAGACCTGCGTCGTTGCCATCGTGGTGCCTCCTTCCCGTTTATGCGGGCGTGGCCAGTTCGTCGGCCGCCTCGAACTGCCGGTGATAGAGCCGTGCGTAGAGTCCATCCTGCTTGAGCAAATCGGTGTGCCGTCCCTGCTCCACCAGCCCACCGTGATCCATCACCAGGATCAGATCGGCCGCCAGGATGGTCGAAAGCCGGTGGGCGATCACCAGCGACGTGCGTCCCTGAAAGAGGGGCCGCAGCGCCACCTGGATCAGGTGCTCAGACTCCGAGTCGAGGTTGGAGGTTGCCTCGTCCAGGATCAAGACGCGCGGATCCTTGAGGATGACGCGGGCAATCGCCACCCGTTGCTTTTCGCCGCCACTCAGCCGGTGACCTCGCTCGCCCACCACGGTCTCGTAGCCCTCGGGCAGCGACTCGATGAAGTCGTGGATGTAGGCGGCCTTCGCCGCCGCCATCATCTCGGCCTCGCCGGCGTCCGGCTTCGCGTAGAGCAGGTTCTCGCGGATCGTGGCATGGAAGAGGAACGTGTCCTGGAAAACCATGCCGGTCTGCTTGCCAAGTGATTCGAGGGTGAGGTCACGCACATCGAGGCCGTCCAGGCGGACGGCGCCAAGTTGCGGATCGTAGAAACGGGGCAACAGGCTGGTCACCGTCGTCTTCCCGGCGCCAGTCGGCCCCACCAGCGCGGCCAGCTGTCCCGGTTCGATCCGGAATGAGACGTCCTTGAGCGCCGGGCGGTCACTCGACGGGTAGCGGAACGTCACGTGGTCGAACTCGACGTCGCCCCGGGCCGCCGTCAGCCGGACGGCCTGGGCCTTCTCATCAATCTCAACCGGGAGGTCCATGTACTCGAAGATCCGCTGGAACAGGGCCAGGGAACCGACCACATTGACCTGCATGTTGGCCAGCGATCCGACCGGACCGTACAGCCGAGCCAGCAACACGGTCGCGAAGGTGACGACGGTACCCAGTGATTCCTGGCCGGTCACGACCAGGTAGCCACCGAACAACCAGAGCACCGCTGGACCGGCGGTGCCGAGCACGCCCATCAACATGAAAAACCAGCGGCCGATCATCGACTGCCGGATGTTGAGTGAGCGCAGCTCGTCGTTGAGCTTGCGAAAGCGCACGGTCTCGCCGGCCTGCTTGACGAACGCTTTGACCAGTTGCATACCGGAAATCCCGAGCGTTTCCTGCATGTAGGCGGTCATCTCCGCCAGCTTGCCCTGGGTCGCCTTGCGCGCCTGGAAGGTCGCCTTCCCGACCCGCCGGGTGGGCA
>Ga0209470_1002216_pt1 | contig 13903 bp, 14 predicted proteins | sample GraSoiAngelo_125_FD_185882 | JGI IMG/M metagenome (GOLD analysis project Ga0209470, IMG submission 185882) | Grasslands soil microbial communities from the Angelo Coastal Reserve, California, USA - 14_0927_05_40cm (SPAdes) (version 2) | ecosystem: Environmental > Terrestrial > Soil > Grasslands ... | reverse complement strand
CGACGAGACGTCGGGCAAGATCGACGCCGATTTCGCGAAGGTCTTGGAGGTCGCGGCCTCCCGGGCCCCGGTCGTCGAGTTCTTTTACGAGAACCCGGACCCGGAATTCGTGGACATCGCCCACGCGGGCGGCGCCCTCGTCTCCTGGCAAATCGGCTCAGGTCCCGAGGCCGCGGCGGCGGAGCGGGCGGGCTGCGACCTGATCGTGGCTCAAGGGACCGAGGCGGGAGGCCACGTCCGGGGGAAGATCGGCCTCCTCGCGCTCCTCGGCGAGGTCCTCCCGTCCGTGAAGGTCCCCGTCGTCGCCGCCGGCGGGATCGGCACGGGGCGGGCGATGGCCGCCGCGCTCGCGGCCGGCGCATCCGCGGTCCGGGTGGGCACGCGGTTCGTCGCCTCGGAGGAGGCGGGCGCCCTTCCCGCGTACGTCGACAAGCTCATCGCCGCCGACGCGAAGGACACGATCTTGACCGAAGCGTTCTCGACCAACTGGCCCAACGCGCCCCATCGGGTTCTGCGATCCTGTGTGGAAGCGGTCGAACGCTTCCAAGGAGATGTCGTCGGCGAGACCGCACAACCGTGGGCTCCGGAGGTCCGCGTCCCCGTCCGCCGAGGTGACTCGTTCGTTGCCGATCGGACGACGACCGGGGAGATCGACGCGATGCCCCTTTGGGCCGGGGAGTCCGTCGGCGGGGTCAAGCGGCTCCAACCCGCCGGCGAGATTGTCCGGGAGCTGGCCGATGAAGCCGAGGCCCTCCTTCGGACTTGGGGGACGTGAACCCCACTCCGACGAAGGCAGGTCGGAGCTTCGGCTCGCGAGGAGGCCTCGGTTCGGTCCTGCCTATTCCATCTCATTCGGGCGCTCCGGAGCCCGATAGCTCTTCGGCGGCTCCCACAATTCGATCCGGTGGCCCTCGGGGTCCGTGATCCACCCGAAGCGACCGTACTCGGACTCCTCGACCTTTCGAGCTTCCTCGACTCCTTCGGCCCGGAGGGCCGCGAGCACGCCGTCCAAGTCCTTCACGCGGTAGTTGATCATGAACGAGGCACCGTCCTCACCGAAATACTTCGTCTCCGCGGGGAAGATGGACCAGACCGTGGCCCCTCTGGCCTTCCCGTCCTTCCCACCCCTCCACGTGAAGAGGGCCACCGTATCCTCGATGTCCATCCCCAGATGACGACGGTACCATTGGACCAATGCCTTCGGATCCTTCGCCTTGAAGAAGATGCCTCCGAGGCCCGTCACGCGGGCTCGACGCTTTCGTGCCGCCATATTCCGGGAGTGGTCCTCGACGAATATGAGGGAGAGGTCGAGAGGAGCTCTTCGAGCTAGGCCATCCCGACCGCTTTCGCATCCGTCCGCATCGGTTTCATCAAGAGAGTCGAGAGAAGCGTCACTACACTCACCCCGAGGATCACCCAAAACAGGATGAGAATCGACTGGGAGAAGGCTTCCCGCACGATCGCGGGGCCGTCGGTGGGCGTGATCGCGAGCAGGGAGGCTTGCGTCGAAGCGAAGATGCTCGCCTGGATCGAACCAAGGATCGACACGCCGATCGCACCGCCGAGGTTGAGGGTGAACGTGGCCAGGCCGGACGCGATGCCGATTTCCCCTTTCTCCACGGAGTTCTGGAACGCCACGATCGTCGCCGGGATCACCATCCCGTTGCCGAACCCGAGCGGGATCCCGATGACGATGAGCTGCAGGAGGGAGGGCGACGGGCGGACCGAGGTGAGGACCAGGAGTCCGAACAAGACGATCGCGGCACCGAGGAACGCGAGTTTCCTGAAGCCCACCTTCGAAATGGCCACACCGCTGACGAGGATTCCGGCGGTGAGCGGGAGGGTGAAGCCATAGACGACGTTCCTCACATCGCGGACGGAACCGCCGAGAACCGCGGCGGCAAACAGAGGGATGTACGCGATGATGGCAAAGAACACCACGGCGCGGAGCAGGTTCACCGCCGTCCCCGCAGAGACGTTTCGTATTCGGAAGAGACGGGGCGGCAGGACCGGTTCGTGCGCTCGCTTCTCGGCGACGACGAACCCGAGGAACAGGAGCGCGCTTCCCGCGAACAACGACACCTCGGCCCATGAACTCCAGGCGAACGTCGAGCCGCCGAGGAACAATCCCAGCATGAGGAGACCGAGAAAACCGACCAACGTCGACGTCCCTAGCCAGTCGCTGAAGCCACTCGCGTTCTCGGCTCGGGACTCTTTCAGGGTCGACAGAATGAGGACGAGCGAGACCACGCCGACGGGCAGGTTGATGTAGAAGATCCATCGCCAGCTGATCGTCTCCGTCAGGAACGAGCCCACCGCCGGAGCGATCGCGAAGGCGATGCCATTCACGGAGAAGAGGAGTCCTTGGACCCGCCCCCGTCTCTCGGGGGGAAACATGTCGCCGGCGATGGCGATCGTGGTCGGGACGAAGGCGCCGAATCCGAGTCCTTGGACCGCACGGAACAGAATGAGTTCCACGATGCTCTGGGACGCGCCGGACAAGACGGACCCCGCCATGAACACCACGACGCCGAGCAAGAACAGCCGCTTCCGGCCGTAGAGGTCCGAGAGTTTCCCGAAGATCGGGATCGTGACGGTTTGAACGATCAGGAATGCGCTGAACACCCAGGCGTACAGGCTCAGGCCACCCAGCTCGGAGATAATCGTTGGGCCCGCGGTCGAGACGATCGTGACGTCCATGAAGCCGAGCAAGAGGCCGGCCAGGAGACCGGCCAGGATGAGGGTCACAGTTCTCCGAGAATGCCCTGTTTCCGTCGTGGCGAGACCCTCTTCAGAGCTGGGCCCGGATGGTTCCACTCGCGTCCTCCCCTTGACGTCGGCATCGATCACCGACATTTGAACCCCCCCTGTCACAAGACCGACCTCTCTTCTGGCCCGGTGCTTGGTGTTTCCGACGGGAAAATGGACCAGACCGTGTGTCCTTTTGCCTTGCCCTTCTTCCCGCTGCGCCAGGTGAAGAGGGCCACCGTGTCCTCGATGGCGATCCCCGAGTGCCGACGGTGCCATCCGACCAAAGCCTTTGGATCCATCGCCTTGAAAAAGATGCCTCCGATGCCCGTCACGCGGGCTCGACGCGTTCGTGCGACCATGCCCGGGGGGGAGCCGTCAGGATATGACGGAATGGTTGAACCGAACCCCCTTTTCGATTTGGGTCCCTCGCAAGGTACTTCGGTGAACCAACCATACCGGGGCGAGACACGCAAGCGGGGTCGGCCGGAATCGAGGCACCGCGATGGCTCCGGTGAGTGTCCGTGGAGGGAATCGATGATCGTCGCCGAAAACGTGGTCGAGAAGTTCGCATCGAGTTTGCACGGAGAGCTCATCCGCCAGGGGGCGGAACAGTATGAGGAAGCCCGGCGGATCTGGAATGAGATGATCGATCGGAAACCTTTGATGATCGTCCGCTGCCGCGGTACGCAGGATGTCGTCCTGGCGGTGACCTTCGCGCGGGACCATGCGGTCCCGCTGTCGGTGCGAGGCGGCGGGCACGGCGTCTCCGGGACCGCGATCTGCGAGGGAGGCCTGGTCGTGGACCTATCTTCGATGAACGGGGTGCAAGTCGATCCCGGTCGGCGGATCGCCACAGCGGAAGGAGGCGCGACCTGGCGGGATCTGGACCGGGCGACCCAGGCGCACGGCCTCGCGACGACCGGCGGGATCGTCTCGGACACGGGGATCGCGGGGCTGACCCTCGGGGGCGGTTTCGGGATCCTGATGCGAAAGCACGGGCTCGCGTGCGACAACCTGCTCGAGGCCGAGATCGTCACCGCGGACGGCCGGATCCGGAAGGCGAACGCCACCGAGGAGCCGGACCTGTTCTGGGCGATCCGTGGCGGCGGAGGGAACTTCGGAGTCGTCACGTCGTTCACGTATCGCATACATCCCGTCGGAAGGATCCTCTGGGGACCGATCATCCACCCGGTCGACCGGGCGGGCGACGTGCTTCGTCATTACCAGAAATTCATGGAAGGAGCACCGGACGAACTCCAAGCCTACGGTGCGTTCCTGTTCGGACCGGACGGCTCGCCCGTCGTCGCCATCGTGCCCGCGTGGATCGGGCCCGTCGAAGAAGGTCTGCGGGTGCTGAGGCCCCTCCGCGAGTTCGGCCCGCCGATCGCGGACCTGGTCCAGGAGATCGCCTATACGGACCACCGGGCGATCTTCGACGCCGCGTATCAGCGAGGCTTCCGGAACTACTGGAAATCGAACATGCTGGACTCCTTGACCGACGGGGCGATCGAGGCCCTCGCGGGCGAATTCGCGAAGGCCCCGTCGAAGGCGGCCGGCACGGGGATCGCCCTCGAGGCGCTGGGAGGCGCGATCGCGCGGGTGAAACCGGACGACACGGCGTTCGCCCATCGCGGTGCGGCGTACAGCGTGATCATCACCACGGCGTGGAAGGACCCGTCGGGGGACGCGACGAGCCGGGCCTGGGTCCGTGGGGTCTGGGAGGCGTTGCGCCCATTCGCCCCGCAAGGCGTCTATGTGAACTACATGCAGGAGGAAGCGGACGAAGGCGAGGGCCGTGTGCGGGCGGCGTACGGCGCCAAGTACGAACGGCTCGCGGCGCTGAAGGGAAAGTACGATCCCGGCAATCTGTTCCACTCCACCCAGAACATTCGGCCTACGTGAATCGTTCGTCGCGTACGGTTGGGTTGAAAATCCTCGAAGACAGGCCCGTATCGTTATCGGCCCTGCGAACTTCCGCGTACAATTCAAATACTGGGCGAACAGCCCGGCCGAATCATGCGGCGCCTCGCCCTTTTGACGGTCGGGCTCTTGGTCGTTTTGGTCCTCGGTGTGGGAGTCGGGACTCCACCCTCAATCCAGTCGGCCGGTCGACTCACAGCCGCCGCGTTTACCGTGTCCTTCTCGTATTCTCCAAGCACCACAGCAGCGAACAGCCAGACGCAAGGCATGGTCACCTTCTCTGGCGGGGCCGTGCCCTTCAAGGTTTGGCTCAATCAAACACCGCCTGGATGCGACCCGGGGACGCAACCCTTCGTGACGAGTACCTACACCAACTCCTGGAATTGCACACCGACCACAGCGGGCACCTACAATGTCCTCCTGGATGCGGTCGACAACACGGGAACGAGGGTGCAAACAGCAGCGACTCTCACCGTCCAGAGCGGGGGCAATAGCGGCAATGGAAACGGGAACGGCTCGGGAACGAATCCGCTCGCCGGCCTCGACACAGTCCTGCCCACGTTGTTCATCTTCGCCTTCGTTTTCTTGTGGGCGCTCGTGGCCCTCGCGGCGGGCGTCGTTGCGATGGCGGTGCTAGTCTCGCGTCGCCTTCGGCAGCTCACGGAGGCGATGAAGGGCGATCGAGACGGCGCGAAGTCCTTCGAAGACGTCTCCGACGCGAAACCTCCGACTTAAGGTGACGCCCGGCCGTTACCACGGCGCGACGCTCAGACCGGACTCATGACAGGGGGCCGCGAACGACGAAAGCATCCGGCCCCAGGGAATTCGCGTGAACGCGGTTTGTCCGGGTGGGTCGCACCGACATGAGCGATCGCGGCGCGACCCGAAGCGTGCAAGTCGGCGGTCGGTCAATTGTGCTAGGCGTCATGCTCGCCGACGATGCGACTAGGGGATTCTCTCGAGATGGCAAGAGAGCCGCCTGGACGGCGGAGGACTCGGGATTGTCAGCGGGATTGGGGCCGCGCCGCCGGAGTATGTGGTAAGGATCCTCGACGGCCCCGATGAGCTTGGCGTTCCTCCACCAGATTCCGGGGTTCGACCGCCTTCGCGGGCGAGGCGAAGGTTCTTGCCGTCGCAAGTGAACTCCCAGTCGGAGGGATTCGATCCTCAGACCGGCGGCGACGCTCAGCCTCATCCTCGCGGCCATCCTGCTGTGTACTGGGATGAGCCTAGCGGCCGGGCCCGTCGTCGCCACCTCGGCGCACCCTTCCGTGGTCGCTCCGTCGCTGCTTTCGCCATCTCCTCGACTCGGTGCGCTCTTGCCCTTGACCGGGGCCCTCGGCCTCTACGGGACATCCATGGCCAACGCCGTCGGGCTCCTCGAGGAACAGGTGAACGCGTCCGGCGGCATCCGAGGGACGAACCTCACGGTCTATGTGGAGGATTCCCAAACCGACCCGAACGCGGCGCGAGCCGCGGCCACGGACCTGATCCAGAACAAGGGCGTCCAAGCGATCGTCGGCGACGCGTACGCCGGAGGAACCCTGGCCGCCTTTCCTGTTGCCCAGGCGGCGGGCGTCGTCATGATGTCACCGAGCGCGACGAGCGCCACTCTGTCCACCGTCGACTCGGGCGACTTGTTGTGGCGCACGACGGCCTCGGATCGACTGCAGGGAAAGGCCGCCGCGTCCCTCGCCTGGACCAACCTGAGCTATCAACGGATCGGCGTCCTCGCGCGGAACGACTCCTACGGGCGTAACATTGCGAGTTCCTTTGACGAAAACTTCACGGCCCTGGGCGGCACGGTTCCGATCGTCATCTTATACCTGGATTCTGCAACCGATCACACGGCCGAACTCACGTCCCTCTTCTCCACGAATCCGCAGGCCGTCTTCCTCGCCGCGTACCCATACGACGGCCAGATCATCCTTCAGAACTGGTGGGCGAACCACGCCGCCTGGCCGACCCATTGGATCTTCACGGACGGCATGGACGATCAAACCACGATGGACAGCTTGCGGTCGAACGGGGTGGAGACGGGCAATTTCACCGGACTCGCCCTCAGCCGATCTCCGACCCCGACCGGCGTCGACGCGTACGAACGGTACCGCTCGGCCTACGCCGCGCGGTTCGGCCAGGAGCCCACGCTCCTCTCCGAGAACGCCTACGATGCCGCTTTCATCCTCGCGCTGGCGATGGAGGCGGCAGACAGCACGGATCCGACTCAGTTCCGGTCCGCGCTGCGATACGTCGCGAATCCACCTGGCCACACGATCCTGCCAGGGCAGTGGGCCGAGGCCCTCGCGGCGCTGGACGCCGGAGAGAACATCGACTATTGGGGCGCCGCGAACCGAGCCGACTTCGACAGATACGGAGACGTCGGGACCGCCTATGGGGTCTGGCTGGTCGACGGTGCCGGGGTCATCCGCACCGTCGCGGTCCTCGATGAGCCGATCTTCTGGACCCCGGCTCCTGAGGACCCGTTGCCGCCCCACGTCGCAATCTCATCGCCCACGGAAGGCGCGCTCCTCTCGGGCGTTTCCACCATCCGAGGAACGGCCAACGCGAGCCTCGGGATCGCTGCGATCCAGGTTCACGTGGACGGAGGCGAGTGGCAGAATGCAACCGGGAGTGTGACGTGGACGTTCGACTTGAACACGACGGCGCTGAGCGACGGGCCGCACCGGATCGCCGCAAGGACGTTCGACGGAACGCATTATTCTTCTGAGGCGACGATCGACGTGACGGTCGACAACAGCCCACCGTCCGTCGTGATTCGGAGTCCACTCGCCGGGGCGTATGTGGCGGCTTCGCTCGCGATAGCGAATTGGTCGGCGACCGATCCCGTCTCCGGCGTCGAGCGGATCGAGGTCCAGCTCGACACATCCAGCCCTCTCGTGTTGCCCGGGACCGCGACGAACCAATCCTTCGCGAATCTGGCCGGGGGCGCTCACTCCCTGACCGTACGAGCCATCGACCGCGCAGGAAACGTGGGGGAGCGGTCGGTCGCCTTCATCGCCGACGCCTCGGGTCCAACGACGGCCTTCTCGATCGACGGCACGCAAGGTGATGCATTCTGGTTCACCTCTGACGTCCGCATCACGCTCGCGTTCGTGGACTCCGGCTCCGGCGTCGAGACGACCTTCATTCGCGTGGACCAGAATCCCTGGCAGGCCTACACGACGCCCCTCGTGCTCTCCGCCGACGGGGTTTACAACGTCTCGTTCTATGCGCGCGATCGGGTCGGCAACTTAGGCGGATCGACGTGGGTCCGGATTCCGATCGACCGCACCCCGCCGGATTTGACCGTCGACCCGCTTCCCGCCCTGGTCACCCACAGTGGCGTGACGGTTACATGGGCGGGATCCGACGGGACCTCGGGCATCCGAGGGTATGAAATCAGCGTGGACGGCGGCCCCTTCGGCTCTGTCGGAACGGCGAGCGCGAAGCAACTCATTCTCGCGGACGGAGACCACACCATCCGGATCCGGGCGAGCGACAACGCAGGCCACAACGTCACGGCCTCGATCGCGGTCCGCGTCGATACGAACGTGTTCAGCTTCTCGGGACCGTATGGCGGCGCGCCGACCATCGCGCTCCCTGTCGTCATCGCCGCCATCGCCCTCGTCCTCTTCTGGAGACGGAGTCGGCTCCGCCGCGGCGGTGCCGCCAAGCCAGGTCCTTAATGGTCTCGAGCCGATCGTTGCTCGGTTCATCTCGACCTGTCGGCCCTCGTCTCCGATTCGGGGAACGCACCGCCACGACAAGACGGCCGCCATGAGGTGGCGCAACCTCAAGTGCATCGCACCTCTTATTCCGGAAGTCATGGGGACCGAGTCTGATCGCCCGACCGCGCTCATCACCGGGGCAAATCGCGGCTTGGGGCTCGAAACGTCCGCCCAGCTCCGCGCCAGGGGTTTCCGTGTGGTCCTCACGAGCCGCGACAAGAAAAAGGGAACCGCGGCGGTTCGAGGATTGGATCCCGATGGCGGCGATGTGCTGTATCATCAGCTGGACATCACGGATCGCGCGAGCATCTCCGCCGTTGCGAAGGACCTCCCAGCTCTCGTTCCCCGCCTCGACCTCCTCGTAAACAATGCGGGGATCGGTTCCTGGGGAGCCGATCGACGCGCCTCGGTTCGCACGATCGAGACGAATTACTTCGGATCGCGGGATGTGACGGATGCCCTCCTTCCGTTCATCCCAGACGGCGGCCGCGTGGTCATGGTGTCGAGCGGACTCGGAGAGCTGTCCACCCTCGGTCGGGATCTCCGCCCGCAGTTCGCGGATCCGTCGCTCACTCGGCCCGCGCTCGACTCCCTCGTGTCCTCATACCTTGCGTCCCTTGAAGCGGGAGAGACCAAGCGCTCGGGTTGGCCATCCGCGTATTCCGTCTCGAAGGTGGCCCTCAATGCCCTCACTCGGATACTGGCTCGGGAACTTTCGCCGCGGGGAATCCGCGTCAATGCGGTCTGTCCCGGGTGGGTCCGCACGGACATGGGTGGCCGCGGTGCGACGCGGAGCGTGCCGGTGGGAGGGCGATCCATCGTCCTCGGGGTAATGCTCCCGAAGGATGCGACCGGGGGATTCTACCGAGACGGCAAGCAGATTGCTTGGTGAACCTGGAGTAGCCTTCAAGCCCTTGGACCGCGTAGGGTCGCGCCATGGAGACGGGGGAGTCCCAGGGAAACGTCGAAGACTTTTCGGGCGTCCTCAAGAAAGAGGTCACGAATCCACGGAAGGACACGCCCTTCGTCGTCCTGATCTCGCTGCTCGCCACGCTTGCCCTGGCCCGGGCCTTCGTCCTCCTCACCGGAGCGGCCGAGACGACGACGGAGACATCCACGTACATCGGCCGGAACCTGATCATCGGGGGCTATCACATCCACCACTTCTTCTACGGGTTCGCGCTCATCTGCGCCGCGGCCTGGATCGCGATCCAGTACCCCACCCGTAACTTGCCCCGCCTCGCTGCCGCCTTGTTCGGCGGCGGCCTCGGCCTCTGCGTGGACGAGATGGGATATTTTCTCGGAGGCCAGGTGAACTACTTCGACCGGACGACGTACTTCATCGCCACTTCGATCATCTTGGTCCTCTTGGCGGCCCTCTCGTTCCGCTCGTTCCGGGAGGCCACGCGGGACGATCTCCGATGGCTCGTCGGTCGTAGGCCGCGGGGCATCGCCATCCTGGCCGTCTTGCAGATCCTAGCTTCGCTCGCTCTCCTCGTGGGCGGTCTCGTCCTGTTGGTCGCCGCGGGCCTCCCGCCGTCCTCGGACGTCCAAGGGGAGGCCGGTGCCTTCGCCTTGGGGACGGTCCTGGTCCTCCTCGGCATCCTCAGCCTCATCGTGGCCTGGGGGCTCTGGACTCTCCAGCCGTGGGCCCGGCAGGTCGCGATCCTCTTCGCGATTGTGTCCCTGGGAACAGACGTGGTCTCCATCGTCACGGGCGGTTACGAAAACGCGGTCGCCCTCCTGATCGACCTGCTCCTGATCTGGTACCTGACCCGGCCGGGCGTGAGGGCCGCCTTCGTCCGCGTCGACCGTTCCGCCCAAGGAACGCGAGGATCCATCTAAGCCATGAGTCGAATCTTGAAGGTCGTCATCTTTGGAGCCACCGGCCAGACGGGGCGCCTGCTGGCCGAGCGCGCGGTCGCCCACGGTCATGCGGTCACCGTCTTCGCGCGCGAGCCCGGTAGCCTGAGCGCTCCCGGCGGATCCGTTCGCGTGCTACGAGGAGACGTCCTCGATGCCGCTTCGGTGGACCACGCGGTGGCGGATCAGGAGGCCGTCCTCGTCGCCCTCGGAACCGCCGCACGACGAGGGTCTCCCCAGGTCCTCCCGCACGGAATCCGTCACATCCTTGACGCGATGGAGAGGCACGGGGTGAGACGCATCGTCGTCCTCTCGGCCGCCGGTGCGCTTCACGAACCGGTCGGGTCTATCGTCGGCAGCCTCGGTCTGATCCTGGCCCGCGCCTTCTTGCCCGGCGTGTATCGGGAGCATCGAGCCATGCTCGAAGAACTCCGCACACGGAATCTGGACTGGATTGCCGTGAGGCCCGTGATCCTGACGAATGGGCCCTGGACCGGCCGATATCGCGTTGCGGCCGAGGGCATCCCTCGAGGCGGCTATCGGGTCTCCCGGGCCGATGTCGCCGATTTCATGATCCGCCAGCTGACGAGCGACGAGTTCGTCCGGAAGATGCCCGCCATCTCGAATTGACTCGGGGATGTCGTCGCCAAGTTTCATGAGCTGACAGAGCTTCGCGGGACCGATGACGTACTCGGAGATGCAGGCCGCACGCGTCCGAAAAGAGCTCGCGGGCCGATCGGGGATCGTCGAGAAACAGATGTTCGGCGGCATCGCCTTCCTCCTCGGTGGCAACATGGCCGTTGGTGTACGGGGAGAGGACCTGATCGTCCGCGTGGAGCCCGGCCAGACCGACACGTTGCTCCAAGAGCCCGGTGCGAAGCCGTTCGACCTCAGCGGCAGCCGCGGCCCACCGGCCGGATGGCTCCTCGTTGCGCAATCCGGGTACCAGACCGACGTGGCCCTACGCACGTGGGTCAAACGTGGGGTCGCGTACGCGTCCTCGCTGCCGAAGAAAGGACTAACAAAGTCCAAGGAGAAACGGTAGCGCGGGACGGGCGAGCGGTCTGTGGACTCGCGGATCGGCGGCCGCGGAACTTCAATTCGGGTGGAATTCTGACATACGCATTTGAAGCCGAGGCAGGCTCGAGGTCTCCATGGAAACGCCGAGTCCGCCTCCGAAGACCCGGATGAAGGCCCTCTTCGCCATCGTCGCGATTGCCCTCTTGTTGCTCGGCTTGGGAGCTGGCTACCTTTTGGGACGCCCTGTGCCCGCGGCGATACCAGGACCCGTGAGCGGCCTGCTCCGGACCATGATTCCCCGGGTCGACGGCTGGTTCCGCAACGCGTCCGTGTCCTACCTGGACTTCGGTCCTCAGTCGAACGTCGCCGTTCCCATCCTCGCATTCTTCCAGGCCACTTCGCCGAGCACTCCGGTCGCGGGGCAGAGGAACATTATCGACACGATACCGAGCCAGCCCGGATACAGCGACTTCTGGCGGGTCTACAAGGTCCTCGTGCCGGACGGATATGTGGCGAACTCGATCCGTTCCCTCGGGGACGCGGTCGCCTCCGGCTACACAATCCAGGAGACAAACACCGTCGTCAACTGCCCCGTCGTGAATCCAAACGCGACGATCGCCGGCTCGTCGCAGACTCTCGTTTCAGGCTGGTATCGCAACCGTGACGTGTTCTACTTCGACGAAGGCACGCGGTCACCCGCAGAGGGTCTCGTGGTGGTCGCCGCCCCGATCTACGCCTTCTTCCATTCGGACGGAACCGCCGTTGCGGGTCAGCGCAACGTCATCGACGCCCTCCCTGGGAATTCGAACTACAGCGATCTCTGGAACGTCGTGAAGGTCGTGGTTGACGCGTCGTACGTGGCGAACGACTTGAAAGATGCTCGATCGATCCTCGCGGCGAACGGGGCCGGACAGCTCAACCTCGAGATGACCACGATCTATGTGAACTGCCCCGTGGTGAGCTGAGCCACGACACCGTCTTTAGCCGGACCGTGCGTACGGCCCGCGGATCCTCGTGAGCGCGGCCTTGCGTCAGCTCCTTTGGTTCCTCCTCGCCGGTACCCGAGGAGGCCTCAATCGCGCACGAATCATCGAGGCCCTGCGTGCGCGGCCGCGGAACGCGAACCAGCTTGGAAACGATTTGGGTCTCGACTATCGCACGATCCGGCATCATTTGCACCTCCTCGAGCGCAACGGCCTCCTAAAGCGACCCGCCGGGCCGGCCTATGCCGCCCCGTACTTCCTCTCCGAATACCTCGAAGCGAATTACCAGATCTTCGAGGAGGTCCGTCGCAAGCTACCGCCGTCCAAGGGTGGATCCGAATGACAACGGATATCTCCATCTCGCCGGTCGCGGTACCGGAGCGTGCAGGCCCATGAGCGACATGATGATCGCGAGCATCGTTGTCGGCGGGCTGAACGTGGTCCTCGCGTCGGGCCTCCTTTTCGTGTACCGCGGCGTGTACATGCGGACGAAGGCCCCCTTCACCCTTGCCCTCCTCCTCTTCGCGACCGCGTTCCTGGTCCAGAATGCGATCGTCGTCTATTCGTTCGTCACGATGATGTCCATCGTCCCGGGCGCCCTCGACCCGTACCTGCTTGCGATCGGCGCCTTCGAGGCCCTCGGCCTGGCGGCGATGCTCTGGAGCGCCTCTCGCTAGACGATTGCGACGGGTGGGCCGAAGGGGATCGATCGGACGAGGATGGAGTTCGTTGTGCCGCGCGACTTGCCTCGTTGCGGCGATTGGGCGCATCCACAGGGACCACTCGCCGCTCGAAAGATCGATGTGTTCCTCTCGACAAGATTCTGGAGCGACCATCCGAACTCGTCGCCATGGCTTGCTTTCTCCTTGTTCGAATCCTTCGCGGGGAACTCGACGCGAACGAGCGCTCCAGAGTCCGGTTCCTCGGCCATGTTGTCCCTCGCGGCGGGACGACTAGCCGCGGCGTACTTAGCGATGAGCCTGGGAGATTAGGAAAAGTATTCGCGCTCCCGTGGCCCTACGGAGAATATGGGACCGCCGAAACCCGAACTTTCGGCCACGCCTCCCCTCAACCTTCATAAACCGCGCTCTTTATCGGCCGGCCCTTGAAAATCGGGAATCGGATCAAAGGGCGCGCGGACCGCAAGGCCGCGATGGCCTTCATCTACGTGACGATCATCCTGGACACCCTCGCCCTCGGGATCACGATCCCCGTCCTCCCGCATCTGATCACGAATTTCGTCGGGGACAAGGCCGAGACCGCCGCGATCTACGGGCTTCTCGTGACAATCTGGGGCCTCATGCAGTTCCTCTTCTCGCCGCTCATCGGCGTGCTCTCGGATCGCTTCGGCCGCCGCCCCGTCCTGATCCTGTCCGGGTTCGGACTCGGACTCGACTACATCATCATGGCGCTGGCGCAGAGCCTGCCATGGTTCTTCGTCGGGCGCATCTTGTCCGGGATCATGTCCTCCAGCTTTGCGACGGCCGCGGCCTACGTGGCCGACGTGACGCCGGTCGAGCGGCGCGCCGGAGCGTTCGGGATGGTCGGAGCCGCGTGGGGCATCGGCTTCATCGCGGGCCCTGCCATCGGAGGCGTCCTGGGCACGTTCGGCATCCGCATTCCGTTCTGGGGCGCCGC
>Ga0209470_1002206_pt1 | contig 13923 bp, 15 predicted proteins | sample GraSoiAngelo_125_FD_185882 | JGI IMG/M metagenome (GOLD analysis project Ga0209470, IMG submission 185882) | Grasslands soil microbial communities from the Angelo Coastal Reserve, California, USA - 14_0927_05_40cm (SPAdes) (version 2) | ecosystem: Environmental > Terrestrial > Soil > Grasslands ... | reverse complement strand
CATTAGTCCAAGGCACAACCCTATAGAGCCTTGGCATACCTATGTAGTGTGTGCCGGAATCTGGTTTAATCGACGAACACATACAATCGGACTAGCGGATGATTGCCTGATCAGACAAAATCCTATCGCTGCAGCATACTGTGGTGTTCCAGGTAAAAGCGATAGGCGTACTGCAATCGCAGTCGCGACTTAGTCACAAGTCCGATTTTTGGTTCGCTTTTTTGTGGCGGGATGCCAGTATCGGAGGGCGGTTTATGATGCTCCTCAAGAAATCGCCGCCCCAGCTTCGATTGATATTTCTGCGCGCTGCTTCCAAAACGACAAGGGCCTTTTCGTATTGCTACACGCCGCTAGAATCGTTTTTGAAGGCCAAATGGCAAACGATGCGACCGCCTGTGACATCGAAGACTTCCACACACGTTTACGAGGTTCGGCCACGAGCCGATCATAGTGGCGTCGATCTAATTAGTGACGTGCTGCCATTTGGTCCGCTGTGGTATGCCGGGCCAAACGCAATCAGCAATGCAATCAAGTACGCAAAGTCTTCCAGTCGTTCGCATGACGCTGTCATTCGCGTTTACGACGATGCTGGCAACGTGATTGAAACGCAAGAGCACGCGGGCGAGTTCAAGGAGTGGTGAGTTCGCTTGACCCCTGATTCTGACCCCGCCAGAATCAAACTCAAGCGGTGAAGGCGACCAACATGCTGAAGCGATCACACCTAACGACCACCTCGATTGCGTTGCTGGCTTTCGGCATCGCTGGCTGCCTCGTGTTCGCGGTTGTGGGTGAACTGCTCGCCAGAGTCATCCAGTATGATGTCTTTAAGCTTCTCGCTCAGTTCTTCATCGTCACGGTACTGGGGGCGGCAGCAACGATGGTCTATGCCGACCACAGCTGGGCGAGGGAGAAGCGGGAGCAAAAGCGCGAGATCCTGCGAGAGACGTTGCGGCAACTCATCGAAGTGTATAAACGAATGCAAGCGGGTCCGGCGCCTCTTGCGAGCGAAGGCAATCTGCACAGACCAGTCGGAGAAGAAATTTGTCAGGCGGGATCGGTACGATGTCCTGCTCGAGCGGCTCAACGACGCCCAGCTGCGTCTTGAGTTCTACAAATGATATGTGAAGTGGAATGCCGATCTTTTCGAAGAGGCCGTCGGCGTGGCGGAGCATCTTGAGAAGGCGAAGGAATCCCTGAATTGTGTCGTCGCTGAATGGGAGAAAGCCACGGAAGAGTGCTCAAGCGCCGAATCCACGTATGCCCTTAAGGAACTTCCCAAGCTTAAGGAGCTCATCGTGTCGGCGAAGGAGGGTTTTGTGCCCTGCGTGGCAGTTCCTGTCGAAATGGTCCTGCAATCTCTTGCAGATGCTATCATTGGAAGGAAACGGAGCCCCTACTTGGCGCTGGGAGCGGACCGGCGGTGAGCCCCGTGTACTCGTGGCTAACGAACTTTTCAAACCGCTCGACGCGGGCGTTCTTTTCACCGGTCTTTCGGGAACCGGCAAGACGATAGCAGCGGAAGTCCTCGCGAGAATATCAGCTCCAGACCCGTTCTTGCCGGATTACACTGCCATCACGAGACCCCCAAGCCGAAACAGACTAACCGTGCCGCAAACGCCCATTTGATTGTTTCGCTCCGTATTGCGCCTGTGGCGTGCAACTTCAAGAAGCCATTCGTGGGCCTCCGTTGCGATCCGCTTCGCAGCGACCATCATCCGTCTTTCAAAAACCGATCTAGCTCCGCAATTGAAATTAGAATGTGGCGCAGTGCGCAGTTCGGTTTGGTCAGTCTGCGGTGAACTAGCCGGCGGACCGATATTGGGAATAAGCTGAGAAGCCGAATGGTACCCTGGCGACCTCAGCAATTGGTAGAAAACTTTCAGGCAAATATGATTGCTACAATCGGCGTCGATAGAGGGCTCATTGACGCGCTCGTGCATTGCAGCGGCTCTTTACTTTTTGACACTTGGACTAGGTTCGTTTCGCCCGCAACTCCGTAAACAGAGCGGTCTTTACTCAAAACAATTTGACCGGTTTGTAACGAGTCCAATCAGGGCAGATGCTCGTTTCGATCAGGTCGCAATAGGCGACAATTCTCTTCAAAGAAGTGATTCAAAGTCATCTGCCTCTTATTCACTTTCGACGTGCTTACAACACAGGGATGCCGAACACGCTACCGATTGTGTTAGCTCCACAGGTAGAGTGGGGGACTCGCAATTCGAAGCTGGTCATTCGCGGTCGGTTTGATAAAAACTTGCGGTGGTAGATCGCCTCAATGGCATTGCTATCCGCGTCATTTTCTCAAATTATCCTGACTTGATCTGACGTGCTCAACGCTAGGTAAATCGAGGAAATTTCACTATCTCACGTACGCTCAAATAATGCCGAAAATTTTCCGCCAGTGGATAAAATCCGAGGCCGAAGAAACTCGCTAAACCCCGATCAACTATGACCATTTTCCATATATTTTCTAAGCGCCAAAAAAAGCTTCGGGAAAAAGTCCCAGACGTTTACGAGTACGCAAAAATCCCCAAGCCTCTGAGAGTTCAGATCGTGCATATCTGGCAAGACACAATCGGCGATTCACATGATTACGATCGAGGATCCGGCGTAAAAGGCACCTACAAGTTTATCGTCGATACATTGCGTCGCGAGTATGGAGTGTTCTCGCTTGGCGCTGGTCACCCCTATTTCAAGCATATGAGCGAACTGGAGAACTTTTTACTCACGGAGCAAGACACTGAGAAAGTGCTCGATGCCGTAGAACTTTCTTTTCGTATTATTGATAAGGTCACTCGTAACCACGGCTATCTCGGTCGACCTAATTCATCCGAACTAGCGGATGGAGCTATCCAAGAACTAAACGCAAGGTTCAAAGAACATTCTATCGGCTTTCAGTACGTCGCAGGCAATGTGATCCGTGTGGACTCCGAGCTATTACACACCGAAGTCGTCAAGCCCGCGCTCACGCTGCTCCGACGCCCCGGATACGCGGGAGCACAAGCCGAGTTTCTAAAGGCTCATGAACACTACCGCGACGGAAACACGAAGGAGGCGCTATCTGAATGTCTTAAAGCTTTTGAGAGCACAATGATCGATTTGCGACAAGCGCGGTTGGAAGTACGACGCAAGGGCCACGAGCAAAACTTTGATTGAGATTTGCTTCAAGAATGGCCTGATTCCGGCATTTTGGACCCAACACTTTTCCAGTCTCCGCGCAATGCTAGGGCGAGTGATGGTCACCGGCTGGCTCTTTTACGATTCGATGCATGAAAGCAATGCGGCGAATACGAATCCGCATGGCAAAGACATCTGGCGCGCGACTTGCGAAGAAATTCACCGTGTCAGCGGGATTAAATTTCTCCATTGATATCTACCAGCACGTCACCCGTGGTTCCTGTTCGGCACCGTGCGTCAGCGTGCGATCTCCACAAGCACTGGGTTAGGCAACGCGTCGCTGCCCGCGTCCATGTTTAATCTTTTGACGTGATTTAGGACAAAGGGCCTCAGGCGGCCATGCGGGTAAATGAGTTTAGGATTACGCTAAGAGCAACTTGAACGGATGCGGGAGTTTTGCGAGGCTCCAGCAAAAGGCAATACAAGCCGATTGATTTCACAAAATGCAATTCAACGCGTAAGAACCTTGCTTTGTGTCTTTATCACAGCCCATGAACGGGTGTTGCCCCGCAAAAGAGGCTGGTCATTTCCATAGAGTAGGGTCTATTGTCTCTCGTCCGCGAATCAGCGCACTGTCGCAATGAAAACCAACCAACTAATTTTCACTGTGCTGGCCAGCTTTTGGCTAGCGAGTCATGCGTCTTCTAGCCAGAGTGAGCAACAGGACATCAACGAGATCAAACCCGGCATTACGACCGAAACCGATCTTGCCCGCAGGTTTGGCCCTCCCGACACGCGTGTAGTCGACACACGGGGCGATCGCTTGCTCCATTGGACAAAGTTGGGTGCCCCACCGCTTCGAGGCTACTTACCAATTATCGGCCCATGGCTTGGCGTGGCGGACGTATCCTGGCTGGATCTTTGGGTGCAGGTCAGAGCAAACGGAAGAGTCGATCATTACATGTGCAAAATTCATCAACGCTGTCATGGCCATGTTTGCGCGGCTTTCCCCGATTAACGCAATCGAATCGCTGCCTCAAGTTCCACAAATACACTTGAAGGTGGTAACTCGCCGCTTCCACGTGTGCGCGTGTGCACCGCCGGATGCCGTATGCTTTCCACTACTCGAAGCAGGCTTGGATGATTGGGCGTGGTTTTTTTTGTGTCACCGCGGACCGCACACGCAAGTGCAAAGCTACAAATTAAAACAAAAAATATTCTCACGTTTCGGATTGTGCTTCTTTTGCTCTACATGCGGCGATGATGAAATGATGCGAACGAGCGCGATGACGCACGAGCCGTTCGCTCTCCAAACTCCATTTCGGTTCTACAATAATGACGGAACCAAGTTCCCGAAAACCTGGCCCTGGCTGCTGCGTAGGCCTGCGCAATCACAGCTTTCGATCTGCTTCGTCAAACGCAATCGTGCGTAACTTGCCAGTCGAACCTAGGACGCGAATCTCCCCCGTTCGAAAGCAAGCTCGGGTTTCCGCATAGCCGATGGCCTGACGCTTCTGCCGGAACACCGGCTCAACGCCTGGAGCTTCAAAAACTTTCCAGCCCCAATGATAGGTCTGATTTCAATTAGTGTCATTTCGTGCGGGCGGCGCTTGTCAGAATATAAGTGGAAATGTTTTGCAAGAGTTCAAGAAACGCAGTCAGCCTATCATCAGAGCGCGCGACGAAATCCTTTCCGTCACCGCAGTGCGCATCGACAACAAAGATGGTCCGCCTGTTGGAATTACCCACTGCTTAACGACAATGTTAAGATCCGCTAGTGTGCCGACGAGGATAAACAACCCAGTGAAATATTCAGGCAATACTGGCGGCGCTGCCGTCCCCAACAAAGCGAACAGTGCGCGGTTCACAGCACCACGTCTTAGCAGGCTGTGGATTCGGGCGAAAGATTTTTCGACTGGAAGCTATTCGCGCATTTTGCAATTTCATCGTGCCAAATGCGGGACTGGGAAAAAATCGCCGATAAGCTCAGTAAGGACGGTTGGACTTGGGGCTCCGTTGCAACGATCGATTCCGACGGTAGAACCATTTTTGTTGTTGACGCACACCGCGACGACGGGAAGGGCAGGAAATCAAAACAAAGGATATACAGAACCCGTAGAACAGTTGTCAGTACGTCGAAGTTGGCCCCTTCTCTGCGTGGTACGGCTTGTGGGCTTGGTAGAGCGCCAATCGGCTTTTTCCGCCTGTGGTGTTTTTTTCGGAGAGGTTTGGAGTTTCGAGGAATTTCGTTTCCCATTTAATGGCCTGCTTGAAATCTCCCGCTTCGGCATAGGCGGCAGCCAGCGTGTCCAGGAAAGCTGGATCTTTCGACAGTTCCCAGGCCTTGATTGCATAGTTTATAGCTTTCTTGCCGTCGCGGAAACTGACTTGCGGACATGTCCCAAGAAGCCATGCGAAGCTATTGTAGGGGAGCGCGTATTTTGGGTCGAGCCGGATGGCTTCGTCGTAGTCGGCAATGGCCTTGTCGTAATCGCCCTTGTCGTGGTAGGCGGCGCCACGGATCTCGTAAGCTTTCGCGCCTTTTGGATCGAGCCGGATGGCTTCGTCGTAGTCGGCAATAGCCTTGTCGTAGTCACCCTTGCGTTCATAGGCGCAGCCACGGTAAATGTAGGCGAACACGTCTTTTGGGTCGAGTCGGATAACTTCGTCGTAATCGGCAATGGCCTTGTCGTACTCAGCACTGGCCTCATCGCTGTCACCTAGCGAATAATGGCAATATGCAGCGAACAACTGGAGGTCGGCAAGTTCCTTTGGTAAAGCTCCCTGGCGCCCTAGCGGCGGCTTTGAAATGCAGCAAGGCCTCTCCGTAGTTGGATTGAAGAAGGAATGCATAGCCAGCAGCGAAATGTATCAAATAGAACGGTTCGTCCACAAGTTCCTTTGGCAAATGCAACTCAGTGATGCTCTGCTCGTCATGGGTCCGTTCGCGCACAGCGCGCCAGCCTTTCGGCGCAGCCATAACAGTGATGCGCGGGTAGAATTGTTTCTCGCCGATTTTTCGTCCCCAGATGACAATCGTTGCATTGAGCCGCTCCCCAATAGCCCAGGCGCGTTCGTGCGCTGCCTTGAGACCGTCATTCTCGTTGAGGATGTCGCTGCTCGCATGCACTTCAATCTGCTGCCCCGTCTCTTCTTTTTGTAGTTCCGCATTTAGCTTCTCAACGAGAGCGCCTTGTAACGAATTGAGCGGATCGTCCCCCACGAGGCGCGTAACTAGGACGCCAGTAAGATTTTTTGAAAAGCCCTGTTCTTGTAGGAAAAAGAAATGGTTCATCAAGATGACGGCTCCCGCGAGGGCGGCGATAAGGAGCCCACTGCCAAGCTGCCTGCGCAGCATCTTTTTCTTGTCTGTGGTTGTCGTCCCGATCCCACCACCAGCAAACATATCCCGCGGTCAGAAAGCCTAACGCAATCCAGAAATCCGAGACCGGAAGCTTGTCTAAGTAATTACATCGTGGATCGCGCCAAATTTCTCCCTTGCAGCGCGGCAGACTTCACCTGCGCTCCAGTGGTAGCGACTAAAGATCGGATAACGCCACCAGACCCACGTATCGAGTTCTGTAACAGGTCGCTCGCCTCTCTCTGCGATACGCGCCGCCATTTTGAGAATCTTGACCCATTGCGGCTTGGTCCAGCGCCGAAAATCGTCGATGACCTCCGCGATGAACCGATCTGATATGCCATCAAACACTGTCGGCAGCGCAGCAATAAGACTGGCATAGATGGTTTGCCGCCTCGCTCCCTCATCGTGGCGATCCCATGCAGCAGGCTTGGTGCGGAATTTTCTCCAAAAAATCCAACTCTCTTGTGCCTCTATCCACGAAGCTAACGAATCAAGCCGAAAGAGGAGCTCAATCACAAAGGCGGCGACTTGAGTTTTCGTCTGACGCATTGAATGATGAAACTCTGGAGAAAGCCCGAGCGCTCTCAATTCTGCGTAATGCTGCTGTCGCGCGTCGTTATAGCTGAGCTGATCTTGCCAAGGAGAACCGCAAAACAACCAGTAGGCCATCATGTCGCACTCCGGTAGCCTGGGTGATGGCCCAAACTCGGCATACAAATTTTCAATCAATCTGCGGTTTTGAAGACGTCGGCGATCGGCTACGTGATTCAAGCAATCGTCCGCCAGCTGCTCGCGTAATGTAAAGATGGCGACCCGCCAAGGTTCAGTTATTCGCTCACGTTCATGAGCGAGCCAGGCTGGTCCTCGTTTTAGCCGCTGCGGGAGGCGCTTTTTCTTTGCCACCAAAAAAGTTGATCATGATCAATGATGGCTGCAAATCTCGATGATCTGAAATTCTAGGCGATCGCAGTTCGTGCCTGAATCAATTCGGAATAAGATCGCGCATTCCGATCGTGCGCAATTGACGATTCTGTAAGCGATAGGCATACCACATCTGCGTCGTCTGCACGTCTCGATGTCGGAGAAAATCACGCACTTCGAAGATCGTGGCGCCCAAGTCGAGCAGCCGAGATCCGGCATATCGACGCAGTTCGTAGCTGGTTTTTGTTCGGTCTTTGATCCACTGGGCCACCCATTTCGAATGCCGACGATAAACGGCATCGTGTCTTTCAGTCTGATTTACGCCTGGCACCAGGTAGCCGTCGGTGCACAAAGGTTGGAACCTAAGTATCTCTTTGAAAACATCAGAAGCCATCGGCACCCACCCTTCACACCCTTTCGGAAAAAAATCTTCCTCGAGTCGATCCACGATCCCGATGCTTCCATCGCTGATCCAGTGCACACGAGCATTCACAATCTCAATGTTGCGCAGCCCCAAACGCGAAAACAAAAGGTGCGCTACATACGCGCCGGGATCTTTCTTTGCCAGGGTGGGCGCTGCGGCATTCATCGCGGTGAGCGCTTTCATATCGAGCGGGCGAGGCAATGAGCGGTGTGGAGTCTCGACAGTTTCGCCCCGGAAACCGCTCAAATCGGGTAACTTCATTCCCTCATAAAACTTCATCTTTCGCAAAGCCACGATTGATCGTGCCTGGCGGACGTAGCTCGCCGTAGACGTACGGACACGCTGGATTACTACTGCTCGCGTCGCGGGTGTAGCGCGCTTTTCAGCAGAGTCGACCTGTCGCTTTTCGAATTCGCGAATCAAATTCGCGGTCAGTACAGCCATTGATTTCTGATCAGGATCGCCACCATGAACGGTCCTTACGATCATTCGGAGCGAACGGACATTACTGCGAATGGTGGCGCGTCGCTGCGAAGCATTCCGTTCGTACCTGGCGATGAGTTCGCCGATTTTCACATTGTCGTTGCGCAGTTTTAGCCGATCTGCGCCTCGACCCGCATCGGCCCAAAAGGATTCAATTATTTTTGCGGCAATGCGTTTTGCCGGACCAATCTCCTTCGCCCCTGTATTTCGGAAAATCCGGCGCGTGCCGTTGATCCCAGGTGCGGTGAATCGAACATGCCAATCGTTTCGACCTGGGCGCGGCGGGTTCAGGTAAAACTTCCGCGTTGTGCAGCGAACGCGGATGAGTAATTTCCGGTCTTTGATGGCGCTAATGCTAACACAATGCTGTATTTTGTGCTACCAATTTGCTACCAATTTTGGTACGCACGAAAGTACACGTTCGTACAGCATTTGCCTGGGAAACAGCTATTTGCACCGTTAGCTCAATTGGCAGAGCAAGTGACTCTTAATCACTGGGTTGCAGGTTCGATTCCTGCACGGTGCACAATATTCGCTTAATCGACGTATCGCTGCGCGATCGGCATTTTGCGGCCAACGCCGAAGGCGCGGCTTGTTACTTTTAATCCAGGCGCGGATTGCTCCCGCTTGTATTCGTTAAGATCAATTCGGCGCTGCACCCATCGCACGGTTTTTTCATTAAACCCGCGCGCGATAATGTCACGTGCACTCAGGTTTTCTTCCACGTAGAGCTGCAGAATCTTGTCGAGGATCTCGTACGGCGGCAATGTGTCCTGGTCTTTTTGGTTTGGTTTCAACTCCGCGCTGGGCGCTTTTTCAATTGTTGATTCCGGAATGATTTGTCGTTTTGCGCCTGATCGCGCTGAATAATCGGAATTGATCCAGCGCGCAAGTTCATAAACCATCGTTTTCGGGACATCGCTGATTACGGCAAGACCGCCCGCCATATCGCCATAAAGGGTGCAATATCCGACAGCCAGTTCGCTCTTGTTTCCGGTAGTCAGTAAGAGATGACCGAACTTGTTTGAGAGCGCCATCAATGTCATCGCCCGCAAACGCGGCTGCATATTTTCCTCCGTCTCGTTTTCAGGTAGTCCTTTGAAAATTTCTTTGAACTGCGCTTTGAAATCTCTGAACGCGTCCGTGATCGGAATCTCGAAGAACTTTATTCCGAGGTTTCGCGCGAGCGCGCGCGCGTCGTCGATGCTGCCACGGGACGAGTACGGGCTAGGCATGGAGACTCCAGTCACGTTCTCAGCTCCCAGCGCATCCATCGCAATGACGGCTGTGACCGCGGAATCGACTCCACCACTCAGTCCGATCACCGCGGAATGGAAATTGCACTTGCGGAAATAATCGCGAACACCCAGAGAAAGCGCGGCAAAAAGTTGTTCCGGCGTTTTGCCCTCATGAAATTCAATCGCGTCGGTCGAATCTGTATCGACGACTTTCGCATCTTCGCGAAATGCTGCCAGTTGCGCGATCAAATTGCCCGAAGCATTCACGGCAATCGAGTTTCCATCGAAGATCAGCTGATCGTTCCCGCCTACAACGTTGCAGTAACAGATTGGCCGTTGATGCGTACGCGCTTGCGCGGCGATCATCTCAAATCGGCACGCAGGCGCACCTAACCGAAACGGTGACGCGCTTAGATTTACGATGATCTCCGCGCTCTGCTCCACGAGATTGCGCACGGGTTCGATGTCGTAAAGCGGCCGCGGCAGATAATCGTCCGTCCAGATATCTTCGCAGATGGTCACTCCAATTTTCCTCCCATGCACATCAAATGGCACAACGCATCTGCCCGCCTCGAAATAACGGTCCTCATCGAAAACATCATAAGTCGGCAAGAGCGACTTATACGCTTTACGGATCGGCTTGGCGCGCTCGAGCAAAGCAGCAGCGTTATGAAACGGTTTACCGCGTCCCTCATTACGATCGACAAACCCGACCAGCAATGCGGTATCTCCGACGTGAGAGTGAAGTTTCTCCAGGAAAGCAAGATTTTCCGGGACGAACCGCGACTTAAAAACCAAATCCTGCGGAGGATATCCGGTGAGCGCCAGCTCTGGCGTCAGCACTAATTCCGCGCCTGCGGCCGCGAGCCCCTCGTAAGCACCGATGATCAGCTCGCAATTGCCCCTTAAATCTCCGACCGTCGGATTAATTTGAGCAAAGCCAATTTTCATGCTGCGCTAGTGCAGATTATGCGCAAGGCCCCAAGCAGCAATCCTCTTTTGCTAGCAATTAGCGGACTTGCGAATTATCCGCCATGGCTTACGTGCCAGACGGTGCCGTTCCCGTCTTCGCTTATGAGAAGACCGCCGTCTTTGGCCACGGCAATTCCCACCGGGCGACCCCAGACTTTGCCCTCCGGCGTGACGAAGCCGGTCACAAAATCCTCGTATTCACCACGCGCTTTACCGGTGGAATGATCGAACGGTACGCGTACGACCTTATAACCAGTCCGTTTCATCCGGTTCCACGAACCGTGGAAGGCGGCGAAAATGTCGCCTTTGTATTCAGCCGGAAATTGGTCGCCGGTGTAGAAACACAAATTAAGCGTGGCCGAGTGTGCCTCTACAAGCACGTCGGGAACGATCACCTTATCAGCAAGCTCAGGATGTTTTCCTTTGTGATGCGGGTCAGGATGATTGCCGATGTAAAACCACGGCCAGCCATAAAAGCCGCCAGGACGCACGCTGCTGATGTAGTCGGGAGGTAGATCTTCGCCGATCTCGTCTCGCTCGTTGGTGCTCATCCAGAGCTCGTTCGTGCCGGGACGAAACGCAATGCCGACTGCATTGCGAATTCCCCATGCATGAACTTTTCGGTCCGTACCATCAGGATTGAACTCGAAGATGCGCGCCCGATCGGCTTCCGCAGCGCTATCGGAAATATTCGAACGCGATCCGATGGAGAGGTACATTTTTTTGCCGTCGGGTGAAAAAACGATATCGCGCGTCCAGTGTCCCCGGCCGGGCAAATGCGCCGCGCCACCTGATAAATGCGCCCCTAATTGTTCGGCGGGACCGCGAGCTTTGAGGTCGCCATTGCGATACGGAAATCGAGTTATGCCATCGGTATTGGCGACGTACAAAAACTGTGGGTCGTTCCCCGGCGGATAAAAGGCGATTCCGAATGGTTTGTTCAAACCCTGTTCAGCAAATGTTTCGGTAATGTCCGGTTTTCCAGTGCCTTTGGTATCGCGCAGCACCTTGATCCGATTGGCACGACTTTCGACGACCAAGATGTCGCCATTGGGTGCAGTGAGGAGGAAGCGCGGATCGCGGAAACCATCGGCATAAAGGTCGATCTTGAAACCAGGCGGTACTTGAAGCCTGGCGTCTGCGGAACGTCGCGCGACACGCGGCAGATTAATTGCCAGGACATTTGAGCTCGGCGGAGGCAAATCCTGAACTGTAATTTTGCGCCGGACACCAGGCGCATCTTTTGTCCAATCGCCCATGGCGGCCTTGCCCGTGAGCACTGTGCCGCTCTCGGCGACAGCATCAACTTCAGCTTCGAAACTGAAAACGGCTGCGATGAAGATTGCGCCGCAACTAGAGAGAATTCCCCTGTGATTTTGCATTTACGTTTCCAATCGCTTCGAAACGTAAGATCGCGTGTGGACCTCTCTGTTCCTCCGAAGGAAGCGATACGCACAGGAAACGCATGCGCTACCTAATCACCCGGGGCACAATTTCAGCGTGCGATCGTACCCAGCTTTTCAACGAGCGCCTTCCCCTTCTTGCGATCGCCGATCACGAACGTGTTATTTTCACCATGTGTGGACCACGGCCCGCGTGGCACTTCGCTGAACTCCACAAACTTCCAGTCGGTCACGTCCGTTTCCTTCAATCCAAGATAATCGCGCACAGCAGGCGAAACATCTAGGCCGGCGCCTTTGTTTAGATTCGGTTTTGGGCGTTCATTGCCGAACACGTATTGCCAGTGATCGGTCCGGAATGGGCCTGCGTCTTCCCATTGAGCGTAAACAGTGCGATTACCTTTGCGAATGGCGACCCATCGATCTTTGCAGGTAGAAACAGCTGGCCCTTGGTACGCGTCCTTGAACCAGGGAACAACGCGCGGCGCCTCGGGCCGATGACCTTCCCTCGCTTTGTCATTGTAAGGCAGCGCACAATAGAATGGATTCTGTCGCGGCGTGAATTTTGCCGGAATGTAATTGCTGCGACGCGCCGGGTTTGGATCGTCGGTGCCACCATAACTCTTTGTCCATTGCTTGTCCCAACAGCTGTTACGATTGGGCACGAGATTATTTCCTGAGGCTTGCTCACCAATCCAAAAGACCGTTGTGACGATATTACTTTTCCACGAATAACGCTGTGCGGTTTCCGATCGGGGTTTGAATAATTGCCCTGGGATAAATGAAATTGAAGGCGCGGCGACGGAACGGTCGTCTGCCGACTTGTCGGATTTTTTGCTGAATTTGGTCTTGGCAGGTTCGGCTTTTTCCCCCGTGCCGTGCGCAAAAAGAGACGAAATCGACGAAAGGATAACCGCGATCGTGTGAGTAAGTTTTCCTGGTTTCATGGTTGTGGTGTTAGGCAGGCCGAAAGAGTTAACATGTAAATCTTTCTTACTTTTCGTTCACGAGGACGCGGATGCGCGTCAGTCGCCGGCGGAATTCAGATGCGCCGGTAAAATGCTTTGCAAATGTCGAGGCGCCTTCAGATTAGTCAACAAATTTTCCGGGATTCAAAATTCCGTTTGGATCCAGCGCGTGTTTGAGGCTGCGATGCAACTCGCGCGCCACGTTGCTGGTCGCCTCGGGCCACCAGCGTTTTTTGGCCATCCCGATTCCGTGCTCGCCAGTAATTACGCCGCCCCAGGCCAACACTTGTGCGAAGAGATCGTCGAGCGCGTGCTCGACTGTTTCGCGCACATCTGCGTCGCGATTGTAACGGTCTGCCATGATATTGACGTGAATGTTGCCGTCCCCGGCGTGACCGAAACAGGCGATCGGAAATCCATACTTAGTCTGCAATTTCTGCGCGAATTCGATGAGATCGACCAGACGGCTGCGCGGCACGACCACATCTTCGTTTAGCTTCGTCAGGCCGGTCGCGCGAAGTGAATTGCTGAACTGACGGCGCAATGCCCAGAGTTTTTCGCAATCCGCCTCGCCGATTGCCATCTCGAGCACATTCGGTTTTCTTTTCGCGAGCAATTCGCGAATGGCTGCGGATTCGCTGCGAACACTTCCTTCCTGTCCATCGAGGTCGACGAGTAGATGTGCGTTGCCCTCGGGCACGAGCATTTTGCCCAGATCCCGTCGCGCCGCTTCCAGCGTGAAATGATCGGCGATTTCCAACGAAGAAGGCAAAAATCCAGCCGCGAAAATCGCCTGCACGGCTTCGGCGGCTTGCGCCGCAGTCGCAAACGCAGCCGACAAAGTCGCGCGCGCCGGGGGAAGCGGAAGCAAACGCAGAGTGATCTCAGTCACCACGCCGAGCATTCCTTCCGAGCCAACAAACAGACCGATCAGGTCGAATCCGGTCTTGTTCTTGTGCACGCGACCGCCTGTTCGCAGCACTTCGCCACTGGCCAGCACCACTTCAAGGCCGATTACGTAATTTCGCGTTACGCC